>JACCDP011126501.1_pt1 | contig 63232 bp, 85 predicted proteins | sample 7445841 | NCBI WGS metagenome assembly JACCDP01 (sample SAMN15323441, study PRJNA562643) | freshwater metagenome | isolation source: river surface water | place: USA:Blue River Watershed | collected 2017-08-17 | reverse complement strand
CTTCTTTTGTTATTGGACTTTTAACAAGTTTGTACATTTATAACTCCGCTTGAAATGCCAATAATGAACTAGCATTGTTTGTATAAACAACAGCGTATGAATTTGCCGTACCAGAGGCTTCTGTATTGTTAAAAAGAAGTGTTGATTGCTCTGTCGCAAATTGAACAGTAAATGAATTAACAGCATCGTTTGATGATCCAAAAGCGGCATTGTAGTAATTAGTCCCTGTTGTAGATGCAGTAGTTGGGGCGGTTCTCATTGAGACTGGAAATTGAACTGTTGCGTATAAAATGTTGGACGCAGTATATCCAGCACTTCCGATTGCTTTGGTATTGCCTGTTGCATGAAGGTAGTAATACCGCTGACACATTATCAACTCACGCCCATAATCCCTGCGCTCAAATGGTGTAGCAACAGAGCCTACTTCGAGTTGAACGCCTGTGATGTACCAAGTGGCGTTGAGAGTGCTAATGACTGAAACTGCTCCAGATGTTGCCCAGTAATTACCGGCAGTCCATGAGCCCGCAGTAGTTTGATAAGTAGTTCCAGTTCCAAGGTTAAATGTTAAATATAGCCCTACGTTATTATCTGTAAGCCAAGTTCCTGTTGTATCTCCCGGAATTGTTATAGTTTCATATTCCCATGTGTTTGCTGAACTTATTGTGTAAGTAAAAACATAACTTCTGCTTCCATCACTATTTCTTAAACTCCCTGCAAAAGTGCCAGTCAGACTTGAGCGAACCCAAAACGATAAAGTCACAGTTTTTGCAGATGCTGTACCCCATCCAAAATCTGAAGTATTAAATCCTTCAATTGGTTGGCGAAACTGTGTAAGTTGAGATGCGCCCAAACTAGAATCAGCAGTTGTTGTAGTTAAAACAACAGAGTTTATAAATCCTGTTGGCGCTACTGTGCTTCTTTGGGCCGTCATTGCACCATCAGTATCTTCTACCGCCGCCCACCTATCAACAGGATAAGCCACAATGGTAGTTGGAGTTACAGCAGCACCAGCGTTTCTTTGGTCTATAACCATTGCCCCATTTATGATGCGGTTGCGGAAGCCAAGGCTGTTGTCGGCGCTGATGTTGTTGCCGTTGATGGCGACCGTTTGCGCTGAACTGACCGTGATGGCGTTGGTGCCGTTGGTCTGGATATTTAAAGCGCCATCGTTAGCACCGGTAGACTTTAGCCCCGCCGTGCCGGATATTACGCCATCATCCGAGTTGATTATTGATGCCATGTGTTACTCCTATGGTAGCGTGGCTACGAATTGTTTTGCCGCATCTGGCGACATGGTGACGCCTTCAGCGTCTTGTAGTTCTTCGCCTTCCGCAACTGCCTTCTTAAACTCTGCGTAGTCAGTGTTGGCGGGGTCAAATGGGATGCTTGCCATGTCAGAAATGCGTAAAACCGCAAACTTGCCTAGAATTTGATATTTCATTTTATAACTCCGAACTAAATGTCATTTGTGTGTTGGTTGTATTCTCTGAACTAACACGACACGCCCGACCAATAGTTAATGTAGATGCGCTCATTGAACTTAAAACTATCAGCGCTATTTTTCTTGTGTTGTTAATTGCCGCAGATAACGCCGCTGTTCCACCTGTTACAAATACAGAACCGTCGTTTACATTAAACGAATAACTTGCTTTTAAAGCAACAGTTGGCACAGCCCTCATTTCAACTGGAAATATTATTGGAAATTCAACCCCGCTCGTACTGACAACAAATCCAACCCCAAAATAGTCAAAGTTAGCGGCTCCACCATAAACATTGCAATACCGCTGACACATCGCCAACTCAGTACCAAACGGTCTGTAATCAAAGGATGTGGCAGATGGGGCGACTTCGAGTTGGACGCCTGTGATGTACCAAGTGGCGCTTGCAGTTGCTACAAGATTAACCCCGCCAGTAACACCAACATTTGCAGTTGCGTTCCATGCTCCAGCTGTGCCTTTGTTATTTGCGCCAGAACCTGTATCAAAAAACACAATCATTCCTATAGTGTTGTCAGTTGTCCAAGTTCCTGTCGTGTCTCCAGGAATGGTTACTGATTTTTGTTCCCATGTATTTGCGGAATTTATTACATAGCTAAACGGATACGCTCTATTTACAGATCCGTTTTTAAGCGCACCACCAAAAGTTCCAGTTAAAGAAGACTTAACCCAAAAAGAAATAGTAACTGTTTTAGCATTAGCTGTTCCAAAACCTAAATCTGCAACATTAAATCCTTCGATATATTGACCGTAATAGCTAAAATCCCCAGCTGCTGGAGTTCCTGAAGTGGTTGTTGTTAATTTAGACGAATTAATAAATCCAGCTGGTGCATCTGCTACACGCTGAACCGAAAATTGCGGTGTGCCATTACTATTGCAAACCCATCTATCAAGAACATAAAGATTTGATCCCCCACTATGCGTTACAGCAGCGCCAGCATTACGCTGGTCAATCCTCATGTCACCATTGATGATTCTGTTCTTGAACCCCGGCCCAATGGCATTGCCACTTAGCCCGTTGGAGTTGGTTATCGTATCTGCGTTTAGTGTGCCGTATGGCATATTAGACTCCTAAGCGGTTAGCGGCCTGTTGCGCCTGATATGCGGCAATGCACTCGGCAGTATGGACTGCGGCGCAGATAGCCTGTACCCGTGGCTCCTCGGCAGAGTAATCATCTCCGGGTGAGATGCAATGACGGTGGTAGGTCTTGCTAATCTGTTTGCCATCTTCCGTGATAATCGTAGCCTCACGCACCTGTACGATGCCGTTAGCGACTACTTCAATTTGATCTACGCCTATTGTTTTTTCTAAAGCCATTTTGATTCCTCACAATGATGTATAGTTTGCCATCTACACAAAAGCAGTGTATGTAACGGTTGTCCAAAGATATTTTCCTGCGCCTGCTGAAATATTTTCAGGGCCCCATGCACTTGCGTTTGCAGTATAGTAAAGATTTAACGTACTGCTAGTTATATACCAAACATCATAGTTTGATGTTGACGTAAGGTTATACATCATTGGTGAGCAACCAATTTGTGCGTATGCCCCATCAGCCGCAAACGGCAACCCTGTAATTACTAAATTACCAGAAGCACCTGTTGTATCAACATTTGAAAAGTTAATATTAACTGTGACCAATTTACCTATTTTTACATAACCAGATGTTGAAGTAATTGGTGTACTTGGTGGCGCACTTGCGCCACTTAAAGTAGCAGTAAAAGTCCCTTCCTCATAATCATCTAGCGTGTTTGGGTCAGATGATGCAGATGCCGTAGCAGGGAATGTGATACCTGAACCTGATGTTGCTGGGGTAGCACCGCCAACAGAAAGATTCCCAGTTAATTTTAAATTTCCACTAGCGTTAAATTCTCCGCATTGAACACCGCCCTCACTAAAGCCAATAACATCAGTGCCAAAAAAGATACCTGTATTAGCATCTGTGCCACGAATAGCCGGAGTTGAGGCTGAACCGTTAATGTCGGATACGCCGTCAGATCCACTTAGAATTAAACTCATACCTTACTCCTTATAAAACCAGCCAACGCTGGCCTGAACTAACTGTAATAGTTACAGAACTGTCCACGGTTATCGGGCCAACTGATAATCCGTTCTCACCCGATGGGATGGTGTAGGACGTTGATGCAACAGACTTATTCACCAAGATCGCACCGCCAGCCTGACCACCGCCACCGATACTCCCCCATGCGCCAGCCGCATAACCCTCAAACTGCCCAGAGGTGCTGTTATAGCGAAACATCCCGTTAGTTGGAGAACCGCTACGCTCCGATGTCGTACCCGCTGGAATCTTGATCTGACCTGTACCGGAAAACGTACCATCTCCAGTAGCAGTAAATGTCGTTAGCGTCATGTTCCCGCTGACATCTAAAGCCCCAACGTGAGTAAATGCGTATTTTACGTCTGTGCCGTCGTTATAGACTAAGGCTGTCTTGCCGTTTGGAACCGTTACCGAAGCGCCTGCAACAATCACTCGAATCGACTGACCACCCGTGGTGTTGTTCTGAATAATGTAAGGCTTCTCAATAGCAGGAACAATTAAGTCACGAGTCGCCGTCAGACTTACACCAGAGGTGCAGTTCAACACCAGATTACGGGCTACCTGAGTTGCATTTGAATCTGTCAACGTCAGGGTTAAGTTACCATCAGTGGTAAAATTTGCCGTAGCACGACCAACAATGGCTTCCTCAAGGGCAGTGCCAAGGTTTACGTTGGTTGTAGCACCCCAAGTACCGGTCTGTTCTCCGGTAGTAATGAGTTCTATCTTGAGCGAGGAGTAAGTGGAGGCCACAGTTATGCTCCTTTAATCGTGATCTTATATACGTACATGTTTTCCCTTTAGGCCGCTATTGGAAACCAATTGGGCGTTTGCTGATCGTTTATACCACTCCACCCCGGTGTTTGTCCATCATTTACGTCTACCCACCCCGGTGTCTGACCGTCGTTAATGTCTGTCCAATTTACTTGAACTACAGATGCCGTTCCACCCACCAAACTTAACTGCCCCCTTGGCGGGGTAATAACAATACTTATTGCTGTTGCCGGTGCGTGTCCAACAAGGGTAAGCGCTCCGGTCTGAGGATTCGTTAACTGTGCAATTGCCGGTTGAGACCCAGCAATTGTGATCGCCCCCGCCGCCGGGGTAATAAACTTAGATACAGTCGGCTCCTCGCTGGCAATCGTTAGGACTGCCGTTGGGGGTGCTATTAACTTAGATACATCAGGAGCCGTGGAATCAATAACCAGTTGAGCCGTGCCCGGTATAAAGGCATTGAGCACTGGATAAGGAGCCGCCCCCGTAATAGTCAGCGCCGCAGTTCCCGGCGTAATCGAAGCATTTACCTCGACACTTGGGGCAAACCCTTGAATAGTCAGGCTTGTAGACGCTACGGGTATGGGCTGATCAACTATTACATCTGGAGCCGCTCCCGCTATAACCGCATCATTAACAGCAGGCTGGATAAAGAAATCCGTCCGAGTTTGTGGCTTCTCACCGACAAGGACAACCTGTTTACCGCCTCCTTCAATTACCACCCCACGGATGATATTTACCGGATCAGAAGCAACAATCAGCGCCCCGGTTCCCGTAAAGATATCCACATTTCTAAAGACTATTGGGTGGTCACTGGCAATCGATAGGCTTCCCGTATTCGGGGTAATAAAGGTCTGTAAAGACAGTACGGGCGCTGCCCCAGTAATTACAGCCGCCCCAGTATCAGGGACAACCACCGTGCCACTAACGACGACACTTGGAGCAGACCCAATAAGAACCGCCCCGCCGGTAGGCGTAATAATGTCGTCTTCAATGTCTATCGGGGCAAAACCTTGGATGACTACAGCCCCGGTCTGGGTAGTGATCCGTTTGTCTAAAAGAACCGTGGGAGCAACCCCAGCCAAGGCTAAGGCGCCTGTATCCGGTGTAATACGTGTATCGAGTAATGTTTGCGGTGCAACACCAGTCAGAGTCAAAGCCCCGACTTGAGTCTGAATAATCGTTCCGCTAACGACTACCGCAGGGGCAGAACCAATCAATACAGCCCCACCAGTGGGGGTCACAACCGTCTCTGTTACTGGGGTTGGGGCGTGTCCTTCAAGCAGTAAAGCCCCGGTTTGGGTGTCAATCCTGAAGTCTGTCTTAACCTCTGGAGCCGCTCCAGCCAAGACCAAAGCCCCGACTTGCGGGGTTATAAAGAAGTCAGTTCGTACTTCTGGAGCCGCCCCAGCAAGAACCAAAGCCCCAGTTTGGGTCTCAATCCTAACGTCTGTGCGTAGGCTTGGCTCTACACCCTGTATGTTTAACGCACCCGTTTGGGTGGTAATGAACGTATCCTGACGGACTACAGGTGCCGCCCCGGCAATAACCAAGGCCCCCACAGCGGGGGTGATACGTATATCTAGCCTAAGTTGTGGCGCTGCACCGGCAAGGGTTAACGACCCTGTACCGGCGGTGATATTGTTGTTGACTACACCTTCACCTACGTCAGCAAATGGCGCTCCGGCAAAGGGGTAAAAGCCAAACATTTAAACCACCAGCCAGCGTTGACCTGAACTTACTGTGACTGTTTTCCCACTGTCGATGGTTATCGGCCCAACCGATTGGGCGTTGGTTCCAGTTGCAACCGTATAACTGTCCGTAACCGTCGTTGCGTTTACTACTAATGCGCCTATGCCTCCACCACCGCCCGTGATTGCTCTTTCGGATGGGTAGGTAACAAATACATCTTTAGTCCCGGCAGAAAAATTAACCGCATTTCCAGAGTTGCTGGACGAAAGAATCGTGTCCCTTGAGAGCGTAGTCCCGGAGGATGTATAGGTTCCAATACCAACTTCCCATTCATTGCCACCTACTAAAGCAATGGTATAGAACGTCGTATTACCGTTACCGATAGCCGAAAAAGACTGAAAACCCGTCGCAGCACCGGCAAGTGTAAACGTGCCAGTACCAGTAGTGGTCGAGGTCTCCTTGACCCGATCCTTTATGACAAGAGGCATTATCTAACCTTTTTTTAGGTCAGAGTAAATACGCCAGTTGCAGCAGGAAGAATCGTCAGTGTATTGGGCGAAGTAACCGTGAACTGTGAGGTAGACAATTGGCAAAAGCACAGAAGTTTGCCTGCGCCAGCACCAGTTGAGTTACGAATCACAGCGTACTTGACGTTAGTCAAAGAAGCGCCAGAAGCCGTAAATGTCAGACCGATTGTTGAGTAGGTAAATTTCTGCTGTTTTGCCGAAGCACCAACAGTCCATTGACCCGTTGCCGGAACAAGGTTCTTGCCGCCTGTCGTGTACCCACCGGTAGCCGAGATCTCATTGGTGATCGAAGCATAAGTACTTAGGGTAAACGTCGAGGTGTTACTAGCAGAACGAGCCAATAACATTTTAAATACACCAGCACCTAAAGTAATCGTGCCATTACCGATATACTTTTTGGCGCTGTTATAGAGTTGCCATGCAGATGCAGCCATTTTAAATCTCCTTTAAATCAGCGCACGAAGCGCCAGTTTCTAAAATATGACGGAGTAACCCGCCACGAACATCTAACTCGATCTCGTCACCCAACATCTTGATCAAGTCAACGAACTCCTGAGCCTGCGACACCATCCAAGGATGACATTGGAAAATTTTGCCTCCAACATTAACCGGAACTACAGGCTGACCATCATTTTCTTTCTGTTCGTAGGCATGGTGCTTATCGCCGTCCAAGCATGAATCACAACCAAAAATATGGAATCGTTTGAATCCCAACATTCTAAACAAAGGGATAGCCCTTAACAAGACTGTAGAGCCACCGGGTACCGGGAACCAGCGCTGATATTGGTTTGCCAGAATCTCGTTGATCATGTCCGCACTGGTGTGCCATATATAGGTTTGTTCTTTAGGAACCTTGGCAAATACCGAAGGATCACATTGAGACGCAATAAAGTACTTGCACTCAGGGATGATGGGTTCTACAAACCGGCTATTAAACTCCCGGGCATCTACCATGACCATCGCTGAAGGCTTGATTCCGTGGTCGATACAGAACTTATAGGCGTTATTGATGGTAACGAGTTTGACCCCGTCTTCACGCAGTTTGCGGATTTCCTCAATATTCTCAGCCAAGGATGGGCCACCGCCCACAATCATCACCTCTACGTCATTCGTGGGGTAGGGCTGAACCTGCTGGAATCCCAAGGTAATGTTGGCCTTGACGTTCTCTTTGACCTTTTCCTCAGTCGTATTTAAGACGCCCCTATCAACAAATTCCTTGCCGGACATCCATGCCGAGACATAAAAGTATGCATAGCCATCGGCCTCTTTTGACCAGTGGATCAGGCACTTGCGCTCGTTGAACTTATTGAGCCACCACTCATAGGGGTGGACGCTCAGGTGAAGCCTGTGGCCTACGATCTTGCCCATCTCATCATCTTGGGTGCTGATCTGGAAAAATACGTGCTGGCAAGCATCTAGGCAGTTATCTAATACACGGTCTACGTGATGGGGGCGGATATGCTCCATAACGTCCGTACAAAAGCCATAAGCCGCCTTGATGTCCAAGGGCTGGGATAGGTCGTGCTCCTTAAACCGCAGGGCATGGCTTTGGGTCTCAAGCATGGGGCGGATGTCGGGGTCTAAGCAGTTATCAGCAAAGTCCACCATTGTTACGTCTAACCCGCCAAAGAAGGCTAGGTTCAAAGCCCCACGGCCTGTACCGCAGCCAAGGTCGATAACAGAGGCACCACGGGGAGGCTTGGCCTGAGACATAAAATCAAACGCCGCACCCTCACCCGGGGCTACGGCTCGGTACTCAGGCTTCTCCCACATCATGCGGTACAGGTCTTTCTCCAAAGGACGGACATTGCTGACCGTGACTACTGGGGGTTTGCCTATAACGCCTGTTAGTGCTGTGCTCATCTTTATCCTTAATTTAATCGTATGAGGGCTGAACTTGAATCGTTAGTAGGGAACTGCACGGTGAATGTTGTAACAGAAGTCTTATCTGAACCAAAGTCCAGAACACAAATAGCCGTGCCACCATCTTTATATATCAACGCACCACGGGCTGTAATAGACGCAGTCCAAGAGGTATCAGCAAAGTCCACGTAGGCTATACCATCAGAACCTAAAGTTACCGACGGGGTTAGGGTATTCCCTGTAGCCGTGTAGCCCGTTGCTACGACTTCGCCTGTGGTCGTATAAGCCGCTGTGGAGGCGTTTAGGGTCGCTGTATTGTTGTACAGAGCGATCTTGATGGTGTCCACCAAAAAATCCACATCCCCCTTAAACAGGGCTTCCTTGAAAGAGTTACAGGTGAAGTTGCCTTGGAATGCCATTATCTCACCGGATACCTTACCTGACCAGAACGATACATATCCTGACGATCCTTGCCGTCGCCAAGTTGTTTAGCCATCGTAAACGCTTCGTTGTACCTATCTGTGTAATTTTTTATCGTATCTGCGTCAGACTTCATAAACGCCGCAGCCTCAAGCAGGGAGCCGTAAAGCAACAGAGAATCAAGGTTTGTCCCAAGCCAAGATGTACCAGCCGTGGTAATCGAGGTTGGGTAGTAAAAATAATGCAACTCCATGCTGTAAGAAGCATCTGGAGTCGGCCCAAGAATAAAGGTGTTATCGTCAAAAATAGCGTAATGCGTTGGCGCACCTGTGGTAGTTGGGAACGGGAACGCCTCACGGATGTAATTCACATCCTTATTTAACAGGTAGTTATAGCTTCCGTCGGCGTTAATTCTGGCAAGAGAAAACGTAGCCAGCCAATCTACCGGGGTAGCCAGATATCTGTTTCCATTTGTCGCATTACCCGTTACATTTTTCCGCAGGGCTGGGAACTGAATCGAGTTATAAATTCGCTGCTCTGCCTGTTGCACAAACCTAGCAATCTGATCTGCGGACGTAAGGCCACCCGCTCCCACAGCCTGTGGGAAGTCGTTTTCACAGTACGCCTTAATCGAGGCGGTCAGTTCCGTGTAATTCATTAGCCCATCTTCTTGCTATGACTATTCCCACGGGTCGTGTTCTTAGTGCCACGAGTCCGCTGTGTCTGCGTGTTAGGGATATTGTTAGGATACCCGTTGTTATTGGGTGGAATCGGTACTTGCTTAACTGGCGTATCCATTAGCGACCCCTTCCAGCGTTTTTATAGGTAAAGGACGATACCTTTTGGTTGGCAACTTTTGCCAGCCCACGGCCTAATTGCTTCATTTGAGCATTGGTTTTGCCGCCCTTAGCCAGTTTCGTTAACGGCTTGCCGGGGTGCATTGCCTTTTCATGCTTATGAACTGCTTTCTTTGCATCCATTTCAAACTCCTTAAGTAGTTACTACCGTTACTGTACCTAGTGAAATACCCAAAACAAGGTTGTTGGGCGTTAAACCAGCATCATTTGCCCTTGATCCCCCAACAGGTGCCCAACCCCATTGGATAATTCTACTACCGCCGGAAGAATCGCCCGTACCTAAAGGCCCCCCACCGATGTCAACCTGTAAACCTGTCAAACCTGCCTGCCTATAACTGCTGTCCGGGCGCGGATTACGCAACGCTTGGGGGTCATCCACCGGATACATACCTAACTGCAACTGTGGCTGATCTGGATCCCAGCAAGACCGGCACACCAACATGTTGATGTTTTTGGTCTTAATCACAAGTTCTTTTAGTTCTTTTAACTTGTACTGAAACCCACACCGATCACATATGGCAATCGCAATCCGACCACTTGCAAACCTGTTACCCATATTACGTTATGAACATCTGTCTTGGCACTAAACGGTCTGCCGCTTTTTCACGGTCCTCACCTGCGGCAAACTCCCATGCCTCGTCATACATCAATTTAAGGTCTACCAAACGATCCCGCCCTTCAGGAATCTTAAGCGCTATGTAGTAAGACAAACCCGCTACAAGGCAGGGTAGAAATCGAAAAGGTATATCAAAGTCAGTAAGGCCATTGCTTGCGTCTTGGATACGTCTCAAACGCCAGTAAACCAAGGTGTATTGCTGCGATGAATCAGGGGCAGGCCACACCGAGACGTTAGGAAGGTTAGTTACGTAAATAGACGCTCCGGTTGTGTGCGGTGCAGCAGTTGTATTAGCCTGTCCACGGAAGCAATTAGACAACACGTTTCCGGTTATGTACGTGTAGTAAATAATCTCGGAATCAATCTTAATAAACCCTTGTGCCGCCAAACCAACTACAGAAGTTAAAGTTATTGATGTGTCTGCGGCTGTAATCGTGCCATTCAAAGTACCCGCAAACAGATTAGAAGCCCCGGTTTGACGGTTTACGTAGATCTGAATTGGTCTGGCCTGTTGAAGCTTATTTGGAATACTGGCGTAGGTTGATACGCTGATACGGGTAATGGTCAAGTCAGCCTGTGTAGCTGAGACGTTGGCTTGGGTACGAATTACGTGTTCCAGCAGATCTACCGTATCGGTAGGTAGGGCATAGCTGATCTGCCCCGGTGTCAAAATAATTGAGCCTTGCTCAACCGTCCACAAGTTAATACCACGGTTTGCCCAATCAGCAAATAACAGGTTTAGGCTACGCCGCGCCGTGCGCAGTTCGTAACCCGTACGCAGTTCACCCCCCGCACGCTCGAAGGCTTCTTCGACGATATCGTTGAGGTCTAGGTTAAAACCAGAAGTACCCGATGTGGTCATTTCATCTTCTTAAGTGTTTGGGCTAACCGAGCACGTTGACCCAGCTTACCCGGGGCTTTAGCCGCCTTGGCAAGCTTCTTGGCTGGGATCTTCTCGCCAGCCTTGACCCCCAAAGACTTTCTCAGCGCTCCGGGCTTTTTAATGGCTTTTTGTATAAATTTAGGGTCAACTGCGCCACCCTTTTTAAATACACCACGGCCTTTTAGGACATCAGCACGGGTTACTTCACCGTCACCAGTCAAATCAGGAAACTTAGCCATATCATCCTATCTTTCTATGCGGAGCAACTTTTTTAGCCACGCCTTTAGGTTGTGGAACAAACTGCTTTCCGGCTGCTTTACCGGCTCGCTTGGCACGGGTGGTCGCGGCGTACTCTTGCGGGGAGAGCGCTTTGATGGCGCTGGAAGGGAGGTATCTTTCCCCTGTAGCCTTCGATCCTTGCGTAGAAGGTTTGCCACTCTTAGTTCTCCACTTTTGATCAGTCCACGCCTTTAGGGATTGTTGAGACTTCGCCAACCCACCGCCAGCCATCTTTTTCTTACGTCCAGCGCAATGTGCCCTCTCCGAAAACCCTTTTGGGCTATCGCAGTCAACAGACTTTTTGCGCTTATCCGACCATTTCACTTGTATCCGCCACCTGATTTCTTGTACTGCAAAGCCAGCATTTGGGCCTTACGGGCACTCCATTGACCCGGAGCACCCCCCTTACCACCAGCCTTAATCCGCTCAAATAACGACTTACGCATGCCGGGTTTGGTGTAATTACCAGCCTCATTCACCTTGGACTCACCACCCTTGGCGTACATCTTGACCTTGTTCGGATCATCCTTACGGGTGATCGTCTTGGCCTTTGGCATTTTAGAGGGGCTAATTGCCCCCATACCCCGGCTAGGCATCATTTAGCAGACCTTTCCGCCCTTTTTCATGGCGACTTGTTTTGCTTTGGTTTTGCCTTTCATAGCAACACCGTCGGCTTGCTTATGACCAGCAGCTAAACCACCGCCAGCCATCTTCTTGATCTTGCCGCCATACTTCATCCCGGCTTCTTTCATCTCATGCTTGAGCATGGACTTGGGAGCACCTTTTTTCTTCATAAAGGAAACTTCTTTCTTCATCATTGCCTTTGACTCTTTCATGACTCCACCTTCCTTTTTAGTGAACTCTTTGCCTACGGACGTTGGTACGCCCACCTTTTTTGCAAACTTTGGGTTATTAGCCACGGCTTGCATAAACTTTTCTTGCTTGGCTGATACAGCAGGCATCAGACCATCTTCCCACGGGTTTTACCACGTTGAGCACAACCATCAGCACGTTTAGAAGCTGAAGACACGCTTTTACTAGATTTTGTACTTGAAACCCTACCGCCTTTTTTCATCAACAGAAGTGAGTGCAATCCCGGGGTTGCGGTGCCACTTAAGCGATTTCCCATCATGGAATTTAAAACTCCTTGTGGGTTTTCGATATTTGGGTCAGAAGCATTAGCGTTTTGCTCCGGAGTTGCCGTCATAGTTCCAGAACCCTTTAGGCCAATCCCCAACATTCTGCCAAGTTTTTTTAACATACTTACACCATTTTTCCACGAGTTTTTCCACGCATTGCACAACCGTCAGCACGCTTGGAGGCTGAAGATACCGAACCACCTTTTTTCATACCGGGCTGGGCAGGCGCGCCTGTTTGAGCCGCCATAGCAGCTTTTTTCTTTTCTTCCTCTTTATCTTCACGACGCTGCGCAAGTGCCTGCGGAATAAGGCCAAGATTTGGGGCCAATTTACCAAAAGCACCTTCGCCTTTGATAATCCCGTAAGCAGGGCTGATTGTGCCCAAAATATCTTTCATGCCCATTTTATTTACCTCGCTTCAATAAGTCGGTCAATTTTTTCTTCAAACTTGTTAAAGCGCCCATCAATGTAGCGCTCAAGCTTTTCAATTTCTGCTTTAGTGACGTTATCACGGGTCACCTCCAATTTAGTATCGTTTAACATTTTTTCCAGCATATTTAGCTTGTTGTTCTTTTCCCATGCAACAAACCCTGCCACACCTACTAAAGCAGACAATACGCCAGACCAAGAAAACAAAATCATTTGCTCCATATCAGCACTTCCACGCCCGCAGGCTTTTGTTGATACGGCTGTTTGGATCGTTAGCGGTTTTAGCGCTGGTTAACTTCTTTTTCATGCCTGTCATACGAGCGCAAAAGGATTTCTTGCGTGAACCGCCTTCGGGTTGCGGAGCCTTCAAGCCGGGTTTGCCGGGGTTAGCAGCGTTGTACGACGCCCTCCCTTTAGCATTTAGCCCACCTTTGGGGTTTTTACCTTCTTTGCGTTGCCATGCAGGAGTCTTAGCCATTACACTATCCGTCCCTTGGTTTTGCCTTTAACTGCGCAGCCATCTGCACGTTTAGAGGCTGAGGAAACCGACCCACCTTTTTTCATTCCAAGTTCTTTTTTGGCTTCTCCCACACGCTGCTTACGCATTTCAGTAGCGGAACCATAGTCTGGTTCGTCTTTCATTCCTTGCATTTTGCGACCTGCGCTAACAACATCTTTAAAAATAGCCGATGCTTTGCCACTCAAAGATTCATCTTTTTCAAGTTGTTTGCGAACTTTTTCTTGACGTTCTTTTTTACGAAGTTCTTTTAGCGCTTCGCCAGTGTACGTTTTACCGTCACGGCTTTCGATCTCTTCATAAACGTCAGCAGGTAAATTAGCCATTTGACACCTGTTTTTGTTCTACGATCATTGGGTACAGGCAATCGCGTCCAAAGTCGCCTTCGTACTCTTGCACACCCATGTGACCTAATTTAATTGTTGGGTCGATCCAGACTTGGAATCCTTGCTCGCGGGCGCGATCACAGAATAAAAAGTCCTCGCCAATGTAACTATTTTCCTTAAGTGCGAAGTCAAATATCGCATTTAAAGTGCGGTCTGTCTTGGCGTCGTAATAGTTCCACTCGGGATGCGCTTTAATTACTGTCTCAAATACTTCCCGCTTGACCAACATAAAGGCCGTAGCCACACGCGTGGCGCGAACAAGACCCATGTTATTCATGGTCAAAGTATCGCCGTCTTGATCCAAGGATGTGATGTAAACCTTGTCGGTGCTACGAGTTCTAGGAACCCCAGCGGCAATACCAATATGTGGCTCTGAAACCCAAGCCAGTAGCCTAAAAACGTGCTCTGGCTCAAAGTTAATATCCGCGTCAATAAAGATCAGATCCGTGCAATCAGACTCTAAGAAGTCCTGAACCAAAAGGTTACGTGCCCGGGAAACAACCGAACATCCACAAACGCTGCCTATTGCTATTTCAACTCCATGCTTAGGAGCCTCTTGGGCAACCTGAGCAAGAGATACAGCCAACTTCAAGGAAACTTTAAAGTCGTAAGCAGGTAGTGCAATGAACAGTTTTCTGCCAGCAAGCGTGTAGCCTTTTTGATTTTGCATGGATCACCCGTAATAGACGGTTAATGGGATGCTATTTTCTAGGAAAACACGTACCCCATTTTGGGCCAATATACCTTCGCCGGGGATAATATTAAATACGTCATTGCCGGTTGAAACCGTACTAATCACGAGCACGTCGTTGTAAACCGAAACGTTTCCAGAAGCAGCACCGCTGTTTGTAACCGTCACCGTAAAAGTATTGGCGTTTGAAACCGTAACGACCTGATAAAAGTCATCCGTCAGATCCCAGTCTAAAAACGCCCAATCGCCAACAGTAAGACCGTGTTTAGCCGCTGTAACCGTTGCTGTTGTCGTAACCCGAGTGTACGTGCCCGCAATTGCAAAATTGTCATACAGCCCAACTGTTCCAGTACTTGATGTTGCAGCGCCAAACTGAAACGCTTTTACACGAGTTCGGAACGGAACAACTAAGCCGGACGCAATCGCATATTGCGATTTAACGTCATATTGCATACCCATATCATTTCTCCGTTTCCTGTTCGGGGAGATCAAGGCGAGCTATTAACGCCATCATGGTGTCGATAGCCGCTTGGGAGGCAACGGCTACATCATGTGCATTATTCCGTTGCTCTTCCATTTTCTTAATCTCCGATTGCAAAAACTCTTTCGTTATCTGCATTAGGCTTCAACTGCGTACAAGAAGTATGCTGTGCCAGCCGAATCAACGAAACGGATTTTTTGAGTAGCAGTAGTAGACGTACCACCAATAGCCTGAACCATTGCATCTGGCAGGTTAAACAGATTGGTAATTGTCCCCGAACCGCTGTTAGTTACACGGATAAACGAAGCATTTCCGGGCAATGTTGCGCCAGCACCAAGGTCAGAATCAACTTGTAGGGCTGCAACAGTACCACCAACCGTTACGCTGGCAGCAGCACCAAGGGTTACACGTAATCCGTTACCAGCACCAGAGATAGAACCACCGGTATTAACAGATAAAGAAATGTGAGCGCCATTAACTGTACCGCCAGTAGCAGCATTTGCACCGGTAACACGGGTCAGAAAACGAGCAGTTTCACCAGAACCAGTAGTGGTAAAGGTTAAACGGGAGTAATTTAAGCGAACGTCACCGGTTGTATTTGATGCCGTGCCGTAGAAACTGGAGATGTTGCTTGCGGTAGTTGCAACAATTGGATCGGTAGTAGTGCCACCAATAAAACCGTTTTGTGACGACACTGGGCCGCTGAACGTGGTAATAGCCATGATAAACCTTTCGTGTTATAGCACATCGCCCATAAGTCTCTATAACGTCTGCTAGGTCAGTCGTATGGGCTAAATAAATCCTAGTACCTGAAGGATACAACAAAAGGGGGGTTTTGCAACCCCCCTCCTACAACTTAAACAGCGCCTGAAGAACCAAAGACGCCTAGCGGATCTGACCAGCCGAACGAATAACGCTCACGGGCCTTGTAACGAACGTTACCGGTGTCGAAGTCGCCGTCCATGCTGTTTTGCAGCGGGGTACGAACGAAGTGCTTCAGACCATTGGGAACGTCTGTGCAAAGGAACCAAGCATCTGGGTCGGTCAAGAAGTGGTTAACGGTATATCCCTCAGGGATCGAACCGTTGCTCTTGATCGCGTTGATGTCGTTGTCAGCCGTAGCCACGCGGAGTTCAGTCTCCAACAGGCGGGTTGCAACGAACATGTTTGCGGGAGCAATAACCAGCTTACGTGGCTTTGCAGCAATTAACAGACCACGCTCATCCGTCCAAGCAGCGATCTGAATAACTGCGTTTTCCAACGAAGTCTCATTCAAGTCTGCAGGGGTCGAAGGAATGTTGCTGTTAACACCGCCCGAAATTAAGGGGTGCGAAGCGCTAAACAAGGGCTGACCATCGCCACCGGGGTAGTCGGTGTCAAAGCCGTTGTTTAAGGTTGAAGCAGCCTTAACTTGTTTGGTATAAGCCATGGCACGAGCCAAAGCCTTGGTGTAGCGTGAGGATAAGCTGTCATACAGGTTATCTTCAACTGCTTCTTCCGTAATGGAGAAGCCCAAAGCAATTGTTTCGTGTGTATAGCGGGCCGTGAAAGCTTCCTGCGCATTGTCATAAGCGATGGCAGAACCTTCGTTTTTGACAGGAGCGGCTGAGAAGCCGGACAGCTTGGTTTCTTCTTCAAACGAACGCTCAGAGGTCTCAGTATCATAGATCTCTTTATGCTCTTCGCCGTAACGAGCATACTCAAGACCGAACAATGCGTTCAGTCCCGGGAGGAGTTCTTTTAGTAGTTGTGCACGAGAAATAGCCATTTAATATGCTCCTTATACGCCAGTGGCGTTGTAATACCGGTGCACACCAAAGTTCCACTTCACGATCACTTCCGTGTAAGAACCGGGGAAACCAGCAATTGCAGTCTCAGGAACAAAGTCAATGATACGAACCGGAAGGCCCGTGCCAGTGCCAGATGTTGCGCTTACAGACTGATAGGAATTACCAGTAGACGTATTGCCGGTTGTCAGCACGAGTGCCGAGTTACGGTTTACGTCGGTACGGGTCACGTAACTAATGGTGGACGTGCCAGCAGCAGTTACGGCGACCTTAAATAGTGCATCAGGATCATCCTGCACATAGGCTTGGATGTCATCAGCAACTACGTTACCGGGGTAATATTGACGGAAAGTGGCTCCATAGGTTGGATCTGTATAAGTACAACCAAGGAAAACACCAACTGGAGTGGACGCATCCGTACTGGTTTCATTCTCGATATATCCAGCACCGTTGAATTTAACGACGTTGCCAAAGAAAATGGCTGTCGCAGAACCCGATTCGATGGGGATTTGACGAGTTGCACCAGCAAAGACCTGTCCGCCGATCAAATTGATCGGGATTAGCCCGTAAGGGGCTGATACGGAAGGATATGCCATTTAAAACTCCTAAAAAGTTATTTAGAACCGTTACCAAACCCTACACCGCGTGTCGTTGAGGATTTTCTCTCGCTGAACAGAGGCATGCGTGGGTCATTATTTCGCATGAAGCTGTTATCCACAGACTCCATTTGAGACTTGTTTTGTCGGGCATAGTATTCATTGCGTGCAGCAACCCTTTCTTCCGGTTGTTTGCACAGCATCAGTCCACCAAGCTCAACGTTTCCATTCTTATCAGCAGCGAGCATAAGCTCGGGATGGTCAGCAGCTCTGACCGGTTCCCAACCGTCGCGGGTTTTCTTGGAAACATTTGATGGATTTGGCTGGCCTAATATGGCTGTTGCAATCCAACGGAATTTCCAACCCGGTTGAGGATCAGGATCTGGAAGAGCGCTCGGCGGTTTATAGGTCGCACGAGCAGAACTCTCACGTGTTTGAAGGTTTCTAGGTTCGCGCTCTGTAGCGCCATCACGGCTAATTCGTTCAGACATAGTTAGGACTCCGAGTTAAGTTTAAGAACTTCTTTTGCATACTGTTCATTGGTAAGACCAAAGCGGCGCGCTAACGCTTCCGCTGACTTAGTCAGCGTCACTTTCTTCTTACCCGCAGTACGGGTTGGCGCGGCTACTACGTTAGCCGAACGTTTCGGTTCCTTCTTTGCCTCACCGAAATAATCGGGAAACACTTCACGCATGCGAGCGTCAATCCGCTCGTAATACTCGTCCGATCTAGGATCAACACGAGCTTCGACCAGCTTTTTATGCACCGCCAGCGCGAGACTGGTCATCTCATCATCCTGTCCAAACCAGCCGTTTCGGGCTTGCCATCGGGTCGCTTTTTCATCGACCTGAACAGGTTGCTGCTGTGGCGTAGGTTGTATATATACATCGTCTTTTTGTTCTTGTAAAGCATTAGGTGTAAAAGTTTTTGCGTATTCTGACCGAAACTTAGCCGCAGACAGTTCTTCTTGCGCTGCAATAATGGCGTCGTTGTCGTAGCTTTCTTGGGCTTCACGCAGCTTTTGACGGGCAATTTGAAGCTCCATGTCCGCCTTTGAAGCCGCCATTTCGGTGTAGTTCTTGGCCCCCGCGTTGTAGCTTTCCCGCAGCTTTTTGTTTTCCTCAAATAGCTGTTGGGCTATGCGGGCAGCTTCTTCACGTTCCCGTAAGGCTGCTTCCTTAGCACGTCGCTCGTCGTGACGAGCATGGCTCAACTCCTTAATCCGCTTTTGAACTTTATCGCTGTACTCTGCGATTTCATCGTCCGAAGGATCTTCAACATCCTTGTCCAGCGGCTTGCGGCCTCGATCTTCGGGCGGTGTATCGTCTACCACCTCCAGTTCAATGTCGCCTTCTTCAAGTTCAGTTGACCCCTGCTCACCATCCACTTCGTCCTGTTCATCAGGAAAAGCGAACCCATCTTTAGCTTTACCATTAGTAGCCATTTATAATCTCCATCAAGCGCGGGTATAACCGCGAGGATCTTCAACAACCGCCTCGACCTGATCGTCGTTTAACAGGCGGAACTCACGTCCATGAATTCTAAAACGAGTGCCAGAGTAAGCCCTCACTAACACAAAGTCACCTTCCTTACACCATGCTCCGGTGCTGAACTTGACTGGGTCTTTATAGGCTTCCGCCCCAAGTTTCAGGACAAATAACACCGTAGTGCTGTGTTCCTCAATCTTGGTTAGGGAATCAGGTTTAAGAATGCCCGACTCAAACTTGTCTTCAACTTCAGGGACAGCACAAAGGATTTTCCACCCTTGCGGTATTGGCAATTGCGTAGCTTTGGCGCTTTCGCCCTCTACTTCTGCAACCATTTCAATTTCTTCAATCATTTGCTTCCTCAACTTTCTTGGCAAGGTCCATAACATAGGACTCTGCAAGCGCAAGACCTTGAATAACGCCACAGAGTTTTTGATACTGCTCAAAATTTTGGCAAACCCCACCGGCTATGTCGTCGGCGTAGTTGTTTAAATCCTCACGGATTCTTGCGCGCAGGTTGTCTGCGAAGGCTTGTATCACTTGGTGTTACCCCCTTTTGGATTGCGCCGCATGTCGGCTTGGGCTTTGGCAATCTCAGCGCCTACTTTGACGCCTTCAAGTTGCCCCTTTAGCTCTAGTTCGTCGGCTGCTTGTGCGGCTTTGAACGCGAGTTCTTTCTCCTTGAGCGCCAGTTCATCGGCCTTAGCGGCTGCGTCCACGGCGATTTTCTTCTCTTTAAGTGCTGTTTCCTGCTGGCGGATAGCCAGTTCCTGCATTTGCATCTGCACCAGCGGGTCTTGAGCCTGCTGCTGAGCTTGTTGTTGTGCCATTTCTGTCTGACTGTTACTCAGAACCCGTTTGGAGGCTTCAGCTACGAGGCGTGAGACCTGCAACTCAAGTTCTTCAGGCATCTCCTCACCCGGCTCAGGCAACGGCATGCCAAGGGCTTCTTCAATACGACGGCGGTACGCAAAGCCTAAGTGCTCCGCGATATGTGCCTGCATGGCTGCTCCAATTTGATTCGCCATGGGACTCTGACCCACCATCTGCATGATGATCGGATCCTTCATAGCGTTCATGTGGACTTGTATATGAGCCTCATGGTCCTGATATATGAACGCCTTCATGGGCTTGCCGTTAAGCGCTGCCATGTTCTCCGACACAGGATCCTGTGGTTTCTGATCATCCTCAACCGGTACGAGCTTGGCTGCGTTTTTGATCCCCAAGACCTCCAGCATCTGCCGGTGTAAGAGAGGCAGGTCGTATATCTGAGGCGCAGCCTGAGCCAACTGAATGACCGCTTGGTACTGCACCACTCGCTGGGACATGGTTGCCGCATTGGGGTCACTTACAGGAATGACCTCGACCATGTCGTAGTCTGACCGCTTGGCCCGTGGTTCTCCGTCCTCGGGTTGGTAGTCATACACATCGTCTGTGTAGTCCCGAATGATGACCGACAGCAGCTTTAGCTCTTGCTTAAACGCGTAGTGCACCCGAGCCTGAACAGCCGACATGACTTTGAGCATCCGCTCCAGCAACGCAAGCGTCGTACCCACTGGCGCCTGTGCGGACATATCGCTGATCTTCATATCTGCCGTGGCAGCAAACCTACGGCCTTCTTCAACGATTGTGCCCAGCAGGTTATAGAGCGTCTGGCTTGGCTCTTTATATGGCAGCGGTAGGATGTTGTCCCGAATAGCACCGGAGCCAACGTCTACGTCTCTAAACTCACCCGGAGCAATAGGCGTGTCATCGCCCTTAATTCTTAAACCGCGACTCTTTAAGCCTCCCGGCAAGTTCGATAACGTACCAGCATCTACTAACTGCCGGATGATTGACGTTGCCGACTTAGCAAACCCACCGATCAAATGGAATAAGCCAAACCCATAAACACCAAAACCCGGAATGTAAATATAGTGTACGAAGTGATTACGTTTGGCTTTGGTCTCGTCGTCTTCGTAAAAATTACGCCTGATCGCTAGGACTTCACCCGTGCCCTCAAGCACTGTCACTACATAAGGCAGTGCTATGCCTGTTTGCTCGCCATCTTCTTCATCTTCGTACCCCGGCAAGTCCAAGTTAATGTGGCACTCATAGAGCACATAGCGGTCATCATTAAGACTATTAAACCCTGTCTCTTTATCTTTCTTTTCCTGCAACTCGTTTTTAATCTTGGGTGGGTCTCCGATATCAATGTCGCGGTAAAACCCAGCCACCTGCAGTTTACGAATCTCGTTCTTAGTTTTAAACATCCGATGCGTTACACGCTCTGCCGTCTCAATAGATGGCGCACCGTAGGAAATGATGATGTCTTCTGCAGGCACAAAGATTGACATTTGGCGCTGCATTGATGGATCGTAATAGACTTTCTTAAATGCCGAACCCGTAGCTGGCAGATTCCACAACATCCGCTCGTGCTCAGTTCTGAACTCAGGCATGCGCTCGGTCAGTTCATAGTTCATGTCTTCCTTAACCCGAGCCGCTGCTTCATCTTTCTCGCGGGTCTGCTTGCCAAGGATCTTTGTCTTAACCGGCCCCTGCGCAGGGAAAGTCTCCATGATTGTTTCTGACTGGAATCGTACGACTGCTTCCGTAATCATGGGGTGGAACACACCACACGCGCCGTTCCATGGCTCTGTTCTTTCTTCGTACTTAAGACCAAGCAGTGTGATGCCCTCTTTGTATGTATCTTCCCAGTCTTTGCGTGAGCCTAAATCATTTTTAATATCCTCAAGCAAGTCACTGCCAAGGATATCCAACTCATCAGGCTCTATCTTTTCTGCCAAGTTCTCATAGAAATCTTCTGCATCTTCATCGGCTTCTTCGATCTCTAATAGCGGTATTCCATCAACGCCAATACGAACAGCTTCGGGATCTTCGATCTCAATTTCAAGCTCTGGCCCTTCCATTAGTTCGATATCTTCTTGAATACCTTGGGGCGCCCGTGTTAGTGCTTTATCTACAGCCATGATTTATCCTTAGTAATACGCCGTCTTGCGGCCTGATTTAAAAAATATGGGTTCATCTGGTTCATCGCTTGGCAGCGTAATAAACCCCCCGTTTCTAAAGCGTAACAGCGCCTGTGTCATTGTGTCCACGTAGTCATCGTGCTCGCCCACAGGAAACGCCACAATTTCCTCAATTACTTCTTTAGCCCACCGCCGATCCGGTGCCCACACAATCCCCGAGGCAAACAAATCGCTTACTGCATTGACCCGGGCAATCTTGTCGTTACCCCTTGTAGGCGTAAACTCATCGACTGGTATGCCCATGCGACGCAACTCCTGAATCAAAGGCGCACCAGCAGCCTTTTTCTCCACCAAGAACGCATCTGGTTGCCATTCGCTGTACTGCTTAAACGCCACTTCCTTAAGCTCTGGAAACTCCATGCGAGACTTAAACGCATCGAGCAGGATTATGCTAGGCCGATTGTTTTCTTCTTCGTTATACCAGATACCCCACGTCGTACATGCCGTAAAGTCAGCCGTTGTCTTGGCTTCGTGGGCTGTATCCCAACTCTGAATGATGAACTCACACCGAGGCGGATCTTCCGGCTCCCAAACACGCCAGTGTGTCCTTTTAATAAACGCCGCCGAGTCCAATGTGGGCTGCTGCATGTACTGGGCGTTCCAGTACCGTGCGTCCATAGCTGCTTTTTTCTGCTCCAACTGTTCGATGGGCCATTGTTCAGGCCAAAGACTCTTGCCACTTGGCAAAATGGCAGGCAACTCCACGATCTCCCACTTATCCGCATCGGGATTCTTCATCTGGTAGTTGAGCAGCCGCCCCGTTAGGTCAACAAGCGACCATCGGGTCATGATTACAAGGATCGCGCCGTTAGGCATTAGTCGTTGGAGCGGGCCTGTCTGGAACCAACTCCACGCATTATCAAACGTAGCCCTACTGTTGGCCTTTATGTCTTGTTCAGAGTGTGGATCGTCAATAACAAACAGGTCAGCACCACGGCCTGCAAGAGCGCCCCCCACACCAACGGCATAATACTGACCACCAGCGCTTGTACTCCATTTCCCCGCAGCTTTTTGGTCATCTGCAACCACGGTTTTTGGAAAAATCTTTTGATAATCTTCATCGTCCAGTAAGTTTCTGACCCTTCTACCAAAATCTTCTGAAAGACCGGCAGTGTGGGTCGCCATAATGATCTTTTTGTCTGGGTACTGCCCCAAAAACCACGCCGGGAACAGGTAAGAACTAAACTCCGACTTACCCATACGGGGCGCGATATTGATAATCACCCGTTTTTTGACCCCGTCGGCTACATCTTTGAAGATTTTCGCCAGTTTCCTGTGGTGCGGGCCTTCTTTAAACCCCGGGTAGACCATGCGAGCAAAGTCTGTCATCGAAGTCTGAGCCTTTTTTAACCCAATCCGACGTTCCTGCTCCTCAAGTTCACTCAAAAACTCAAGTTTCTGCATCGGAGTCATCGTCGCCAGTACGGCGTCGATCTCAACTTGGTTCAGCAGCATCGCCGTCTTCGCCCGCTTCGGGTTCTAAACTCAGTTCTACATCTTCTGCGTCTGAATTGCGCTCTTCTTTTGCTTTAGCCTCGGCGTCCACCGTCTTTTGTAGCTGCTTTAGCTTCTCGCGGATGCGCTCATCAAGCTCGTGATCCTCAAGTTCTTCTTTCTTAACGGTTACTCGCTCTGTAAACAGCCCAACCTCTGTAACCTTACCTAATAACTCTATAGCCTTTAGCCGTATTCTGGCATCAGGGTGCTCGGTCTCCTCAACCAGCTTAGCCACCGCCATGGAGCGCAGGCGCTGAGCCTCCTCCACAAACTGCCACTCGTACGCAGTCAGCATACCAACTAGCGCTTTTATCTGCGGGGGCGTCGTCAGTCCGGTAACTGCTTGTTTGGCTTGGGGTGAGGCAGTAGTTAAGGCATGGAAAACCTCGCTGGCCTGCTGTTTTTCAGCGCCAGTAATAATTTCCTCGTCGTCTGCGGCGCCAAGCTCCTTTAGCCAATCAGACGTGCGGATCTTAGCCTCCAGCAATAGCGAAGCGTCGGCCTTTTTCAGAGTAACAAAGCCTTCGTCCGGGGTGTCAAGCACCTCGGGTTCAAAATCAATGTCGTTCAAATGATCCAGCAAGCGGGTACCCCCGTGTCGCAGAGCTTGCGCTCAGTTGCGGCGAGTGTACAATTACTTTTGACAACCCGCAAGGGTCGTCTCCTTTTGCATGTCTCCTTCGGGGTAGCTCCTCTACCCCACTTGAGCGCCCCCGGATTCAGCCCCGGGGGTTTTTTTTTATCTTACTTTGTCCAATATTTGACAAGCTTGGTGCGAATTTTTATAGAAATTTTCAGCATTTTTGTTTCCCCCTTTGTTTTTATTTATCTGTGGCGAAGGGGTGGGGTGATTTTTCCCGGTTTTTTACAGCGTTGGACAAAAATTTGTGTTGTGGCTATGGAATAGTATCCGTGCCATGCCGCTGCCTCGTCACATATCTTGGGGGGTCGGGTACGGGTGGGGTAAACAAGACGGCAAAACCCTCGGCAACAAACATTAGAAACTAACGATAATGGTATAATAGAGGTGTCGATTGGGATTGGCTCAGTCGATGCTTATGGACATCTGTCCACAACTTGCTAAGGAGAACTACTATGCAATACGACATCAACGCAATCATTCGTGATTACAAAGCATTCATCGCGTCAGGCATCAAGGTGCGAGAGCATATCGCCAAACTACTCAAGGGCAAGGAATACTTGCCATGCGATGTGGTTAACAAGTTAGCACGAGCACACGAGCAAGCCTACAAATGCCACGCGGTCATGAAGGACACAGGTCAATGGTTCTTCTACACGACTGATGACTCCAAGCAACAGACTCGTGAGAACTACCACGAGGGCGCGAGGAAACAATGGGAGCGCACAATCGCGCCACACCACAACTACGAGCGCAAGGCATCAGGTGTTCGCCATAAGAAGTCAGTAGTAGACCGCTATGTTGACGCGATCATGAAGTTGCCTGCTTCGCAACGGCGCGCTATCGCTAACGCAATCGTTTGATGTTGTTGTTGACGAGTTGTGGACATCGTGTCCACAACTATTTTTAACTTGTTAAGGAGAACTGCTATGTCAAAGACCTACAAAGATCTACGCGCCTTCAAGGCATTGGACAAAACTTCGAGCGTGAAGCGCCCGAAAGATGCTTTGCGCCGATTCAAACGGGAAAAGGCTAAGTCCGACAACGCTCTGTTTAAGCGCGAAGTCCAATTCATCTCGTGGCTTGAGCGCACCGCCGAGAAAGACTAATGCTTGCTTACTCTTAACTTGTTAACAGTAAGGAGGTGTTTAGACCCCGTTTGGACATTAGTCCACTATGTCCACTTCAGAAATTTTTTCTGGACACCTCCAAACCCGCGCCCGTATTAGCGTTGTCCACCAAGTACACTATATATCTATATTTTTTTAAAGAGTATATGTATGTATGGACTAATAGACTAATGGACAGAAATCTCGCTTACTAATTTACTTTTATTTACTCTCACACTCTTTTTTAAAAAAGGTAGATATCATGTACACTTACCCCGCAAACCTAAGCCCTGTAAGGCTTGCGCCATGTCCACAAAAAAAATATCAAGTGGACATAGTGGACAAAACCGAAAAAAAGTGGACATTTTCAAGGAGCACCACATGGAAAACCTGATCTGCACCGCCTGTAAAACGGCAAAGCCGCGCAAGGACTTCAAACGCTCGGCTACGCTCGCACAGACTAGGGCATGGCTACGCAACTCTCTCGCAACCAAACGCATGACCTACATCGGCAAGGAGTGCAACGACTGCCACAAACAAACTAAGCGTAAGAGCAAAGACCTCACACCCGAAGAACTACGCAAGCGACTGATCAACGAAGGCGTTAACTCTTTGGTAGTCGAAGAATTGATTGCGCGACGCCGAGCCACGGGTTCAAAGAAAAAGTCCGTATCCGCAAAGCGCACCATGCGCAAGCGGTGGCAAACCAAGAAATCAAACAACGAATAAGTACCCCCATGGGCGCGGGGGGAGAACCGCGCCCCTATCAACAAGGAGCCTTAACCATGCAAACGAAACCTGTATTGCTACACAGTTTTGCCGAGTTAAAAACATTAACATCAAGCGGTAAAGATACCCGATACAAAACAGAAAGGAAGAAGTTGTGGACATCTGTCCACAAAGAAAACCCCGAGCCTGTACGCATCGCGCTGATTGATGCAGGCAACGGCTGGGCGGGTGTCAAGCGCGAGTGTGTTCTGTTGAAAAGAAAGGGGTAAGACATGACTGAAGTAAAAACCAAAACGCTCAACTGCGTGGACTGCGGTGACGAGTATCCGCTAGGGCGGTGGTATGCCAACCAAGAAAGCAAAGCGCACCGTGTCCGTTGTTTGGACTGCGCTGACCTACTCCCGCCTCCTGTCCGCACGGTGGCGCACCTACACAAAAGCAACGCGATTCTAATCACAGACCGCCGAGATCTCATCGGCATAAATCAGAAAGGTGGGTTAGTTAAATGAACAACTTCATCGGGTACACGATTGCCTTTAGCCTGACGGCATACATGCTGTCACATCTTGCTGTTAACTTGTTACTGAGAGGAGGGTTGCTATGAGAGAGATTGCTGAGTTCTTGCGTATGTTCAATGACGCATTGGGTCTGATCCTGATTGCGTTCTGTGTTTACTTTTTGGCGTGCATTGTTATGGGAAGGGGGGAAGATAAATGAACGACAACATAACAGTAACCCTGACGGAAGAACAAGTTGGCGACATTATTGATTGGTTGGACTACGGCATCGGCGGGATATGTGATGACGAAAAGAATGACGCCCAAGTAGAAAGACTGCAGGCGATATCTAGCCTGTTATTAAACGCGTTGAAAGGAGCAAGCAAATGACTAACAACTTTGTGTACATCGTGTACTACTACGATCCAAGCATGGGCAGGGAAGATGTGCTCTTTGCTTTTGAATCATTCACACAAGCGGAGGACTTGGCAAACAAGATCAACGCAGAGCGTGATGACGCATACAAGACGCACTTCGTGCGGTCACTACGCTATTTCAAACGGGAGGACTTAGATGACGACAGGTGCTGATGAAGTAAAAGCATTGACGCAACTTGAACGCGCACAACTGATTGATGAACTTGTGCGTATTGATCTGAGTGCAGGCGCGCCCTACCTCTCATACATTCTGTATGCGGGGTTCAAAGGGTACTCAAACATGAGCGATGCAGACTTACTTAAACTGAAGGAGAAAGGCAAATGAAAACAACATGGTGGTACGAATCAGGACAGGCAGCACAAGCCGCGCAAGAGTTGGTGTGGTTCGTTGTAATAGTTGTAGTAGGCATCGGCGTCATGGCATGGCGCGATATGAAGAAAGAGAAACCAAAAAGAAAGGAGCACAAAGATGGGCTATAGATCATGTGTAGCACTACTGCTGTACGGCACGCCGGACAAGGTCGATATGGTGGAGGCGATGTTGGTGCAAAGGCTTGACCCTGAGTATGACCGCGCTCTGTTTGAGCGCTTAAAGCAGGTGCGTGATGAGGAAGGCGAGCGCACAATCCTGTGGACATTCGATGACATCAAGTGGTACAGCGAATTAGATTCGTACAAAGATGACATGTTTCGCTGGGTTGATGACATCAATGAAGCCGTACCTGAGCAAGAGCGTAACTTTAAACTTGCGGTTGAGTTTGTGCGTGTTGGTGAGGAGCACGAGGACAACGAGGTGGCGTATTCAATCTACGCAGACAACGCCTTGGACATATCACGCACGATAGAAATACCTGACAACTTTGAATGGAGGACTTAATCATGGAACTAACAGTCATTAACAAGCGTCGTTACGACGAACTCGTTGGCAAGATCACTAATCTAGAACTTGAGATTGCCAAGGCACACACGCATCTGAATGCAATTGAAAGCAACAACAACCAACTTGCAGAGATTGCGTTTGATGAGAGCAAACTCACCGATATATTACTTGCACGCTGTGAGGAGGCAGCAGCAGAAGCAGCAAAAGATGCCATCGACATTGATGAAATAGCAAGCGAGGTCAGCAACAACCTTGACATCAGCGAAGATGTTGAGCGTGCTGTTAACAGGCTAGATTGCATCACAAAAGATGATCTCAACGACAAAATTGATGACTGCGTTGCAGAGTACATCAGAGACAACAACATCTTAGACAGCGACGAGGTTGAGTCTACAGTTGAGACTTACATTAGACACAGTTGCGATTTCGTTGAGAGCGATGTGACTGATGATCTGCGTAGCGATCTTGATGAACTCAGAGATGAGATAGACACGCTGAAAGAAACCATCGTGCTTGAAGTCCTGCAACTTATCGCTAACAAACTAACAGCAAAGGAGAATGACAATGCCAACAACAGTAGAGATAACGGGCTACACATTTCAGGAACTGACACCACAAGCCAAGGAGAAAGCATGCTCAACGCTCCAACCGGACAATGATTGCTATTGGCACGAGTTCATTACTGACAACGCCAAGGAAGATGGCAACGCGTTAGGCTTTGACATACAGGACATAGCCTTCTCAGGCTTTTGTTCACAAGGTGATGGCGCATCATGGTCAGGCTATGTGGACATGGTGGCGTGGCTAGATAAACACAAACCTGAAGATGCTCAAGCGCATGTGGTGATTGCTCTGATTGAGAATGGTTGGGCTGAAAGGAAACTTAAGATTTCATTTAGCAGTAGCCACTACTTACACAGCAACACCATGGCAAGAAGTAATTGGGTTTTTCAGGCTGGTGATGATCACATTGAAGTTGGTATGTTTGCAGGTGCAAATGTTAGCAATCTTCTTGATGCACTACCTGAAGATTATGCAGACACTCTTGCAGATGAAGTCTTGCAGTCTGCTCGTAATTACGCTGACGAGATCTACATACAACTGCGTGATGAGTACGAGCGTATGTGTAGTGAGGAATACATCGCAGAACTTTGCGATGCCAATGAGTATTTGTTTAACAAGAAAGGGGAATTACTATGATGATTTCAATATGGAATGTAGCGCAGGTACGCAGTTACAAAGAAGCGCATGATCACTTTGAAAGCACACGCTATCCTGCGCGTAGCAAGAAGTGGTTTGAACATCAACGCCCACTACGCAACACATCATCACCACACCTACGCATTGAGCGCGGTGAAACGCATGGTGTCAAGTGCTATGACCTGTGCTTGTACGAGACCGCATTGGTGCGCTACTTTGAACCCAATGCACATGGTGAGGAGGCGGTGTGGTTGTTCAATCATTACAGCAACTCATCGCAGAGATTCTTGTGGAACGCAGGGTGGTACAACCGCAAGGAATTCACCAAGCAAGACGGTGAGAAGTTTCTTCTGCAGTTATCAAACCAAGAAGAGATTGCTAAGCATTTGTGGGGCGAGCACTTTACCTGCAGGCTTGTGTTTGATATGCACGGCAAAATAATCACAGAGAAAAGCGTGCATGTCCCATTTGCACGCAAGGCATCTACCGATACGCGTCGAGCCAAGCGCAAGCAACTGCGTGAAGACTTCACGCCGGTGTTCGACATGCTGGAGATGCAGTATCAATCTTTCATTGACGGCGTTGAGATCAACGAGCGCGCGGGGCAACCGTTTAGATCACGCGAGTATGACAAAGCGGTGTCATCAGATACGAGGGTTAGGTTGAAAACCGAGGGGTTCAAAGGGCTTACTCCTGACGACTTAACAGCAGTCGTGCAGTACGCATCGAACTGTTGCTACAACATAGCCGAGAGCATCGTCAACCGCAGGGCTTATCGCTACCAAACAGACAGGTATTTGAGTCACGACGCTTACCAAAGAATGAAGAGTAAATACCAAATCCCTGTCGATGGCTTAAAGTTAAGCAAGCATGCCCCCGAGGTTATCGAGCGCCTGACGCCCACTTGGGAGGACATCAGAAAGGCGGTGGAGATTGACCTGCTGTACCTAGCGGGGTTGGCTGAGGGCGACGAGTATGTGCCCTACCCACAACTAGCCAAGACCTTTGCCAAACGGTGCTACGGGCTGGTCAAGCCTGCATTTGGTGATATTACTAACATGTTAGGGATAGAGACTTATGATAAACTTGTTAACAGGAAGGGGGTGGTGTATTAAAAATCTTGTCCAATCTTTTACTTTGATGTACAATCTTTTACATTCGTCGTTAATTATTAAAGGAGCATAAACATGCAAACACAAGACTTTCTATCTGCAAAACAAACGGCTGAACTCATTAAGAATGTGGGTTCCAAGCGCACGGTACTTGTACAGGGTGAGAACGGCATCGGCAAGACAGCCCTATGGCAGTCGCTAGCACAACAGCCTGAGTTTGATGACCACATCAAGATCAAGCCCATCGACTGCACACAGATGTCTGACGGTTCTATTTGGATGCCGGACATTGATCGTGAGCATGGTGTATCGCGTGAGTTACCCAACGAGCGCCTCGGTGTATCCAAAACAAATCAGAAGGGCATCGAAGGCGCACGCCCTGTGTTCGGTATGTTTGATGAGATTGCCAAGATCCCACAATATGTTAAGAACATGATTGCCCCGATCCTCTACGAGCGACGCGTTGGTAATTACGAGATGCCCGAAGGTTCGGTGTGGTTCGCGGCAACTAACCTGTCTGTCGAGGGCTTGGGCGATTCGTTACAGGCACACCTACGCAATCGCCTGATCGTGGTCAAGATGCGTAAGCCTACGGTTGACGAGTGGATCAATGACTTCGCTATTCCACGCGGACTCAATCCGACATTGATCGCCTGTGTCGAGGAGTATCAACAGGTGTTCGATTCGTTTACTGACTACATGGCGGGCGGTAAGTTTGCGGGTAAGGACTTGGACAAAGACAACCCGTACATCTACAACCCCAAGGTTGTGCAAGATGCATACGCATCGCCTCGCTCGTTGCACGCGGCATCGGACTTGCTTGACGCGATGGACAGCCTTGACGCGCACACTACTGTGCGTGGGTTAGAGGGTACTGTGGGTAGACCGTTTGCGTCTGTGATGGATTCGTTCATTCGATTCGGCAAACAACTTCCCCCTATCAACAGTATCAGGGCTAATCCTGAGACAGCCCCGATCCCAAGCAACAAGATCGCGCAACAAGTTCAGATCTTTCAGTTCATCACACGCACAGAAACACGAGAAGATGCAGAGGCGTTCACCAAATATGTTATGCGTTTACAGCCTGAGATCCAATCGTTGTTTACCCGTCGCATCGCTGAATCGCAACGGTCAGGCGTGTATGTATCTGTGACTGAGTTCGGCAAGTTGCTAGCCGACAACAAGATCTATTACAGAGTTTAATTATAAGAAGGAGGTATCAATATGAATACCAAACAATCTATATGGGATACGCTGAATCCCACACAACGGGTTCGTGCGGTCAACATTGACATCATGAATCACAAGGACTTCTGCACGCTGTCTGGTCTGGTCACGATGGGCAACATCAACATCGTTGACGATATGCCAACGGCAGGCACTAACGGTGTCGATGTGTTTTATGGCAAAGAGTTCTCGCTCAAACAAACACGCAAGCAGTTACGGTTTGTTCAATGTCATGAGGCGTTACACAAAGCCCTGCGTCATTGCTCTGACTACAAAGACATCGTGAAGAAGTATCCGCAGTTGTCTAACATCGCTATGGACTATGTGGTCAATGCGTTCATCGAGCAGACTGACCCCAAGCATGAGTTCATAGAGCACACAACCAACCCAAAGCCTTTGCTCGATCCTAAGTATTACAACCGTTCGTTTGTTGATGTATTGCAGGACTTACTCAAGAACGGTATGGGTAGAGATGGTGGGGGTGGAAAAGGTGAGGGTGGTGGTGAAGTTGGTGGTAAGGGTGGCGTGCCTGCCCCGTTTGACGAGCACATGGAATTGCCTGATGACATCGACGCTGAAGATCTTGGCAAGCAGATCGAAGATGCGCTCAACCATGGCGACATGGTGCAGAAGCGTTTGCAAGCGGGTAAGGGTAGCGCAGGGTCTGCGTTGAATGGTCTTGGTGTCAAGCGTGATACTGATTGGCGTAGTGCCCTGCGTGAGTGGATCGAGGAGATCTGTGCAGGCGATGAGTATTCGCGTTTCAACCCGCCCAACAAGCGGTTCATGCCTCTCGGTATCCTCATGCCGTCGCACTTCGACATTGCAATGGGTGAACTAATCATTGCGTGTGACACATCAGGTTCGATGGGTAGCGTGTACCCAATCGTGTTCGGTGAGATTGCCAACATCTGCAAGCAAGCCAACCCTGAACTTGTTCGCATCATTTGGTGGGATACCGAAGTGTGTGGTGAACAGGTGTTCAAACGCGGTGAGTTCGATGGAATCGCGCAAGCACTCAAGCCTGCCGGTGGGGGTGGTACTTCCCCTGAATGTGTTGCTCGTTACATTGCACAGCATTCGTACAAACCTAGCGGTGTGATCTGGTTGACTGACGGCTATCTTGATGCGTGCCCTAGTGCTGTATGTGGTAACGAGTTGTGGGGTGTAGTTAACAACGATCATTTTCAACCCGCGCATGGCAAAGCCCTGCGTATTCATTCTCAAGGAGAACAGTATGAGACAGCGTGAATTATTTGATGACGAGTTTGACAAGCAACAGAAAGAAGAAGAACAGGAACGCAGAAACAAATTAACAGAAGCACTTAATAAAATAATGGCTGAGCGCCAAGAAAGGAAGTTCAAAATGAAATCTAAACAACCCGTATCAATGCCCCTAGTAAGTGTACGCGCAATGAAGAGCGCACTTGAAACTCTTCGTGCAATTGGCTGTGTTTACAAAGTTATTGGTCCTGACTTGATTGAGGTTACGCATGACCCCGCGCATGTGTTTGATAAGCGCAAGCGTAGTGCCGTGCCTGCTGATGCACCTTACAACTACGGGGATCTTAAGCATCATTACTTACCCTATGTTGAGAACCTAGCAGTTGGGCAAGTGGCACAGATACCTTACACCGATGAGTTACCGTACTCTTCACTACAAAGTAGTGCCTCGGCTTACTTATCGAAAGCGTGGGGTAACGGTTCTTACACAACCGCTACTAACAAAACCACGAAGTGTTTAGAAATTCTTCGCATCAAATAATTATAAGGAGATATGCAAATGACTAGATTTAATATTGATACCTGCGCCATGCTTGTTGAGTTCAACGCTGGCGTGTGGACTGCCCGTAAGTTAGACAAGAGCGCTAGTGAGGAGATCGTAGCCGACAAGCGTGCAGGATCTAAAGATGCGGCTCGTGTTAACAAGCACCTGTTAGCAGGGCGACATGAGTTGGAGACAATTCAAAAGCATGTGGGTGCAATCCGTACTTATGTCTATGAGAACACCCTGCCTTGGTCTGACTCAGGCATTCGCTTGTTACCCACAAGCAAGTTCATGGACTTCAACGACCGCATGGCTAAGGAAGAAGAACGGTTTGCTGAGTTGGTTAACAGTTTTATTCAAGTATACCCATCGCTTATCACAGCACAGGCTATGGCTCTCGGTGATATGTTTGACAGAAACGAATACCCAAGTGCCAATGAGATGGCGCACAAGTTCTCATTCCGTTTGAACTACATGCCCGTGCCTCAAGCCGGTGACTTCCGCGTAGATGTTGGCAACGAAGCACAAGAAGAACTGCGTAACAAGTTGGCTAAGTTGGCAGACGAACGGATTGAATCAGCAATGAAGGATGCGCGTGAGCGTTTGAAGTCGCACTTGGAGCGCATGATGGAGCGTCTGAAGGTAGAGGAGATCAACGGCAAGGTTTCTAAGTCCCGCATCCACGACACGCTCATCGAGGGTGGGCTTGAACTCTGCGATGTCCTGAAGGCGCTCAATCTTACAGGCGACCCTGTCTTGGAGAAGGCTCGCGCTACGCTGGAGAGCGTGTTGCGCACCGTCGATGTTGATGATTTGCGTAAGCATGATTCGGCTCGTATAGAAGTTCGGACTCAGGTTGCTGAGATCATGGACAAGTTTAAATTTTAAGGAGGGTAGCATGGATATTTTTGACACGCAACCAAAACTACTTGCCATCAGCCTGCGCGATTACTTTGCGGCACAAGCGATGCAAGTGTTTATTGCCAATGATGAAACAGATATGGATCAAGATGTACGCGATGCGTACATGCTTGCGGACAAGATGTTAGCGGAAAGGAGTAAGACATGAGACCGCTACGAGTATTAAGTTTACAGAAAGACAACGGCATGGACTTTGTAACTGACTGTGTCCTTGACTTGCTAAGTGATTTCCCTAAAGCAACTGCAACACAAACTATTGTTGACGAGTGCAACAAGGACAAGGTATCTTCACCAGCAACGACGCACAAGAAGCTGAACATGCTTAAAAAACTTGGGCTTGTCGAGGTACTTGCTCACCCTGACGATAAAGACGGGCGTAAGTGTTACATCAAAGTCAGCGCCAAGGGCATGGATTACCTAAACAAGTGGGAAGGAGGTAAAGCATAGTGGATAAAAAGTTCATGAACATTGAGGAGCAAGTCTGGAACGATTTATGTGGGCGCAAGTTGTTCTGCACACCAAGACAGATCTCTCGCAAACTCATGGTTCCTATTTCCACAGTCCGCACATACCTGATCATGTGGCATAAGCAATACTTGCTGGATGTAAAGGTGGTTGGCAAACAAACTCTTTACAGGATAAAAGAATGAAAAAATGGTGCAAGTCGTGTCAATCAACACACGCAGACAGGGAAGGAGCAATTGTGTATGGGGAAAACAATCAGAGTTTGCATTGGATATGCTACGCCTGTGCAAGACAGGCCAAGGTATCAGGTAATGGACGAGTGCGGTCCCTTGCGGATATTTTGGACGAAGGAGGAAGCACAGCGGTGGATGCTGCCTTGGATGAAGTTAGTCGTATTGCCAAAGCCCAAGCGTGAGAAACAATATCTTGAACTAGAGGAAGCCCTGCTATGACCCCCGAAGGCAAAGTAAAAAAGAAAGTTGCTGAACTACTCAAGCGGTACGAAGCGTACTACTTCTTCCCTGCTATGGGTTCGTTTGGCAGAGCAGGCGTGCCTGACATCATAGGCTGTTATCGGGGGTACTTCTTTGCGGTGGAGTGCAAAGCAGGCAAAGGCAAGACAACTGCGCTACAAGATGCAGAGATTGAAAAGATCCGCAAGGTTGGTGGCAAAGCCTTTGTGGTTAATGAAACAAACATAGAAATACTAGAAACTTATTTAAAGGAGCATCATGGATGATAAAGATGAATACCTAGACGCGGACAAGATATATACCAAAGCCCGAGAAATAATTTCTGAGATGGAGAAAAGCAAAGGTTGTAATGGCTTGTTACTAACGTACGATCCAGAAGCAGAAAGGTTTCAATTCCTAGCCCTGCATGCCGATGCTGAAGAAGCGCTGGCATTATTGCTAAGTGGTATGGGGGTAATACAACAAACAATCAAGGATACAAATCCAAACAGGACAATCAATTGAATTCACCATACCAACAAATACTTGTCATTGACTTTGAGACACGCTGGGATCGTAAAGAGTACACGCTGTCTAAGATGACAACAGAGCAGTACATTCGTGACCCACGCTTCAAAGCGTTCGGTTGCTGTATCAAAACCTACGACGTGCCGGGGACTGTATGGGTATCGCACAAAGATTTGGTTGACACGTTTAATACTATTGATTGGTCAACCACAGCCGTGCTTGCGCATAACGCACAGTTCGATGTGGCAATCCTTTCGTATGTGTACGGACACCAGCCGTGCTTTATCTTTGACTCGCTGTCCATGGCGCGTGCCTTGCGTGGGGTGGAAGCCGGTAACAGCTTAGCCAAACTTGCTAATGAGTTTGGTCTACCCCCCAAAGGACAGGCGGTGCACAGCACAGACGGGTTAGAGGAGTTGACTCATGAGATTGAGTTTGAGTTGGCTGAGTATTGCAAGCACGACACGTTCCTGTGCGAGGAAGTGTTTAAGCGGTTGATTGAAGGCTACCCCGCTAAAGAACTACGGCTGATTGATCTTACGCTTAAGATGTTTACAAATCCTGTATTGGAACTTGACAAGGAGATGCTGCGTGAAGCACTTGTGGAAGAAAGCATTAAGAGAACGGAACTTCTTAATCGCCTTGGCATTGAGGAAGCAACCTTGGCTAGCAACGACAAATTTGCTAGCGTGTTATCAGGAATGGGTATTGCACCCCCTAAAAAAATCAGTAAGACAACGGGTAAAGAAGCACTTGCGCTTGCAAAGAATGATGCTCACTTCCAAGCGCTACTCAACTCCGACAACGAAGATGTGGCGCTACTATGCGAGGCAAGGCTTGCCGTTAAGTCCACGCTTGAGAGAACCCGGGCGCAACGCTTCCTTGACATTTCAGAGCGAGGTAGGCTTCCGGTTCCCCTTAATTATTACGGGGCGCACACAGGTCGCTGGTCGGCGTCGAAAGGCTCTGGTCTTAACTTACAGAATCTTAAGCGCGGTTCATTCCTTCGCAAGTCGATACAAGCACCAGCAGGGTATTCGCTCGTTGTCTGTGATTTGGCCCAAATAGAACCAAGGGTGCTGGCATGGATGTGTGATTACACAGACTTGTTAGAGATATTCGCATCGGGTAAAGATGCCTACGCTCAGTTCGGCGCGCAGATGTTCGGCATACCGGGGCTAAGTAAAGATTCACACCCTGACCTACGGCAGTCTGCCAAGTCCGCGCTGTTGGGCTGTGGCTATGGGCTAGGGTGGGCATCGTTTGCGGCACAGTTATTGACTGGCTTTCTTGGCGCACCGCCAACTAGGTACGACAAAGCCTTTGCCAAACAGCTTGGTGTAGGTGCAGAGTTTGTTAACGAGTTCATCTCATATCAACCTTACCTAGAACGCATGAAAGACATACCGCATAACTGCACAGAGACTGAACTTACTGTGCATTGTGTATCGGCTAAAAAGATTATTGATAAATACCGTGATGCAGCACAACCTGTTAAAACATTCTGGGAGATGTGCGATGCGCTAATCAAGCGCAGTCTGGTTGAAGGCAAACCTTACACGCACAAATGCCTGACGTTTGAGAAAGAAAAAATTGTCTTGCCAAGCGGGCTTGCTTTACGGTATCCTCAACTGTCGGGTGTGGCTGATGAAAAAGGCCGCATTCAATGGACGTACGGAGACGATAAAAAGAAACTGTACGGTGGCAAACTGACTGAAAACATCGTTCAGGCAGTGGCTAGGTGCGTCATGACGGACGGCATGTTACGCATACAAAAGCAGTACCCATGTGTTTTAACCGTTCACGATGAGGTTGTTGCGCTAGTCCCTGAGTCCGAAGCAGACGATGCTGAAAACTGGGTCTTGGCGCAGATGACTATGGTTCCCAAGTACATGCCGGGGATTCCATTAGGTGCAGAAGCAGGGCATGCGAAACGATACGGAGATGCAAAGTGAAGATACCTAAAAGTATTAAGGTGGGTAAAAAGAAATACACAATCAAACAAACTCCAAAGATGTCTATTAAAGGCGTGATGGGAGCGATAAACTACAAAGAAAATCAGATTCTTATAGCAACACACAGCAACGTACGTGGTGTAAGATTCAAACGTGAAGAAATTTATGATACGTTCTGGCACGAACTAACCCACGCCATACTGAAAGACATGAACACTGACTTAGAATCTAACGAGTATTTTGTTAATAACTTTTCAGAGCGGCTCACCAAAGCAATTCTATCTGCGAGATTTAAATGACAGTTAAATGGTCACACTCAGGGCTAAAAGATTTTGAAGGTTGTGCCCGTAGGTATCACGAAGTCAAGGTTCTTAAGAAGCATCCGTTCCCTGACACAGAACAAATACGTTATGGTAAACAGCTACACAAAGTCGCCGAGGATTACGTACGCGACGGCACTCCAATACCAGAACAGTTTAGTTTTGTTAAGCCAATCATTGACGCGTTGTTAACAAAGCCGGGGCGACGTTACCCCGAACTTGAGATGGCGCTGACTGAGAAGCTAAAGCCCTGCGGGTTTAAAGACCCTGAAGTTTGGGTGCGTGGTATTGCAGACTTAGTCATTGTTGATGATGACAACCTGTCTGCTTGGGTTGTGGACTACAAAACAGGTAACAACAAGTACCCTGATGTTGACCAATTAGAGTTGATGGAACTCATGGTGTTTGCACATTTCCCACACATACGGCAAGTCAACTCCGCGCTTCTGTTTGTGGTGAAAGAAACTATGGTCAAGCACAAGATGAGCGTTGAAGAAGCGGAAGCTGGTTGGTGGCGGTATCGTGAACGTGTATCAAAATTAGAGGCTTCATTTACCAATAACGTGTGGAACCCAACGCAGTCTGCGCTGTGTCCGTGGTGCCCCGTTAAATCATGTGAGTTTCACCCTAAACATTAAGGACAAACTATGGGAACCCCAGCAAACAAACGTAACTACAAAAAAGAATATGCCGATTACCACGGCAAACCTGAGCAAGTCAAACAGCGTGCTGAACGTGTGAAAGCACAGCGCATGGTGGACAAAACAGGCAAAGACGAAAACGGTAATGGTAAAGCCGATGCGCGTGAAGGCAAAGACATTGACCACATCAAACCTATTCGTAAGGGTGGCAAGACCGTTAAAGGTAACTTGCGTATTCGTAGCATCAAGTCGAACAGGGGGGATACGAGGTGATCAAATTAGAACCACAAGAATTGGCTGAATTGTGGTACTTAAAATACGGGCATCAGTGGCAAACAAAAAATTTACTAGACGATGATTGGAAAAAGATTGCCCGTGTTCTTATGAAAAATAATCTGGCAGATTACACACTACATAACAGGCCAGACAAAGAAGGTGTTACAGAAATTATAAAACTAAAGGAGCCGCGTGCTTAATCATGCAGATAATTGAAAACAAAGCTTTAGTGTTGCGAACGCGCAACCCAGACAAGTACAACATAATTCCCAAGAGCAAAGTGTTGGGTGAATTAAACGGTATCTACGAAGTAGCAGTTAAGTGGGGATTAGATGAAGTTAGAGTGCTCAGGAATCTTGGCGTCAAGAATGTGCCGTCACCCATCACAGCGAAATACGATTGGCCCGGCAGGTTTAAGCCCATGGCACATCAAATTGAGACGGCATCATTCCTCACGCTACACCGTCGTGCGTTCGTATTTTCAGAACCCGGAACGGGCAAAACACTTTCGGCGCTATGGGCTGCTGATTATTTAATGCGGACAAGACAAGTCAGGCGTTGCCTGATTCTGTGCCCCATATCAATCATGCACTCCGCTTGGATCGCAGACTTACAAAACAGCATCATTCACCGCTCTGCGATTATTGCGCACCATCAGCAAGCAACAAGGCGCATTGAGATGGTTCAGGGCGACTACGAATTTGTTATAACCAACTACGACGGTCTTAATCTTATAGCCGACGAGGTTGTAAACGATGGGCGCTTTGATCTGATCATCGCAGACGAAGCCAACGCATATAAAAATGTCAGTACTAAACGCTGGAAAGCCCTGCATAAAATAGTTAATCCAAACACGTTACTGTGGATGATGACGGGTACACCCGCCTCTCAGTCTCCGCTCGATGCCTATGGGCTTGCCAAACTTGTGAACCCAACAGGTGTGCCTAAATTCTTTACAGCTTGGCGTGACACTACCATGAACAAGCTGACGATGTTTAAGTGGGTGCCAAAGAGCGACGCACAAGATAAGATCCACGCCGCTTTGCAACCGGCAATACGCTTCACAAAAGCACAATGCCTTGACTTGCCCCCCGTCATTACGGAAACACGAGAGGTTCCTTTAACGCCACAGCAGAAAAAGTACTACAACATGTTGAAGGAGCAGATGCTGGTGCGCGCATCAGGGGAAACCATTACTGCCGTCAATGCCGCAGGCGAAGTCAATAAGTTGTTGCAGATAAGTGCCGGGGCGGCGTATACAGACAACGCAGAGGTAGTAGAATTCGACTGCACGCCAAGACTCTCCGTGCTTATGGAAGCGCTGGAGGAGACGGATCGCAAGGTATTGGTATTTGCCCCTTACCGACACAGCATCGACACGATCTCGGCCTTTCTAACCAGCAATAACGTGGATAACGCGCAGATTCATGGCGACGTATCTCCCAATAAACGCACCAAAATCTTCAAGCAGTTCCAAGAAGAAGCGAGTCCTCGCGTACTTGTAATCCAGCCGCAGGCCGCATCACACGGGGTAACTCTTACCGCCGCTGACACCGTCATCTTTTGGGGTCCGGTTATGTCTACGGAAACATATATCCAATGTTGTGCACGCTCAGACCGCAAGGGGCAAGACAGCGATAAGGTAACAGTTATACATATTCAAGGTAGTGATATCGAACGCAAGATGTTTAAACGCTTGGCTGAACGCGTTGAAGATAACAACTTGCTCGTAAAACTTTATGAGGAGGTACTTGACACAAAGTAAAATATTGGACAGAATTGTCAAAACTATAAAAGGAGCATAAACATGTCAGAAGAAGTAATACCGTTGGATAAACTTGCAAGGGTGTACCGCAAGATCCGCGATAGAGTGCAGAAGCTGTCGCAAGAGTACGAGACGCAAATCGAAGAACTCAAGGCACAGCAACAGGAAATATCGAACGCAATTAAAGATCACATGATGTCATCAGGTCTTAAGAGTGTTCGCACAGACGAAGGCACGATCATTCTAGGTACCAAGACACGGTACACAACGCATGATTGGGACTCGTTCAAGCAGTTTGTTCTTGAGCATGAAGTTCTTGATTTGTTTGAGAGACGTATTGCTCAAGGCAACATGAAGCAGTTCTTGGAAGAAAATCCAACCCTTGTCCCCCCGGGACTCAACTCGGATAGTGAGTACACAATCACCGTCCGCAAACCAACGAAGTGAAGGAGAAGTACATGAGTAATGTAGTCGCATTTAACCCATCGCAAGTCCCAGCCTTTGCGAAAACGGGCGAATTATCCGCGCTGGCTAAATCCCTTGCCGGTGGTGGCGGTGGTCAGTCCGGTAAGCGCGTATCAATCAAAGGTGGTGTATTTCGTTTGATCTCCGATGGCAAAGAGGTAGCCGCCATCGAGGAGCGGTATCTTGATGTAGTGATTGTTAGTGCCGCCACTAAGATCTCGCGTACTTTCTATGACGCGGCGTATGACCCTGAAAACCCAGCACCCCCTGCTTGTTGGTCGGCTGATGGCGATAAGCCTGACGCTTCGGTAAAAGACCCACAGTCGGGTACGTGTGCGTCTTGCCCACAAAACATTAAGGGTTCAGGTAATGGTGAAGCCCGTGCCTGCCGGTTCTCACAACGCTTGGCTGTGGTGCTGGCTAACGACATAGAGGGCGATGTCCTGCAGTTGACGCTCCCTGCTACCAGCATCTTTGGTAAAGAGGACGGCGAGAACCGCCCGTTGCAAGCGTACGCACGGTGGCTAGCGGCTCAAAGTGTGGGGCCTGATATGGTCGTGACCCGCATGAAGTTCGACACAAAGGCGCAGTCCCCCAAGCTGTTCTTCAAGCCTATGCGCTGGCTGACGGATGACGAGCATGAAGCCTGTGTCAAGAAAGGGCAGTCATCTGAGGCAATCAAAGCCATCACCATGACCGTGGCGCAAGCCGATAAAGTGGTGGCTAAGCCAATCAGTCTTGAAGGTAAGGCACCTGCGGCTAAGACAAAGGCTAAGCCTAGTGTTGAGGAAGATGAAGAGGTTGATGAGCCTGAAGTCCGCAAGGAGAAAGAGGCACCAGCACCCAAGGCAAAAAGTAGTTATGCCAAAGTAGTTGCAGACTGGGACACCGACGATTAACCTAAATATGGGGGAGCGCACGCTCCCCCTTGGACATCATGCCTTACTCTACAAAAATAATTGAAAAGATAAACGAAGCCCCCGAAGGTTTAGGAACACACCTTGGGCGTTGGGCGGTGCGTCGTGATGTATCTATGCAACGTATCTCTCAGATCGTTGGCGCTAGTCGCCAGACAATATACAACTGGTTCACCGGAACAACTGACGTAACCTCTGCTTATCAAGAGCGTGTTGCCATGGTTGTTGAGGTGCTTAAGAAAACAAAACAAACTGATGACGTATGGAGAGTGTTATGCACAACTTTCAACCACAAGCCCTGACTGACGAAGAACTTATCAAGTACTGTGATTTATGGCTTGACGAAGAAAGTCTGCCATTGAACGCTCAACGGGAACTGATCAAGCGTCTTGAGAAGTTGTTAGACGAACGCAAACAAGTAAAACAATAACCAAAGGGGGTTCTATGCAACCGCTTGAATTTCTAGCGGCTGTTCTTCCTTCCTCTGGACTTTATTGCGCTGCTGAATTTGATTCACGGCGGAAGGAACATGTGTTTGTTGACACGCTAGAGGATCTGCTTGCCTCCGCTATGCGGATGAGCGGAGACGGCCTAAACGCGTACTTTGGATTGAGTAGCTTCTCTACACAAAGACGTTTAGCTGACAACGCCAAACAAGTTAAGTCCTTGTTCATGGACTTGGATGTAGGCAAAGATCCTGAGAAGTCATACGCATCTAAAAAGCACGCGCAAGAAGCGTTCGAGAAGTTCATGCTCGGTACGGACATGGCTTCGCTCGGACAACCGTTTGTCGTATCTTCGGGTAACGGCTTCCACATCTATTGGCCTCTGACTGAGGACACAGACGTAACAACTTGGAAACCGGTGGCTGAGAACTTCAAACGCCTGTGTCAGCAAGAGGGGCTGAAGATTGACTTTACTGTGTCGGCTGATGCCTCACGGGTACTACGCGTACCTACGACAATCAACTATAAAAGTCAGGACAACAAAACTGTAAAGGTATTAATAGAAGCATCGCGTAACTACACCCTTGATGAACTGGACAACTTTATCAAGTCCAAACTCAAAGTAAAAACTTACGAGGACACGCTTCTCAATCTGCCGGGACAAAAGCCCAAATCCCCTATCAACAAAACAGCCCTAAAGCTTTTTGAAAATAGTCAAACGTTTTTCAAAATCATTGTTGAAAAAACCAAGGCTGGTACAGGGTGCGGTCAGTTGGCACACTACATTGATAACGCCTCTGATGACGGCATGGAACCTCTATGGCGGGGGCTACTGTCAATTGCACAGAAGTGTGATGACGGCGGCAAGGCCGCAGTGTGGCTGTCTGAGATGCACCCCTACGATCCTGACCGCATGGCGCAGAAGCTACGGGAAATCAAAGGTCCGTATCCCTGCCTGAAGTTCGATACTGAGAACCCCGGCATTTGCACAGGCTGTCCCCATTTTGGCAAGATCACCAACCCCCTAGCCCTTGGGCGGCAACTAGCCCTAGAAACAGAGGCCAAGGAGATTGAAATACCAGCCCCACAAGCGGCTGATGAGGACGCGCCCACCACAACCATCACCGTACAGCGTCCACCGGCTCCAAGGGGCTTCTCGTACGGCAAGAATGGGGCGATATTTAAGGAAACCAAGACCGAAGATGCCGATGGCAACGAGATCAGCAAGCAGTTTATGGTGCTTCCCTTTGGCTTGTTTGTAGTAAACATACTGCGGTTGGAGAACGAGCACATCGTCCACATGCTGGCCTTACGCCCGGAAGGGGTCACAGAGATCATGCTGCCCCAGAAAGCCGTGGTGTCCAGCGTGGAAACGGTCAAGTGTTTAGCTGAGCAGAACATCATCGCCAGCTACGGGCAGGGCAACGACAAGAACCTGTTTGACTACGTTCGGGCCTGCGTGGAAGAAGCGGCGCTGATAAGGCGTGCCATAGCTGTGCCTGACCATTACGGCTGGTTAGAGGACGAAACCTTTGTGTTCAATGAGCGTATCTACCGCCCAAACGACATCCCGTTACACATACCTATGCGGGGGCTGGTCAACATCAACAAAGCCTGTACGCCCACGGGATCGCTTGAGAATTGGCAGAAGATTATCAACATGCTGACTGCCAAAAAGCAACACGAAATATTGGCACTTAGCTTGGTCGGGTTCGGCGCGCCGCTGATGCGCTACTCAAAATACGCTGGTATTACGTGGCACCTTGGCTCAACGGCAACCGGCACAGGGAAAACCCTGAGTTTGGAACTAGCCGGTTCTGTATGGGGGCACCCCAGCCGGTATCGAATCAGCAACTCAACATCCGACGTAGCCATGAAACAGCGTGCGGGTATGTTGTACAGCATCCCCCTGATTTCAGATGAGATAACGTCCAAGAACCGCACCGACTTTGAGTGGGTAGCACAGTTCATCTTCGACATGTCTGAGGGTATTGGCAAGAGCCGGATGGAGGGCGGTGCAGACAAGGAGCGCGAGAACAAGACCTACTGGCACACCATGGCGTTGCTGTCATCCAATACGCACATCATGGACTACCTGACTGGGGCACGGAAGCACTCCTCAGAGGGCGAAACCCGCAGGGTGCTTGAGCTTACGCTAGAAAAGAAACTTGCTTGGGAACATTACGAGTTAGAAACACTGGAGCTACTGAAAGAAAATTACGGGGTGGCTGGGCATGTCTACGCTCAATACCTTGTTGACCACGCCGCTGAACTTCCAGAACTCTACAAGACCGTACGCAAGAAGGTTAAAGCCGAGTTCAAGTTTGTTGATGACGAGCGCTTTTGGATCGCTGGCTGTACCTGTTTAGTGATGGGCGGTCTACTTGCCGCCAAGGCTGGCATCGCTACCTTCCCCATGGAGGGTATTACAAACGTGTTAAAGAGTATGGTTGACAACGCCAAGAACATGGTTAGGGACAACGTACGTACAGCCGAAGATGTCCTGAACTCCTACACACGGGAGCACTACGGCAAGATGGTGGTGGTCAAAGCCCTTGAGGGTGCATTGGCTGCATCTATTGGTGAGGAAGGCGTGATTGACCAGAGTATCACCCGCAGTGAAATCTTTGGGCGGGTTGAGCACAACATAACCCCCGGGCATGTGGACTACTACATCGAGGAGCAGTTGTTAAAGAAGTATTGCTCCGGTATGAGTTTCGGGTACACGGACTTTAAGAAGCAGATGGAGTCGATGTACCACGTAAGTTACATGAAGAAGGACTTGATGAGCAAAACCAAAGGCCCTCAAATGCGTGTTAACGCTATGAAGATATCGCGCAAGGTGGAGCATGAAGAAACTGATACGCCGGTATCCTTGGTCGCGGCTTAAAAGGGGGCAGGGGTTTTTCGTCCCCTGCCTCGATGGAGTTGCAGTTTATGAAGAAGGTTTAAGAGCCGCCGTTAGCGTCCGTGTTCTTGACGCTAAGGCTAAGATCGGGATTATCAAGGGGAAGTTCGGCGTTCTGTTTGTTCGCGGACCTTTTTAAACTGCGCCGCGTAGTCAATCTTCATCTTGCGAATCTTGTCCAACTCCTCACGCTTTTTGTCGGGTGACATTTGCTTCTCAGGAACACCTTTGATATAGCGCTCGTACTTGGTCATCTCACCCATGCGCTGACGGAACTGCCCAGCCGCTGAAGATAAGCTGATCTCCGCCATATTTTCTTTGAGGTAGTCCGCTGCCTCTTCACGACGCCCATCTTCGATAAGCTTTTTGTAAGAGCCATGGCGCTTCTGAATTTCACTCATGGCATCGTAGGCTTCGGTAATTATGCGGCCTGCGTCGTTAGGCTGGAACAAACCGCCAACCAAAGGCAACTGCGATACACGCCCAGCAACAGGACCGGCTTCGCCAACAGGCTTGAGGGCAAAGTCAGCCGTGCTAAGTATTCCCATACCCATGGAACCCGTAAAGCCCCGAATAAGGTTTTCCATCTGTACCGGCGACAGGCCAACTAAAGATGTAACCGGTGCAAGTATTTTAAGGACCTCAGGCGTTTTGTCGGTGTATTGGAACTTCTTCTCAACGCGTTCAAACCTAGCGTCAACGATATCCCGTCCGGTAAAGAACGACGTGTTTAACGCAGTCTCAATAAAGGGTTTGAGGCCAGTTGGAACAGGCAGTCCAGCCTCAGCAGGGTTACCCGGCAAGGAACGGATCAACTGTTTGGCTAGATCTTTAGCAATCTTAGAGCCTTTTTCATCGCTAAACGCTGCGTTATAGATACCTTCAGGCAGAGATTTAAATATCAAACCGGCTTCAAACGGGATAGGAATCTTAAACGGCTCAGCAATACCCGGAATACGAATGAACCAGTTAGAGTACCGCTGTTCTGGGGTTGCGTTCTTATATGCCTCGTCGTCTTGCATGAAGGCCGCATACGCCATGGTGAAAGCCGCCATGAGCGCGCCACGCGCAAACAATTTCTGTTTGACCCTAAGCTGTTCTTCGTAGGGCATCTTCCCGCGTATCGCACGCTGTAGAACGTCAATACCCTGTACGCCAGCGTTAAAGAACGGCACCATCGCATTGAGGTAGTACATGCTGGGTGATACGCCACGACGCCCAAAGTTCATAGACTCAAGCGCCGCTAGGGTAGCCTCACGCTCAGACAAGCCTTGTTTTAAGAACGAGTTGTACATAGCCATACGCGTACCGGCATCGCCAAGCATAGCCAATTCGTCCAGCTTAGCCATGGCTAATTCCCAACCAGTCTTACCAGACGCAAGCTGCAGCATAATTTTCTGCATATCTTCAGGAGCGCCAGTAATAACCTGCCCACCTAGAACACCACGAGCTTGTAGCTTACGAAAAGCTTCGCTATCCCCCGAAAACATATTCTTAATTTCACCCATCGTATCCACAACAGGCTTGATGTTTGCCCCAGTAGTAAGCGCTGCAGCTAAAGAATCTCGGAAGATCTGGCGAAGCGCATAGCGTGGGTCTCGGGTAATAAATTTACGTAAGATGTTTGCAGGAAGCGCTAATCCACGAACGACTCCCGGCACAAGAACCTTGATACCTTCCATGCCTGTGACAATCAACTCAGACGGAATATCGCCAAACATATCCTTCTTGGCTTCGGTATCTACAACAGCATGGTAGTCTTCACCGTTGTACTTAAAGCGTATCGTATCTACCGATGCTGGCCCTGTACCTTTGCGGATGCCTTTCTTTTCCTTGTTTGCCTTCAAAATACCTAAGTCTTGCAGAGCATTGGCGGTCTTGTATGTCGCCATGTTGCGCAAAGCCATGTCCGTCAGCAGGGTGGTATTTTGCAAAGACGAAGTAAAGAAGTCCATGATGGCTTCTTTGCCACCAATAAGTTCCTGTAAGTAAGGTTGATTCTTTAAGTCACCAATACGAATTGGGTTTTCAGAACCAATGATTAACTCCGCAACACCATTTTTAACCCGATAGAACGGTATGTAATCGTTGGTCTTACTAAGCCGCGCACCTTCTGTTTTACTTATGGCGCCGGTCTGTACGGCAAAATCAATTAGCCCACGGTTGTACTCGTTGTAAAGATCACGGGCTTTCTGGAAGGCAGCGTTGTTACGCCCAAAGTCAAGCGCTTTCTTAAGGTCAGCTTCGCTAATCGTACCCTCAAAGTTTAACTTCTTAAGGCCAACGCGCTCTGCCCGTTCAGCAGCCAAGTACAGGGTAAACAGATCTCCGGTGGCTTTAGCGTTCCCGACGTTCGCACCTATAAGAGCCTGCGAAATATCTTTGAGGTTAGCGCCACGCTCAGACTCAATAACCTGTTCAACTTTACCATCGGGGCGCTTTACTTCTTTTATCTTTAGCGTACCGTTGTTGGCAATTTCTGCCGTAAATGAATGGCGCTGGTCTGCCATACGTGAGAAGTACATAACATCAGCGGCTTTGAGCGAATCAATAATCCCAGAGGACAGGCCGCGTTTCATTACTTCTTCAAGAGCCGCAAAGCGATCTACGAACTGGACACGCCTATTTAAACCTGAAAGGTTGGATTTGATTTTGTCTAAGGTACCCTTTTGCTCACCAACAACTTTGCTGGCTATCTGCCCAAGATCTTCCAGACCGGCGTTATATTTTGATTTGCTTATTGCAAAATCAATGTCACCGTTGGCTTTCTTATAGGCGATGGGCTTGCCTTCTTCAAAAGATTTGTTGGCCTGCTTCATCATGTAGAACAGGTCAGACGTAGAAATACCTGATAAATCCTTTAAACCTACCTTGCGAAGCACGGGATTGGCTAAAGTTTCTAAACCTATATCTTTGAAGAACTTACGCATTGCGCCAACTAATTCCTGAATCCAACGCTTAGCCTTTGCCAAGAAGTCTTGATCAACCCGCTTCTCCATGGTGTAAGCGATGATTTCACGTAGCCCTTTGGTCTTAGCGGCACGGCGAACTTCTTTCTCACTGATCTTGCCGTCAATCAAAGCGCTAGAGTAAAACTTGTGAGCGCTGGCAACGGCTTCGGCATAGTCATCCAAAACCCCAAGCTGCTTAGCCAGAACTTCCAGACCGCTTTCGTTGTCCTTGGTGGCAAAGTCTTTGTCAATCTTAAGCATGAACTTCAGCATGCCGTCTTCACCTAGCATGCCTTCAAAGGTGTAGTGACCAACAAATTCGTGAGCGATTGTCTTTTCAAGGTCAGCCATATCGCTATGGTTCTCACCAATAATAAACACCGTACCGTCAGGCTTTACACCACCGCGTATACGCGTCTCGTATACATCTACACCCTGCCGCTCCATGCTGTTTAGGATGTCCAAGGTCACACTCTTCATGGTGGGGAAGTACTTAAACTTTATATCCTTGGGCAGCTTCTTTTCTACAGCGTCCATGCGCTTGTTAGCTTCCTCAAGGTCAATACCACCCCCCGCCGTATCACCAATACGGAAGTCAACTACATCGTCCACAGAGTACGACTTGCCCCCTTCAAACGCATTTAAGCCCATGCCGGACATCTTGCGTAGCTGATCAGGCGTAAACTTCTTGTCGTAGAACGGAACCTCACCGCCTACTGGACCTCGGGCAGCTTGGCGCTTTACTTTCTCAGGCTCGTACTGGGTCTCTTTAAGTAAGCGCAGGTTCTCACGGATGCTTCGGACATTGGCTTTAGCCATGTCAACTTCAGCGCTCATCTTCTTAAACTTGGGGAAGTTTTTAGCGGCCTTGCCTGCATTAACTTCTTTGACATACTCGTTAAGCTGGAAAGTCTTAATCTTGGCAAGTTCTACCGCAGCCTTTTCTTCTTCCTTTAACTTGTTAAACATAGCTTCGGGAGAAGATACCTTGGCCTTACGACGCAAGTCACTGACAGCATTACGTTGACGCTCGGCTACTTCAGCATCAATTTCTTCCTTAGACTTGATTGGCACAATCTTTACCCGACGAGCAGTCCCAATCTCATACTTTGTTGGCTTAGATGTGACCGCCTGTTTCTTAGCCGGTAGCATCTTGTACTTACGCATCTCGGCTTCGTATTCTTCTTTGGTCTTCTTGCGCGTAGTAGTTTCAACAATTGACTCGGCACGAGTCCCCGGCAGACCAAGACCAGATTGTGCGCGTAATAAAGTTTGTTGAATTTGAGCCTGCGCTTTTTGTTCTTCTTGGGTAAGTTTTTTACGGGCTGCTTCTAATTTACCAATCAAAGTCTTTTGTTGCGCTGCAGCTTTAGCAGCACGTTGTTGAGCGGCTGATTTTTCTTTAGTTTTTGCAAACCTGCTAGCCTCTTTCTCCAACTCACGTAAAGCGGCTACTTCTTTTTTAATGTCTGCGTCTAAAGTAGCCCACTGAGTAGCAACCCGGTCAGACATAGTTGCGTTACGAACTTTACTTGTTGTCTTACCTGCAACTTCCCAAGAACCCTTATGTACAGGAACCTGCATTTTTTTACGTTGCTCTGCTGTTGCTTTATCCCAAGCAGCCTTTTCTTTTTTATACGCTTCAACATCTTTGGGGTCTTTACTGTTAACCCACTTGTATTTAAAGCCTTTAACAACAACTTCGTCGTAACCTTCTTGTTGCTTAATTTGCTCGGCTAAAGTTTCAATGCGACCCATAAGATCGCGTTCTTTACGGCTAATATTTTCAGGGTTGTATTCCTGTGCAATACCGCGAAGTTCTGCTTTTACTTCCCGCGCTGCTTGTTTACCTGCTTCAATCCGTGCTTTCTCTTTCCGAACAGCGCCAGACTTTTGTAGACGCTGGAACTGTGACGGTGTAGCGCGCTCGGTGGCTACAGTTTCTGGAAACAAGTCAGGCTGAACACGCTCCTCACGGAACTCGCGCCCTTTGGGCACGGTGGTCATTTGCTCACCAGTAAACTGCGCTGTCTCAGCGTCAAAGCGCATCTGAGTCTTGATTTCGTCAATCAACTCTGCTTTACCAGCAGCAGCCATAGCACGACGACCCCCGGGCTGAGTTACGTCACGCTCTAAAGTAAATGGGCGGTCAGTTCCACGGAGGATTCTGCCAACTTGTTCTTCAACAAGTTCTTCCAAACCAACGCTAGCGCCACCTTCTTCCAACCGACGACGTGCCTGCTCTAACGTATTTGCCACATCAGGCTGCAGATTCTCTATGCGCAGCACACGGTCAAGGTCTTTAATAAGGTCTGTGGGGGCAGCAGCGTACTGTTTCTTAAGTAACGGCTTCTCACCAGCGCGCACCGGGCGTTTGCCTGCATCAACGGCTTCGTCTTTAACCTGTTTTATGTACTCAGATAAGACTTCAACGGCACGGCGAGGATTGCCAAACTGGCGCTCAGATAAAGGGCGTGGGTCAATACGAGCAGTCCTAGCCGCTTTAACAATCTCTGTACCGCGCATCTGAGCAGGTTCAATTACTACGTCTTTAACGGCAGCGCCACGGGGCAAAGCTGTGCTACGGGTAATAAGTTCCTGTAAAGCCTCGTCAATCCGTATACCGGCACCAATTGCTTCGTCACGAGTAAACGAACGCAAACCTCGTAACTGACGCTCGTACGCAATCTCTTTAATCAGGCCGTCCACAACGTCTTTACGCAGTGTGTCAGACTGTGAAATTAAATCCTCACGTTTAGAACTAGCCAACGCACGCTGGGCGGGTGAGGCTTCTTCCCCAAAGAACCGACCAACACGGTAGTCATCCATCAGGGCTACGATGTCTTTAAACGAACCATCGGCAGTCTTGCGGCCTTCTTCAGCCTGCTTTTTATACACACCGCTGGGTTTACCCGGCTCAATATCAACGGCTAAGGGGGCTGCAGCCTCACGGGATTCGGCTTCCAAACGACCTGCTACGGCAGCTTCAGCACCTGTTTCGGGTGTGCCACGGCCTTCGATAACACCTTGAAGGCGCTTAAGTTCCCTAAGTTTTGCTTCTGAACCAACAAGTTTATAGCCAGCCGGAGTTAGCTGACCCTTGTCATCCATGAGTTCTTTCTTACTGACCAATGCTTTTTGACGTTGATCTTCTAACTTATCAATAGCGGCTTTGATATTAGGCAGCACTTCGACAGCCTGCTCACCACGGTAGGTGCGACCCTCAAGCCCCTGAATACCAAGCTCCTTGGTAACCGTGCGGTCAACAACACCCTCATCAATCTTGCTCTCGACCAGCTTGCGGACTTCAGGCTCAACACCAGCAGCGCGCAAACCAAAGTTATCCAGCACCAAATTGATGCGATCAAGAGTTATATCTTGGGCTACATCTTCTTCACGACGCTGTTGCTGTTCTGCTAAACGAGTTTTAAGTACCTGTGTATTGGTTTCTTCAACTTCTTCCAAACCAGCAAGATAGTTCTGAACCCCACGCTGAGTTTCCTCATAGGTCTTTTCGCGCCTAGCGGCGGCTTCCGCTTCTTCTTTCTCACGCAGTTTACGGAGCAGTTCATTGCGCTCCTGCATTCGGGCAGCTTCCCGGTCATAACCTTCAGCGTATTCTTCCTCGGTCATCGCAGCCTTCTTAGGCTTAACGATGTTGCCAAACTCATCTACTACGGGCGTCTCACGCGGACCTTCCTTACGCTTAGCCAATTCAGCCGCTAAAGTCGGTGCAGCCCCAGCTTGTTTGGTTGAGGCTTTCATCTCGGCTTGAAGTTCTTTTAACTGCTCTTTGATCTCTTTAGCCCGTGCAATAGCCTCGGTACGTACGTCTTCATCAATAGTTTTATCTTTAGCGACAGGTTCTACTTCACGTAGTTCGTCCTGCAACTCAATAATTTTGCCGTTAAGTTCTTGGCGATACTCAGGTGTCTGTTTACGAGCGGCTTCGGCTTCTGTAACTTGCTTTCTCTCCGCCTGATTTATTTCTTCCTGAAGACGTGCCTGCTCAGCTTTCTCACCTGCAACCTTTTTACGAGCCGCCGAACGACTGACAAGACTACCAGCCGGACCAAGCGAGCCACCAAGTAGTGTGGCACCATACGCAGCTTCTCCGTATTCACTGATTGCTTCTTCATCAAGTAGGGGTAAGCCAGCTTGCGCACGTTCAAGGATTTGCTGGCTAACTTCAACAGGAATCTCTGCTGCGGCACCACGAACAGCACCACGGGTAACGGTATTTAACAGACCACGCTCGGCTGCACGTACGGATTCAGCCCCACCACGCGCAACTAAATCGTCAACGCTAGTGCCAAGAACTTTACCAATAACGGTCTTACCTAAAGCAAAAGCAGTACCTCCAGCTTCAAGCGCTGACTGAGCGGCGGCAGTTCCATAAGCACGGGCAAGACTAATATCCGGCGTTTCACCTGTAGCCTTCTGTGTTTCGTACTGTCGTTCAACGTTTGAACCTGCAAACAACGGCAAGTTAGCTAAAGCCGCGCCACCAATACCACCAACAATTGCGCCTACAGGACCCAACGGGGCACCAGCCGTAGCCCCAATACGAGCGCCAGCCAAAGAAGTACCAATGACAGGCAAGTTTTCTGCTAAGTAATAGGGTACTTGTCTTGCTACTTCGCCAGCGGCAGGGAAAAGACCTCGCTCTTGATAGGCCTGCTTAACACGATCAAACCCTGTTTGCTGAGCATACTTACCCCCCAGCGCTTCTTGCCTAGCCAAACCTGCTGCAGCCGCTTCTTCAGCACCAAAAGGCGCAGTAAGTCCTGTCTGATAACTAGAAGCAAAACCCTCAAGTCCTTTTTTTAGGGCCGCTGGTAAGCCTGCTTCAGGCGCTGGGCCTGCAGGGGCAGCGGGGGGAGGCGCATTTAACTGTTCAAGAACCGCAGCATAAGCTTGCTCATCCGATAAGGGACGCCGTGAGTTAACTGTAAAAGTACCTTTACCCGGGACATCAACTTCATAAACAGGCATGGTAGCCCCTTATCTAGGTGTTACTGTTGGTTTTTGAGCCGTGGCTCTAGCCTTCATGATTCTAGCAATTTCATCACTAAGTAGCTTATCTTTGGTGGCTGCATCGCCGTTTGAGTATGCCAAATTCCCAGATAATGCCTTAACAGCAGCATCAACAATATCCTTAGTCTCTGTTAATCCAAGTGATTCTTGCAATTTAGCAATTGTTGCTTGAGCACCCATACTTGCCGAAGCCAGTGAAGCTTTAGCCGATGTTTGAGTTACTGCTATGTTAGCGGCAATACCAGCCCGAGCCTTGTCTGTCTCAAACAGCCTGTCTTCTTTACGCTCTATCTTACGTCTTAAGGACTCTCGTGCGGAATCTGCAGTTGCTCGCTGCATTTGAGCGTCAAGAGCCTTGATACCGGCTAACTCTTTGTTACGCTCACGGTCAAGTTTCTTTAAATCTCTTAGATCAGATATCAACCCCGGCGCTACTTCTGCACCTGCCTTAGCTGCGGCTTGTAAGAATGGGCCGTTTTGCGAAGCCCACCTAAAACCAAACTCAGCCAAACGCATAAGCCCTGCTTCATTACGCTCTGCTTTAGCTTCGCCAAGTTCTTTTTCAACCTGTTCGCGGCGTGTTCTATTAGGATCCATGTCCACGCCTGCGGCTTTGTAGAATGCCTTTTGCTCTTCAAGCGCTTGTATAGGCGTTTGCTCTGGCGCTGGTGGCCCCATTTCTCTGGGTATAAACCGCTCCGCCATTCTCATGGGATCTTCAAAAGTTGGGGGCTTAACAGTCGGAATACCAGCAATTCCTTCCCCACCACCATCAACTCGACGCACGGCTGCTACTGTAGGTACAGCAGGTGTAGAAGGGGCAGCGGGTGCAGCAGGTGCAAGGGATGCAGCGGCTGGTGTTGCTGTTGGTGCAATAGCCGGTACAGAAACTGTTGGGGTTGTCGCTAATGTTGCTGGTGCTATTGCTTGCGTAGTTGGTAACGACATAACTTGTGCTACGCGTGTTTGTATTTCACCTGCTGTTGCATTAGGGTTTTCCCTACGAATCATTTCTTCGATTTCTTTGCGACTGCGTGGAGTACCGTATTCGGTCAACAAAGAAGTAGCAGGGCGGGCTAAGGCTCGCTCAGGTGTACCAAAAGACCCAAGCATAGACGGAATGGTAGTACCAAACTGCCTTACATTTGCAGAGCCGCCTGTTTGAAAGCGCTCTACGTCCCCACCATCCCCAAACGCTACGATCCCACCGCCTGCAAAATCGGCTTCATCTAAGTTGGGCGTGGGCAAAGCGGCTACACCGCCAGCTTGTTCTGGCAGTTGAATCGGGGTTTGTGTTGGTGGTGGCGCCTGCATCTGCTGAGGCATGGGCGCTTGCTGTGGCTGAAGGTTTACTCCTGACAACAACTCTGCCATTACTGGAGGCTGCTTTGGAGCCATGCCTTTTAGCCCAGACCCTAAGTCTTTAAGCGTTTGTAGATGCCCAGCCACCAAAATATATTCAGGCGACCCTACTTGTAATCTTCCGGCTATCTCTTGTAACTGCTGTACACCACCCGGTTGTGAGGCTATGTTGGCAAACTTGGCATCAAGGGCGGCAATATTTGGTCGTAGGATACTCATGGCTTACCCCATCAATTTAGCAAGAGACAACCCAGCCAAACCAAGACCGCCAGCCTGCGAAGCCAGAGAAGGCGGTTGCGCATAAGTTGTTGCTGTAGATCCAAGCCCTACCGGTATGCCACGCAAAATGTTGCTGTAGTACCCAAGCTGCTCCATCGGGTAGTCACGCTGGCGTAAAAAGTCGGCATATCTTTGGTCAAGGCGCTGCTGTTCTAGCGCACGCTGCTCTGCACCCACTGCTGATTGAGCCTGTAGGCGTTGTAGATTCGCAGCCTGCTCCGCAGTACCAAGTTGACCAAGAGTTTGACCTGCTTGAATACCCTGCCCAGCCCCTTTAAGACCAAGATCAGCGCCAAACTGTTGAGCCTGTCGTGCTGCTTCAAATGCTTTTTGCCCACCCTCGGCTTGAAGCGCGGTTAGTCTGTCAAGAAGCCCCCGTTCTCTTTCGCTCTGAGCAAGTGCTTGACGTGCACCCCCGTATGTTCCTTGACGCGCTGCGCCAAGATTTGCCTGTTGTTGCGCCATTTGAGCTTCACGGATAGCCCCGCGCTTGGCAACGTCTGTAACAGCCTGCTGATACGGCGACATAAACGTCTGCATCTGAGTGGGGTCTGTTGCCATCCCAAAGTACTGTTGCCCAGCGCCTAAAGACCCCAAGCCACCCATCCCAGTTAAGCCAGTAGCCGCACCAAACTGTCCCGGCGTTTGCATACCGGCTGTCTCAGCCTGTACTGCCTGCTGTCCCGGTGTGAAACCTGAAATCCGTTCCCCTTGATACGCCGTGTACGGACGATAAGATTCGGCCTGCGCCCGACCTAAAATGTTCTCAAAATACGGTTTAGCGTATTCTGGTAGGTTGGTTTGCGTTACCGTTTGACTTGTAGGTTGTGGGCTTCCGCCGCCGCCTTTACCCATTACTTGCTCCTAACCCTGCGTCAGCCGCAGGAAGTTCAAATGTTTGCCATAACGGCTTGTGACCGTCATCTCTAAATATCTTTGTCCAACCCGGCCTAGCCGTTGCTTCAACCCCATCACATTGATTATCAAATGCAAAATGCTGCAACAGTTTTAGCATAGCTGGCTTCCATTTATCCAACTCAACACCACCACAAAACGACATTACTAAATACTTTTTCTTGGGGTAATGCGCAAAATTAGTTACTACCGCCCCTTTGATACCTGTCTCATTAAACGCAATCCAAAGAGTGTGGTCGTAGTCCATGATCGCATCGAAGATATCTTCGACTTCATAACGCCCATGAGTGTACTCGGCAGCACCACGAAGATACTCTTTAACATCTTCCCAGCATTTATCAACATACTGCCTTGGAACCATCGAGACTTGCATTCTTCTTCTCCGTAAAACTTCTTCTCCCAGCGTTTATGCCTAAAATACGGAACCCAGATATACGGGAACAGTATCGACAGCCTTAAAATCGCCCAATTTATAAATTTCCAAGGCTGGGGTAGGGGGCGCATTACATCAAGAAAAAGAATGGCACGGATCTGATTGGTCTGGTTTACAGCAATATGTTCGTAGGTATCGTCAAACAACACCGTCTTGCCTTCTTCCCAGTGGTACTCTTCACCGCCATTAACTAATACGCATTCTTTGTTGCCGGGGATAACCACACCCAAGTGCATACGCAAAACGCCTGACCACGGCCCCTCATGGGGCATCAGCATCTTATGCGGCCCAAGCACGGAAATATAGGCCGAAATAACATTTTTGTGCTTATTTAAAATCTTAAATGTCTCTGGAGCAAAGTCCTGATTGCGCCCAAAGTTTACGCCTGCCGCCTTGAAGAAAAACATCCGCCACTTGTCGTCGTTGGAGATGTAGGTTTGATCTGGCGATATGGTTTGAAATGGCGCGAAGTCATCATAACGCTTTAAAATATCTTTAAGTTCTGTTTGTATAGCTGGGAAATTATCTTCTAGCTCTTTAGCAACAGGAAGCGCGTAGGGGTCAAAGTACTTTTTGTCCCCAAGCAGGCAGTACTTATGGAAGGGCTTTTTTAAAAGCCGCTCAATCCACATCGTACTGATTTGCAACTCCATCATGCTGGCATGAACCTTTCGGCTTTAGAGTCTTTGCCACGTCCAGCTTTTTTACGTGCGGCATGAACGCGATCCATCATTTTGTAAAGCTTCTGCGCGCCAGCCTTAGATGATCCGTTGCCAAGCTCAGATACCGTACGAGCATCTACCACAAACTCACCATCGGCTAGACGGGCGGGTTGTTTATTGGCAATTACGGCTGGGATTGAATCGCTTGTACCGTCACCGGGGCCTTGCAAAAAACGCCCACCAGCCAAGGCAGCCAACCCACCGCTAGCCTTTTTAACAAGCTGTTGGGTCTGTGGGTCGTACTCGTAGCCAGAAAGGTCGTTGTAATTTGAACTGTCTTTGCCAAGCCTACTGCTAATAACTTTGAAGACGTTTCTAATAGCACCTTTTCCACCAATATTTGCTGCATCTTCAAACATTTTGCCCATTACGGCGTTGCCCATATTAGGGTCAGTCATACCCTGCACTTGAACAGGCTTAAACCCGTGGCTAAACTCAGGGTCAGTCCCGGCAACATAATCGGCTCCCGGCATCTGAATTGGGCCACGCTCTTCAAGTTTACCGCCCTCAGCAAATTCGGCTCTAGGATCTTCTCCGTTATCTGCAGCACCACCACGGGCTAGGTCCATCAGACCACCTTGAGCGGCGTAATACGGGCGGTATCCGGGGACTGGGTTGCTTGGGCTAAAGAACGAAAACTCCCTTGAACTACGGCGCTCTTCCTCTGTGGGGAATCGAAGATCCCGATCCGTTGGCACATAAGGCCCTGCGTAATTAGATTTTTCAGTCGGGGCTTGTGCAAACTCCATCTTTGGAGTCAACGCCTCTGAGACCGACATAACAGTTGGGGTAGCGGCTAAAACAGAACCTGTTGTTCCACCATACTGGGTCATTAAATTTGAGCCAAGATTGCTAAAACCACCGGGTTGACCAAGGGTTGCAAGGCTCCCTTTAAGCTGAGAACCAAGACCTTGGGAGGCAAAATCAGCCGTAGCTTTTTGGCCTGCACCGGTAATTGCCGACATATCAAATCCTTTAGCTAACGCATCGGGTGTTACCATGCTAGCCGCTTGACGAGTAGCCTCATTTTGCATAGCAGTAGTTCCTGCGGCTTCAGCACCGATGCTAGGCGCCAAACCTGAAGATGCACTACCTGCCAAAGACGCTCCCAAACCAGCCCCACCAAAGGCTCCAAGACCCGCCAAGATACCCTGCCCAAGGTCTTTCTTTCTTATGCCCTCAAAGCCGCCCACCAACATGCCAGCGGTCATTGGGTTAATAGCGCCGCCAGAAAAGAAAGTCAGACCCGCTCCAATAAGAGTCGGCAATAAGTTCTTTAGGAACCCGGCTTCAGGCAACCCTGTCTCAGGGTTAATACTTAGTGACCCCCCGTGAGCCATAGCCAAGGCTTGAAGGCCAGCAACTTCACTGGGAGCCATGTGGATGAGCATCGTATCCGGTCCACGGCCTTTATCCTGTACTTGGTTGGCTAAAGAAGCAACGCCGCCGCCAGCCATCATGGGCATCATGGGCGAGTTAAATGGATATTGAGGAGCGTAGGCGGTTGGGTACATAGTTAGATTATCCTTGATTTTAAGCAATAGTTACAGTAGGAGCGGCTCCAGTCAAGACCAAAGATGCCACCGGGGGAGTCCGGGCTACACCACGAAGCAGACTTGGGGCAACGCCAGATATAACCAAGTTATCCGGCGGTGGGAATATAAAGGCCGGAGGCAGGGCTGATACAAAGTTAGCGGTCAAAATAACCGACGGAATTTCAGGGCGGGTTGGGCTAGTCCCAGCGGCGTAGTGCTCAAGATAAACATCCGTGGAGTCTGACCACCAAGCAATCTCAAGATAATCTGTCTCTGGGTCATTTATCGTAAAAATACCGTTAATGACAGCAACCACATGGCTATAGATTGATGCGCTTTTGCGGGCTGGAATGTCAAACCGGGTATTACTTAAGGGATAGTTAACCCCCTTGTCTTTAGCCCACATCTCAAATTCAGCAGCGGTATTACCACGGTTTGTAAACTGACAGTTCACAATAATCAAATATTGACCGGCGTACTGAAACCTCAATCGAGTGTTGCTTTCTACAAATATGCCGCTTTCAAATACAGGCGTATTGTAGGAAATCAAGTTCTCAGACGTTATCCCCGCCGAAGACTGATCCTGATCTGACATTAGCATGGCATATGGGTACTCCATGCCATTACCCAAACCTTTGAAGAAACCGCCTATAAAGTCGGTGCCACGGTACTGCCCACCGATAAACTGATCTGCCCGATACGACTGCGCTTGGTTAGGAGTAAGTGAGTCTAACTGGTTAAAGTAAATGCCGATAACCCGAATGAGTTGCAGCATATATTGCTGGTCGTACTCAACTCCCGGTATCGGTAGCGGCGAGGCGTTAAATCTCTCAAGCGCCATTTACCGTCTTCCATCTGGGCGAGCGTCCAATCTAGGCGCACCCAACTGCCATTGAACTCCTAAGTCCTCAGATATGATCTTAAAGCCCATTTGCCGGGCACGGGCACGAATAAATATCTGTTCTGTATATTGCTCAACGGGAACCGTGGTGCTTCGAGTTACATCGGGCTGATTAGAATTTACGTAGTTGGTGCCGGGAAAGTTACGTGGCCTCATGGTCATCATAACTTTAGGCGTTGTGGCTGTAGATCCCGAGAAATCAACGTCAGGAATAACCCGCTTGATAAGCATTAACTGATCACCGTCTTGGATGTCGGCATCGTTTGTTTGAATAAATGACACCATCGGAAGCGTATCGTCATTGGTTCCACGCTCATGGTCGTACACATAGTTACCTCCAACTGCCTGCGGATAATCACGCAACGGGGAGTCTAGCCATGCTGTCCGAGCCATCGTGCCGTAATACCAGACCTTTTCAAAATAATTAAAAATAACGTAACGGTCATTAGTTTGAGAGTTAGCGCTAGGATAGAACCACCAAACCTCATGCCACTGTTCGTTTGTGCCGCACACAACTTTACTTGCTTCAGTTAGGTTAAAGTCGTTAAAAACATAGTTACGCAAGGTGCATGGAAGCGTCTCAACCCGACCAGCGTAGAAATAAAACTTATCTAACCCCATCCAGTAGGTCACGTTATTAGCCGAAATACAGGCACGGGGTGACATGATTGAGATGTTGTCAGCGTATTCCTGCAAGGAAAACACATCGGTTGTGCCGGTAAACTGTAATGAATACAGGTGTGTGTCTGTCCAAACTAATATCTCTTGGCGGGTGGGTAGCGCCCTAATAATCCTTGATCCACGAGATACCCGGAGAAAGCCCGCAGTGTTTGTCGGGGCCGGAGTCCAGTTTGTAGGCTCGTCCTGATTAGCCCAACGAATAAGCAAAGGATCAAGAGGCCCACCACCGTAAGGGCTAGAGCCAAAGGCAAGAAGATGCCGGTCATTTTGTGATACAAGAATCTGCACGGCTTTCTCTGGGACATCGGTGGCTCCTGCTAAAGAAGAAAGAAGAACAGCACGAGTTAAAAATACGGGGTCGTATGTCCAATAATAAATTGCACCCTCACGGACGTTGGCAACTAAGTCGTTATCAAAGTTGTCCATGAACCAATCAGACTCTCGTTGGATATAGGGTACAACCGACCCAGAACCCCACGCTCCACGACCCCACACACCAGCGCCCCAGCCGTAGCCATAAAACACTACAGAGACGCCCACATTGACCTGAAACTCAGCAACAATCGCTGTACCTCCACCTGATCCTGTTCCCGTGGCAGTTGTCGCAACTTGGATAGTGAAGTTATCTGAGTTAACCACCGTGAGCACTTGAAACTCGGCATTAAGTTCCGAAGCAGGGATACCATTAACCGGGCCAGTTGCACCCGAAAACTCAACCCAATCATCTACAGACGCACCGTGGCCTACGATATTGACGTTGATTATTCTTGACCCGTTAGTGGTATCAAAACAATTGTCGGTGGCAGGGCTAGTAAAAGTTGCCCGTAGAGGGGTGATGTCTACTAAGTTGCCACCGGTTTCTATGTACAACTTCTCAGTCGTACCGTAAGCCATGATGTTGTCAAAGTTAGTTGAAATGTAATTAAACATTTGGCGACAAACGCCAGCCAACTCAAACAGTCCGTAGCGCAGCCAGCCCCCAATCTTTTGAGGAAACCCTGACCGAAAGCGGATCTTATCGCACTCGTAAAAGCCACCTTCACCAGAGTAATTGGTTTGGTCTCGGTTAACTCCGGGTTTAAATTGAAGCCGAGCAAGTGTCATGCTACAAGTCCTTTTAGATACACCGTTTTACCGTTCTGCTTAGTAGCCGTCAAGTTCTCTTTCTTGAGGTTGGCGGGGTCGTAGGAGACATGAACCCAACCCGAATCCGGCACCCCGGGGGTGTAGAACTCAAGGATTAACTGGGTGTAATCAAGGTTCTCCATAATCCACACCGCTAGGTCTGCGTTGGCGGTACCGGGAATCTCAATGTCAGCGGCTTGTCCTTTACAATGGTCGGACGTTTTGGAGCCTCCCACCTTTGCATTAACTTCGGGATGGCGGAAGCCTGAGTTGACCTTGACTCCCCGTTGGAAGTGGTCTCGGACAGGCTGGAGTACTTTTTCGCAGAGTGTTTTAAGATTAGCAATTTCAACCTCCCCCGGTGTGTTGTCCATGTCGTGACGTAGTGCAGTATCAGACTTAACCATCTCGGACAGGGTGAAGTTGGCAGTCAGATTCATTTCTTGGCCTTCATATCCATAACCTTCTCAAGGGTGCGGCCCCCGAAGTAGAAGGACATAACCAGCATTCCCCATTGGCCCAGCAAAGATACGAAATTGTCAGAAATATCCAACCCCATAGCATCCATCACGGCTAGGGCTAGGTAGGCAGTTAGGATGTAGATCAGCGTCATAGGCCGAATGTTCTTAGATAGCCACGAGTCCGACTTCATGTCAGCCTCAGCCCGCTTGGTCAGGTTATCCTGCTCGTTCATATCCGCTTGGAGTTTGGCAAGTTCACCCTTTTGTTGCATCTCTATAAGCATGGCCTGCGCCTTGGCACGAGCCTCTGGGTCTGGGAGAACCTTGTCGAGAACCTTCTCACCGATACTTAGTAGTGCGGCTATGGGTAACATTATTTTTTACTCCTTGAAAGCATGGTTGCGGCGATATTAAGCATCGCCTTGGTCTGATCTAAATCAGCGGGGGGACTTGCCCAGCCCACGGTAATCTGCCCTACAAACCGACTAGGTTCTGGTGGGACACTAATCCTGCACGCAAACCGCATACCCTTCTCGATGTACCACAGGCCAATCTCAGACTGTGCCGCTTTATATTCCCCACATGGAATGTTGCCTGCCATCAGGTTAACTACGTCCTGATTGTTGGTTTGGTTAGCCGTAAAGAGTCCAACGTCTAGCCCGTCATTCGTCTTGTCCCTGCCTTCCTTGGTATACGCCCGATACTGCACCCGGGTTCCAAGCAAGGGGTTTACCTTAAACACCGCCACGGTAGTCGCACCCGTGGTCTTAAACAGATGGGCTACGGCATCCTCAACCCTGTCCTCTACAATCTCAGGAAGTTTCTGGCTTTCTTTATAGGTGCCTACGATCAGGTCTTTGTTGTCATACAGCATCCAGCCACCAAAGGCCAGCACCGCCATGAGGATCAGGGCAATGAGTTTAAACGGCGAGTCCACATACGCCAGCACCTTTGAAAGCGTGTCATTAGCGTTTAGTTTCTCAGCCATTACAGATGACCCTTCATGATGTAATAAATTGTGACCACCAGAAACGCCAGCATCACACAAATAATCTGCAACTCACGTAACTTCTCTACATCCCTGCCCAGTGCATCTTTACTTTTGGCATGACGGGCAATCATGTCCTCTTTAATCTTCTTAACCTTCTCGAACTCTTCCTCACCCTTGAAGTGCCCAAACTGCTGGATCAGAAAATCCTTTACTTCTAACTCCATGCGGCGTATCTGGTCTAGCCTGCGCCACTCCGCCATAGCGGTCATGATTGTTATTTCGCCTACTTGACTCTTACGTACTGCTTTAAAGGCATGACGGGCTTTGACCTCCGCCATCCCGAAGTTTTGAATCGACTCGACTGCTGAACTTATCTCCTTGCCAGACTGAATAGCAGACTTAATGCTCTGGGTTGCCGCCTTTGCGGTACCGATAATCGGATCTAAATCTGACAAGATTCATTCCTGTCTCATCAAGGCAACGTAGCGACAAAAGCCTGTGCGGCTTCGGGTGACATCACATTGCCATCAGCGTCTTGCAGTTCTGCGCCAGCCGTGACTGCCTTCTTAAACTCTGCGTAGTCTGTGTTGGCGGGGTCGAAGGGGATGCTATACAAAACATTCCCAACCTGTTTTTGCACGACATTTACTTCTTTTGTTATTGGACTTTTAACAAGTTTGT
>JACCDP010486024.1_pt1 | contig 63310 bp, 80 predicted proteins | sample 7445841 | NCBI WGS metagenome assembly JACCDP01 (sample SAMN15323441, study PRJNA562643) | freshwater metagenome | isolation source: river surface water | place: USA:Blue River Watershed | collected 2017-08-17 | reverse complement strand
CGCAGCGGCCAGCAACGCTCCTGGTGGAAACGCACCAACAGACGCCACGCAGGGCGCTTTCTTTTTCGTCAATCCGACCTCTCCTGACACTCAACATTTCGTACGTGCTGATTTTCTATCGTCCACTGCCGGTCGTACGCTATTGCTGTACGACCGTATTTTTGAAGTGAACAAGACAATGTCGTCGACAGCGACAGAGGCGGTTAGCGGAGTGCCGACTCGCTACCAGAACACCGCCGACGATCAGCCCGACTCCGTTGATGGAAACTTTTTAGGTATCGAGATACAAGCGGCTCTCGGTGCGACAGCCCATAACTGGACGACTGTGCTCTACACCGACCATAACGGAAATGCCTCCACGCTGCCTTCTGTGACGGGCAACGCAAGCGGTATCATAAATCGTTTGGATCACCCGCTCAATCAATGGTTTTGTCCTTTGGCAACAGGCGATAACGGAATTAAAGCCCTAACGCAGATGCAGTGTTCGGCGAACGTCACCGGCACCGTAGCGTTTTTTATCGGTCACCCGATCGCTTTCGTACCGATGCCTGTCGCGAACATGGTTACTGTTCTTGACGGTATCAATACTGCTTTCAACCTAACCCGTATTTTTGACGACGCTGCTCTAGCTTTCCTTGAGGTCAATACGTCGGCGACAACGGCCACGACCTTTACAGGAATGTTCGCTACCGCTGCGGGGTGATGCCAAAATAGGAGGCTAGGCCATGTTTCAGTATTCAGGAAACGGCTTAGTCGTACGGTCAACTGCCCAAACACAATGGGCACCGACGCTTACGTCGCACGATCCGAATCCCCCTATTCCTTTAGAGGATGTGCAGGGAATAACCGGGTCTGCGGCTGCTTCGTTAGACTCTTTTACTTCCGCAGCAGACGCACTAGCCGTAGCTACTTCTACCGCAGCGGCAACACTCGACGCTGTATCTGCTGACGCTTCCGGCACTGTCGTTTCAAACGATATATCGGGAACAGTCGCTACGACACTCGCTAACGCCACTGCTTCCGCCAGCGGTACCGTAAGGGCTACCGCTGCTGGGACGACGACGTTAGCTGCGACTACTGCCGTTGCGAGCGGCACAGTAAGAGCGACAGGCGCAGGCGCGACGTCGACCGCTGCTGCAACAGCTACAGCCACCGGCAATGTCGCCATTGTAGGAACTCATACCACGACTCTATCGGGTGTCGTGGCAGCCGCCAGCGGTACCGTAAGGGCTACTGCGAGCGGATCAACTACTTTGGCCGGTACCACCGCAACAGCTAGCGGTACCGTAAGGGCTACTGCGAGCGGGTCGACGACACTATCGGGTGCTACCGCCGCTGCCAGCGGCACCGTAAGAGCTACCGCAAGCGGATCACCTACCCTGGCCGGTACCGCTGCCACAGCTAGCGGCACTGTAAGGGCTATTGCGAGTGGGTCGACGACGCTATCTGACGCCACGTCTGCGGCCGTCGGTAATGCGGCTCTTGTCGGCACGCAGGCGACTGTCTTGGCCGACTCGACAGCCACAGCCAGCGGTGCCGTAAGGGCTACGGCGAGCGGATCGACGACTCTATCAGATACGACAGCGATTGCCGTAGGATCAGTGGCCGGTGCGTCTATAAGCGGCACCGCTTCCGCTACGTTGGATAACCATATCGCAAGCGGCTCTGGCAGCCTGCGAAACTCTGGTGCTGCGTCAACGACTCTTGCAGGGGCTGTAAGCGCCTCTGCTGGCACGGTAAGAGCCACAGGCACAGGTGCCGCCTCCACTTCCGTGTCTGGAAGTGCAAACGGTTCTGGGCGCGTTATAGGCTCCGCTGCCGCTAGCTTGGGCGCAGCCGTGGCCGAAGCCCAGGGTTATTACGGAACGCCGGTTGTTGGGCAGGCTAGCGTTGTTTTAGATGCTTGTTCTTCGCAAGCAATCGCTTTCTTCTTGGCCCTGCCGCAAACCATAATGGCTAAAGACCGAAATTACGAAACTTCCGCTGAGGCTGCTAGAATTCTCAATAAAACGGCGTCCAGTAGGCGCTATACTGAAACAGCGGTGGTCCCATGAGTGCTTTTTCTCCAAAACAGGTGGCAGAGATAGTTGACCTATCCGTCAACTTTACCTACTTGTTAAGCCCAAATGAGACAATAACGTCGGCCACTTGCTTCGCAACTGTATATCAAGGAAGCGATCCTTCACCGACCTCCGTACTATTCGGTTCGCCGACAATCAATGCGTCTCTGATAACGCAGCGCGTACGTGCAGGTTTAGCCAGTACGGCTTACTATCTCTCTTTTGGCGCTTTGACGTCGAACAGTCAGTATTTTGTAGAAACCCACACCATAGCGGTATTCTAATGACTTGGACCTATTCTCTTTCACTTCTAAATACTACGGGTGTGACGGCGCAGATGCACCGCGTTCGCTTGCTTGTTGGGGATACCGACAGCACGCGCCAGCAACTTCAAGACGAAGAAATCTATTTCACTCTCGGACAACAGGCAATAACCAACTACGCGGCGGCTGACTGTTCTGATTTACTAGCCGCAAAATACGCCTTTCAAGTGAACACAGAAAACAGCCAGTTGCGTGTTTCTGCGGCTGCTCGACACAAGCACTATGTCGATCTTGCGAAACGTCTGAGAGCGTCTGGTCCTGGTGAAACGCCAAGCGGTCTCGGTGCCGGTTCCATCATTGCAGAGCCGTATGCCGGTGGTACTTCTGTGGCGGCTAATACCGCGTTGTCGGAAAACACAGACAACGTGCTTCCGCCATTCGCCGTCGGACAAGATGATTTTGAAGGTACTGCCCAAACAGAAGATGTACGTGCCTATTTCTCGGATGAATAATGGACAGCCAACTAAAAGCACAATGTAAAGCCGTCGTAGGCATCGCCACTGGTGCAACAGTGGACTTTACCGGACAGGTCCAGGTAGGTTCCGCAGCTACCTACTATTGCCGTGTCGAGCCGCGCTATCGAGAGGTATATCGAAACGGGGTGATGGAAAAAACCACACACATGCTGATTGTGCCAGAAGAACTGACTGTCACAGAATCGCAATCTCGAGAAATGCTCATATGGATGCCGGGTGTTTCTATAGCTACCATTTCTGAAGCAAAACGCGCGCTGATAGTGTCTCCTTGTTATGACGAGAACAACGCCTTGGATCATTGGGAGATTCTCGTATGATGAAAATAAAGCTGAAACCCGTAAGCGATTTACAGTTCGCTTTACGCAAGTTTCCGCAAGAGCACTCAGACGCCGTCGCCAAAGGGCTATTCAATGCGATGCAATTCGTCATGGACGAAGCGACAGCCCGCGCGCCTTACGAGTTCGGTACCCTATCAAAAAGCGGGTACGTGACAGATCCTGACTCAACAAGAAGAAGCGCCGTAGTAGAAGGCGGGTTCGGCGGCGAAGCCGCAGACTACATGATTCTTCAACACGAAATACCGCCACCTGACTACGTCCACCCCGGTACTCGAAGCAAGTCCCCCAACATGTCTCGCGCAGCTAAAGGCGAATACAAGTTCTTCGAAAAGGCTCTTAACAACAATCAAAAACTTATTCGCGACAAGATAGCCGAAGCGATAAACTACCTAATTGAACGCGGTAAGCTACCAAGAAAAAACAACCGACGCTATCCAAAAGGTTGATATATGAGTGCTGAAATAGACGTTCGGACTTTCTTGGTAACATCCGCCTCGCTCTCGGGAATAAGCGCGAGCAATTGCTTTGTTGGCCCGATGCGTAAAGCAGGAGGGGCGATTCCTGGCAAAGCTGTGTTCGTAAAAGAATACAGCGTTGTTGCCCCATCCCCCTATATGGACAATAGTAGAAAGACCTATCGAACTTTCGATGTTCAAGTCCTAGTACGCGGTGACGTAAATCAGTATTCGGCTACTCGCCAAACCGCCGACAATATCTGGCACAGAATGGACCGAGCGTCGTCTGGCATATCTACAGCCTCTACTACCTATGTGAGAACCACCTGTTCTCAATCCGCCCCTGTTTACTTGGGACAGGACGACCAAGAGCGAGATTTGTTTAGCGTAAATTTAAGACTGGAAGCGATCACGGCTATTTGACGTGATAACATATATCAGACACAGTATTGGAGTGAAACATGGCTTTACCGGGATATAACGTCGAGGTCAGTGTGGCGACAGGTGCCTCCGCTGTCTATACCGCTTTTGACGGTATCAGCGACCTGACCATCAGCGACAGCTCTGATCTCCTAGAGATTACCGACTTTACTGACAGCCGTTTACGTCGGCGTATCGCCGGTATGCGTGATATTAGCATTTCGCTAAGCGGCGACGTGGAGACGGGTTCTGTTGCCTACACAAACGCGCGTGCTGTTTACGAGGCAGGTAATCCGCTAGTCGTTCGTACAATCGTCACGACTTCAGGCGGTACCAGCGGCATGGCTTTCTCCATGTTGATTAGCAGCTTCGAGCGTTCAGCTACCGTCGACGGCAAAGTCGAAATCTCGTTGTCGTTGGAGCACGAAGGAACCTTCGATCCAATCACAATCGGTTCAGGTACCTGACGTGGAACTGGCGGCGATTATCTGGGTCGCCGTCTTGTTCGCTATCTGGTGGCTTTTGCCCGACACATCCGACGACGAGTAGACTATGCCCAAGGCTGGATATACATGCTTGATACGGCGTAGCAGCATTGGTTCTGCTACTACATCAGAACTGATGCAGGTAGACACCGGTAATACCTATCGCATCACTTCGTCTGCTCGTCGTGCCATCGACCCGGAAGTAGCGTGGCACTTGAAAGACGGCGCGGCCTGTGTTGCTTGGTCTAACGTGGCTGGCATCGACTTGGCTTTCGGACGTGTCACTTTGGGCGCTCCCGCTACGGGAACACTGACGTTCAATGGGAACTTCCTGCCCATGACGACGTCGGCAGAAATAATCACAGAAGCGAAAAGTTTTACGTTGACCGAAAGCGCCGACGTCCTAGACGAAACCGTTTTCACGTCCACAAGCAGAATGATGAAAAAGACATATGGTTTGCAGGATGCGACCATATCTGTAGATTTGTTCGTAAACGCCACCGACATGCCGCGCTTGGCTACTTTGTCAGCAAATACCGGCTTAGTGTTGATGGAAATAAACTCTGGCGTGAGTGCCTTGTTTAGAGGATATGGAAAGATAAACTCTCTGGAACGATCTGCTACTGTTGACGGTCTGGTAGAAGCCACGATAAATGTGACTCTTGATGGCGAACGGCACGAACCTACAGGGCTGATAAGCGGCTATACAGAACGAATACTCTGATTTGAAAACAGGCCCGAAATCGGGCTTGTTTTCTTTTTGACGAGATAGTATATTTGCCAACATGAGCAATCTACGTGATCGACTAATCAAGCAAGCCGCCTACTCAAAGCGTTCAAAGCAGGTATCGTTGGAGGTCGTCGGAGACGACGGTGCCCCGGTTCAAGCCGTCGTCGAGATACGAACTCCTACGGTCGCCCAAGCCAACCTTATCGCCGCCTCTGAGCGAGAAGGACCGGATAAGGCCAACGAGGCCATAGCGCAAATCGTTATTCAGTGCTGCTTCGATCCTGAGAACGGCAAGCCCGTATTTCAACCAACCGACACGCCTTTCATTTTGGAACAGTCGCCTAATTCTTGGGTAGGCGTTCTCGTCAAAGAGATTACTGACCTTACCGCAGCGGCGCAGGCCAACGCAAAAAACTGAAATCCGATCGCGGGTTACAAGCACAACTCGCGGTCGGTGAGTTTCTAGGTGTACCGTTAAGTGTAGTCCGTGAGATGGACATAGAGGAATTTTCTCTGTGGATCGAATGGATGAACATGAAGGCGAAGAAGTCGGGTGCGATGGGCAAATCAGAGCGGAAGCAGTTTAGATAGCGCCTAAAAGTGCTATTCTATACAAGAATCTGTCCAATAGGGGTCCGTCGTGGAACTTCGCAAGCTGCTATTGAAAATAGAGGCCGACAACTCTCAGATTCTAGCGGCATTGAATACGCTAAATGAGCGGCTAGACACGACTACAAAAAAGACCAAACAAGTAGGGGAATCAGGTAAAGAAGCAAGCGACGATCTAGTAAGGTCTTTCAGTAAATACTCATCGGCTATGTTTAGAGCACTTGGAATAGTCCAAATGTTCAAAAGCCGAATGGTTGACGCCTTCAACGCCGCTTCCGAAGGCGCTCGAATTCTAGCAGCACAATCTTTTTTCGAAAACGCAGGGCGGTCCTTGGAGGATCTGCGAGCCGCTACAAGCGGAATGATTTCCGACGCAGAGTTGATGAAAAAGGCCAACTTGGCTGACTCTATGGGTATCTCCATCGAGACGTTCAAGACTTTGGCAAAGGTCGCACAAGCGTCTGCTTTGAAAACCGGACAGTCATTCGACTACATGTTTGAATCGATCATTGTCGGTACCGCCAGGTCGTCACGCCTGTTGCTCGACAACTTGGGCATTATCGTATCGATAAAAGAAGCCAATGAAAACTACGCTCGTACACAGTTAGAGTTGCAAGGTATTCAAAACGCCACGAATGCCCAAATAAATGCGTATGTCGACGCTATGGACGACGCCGCTAAGAAAACAGCGTTCGCAGAAGAAGTCCAGCGCAAATCGACAGGTACTCTAGAAGAAATGGGCGGCGCGGCTATCTCTACTGCCCAAACATACGACAGCCTCAATACAGCTGTAGAGAATCTATCCGACACTCTTAAAAAGAGCTTTTCGGAAGCGGCTAGAAGTGCTGCTTCCAGTTTAGATATTATCTTACGCAAATTCGATTTATTGATTCAAAGACAGGGATTTTTATCCGCTTCTGGCACTGCTCTTTGGGAAACATATAAGAATATATTCTTGCTTCCTGGCGGAATGACTGGCCGAGGTCTCGGCGATGTTGCAATGGGTATGTCCAGTGCTGCGGCTCCATATGAAGCGGAAGCTGCCCGTTCAAAGCGATTTGTAACTCAGCAACTATCGGAAGGTCTACAAGAACTAGCTAAAAAAATGGGCGTCCAAGACGTCGGTATGGCTGTTATTGAGCTGTCTAAATACATGGCTTCTGGTACAACAACAAATGCCGGATTGAAAGAGACACTAGACAGACTTGTAGAGTTAAATAGGTTGTTAGGTAATGTAATATCTGAGGCTAAGACTCCATCCACACAAACAAAATCAGAGGTCAGTGGAAAGGGCAAAGCTAAAAAAGCGCCAAAAGAAGAAAAAGCGTTCGAATTCGATTTCTCTGACCTACGAAAAGAGATACAGGACGAACGGGATGCCTTTGATAAATGGCTTAAATCACTAGAGCCGTCATTTGAGGATCTTAGACGAGAAGCTAGACGATTGGCTGAAGCGCAGGAACTAGCTGCGATAAAGCTGTCAGATATTGAGTTGGAGTTGATGAAACCAATATCCGACGCAATAGGCGAGTTGGTGTCTGGTATTGCCAGCGGTGGTGGCATATTTTCCCCGTTGGCGGGATTTGCCAGCAAGATGGCCGGTGAGCAGGGCATAGGCGGGGCTATCTCCGGCGCTCTTACCGGCGTGGGCATGGGAGCAACCGTAGCGGGGCCGCTGGGAGCCGCAATAGGCGCTCTTATACCCATCATAGCCGGGTTGCTCGACAAACTGGAACCCGTAACAGAACTCGTTGCCAGCATCGTAGAAGGCCTACAGCTATTCGTCGAGAACGGTTTGGGTCAATTCTTAAAGATACTCGAGCCTCTAAATCCGGCTATAAAACTACTGCTGTCGTCTCTTGGCTTGCTTGTCGCAGCGAACCTGCGCCCATTCACAGCTATACTGTCAGTATTGATAGGGGCTGTTTCTTACCTAGCTTCTGCTATATCTTTTGTTATAGCCATAATAAGCCCATTTGCTGAAATGTTGGGTTGGGTATTCAACACTTTGATTACTGGTGGACTACACCTTGTAGGGTTGTTTTTTGATTTGGATGGTCTATTGGTCGCAGTTGCTGGCGGATTACATGATTTTACGATGGGCCTAATATCTATAATAATCAATGTAAATAACGCTATCGTCAAAGCCGCTCGTAAAATGGGTCTAAAAGGATTTGGCAAAATTCTGGGCTTTGACGATTTCATTGTCGAGGCTACAGAGGACAACACAGACGCCACCAAAGAAAACACAAGAGCCGTTCGTGACTTGGCCCGCGAGTTCCGAAACCTACCGGCAGGATACAAGGTAGAGCGTAATATCTATGACGCAACCGATCCACAGAGAAACAGAATGAACATGATGGGTGTTAGCGTGCTACAAGATGCCGGTGCTACTTGGTCTAACCCAAATAGGTGGAGAACCTAATGGCTTTTCTTAGAATCGAAGGTTTGGCCTTGGATGCGCTGATAGAGGATTTCGAAATATCCGATCAGAGCGTAGAGTCGTTCAGTAGGACGATTGGCGATTCGCTTGAAGGCCTGACCTATTCTGACAAAAAAGAAATAACGCTCACCACGCCGTTTCTGAATCCTTCCGATGCCAGAAGCCTGGAAGGATGGGTGAGAGGACGTCGTCACCTGTGGACGTTTAATCGGATCGAAACAGCCACAACTCGCTATACTCGTTTTTCGGACGATGGCGGCTTGGCGTTATCTAGCGCAGCCACTTCTACAGCGTCTGCATTATTCAACCGCTGGGCTTTGCAGATAAACCCTGGCGGCGGCACGACAGCGACAGCTACTTTTGGTTCAGAAGAAGATTGGACTGTTGCCGTATACCAAAAAATACCAGCCACTAACGCATCTTACTCCTTTTATGCAACTCGTTCTGTTGGTGGCGTTTTAACGTCGTATATCAACTACACTACGGCAGCAACAATTCGCTCTTTTACTATCTCTGCCACTACGGGTTTTTTGAGAGTTTTCTTGATAGGACGTGACCCTGTTTCTGGCTCAAACGCCACGTCACACTTCGATAACTTTATAATGGCCCCGTTCGCCTTCACAGACGAAATGATGTTGGCATCGGCCACTCCGCTATGGGGCCTACCTTCCACCGGACATACTCGACCGCCATTCGTCACAGTCTTTGGAGACGGTATCCTAAAAGCAGATACCAATCAAAACGGCGCTGGTGAGCCTGGGCCTATGCTCTGTAAAGGATATGTGGAGACTGTTGAAACAGAGCCTGTTGTGTTGAACGGAGTTTTCCAATACAATGCACGGAGACTGAGAATCCGGCTATTGGAGAAGTAAATGCGTAAGCGACGTGCTCCGTTCGAAGGCTACACACGCGATAATGACATGCTCGCGTTTTGGCGCTGTGACGAAACGGCTGCTACACCAGCAACCATTTCGTCTTACGTCGATTACGGCGGTACTGTCCGCAACATGGGAGTTATCAATACTCTACTAGTAGCCACTACAAACTTCTCTTTGTTCTCTCCTGATCCAACAGGGTCTTTGCTATTTACATTTGATTACTATAGGTCGAGCGGAATAGACGACTCTGCTATATTAAAATCCGATTTTTCAGTGGCTCTTTGGTATGACGCCACGACTATGAGTACGGCCACTTCTGGCTTTTTACAGTTTGCTGATGCCACAACTGTTACTACGTCATTGCGCGAATACTTTGGGTTGTATTTTGACAACACTACCGACAGGGCCATTTACAGCGTTCGTACTGGAACGACTAACACTATTTTAGGTATCAGTCCGGCCCTACCAAAGCAGGGCCATCTCGCTTTGACCGTTACGTCTGGCGGTTCGATTGCTTGGTATTCTAACGGCTCGCTTACGGCGGCGTCGTCTTTTTCAGACGTACGTTCTACTATTACGAGCACGACTATAGGGTGCTGGTCTTTGGGCGGCAGCTTTTCTGGAATGCTCGGTGGAGCTGGAACACACAATGCCAACAACGTGGCTTTTGACGAAATAGCTGTTTGGGACAAAGAACTAAAAGCCGAGAAGATTCGCGAGTTGTATTCTTCTTGTGTAAGAAATTGGGACCAAGATTCTTTAGAGAGTACGAATAACCACCAGACAATTACTCGAGTTCTTATCGCTGACGCTAACGGAACCATGCAGGATGTGACTTCTCTATGCGGTCGCAACTGGCTTCTGTCTGTCGACATAAGCGAGGAAGTAGATAATCCGGCTATACAAGCCAGCATTGTTCTAACAAGAAAAGCTGGTACACTGCTGGACATATCTCCACTAAATGAACAGGCGTACAGGGCTGTATTAGATGATTCTGTTAACGCGGAGCAATTGATTGATTTTAGGAGAAGAATAGTAGTTGAACGCGCTTTCGTTCCTCAAATGTATTCGCCTCAAGGCTGGGAATGGGAGTTGCGTTTTGACGGTTTCATAGACTCTTGGGACATGTCTGACGACACGATAAACCTTACATGTGTCGATAAATCTGCTCCGTTGATCGACCAGTTCATAATGGATCAGCGGGCCTATAACTTCTACACCAGCAACAAAGCAATGGAGGCGCATCTACAGGAAATCGTAGATGACAATATTCCTAAAATACCTACGGACGCAGGCGATGTTCTAATAAATTACAAGGGAGGTAATCCTTCTGTATATACAGAAGCCGGAACAGCCGCATCTCCTTGGATAAACAACGCTGGTTGGAATCTGAGGTACAACGACGTCGCTTCCGGTTCGGTTCTCGCAGCACTGCAATCTGTAACTGACCAAACAGGCGCTCTGATTGGTTACAGATTTCATGAACCGTGGCATGAATACAGACTAGAAACGAACTTCCCCAAGAGAAACAAATCTTTTCAAATTAAAGCAGTAGCCCCTGTTTCTTCTGGTATTGAAGTAACCACCTACGAACCACACGGCTTCAATGTTGGCTCAATAGCCTCAGTCTATGGCACTTCGTCATTGAACTTTGGCGGAAGTGTCGCATCAGTAATAGATTTCTATCGCATTCGATTCGATAACTACACTGGTGGATCAACTGCAACTGAGACAGCCGGAAGTCTTGTATTTCAACAGCACTTGGCCCTAACGGCACAGGATATTTTTTCTGTCAATCCAGTAAAGAGCGACATAGCCAGTATTCGCAATCACGCGATTGTGAAATATCAACGTGTTGACTCTTTGGCCTCTGCGCCTGTATCTTCTATAGCCACAAGCGCCGCGTCAAGCAATCTCGTATTCGTAACACTTCCGTCATCTGTAGATTTGAGCGCAATAGACCCAGATAAGCTGGGCATCACTTTTACAATATCGGAATGTACCGGCGCTTTTACTGCTTTCAATGCCAACTATACAGGTACGATTGTAAATCGACGTTTGGTTCGCTCAAACGAGCCGTACGGACCTGGAGGAACGGTATCTACTACGAGCGGTAACTTCTCTTGCCCGTACGTAGCTTTTCAACAGGTGACGTCGACAGCCACGTCCAGCGTTTCAAGATATGGTTTGCGCCCTGTTGGCATGTACGAAGGTTCTGGATTGGCTATTTCCAATTTCGGAGAGGCATCCCGAGTCGCCGACGCCTTTATATCTGATTTGGCAGAACCGACTGTCGATATGTCTATTCGCACTCGCGTGTTGGACCTTCGCATAGGGGATCTTGTCGCATTACCAAACGATCCTAAAGGTCGATGGGTAAAATCCACGGGTTCTCTGATACCAGCGATTGTCGGCATAAAAGAACACTACGAGAGCGGCAATTGCTATGCGGACTACGATCTGCGTCACACCCGACCGACAGCCGGAACAAAGCTGTTTGATAGAATCAGGGCGCGCTGGGGCATGAATTCCCCTGCTGTAAATGCACACGACGTCATTACTGACCATTTGTCTTTGAAACTACAGTCGAGGATGGGTCGCTTTTTCTCAATAGGGTTTCCTGGAATACAGCGTCGAGAAATGTCGCTGCGCGACGACAAAGTCGAATGGCATATCTCCACGTCCAGCGGATTTCGACCCGGTCCGAATACCTTGGTGTATCGCGGTCGGGCGGACCACTTGGGCATTACGCAAGACGGTACTGGTGCCGATTTGACGCCAGGGACGACCTATTACCTACGATTCAGAAGTTTGGATATTTACGGAAATCCGTCACAGATTACCGGTTTGAATTCGGCCAGCGCTGCCTCTGTGCCTTCTGTCTATGTTCGCTATCTAGATCAGCGGCCAGAGGCTTTTGTGGCACAAACCACCTTGGCTACAACAAGCCTTGTCGGAACGACTTTTACTCCTTGGGCACTTCAACACGACTCTGGCGGCGATGCAGCGGGTATTACATTTGACAACTTCGGAAATTACAACACCTCATCGAGCATGTGGCGTGCCCCAACAACAGGCCATTATTCGATAACACATCGTTCGTATTGGCTAGGAGACGGCTCTAAACCGGCTGATGGTCATACGGTTGTCGGTGGCGTACAGCATATATCTAGCGGTACCCTTGTGGGCGAATATTCTTTGACGGTCGCTTCCGTAACTGCCTACACCGCGTTCTGCCTGCTATCTGTAAACGCCAATGTTTTCTGCCAAAGCGGCGATTTCTTACGTCTTTGTGTCGCTCAGTTTTATCGAGGTTTAGGTTCTACTACAGGAAACAGGGCCTATATGATAGCCACTACTACAGCAACCCGCACTTACCCGTTCACTACTTTTGCTTTGATCTCAGAAAGCTGATAGGATTGTCTTATGCGCCTAACTGTGTTTTTTCTATCCCTACTCATACCTTTGGCTGCTATCGCGCTGCCCCCATCCGGTGAGCGACTAGACCAACTCCTACGAGTGGGTTTGGTGCGAGATCCTGTAAAGAAAAGCGCCAATATTGGCACTGCTCTTGTTGATGCCATAGATACGGATTTAACGAGCAAGGTAGACTCCACACAACAACTGCTCGTCGTTACCAACTTGGCTTCTTCTGGTCTTGTTTGCGTCGGTACGGTTGCTTGGTCCGGTTCTGATTCGTGCGAGACTCGCTGTACGACAGCGGCGGCTTGGTCAGACCAGACAGATCCAGATTATACAGCCTCTATGAATTGCACTCTTGGTAGTGCCAATATAGGTAGTGTGATACCGCATGGACAGTCGCGCCAGTTTCGATATGACGGAACCCGCTGTGTTTGCATGGTGGCTTCTACTTCAAACATAGACGTACTTGTCGAGCGCGTGGTGCGCTAATGTCGGCAAGACTACTGTTTCTGACACTACTAGCCGCCGCGCACGATCATCAAGCGTCTATTTGGATGGAGGGCACACATACGACGCCCAAACCGTTCAAACAGACGTTGTATGAAAACTCTACGGCTCTTTCAGCGCCGTACGACGATTCGCGTATTGATACCGGTATCGACACGCCGACGTTCGACTTGATCGCCGGTGCGACGACGCCGAATGACTTGAGCGATTCGCTGACCGTCAACAGCGTGTCCATGACGCTGGTGCTGGCGTGTGACGCGCAGGGGATTTCGGGCACGTCGTGGACCTGCCGCGATGCCAACGGCAACGTCACGCTCTCTGAAGCGGGCACCGGCTCGTCGCCGACGACGACCATCAGCACGCCGTTTCACGCGCACGACAGTGCTGAGCGTGTCGTACGGTTCGCAACGACCGGCAAATATTACGAAGCAGCGACGACGTCGGTTGGGCAGATTGGCGCTGAAGATGCCGTTATTGAGCTTGTCACATTGCCTGGCATCTGTTCTGGCTCGGGACCCATCATCGGAACTGCGATTCCCGGTGCCGGTGTTCCCGGCTGGGTAATCAATCGAACAGCCACCAACTGCCGTGGAAATCTGAGCGTCAGCGACGGCACAACGACAACAACTGGTGGGTCGACTAACTCAATTTGGGCGTCAACCAATCATGCGCTATACGCAATCGACAGCGGCGTTGCCATCACAAACAGCTATGCGTACAACGGAGCGGCCCCGACTACGTTGGCAACGACGGCAGGGAATCTGACCTCAACCGGGAAATTTGGCATCGGAACCGTATCGGGCGGCACGACCACGCCTGTTGGCATTGCATCGTTGCGCATTTGGAAGTGTGCAAACTGTATATCGTCGATCACGACAGATTTGTCGACCATCGCCAGAGAGCGCGCAGCGAAAGCGCACGGCATTTCTCCGACCATTGCGGCTGGCACCGCTGCGCCAACCGCATTGACGCGCGCCAGCATCGCAATGACTGACGTTGTCGACGGCGCAACGCGACAGCTGTATTTTGTTGGTGTCGGCGCTCCCCGCGTTGCACGTCGGACCTACAGCGGCGGCACCGCCGTTGCGGGCTACATGTCGGAACCTGCCGTCTCGAACATCGCGCTGCAAAGCCAGACGCTGGGCACCACCTGGACCGCGATCACCGCAGGCGACAACGTGCTTGCCGACGCCTTTGCGGGTGCAGACTTGAGCGTGACGGGCGACGACGTCGACGGCAACAACAGCACCGCCGAACATGGCCTCCGACAGTCGCCCCTACTGACAGCCGCCACGCACTCGTTTTCGGTGTGGGCACGCGCAGGCTCACAGTCGTTCGTCGCGCTGAGAAACAACACGATCGCCAACGGGGCGGCATGGTTCAATCTGTCGACGTGCACGTCGGCAAGCTGCACGATCGGCGAAGATTGCACAGCAGCGGTGGGCACCGTACAAGCTGGCGTCATTCAGGCGCGAGCGATGCGGTATCCGATCGACACAACCGGTGACGGAACCGCCGACGTCAATCTGTGCCGCATCGGTATCAGTTATACCGGCACTGCGGCGAACCACGATCACGATCTGTTGTGCGCACCAAGCGACAACACGCTGTCCTATACCGACGCCGACGCGACGGCTGACTGTGGATTCTGGGGCGTTCGCATTGAAGCCTATCCGACTATGACCAGCTACCTCGCGACGACGACGGCAGCGGTCGCCCGCAACGCCGACGATGTGCGGTTCGACGGTGCGAGCCACTACACCGGCAGCCCGTCGACGATGGACGTCAAAATTCTTTGCCCGAACTACAACGTCGGAGCGTCAGGCATCGCGCTTTCTGCGGGGGCGAACACCAACAACGTCGCATCGATCGGCGTCGACGTGGGCGATGGCGCGCGGTCAAGCGGCGTGGAAACCAGCGTCGTTCAATGGACGATCACGGGTGCATCCGACATAGCTGACGGTGCGCTACACTCAGTCCGGCAGACGCTTCAAACGAACAACATTGAAGCGTTTTCCGACGGCGTTAGTGTTGGCACAGACACGCTGGCGGTCATTCCTGCCGCCGCAAGCTCGTTTGTCTACATCGGCTCGTCGGCTGGCGGCGCAGGAACACCGGCCTGTCTAATCACACGCGCTCGTCTTTGGTCGTCAATCGTGACGCCTGCGGTGACACCATGAATCGCAATCGTTTAGCTGCTTTATTATTGACTCTCGCCGGTTCCACTGCTGGCGGTGTAGCTTTAGTCACCAGTGTTCTGTCGCCTACAGCGCCTTTGAAAGTACAGTGCTATCCAGATGGAGGCGACTGTCTAATGGTAGCTTTTCCTACCGTAGAGCAGTGTCCTGTTTTGCTTGAAGGGGGCGGTGACCGACCTGGGGAATCGACGCCGATTGATGGCCGTGACGAGCATAAAGCCGCACGGATTCTTACCACGCTAATGGAGCATGGCGCTATTGTCTCTTGGCATACAGACGCCGTTGCCGACGGTTGCCGAGTAGCCATATTCTTGCGGCGTGACCAAGCCGACGCTTGGCGTCAGTTGTTGACAGGTAAAGATGAACTTGGAAACGGTCTCGATGGCGAGGACGTTCTGATAGATATAAACGTGGGCGATCCCGTAAACGTACCGATTGCTTTAGGGGGTCAACCACCTGTGGAAAATCGAACCGAGGTCTATGACCTGGCCGTGGTTCCTTGATATGCTTGAAGTTGACGTCGTTCTCAGCGGTGGGGCTTCTAACTGCGTCGGTTTAGCCGCTGCTCTGTATCGGCTTTCGACCAAAGTAAAAGTAAGACGGGTTGGCGGTACTTCGGCAGGTAGTCTGTGCGCCACGGCTTTTGCTTTCGGATTGCCTGAGCAAGAAACTAAAAAGCTACTTTCGTTTTATTTAGAAAAAGACAGGCTGTTGGACGGGAACATATTCAATGTGCCGACCACTTTCGGATATTGCTCTGGAAAGGTACTATCAAAAGCTATCGAAAACATTGTTGGGAAGAACGCAAAAATGAACGATTCGGATATTCCGATGTTCGTTGTTGTTACAGATATGTACCAATCTAAACCAATAGTAATAGATAGCGGGCTGTGCGGACAAGCATCCATAATCGACGCTGCTACCGCTTCTGCCTCTCTGTTGCCTGTTTTTTGCGCTCGACCCATAGACGGTCTTAATACAGGAAATCGCCTTTATTTCGATGGTGGATTTGCCAAGAATTTCGCTATGGACGTATTTGATGATGTGCCCGAGCGCCCGACGATAGGTATTCGTGTCAAAAACCAAAACACTTTAGAGCCTGTTCGTCAATGGGAGTTTTTGAAGGCGGCTAAAGCTGTCGGAAGAACGATGCTATATTCTTCTGATAACGCACATATGTCGTCGAAACATTCGTCTAAGATAATCGAAGTCGCGGGTGGCGACGGTTTAGATTTCTCTCTCGACAAAGACGAGTTTCAATACCGTTGGGCTTTGGGCCAGAAAGCAGTTGATTCCTATGCACAACTTTGAATTTGTTAGAGCGCATACAGACGGGGTGGTCGCGTCTATTGCCGGTGTCGGAACAACGCTATCCTTGGCTTCTACGCAGCCTTTAGAACCGGACCAGCTTCATTCTTGGCTATCGTATTTACCGACAATTGTTGGTCCCGCCCTCGTCGTTATCGTCAATCGCGTGCTAGCTGCAAAAGCCGCAAAACGCCGAGTGTTGGCAGAATTCTACAAAGAACAAGCCGAGAAAAAGAAACAGGATGACGATCCGTCCAACGACAAAGAGGCGGAACAGGACGCGCTAAAAGCCGCCACGCTCAAAGCAGAAGCAGACGCTATCGAGGCAATACGCCGTGAATAACATACCGCTACATGTGGCCATTGCGCTGAACGAGATAGGCGTAAAAGAAGAACCTAAAGGCTCCAATCGCGGGCCGCGTATTGACCTATACAACGGTCGACGTCCAGAGCCGTATTGCGCCCATTTCGTCGCTTGGTGCTTTAGGGAAGCCGGTAGCCCCTTGCCTGGGGATGTTGTACCGACTCCAAAGCGGGCCAACCCCTTGGCCTCTGTGGCGCATATGGAACGGGTTTTTGGCGAGCACGGTTGGCTTGTTCGGGAACCGAAAGTCGGCGACGTCGTATTTTACGCCAATCGCGGACTGTCTGACCCAGGGCGCGGTCGCCACACAGGATTGGTCATAGACGTAGATTTACAATACGTCACGACGGTAGAAGCCAATTGGTCAGACGCCGTAGTCAAGCGCAAGGTTCTTCTAAACGATCCGAGGATTGTGCAATATGGAAGAAAACCCGCAATCTGACGACTTGGCCCATACCGCCGAATCCGACCCTTTGAACAAACAAAGGGTCAAGAATAAGATACTTTTGACGCTGAAAAAGAGCGGCGCTATTCTTCCAGACAATATCGTTGAGGCTCTGGTCAATAATACTATTATAGAAATGGCCGATGTGCGTAAGCGAATGGCGTATATGGTTTATTGTTTTTCAGAACATTGCGACGGTTCATATACCCGCGAGAAACTAGAACGTCTTGAGTTTGTGCTACTCTGCCATCGCAGGGACGACAACAACGCCGCCTATCTACCAGACGGCATGGAAGAAAACTAATATGCCAAAATACGGCCGTACACGTCTACAAAGTTGGGAGGACGTTTGGGCCGTATTGTGGGAGTATTTTATTGCTGGCGCAGCTTATTCTTTTGCCGAGACAATCGTAAGTTGGCTGTGGACAAAGCTAATGCGGAAACAGTCATCTCAGAAACGTAGAAAACCGCGTCAGAAGAATTCACAAAAACAGAGTTCTCCGCAATCACCCGACGAAGATCAGGAATAGCTTCCAGCTCGTTCTCTATCTTGTGAACGAGCAACCGCCAGTTATCTGCCCAAAAATAGAGCAGCCGTTCCTGTTTCGTAAACGCTGGCGGCTCGTTCGGATCGTCCCTGTACCCTGGACGAATGATGGCTTTATCCCAACGCTCGTTAGCCCGCTTCAGTCGATTCTGAAGTTTCCGTATCAACTGGTCCGTGTCCTGTTTCGATTTTTGCGACATAGCCTCTTGTCACGTCTGCGCAATACTGAAACGCCGAAGCGGCTTCCCAATTACGCTGTCTTACGGCGCGTTCCGCCTGTTCCGTGAAACATTCGATCAACTTGATTCGAATGTCGAGGGCCATTTCGGAACGCTGCCGCATGTAGTGTTCGTATTGTTCTCTTGGACTCATGCCTTACTGTGTAGGCGCGATTTGAAAACTGTCCACTCCGATCCGAACGCCTCCGCCACAGAGCGCCAATCGAACCGCTCGAGCGATTTAGCGGCTTTCTCTTTTCGTTCTTCGATAGAAGCGGGCTTCTGAATCGCTTCGATTACCGCGTTTGCATAAGAATCCGCGTCGACAAATACGGATTCTGGCGCAACCTCTGGAACAGCACCGGCTTTTGAAGTGACGACGGTGCAGCCAGAAGCGGTAGCTTTTACCGCTGAAATACAGAACGTCTCTACGTCCGTGTTTTCGTAGTGGCTGTACGCCCATACGTTGGTGGTGGCCAACGCATCATGGAGTTGGTCGTGTCCGACACCGCCGTGATGTGTGACCGCAAGGCTCTTGACGGCTTCGTACTTCTTGACAATGTCGGCGTACAGTTCTGGTTGCGCTCGTTCCAGCATCGACCAGTCGTAATAGACGTCCAAGTACGCTTCCGGGCAGGCTTCTTTAATCTTCGGCCATTGTTGTAGCAGCACTCGCAGACCTCGTGACGGGCAAGAAGAATAGACTACTCGATTTGGGTCTCGCTTGTCCCACAGAATCTGTCGCTTTATAAAATCCTCTGCGACGATTCCGTTAGACAGCACAAGGAAGTTGCCTGGGTCTCCGCCACACTCCTTGATAATGCATTTCTTGTGATGCTCTGAAAGCACGATAACCGAATCAACTGCCTTGCAAATCTGCATCGCCAATTGTGGGTTGCCTACGCCCAAAGACCGGTCGTGCAACCATAGACTCGACCTGCCAATTCCGGCGAACGGTACGGCAGTTTCGTCGCCGTTCTCGCGGCGTTCCATAAGTGCGGCTTTTTCCTGCATGATGTTTAGAAGCAGGCCGGTAGCGCGCCAGACGACCAATGTGCCGTGCTCGTCCTGCGGATTGAACGCAGAGACAGGCTGCCAGTCGATACCATTCTTGTCTTTTCCGGGTACGGTTAGTGGCGGTAGGATGCCGTATACTCGTACGTTGCGCCCCCGTTCCGCTAGCGCCTTGCTCAAATAGACGACGGCTTCTTCTGAACCGCCCAACATACTGCCAGTCGAACCGGCATCGAACGGCTGTGGCGTTCCTGGAACGACAATCGTGATGCGGTCAATGGCTCCACGCATCGCCGCTACGGCTTCTGCGATAGATTGATGATTCCGTAAATCACCACGTACTGTGTTTAGTACACGCTCGACGCTCTCTACTGGGTATTTTAGATGAATCGCCGCGTCAGCCAAAGCGACAGGCGCGATTACTTTTTCAAACAAAAACCCTTCGTGTGTCGTTTGTTGGGGAATGACAGAGCCTTTTGTCTGCCGCTCGACTACTTTTTCGTACTCCGCTTGTGTGGAGGCCAGAATAGCTTCGTATGACGGACCTGCATGGCGCGCGTACTGAACGGCTTCTTCTATTTCGCCTTTAGACGCCAGTATGCGCGAAATGTCAGCCGATGCCTGCCGACCTTCGGCCAGATGCGGGTAGCCGTCAGAAACCATTTTAAGCCACGGCACAGCTTCTTCTAGCTTGTTATCCAGCTTCAACTCCATAGCTATGGTCCGAGCCAACCTGGCCTTGTATTCCTTGTCCGTTGTCTTTTCGAATTCGACACGCGCTATCTTTGCGTTACGACGCAGGGCAATTTCTTTTTCTTTCGGAGTCTTTCGCTTGTGTTTGACTTTTATCTCGCTTAGGCGAGCGAAATTGCTGTCAGTCAGACCTTCGTTCATTGTTACGTCTGACTTCCAAACCAACCGTTCATGAATGGCGTCCTGCCATGCCCAAAAGCCGTCCCATCGAACCAATCGCAGGGTGTCGAGATTCTCGTCTTTGTCGTACCAGTAAGGAACGAATACTCCCTTTATGTCGGGAAACTCGGTGTCGATTTTCTTACAAATAGACTTGAGTTTGTCTCCGTCCATTAAAGTATCATCTGAATCCAAGAACATTCGCCAAGTTCCAGATGCCAACTTGAACGAATGATTCCGCGCTTTGGCGAAATCGTCACACCATTCAAAGCTGCCTTTTACCACTTTGTTCTTGGCCGAAAAAGCGTCTATTAGTTTGTTGGTTCCATCTGTACAACCAGTATCCACAAACACGTATTCATCAAACGCGCCGGAGATAGAATCCAACAACGTCTTGAACGTGTCCTCGTTGTTTCGATAAATGACGCATAGCGACAAATAGGGATTGTTTGTGCTTACAGTGCGGGTTGATCTGATCGGCTTTACCATGACACAATACTTATTATGCGCAGAACAAAAGTCAAGAGTCCCGTTAAAGATCCGATCGCCTTCGCCATTGATGCGGAGTTGATTAGACGTGATAGTCTTGTCTTACCTAAAGACTTTCGGGCTTTTATCCGAGAGGCTTGGGATAAGACAGAGCAGTACGAGTTCAAGAACGGCTACCACATCGACGCAATCGCCGAGCACCTACAGGCATGTGCCGAGCGACAGATCAAAACACTTGTGATCAACATTCCACCGCGCCACGGAAAACTGTTGGCGGATTCGACCCCTGTGTTCACCCCTACCGGATGGGTTAGGCACGGTAATCTTCGAGTTGGAGATTCTGTATATCATCCGTCTGGTGCTCAGACAAAAGTTTTGGCAATATCTGAACCGGATGTTGCGAACTATAAAGTAACTTTTTCAGATGGTACTTCTATCTTGGCTCATGGAAACCATGAATGGACTGTTTTTTATCGTCCACAACGCGTGTGGCGAACAGTCGAAACAAAATGGCTTGCAGATATAGCGTTGTTGAGCGGTAAGCGATGCTCTGTTCAATTACCTGAAGTCAGGCCTCTTATTGGAAGTGGCGTTGGTGGACCTATCGACGCTTACTTTTTAGGTGTTTGGCTTGGGGACGGCCGTTCGAGCAATATTGATTTCTGCTTTTCCGAAAAAGACCGCGTTGTTTTTGATGAGGTGCAGCGCCGAATTGGGGCCTGCTCTTGGAGTTCTGTACATAAAACAACTGGAGTTAACTACGTCGGCTGGAAAGGCTTTAGATCGTCCTTTAAAGAGTTGAATCTTTTGGGCAATAAACATATTCCAATTAGCTATCTTAATGCCAATATAAGTACCCGATTAGACTTATTGGCCGGGCTGATAGATACGGATGGGTCAGTAGATAAGCGTGGGCGTGTTCGTTTTGTAACTGTGTGTCCTAGATTAAAAGACGATTTTTGTGCCTTAGTGCGTACTTTTGGTTGGCGTCCGAGCGTTCATGAAGTAGAACCGTCTGTTAGCACAAGCGGTATTGTTGGTAAAAAATCTGTGTTTTATGTCGGCTTTCAGCCGACGATGGCTATACCTACAAAGATTCCGCGAAAAGCTATTCGTCGTTTTGCTCCAAAAAGAAGGCTTGGTATTGTCTCTGTTGAAAAAACATATTCAGAAACTGGTCGATGTATTCAAGTAGACGCCGACGACGGGCTATATCTTGCCGGTGTCGGTTTAACTCCGACCCATAACTCCACACTTGGATCAGTCATGCTTCCGGCGTGGGTTCTCGCTCGAGATCCGAGAGAGACTCTGTTGTACGCCTCATACTCTGAAAAACTAGCGACCCGCGACTCTGTAAAGACACGCCGATTGGTCGAGAGCGATTGGTACAAAGCGCGGTTTCCAAACGTAGCGATAGAGGACGACAGCAACCTAAAGACGGCGTTCATCACTACGGCAAAGGGGGGTCGCCAGTGTACGTCTGTTGGCGGAACGGTTACGGGCATGGGCGGCTCTTGGCTTGTTATCGACGATCCAGTCAACGTAAAAGACGCGGAGTCGAGTGTCGTCCGCGAATCAGCCAATCAGTTCTTCTTGGAATCTTGGTATAACCGTGTCGAAGGTGATCCGAACAATGCTATTCGCGTCGTCATTATGCAGCGCGTTCACGCGCAAGATGTTTCGGCTATATGTCACGATCTTGGTTGGGATTCTCTTGTTCTACCTATGGAATTTGAAGCGCAAGGAAAACCCACCTCTATCGGTTGGGTAGATCCTCGCAACGCTTTCGGTTCCCTTCTATGGCCAGAAATGTGGAACACCGAAGCTGTAGCTAAACAGAAAAAGGCGATGGGTTCGTTCGCGTTCGCTGGGCAATATCAGCAACGGCCGGTTCCGCGCGGTGGTGGCGTATTCAAAAAGGAATGGCTGCGTTTCTGGTTCGACCCGCTAATCGTCGCTGATCCGCCTCCTGTTGCGATTCAATTGGCAGACGGGCAGTTTTTTGATGCACCTATGAAGCGGTGGACTCCACCAGAGCGAGAATATACGAACTCTTGGGATATGTCATTCAAAGGCGGCGCTAACTCCGACCCTGTTGTTGGGCAGGCTTGGATTAGAGAGAACGGTTTTTATCTAGTAGATCAGGAGCGCGGGCGATATGATTTTCCAGCTACTCTTGCCGCTGTTCGTCGACTACATGACCGTCGACCCGGAATGCCGACACTGGTTGAAGGTAAAGCTAACGGCTCTGCTGTTATCTCTGCGTTATCCAGCGAAATACCTGGCATGATTGAAGTGAACCCGGAAGGCGGTAAGGAGGCACGTGCCGCTGCTGTAGCGCCTCTATTTGAAGCCGGAAATGTGTGGCTACCGCATCCGGCTATGTATCCTTGGGTGCAGGAATACATCGACGAACTCTGTATCTTTCCTAGAGGACAGCACGACGACCAAGTCGACGCCACTACCCAAGCGCTAGTTCGGCTACGGGAAAAACAATCCACCGCTGTCGACCTTGGCTCCAACTTTGGCGGCAAGGTCGAGGTCAGCGATGGATTGATTAGCGAATCGTACTGGCTATCTTTGAGTTAGAAAGCGCAGGCTCCACCAGCACAAGCGACGGTTTCTAGACCGGCGCTGTTGTCTGTTGTTTCCACGCACTTCTTGAAATCGACTTCCTTCCAAGCAGCGCGAAGGCGAATCCATAGATCCCGCGCCGCCTTGGCCTTTTCCATACGGACAGAGTCCGTACCGTATTTGGCTTCGATTTCGCCGTTCTCTAGCATTACTTCAACGAACGGCGCTTGGGCGTAATCCAAATCACCGCTAGAGCCGAGCAACGATACACCGCCATACGAATCGCGGTTGTTCCAGATATGATTGGCGACGTCGTCCCATCTACCCTCTGGAACCTGAATCGTGTTGCTTACGTTGTGTGTTAGCGAACCCCGGCGAGTACCTGGGCGGACCCAGTTATTCTGAACCATTTTGACCTTTTCCAAATGGTCAATCGGGTCTGTTTCTGCTTTTAGCCACAAATCGCCGTCGCCCAAGTCGATTGGAAACACTACTTTGTATTCGTCTGGTGCGTAGGCTGACGGAACAACGGCTTCTGGAATCTGTTCCGCCATGAACTTGACGAGCGGATCGGTCATTTTTCCTGCCTCGACGTGGCGTAGATAGCGCCGTGCGTGATGGGGATGAATGCCGTTACCGACCTTGAGAACGAGCGACCCGGTTCCTTCCGGCTTAACAGTCGTCAATCGTGCAGCCGGATTGATTCCAATAAGCGTGGCTAGTTCTTCGTTGGCTACGGCTACAACCTGTGAGCCGATCTTCAAAACGACCGGATCGAAAGCAATAGCGGGATTGTCAGCCATTCCGGTCAGGGACACTCCGAGCAGCGCGTCACGCTCCATAATGCGCTGTGTTGTGCGGCCCAAGTAGCCGGTGTCCATGTAGCCTGCCTGCAAGGTACCAAGCCAAGCCGCTGCGGTACAGGCTTCATAGAACTCGTGTTCTGTATGACACGCACCGACGTTAACCGACGTCAGATTGCAAAATGCCCAACCGCTTTGATTATCGATTGTCGGTTCCAATCCGATTTCTGCACAAGGATTCGTACCGTGGTCTGGCGAATTGGCGAAGAAGAATCCGGGTTCACCGAACTCCATCGTCGACGCGATTAGCGACTTGAATACTTCGTAGCTAGCTGTTGCACGAACGAAGTGCGCGCTATTGTTGGACAACCGCCGCTGGGGATTCGTTTCCCACCAATTACCTGTCTTGGCATTGGTCATTTCCGCGTCGTCAGGGCTAAACAGCGCAATAGTAGCCGACCGGCGAATGCCGCCAGCACGTACGCAATCTGAGGCGTGCATGATAATATCGTAGGCGTCAATTGTACGCAGACGTCCTTTCTGCTCGTCGACGACGCGGTCGAGAATAGACCGCACAGCTTCCAACGATTTACGTAGCGGCTTTGGACCTGGGGCCTTTCCGTTGGATGAAGCAATACGGCTGCCTTCCTGACGGATAGCTGAATAGTCGAACCGCACAGGTCGCTTCCAGCGCGCTGGCATATCGTTCATGTATGACATAATCAGTTCGTGCAGAGCGTCAGCCCAACCCTCGATTGAGTCGTCAATCACGACGACCTTGGCTTCCAGATGCTCTGGGGCGGTCAACTTTGGTAGCTTGGCCACGTGCTGCTTCTGGACGCTGAATCCGACGCCGCAACCGCACAGAAGTAGCCACAACGCTTCCGCAAAGAAACGAGGACGGTCGCAGAACGAAAACGAGCAGTTGTACAGACGCATATTCTTTCGAAGCACGCCTTCACCGCCGAACTGCAACGCTCTCTGCGAACCAAGAATGGCCTTTTTCAGAAGCTGCTTTTCGATAAACGGCATCACGTATGTTTCAAGCTGCCCCCTGTTCGCGTAGTGCTTGCGATGCATTCCCATCATACGTGCGACCGCTTCGTCGTACGTTTCGCGACGGTTTTCTTCATCGAGGAATCGAGCGTACTTGCTTGCAAAAGTAAAGTCGGCTAGCGTCTGTCGTGGATCTGACATGGTTCGTTCCTGTTTGTGGGGGTAAGGGATAGAATAGCCCGCTTTTGCGGGCTTCTATTTCGTCACTTGTCTGGCTGTTTTATGGAAGTCTTGTCAAATACCGTGTCAGGTATTCGATGGCCTTCTCTATGTCGTCCCGACTGTCTTTTGTTTTCTTGCCTGCGCGGACGATGTATTTCAATGCGTTGGCTGGTTCAAACGGTAGGTCCAACGCCTGAATAATATCCAAAGTGTCTAGTTCGACACCCTTGATTACCATTTTGTAATACTTTGGAACTACCTGTTCAGATGTTGCCATTTTTACACCATAATACGAAGAATGCGTGCTGCCTGAATCTGGGTCGTAGTCGTCCCAACTCAAGGCCACACCTTTTCCGCGATTATAGCAACGCAAGAAACGATTCCGACTATGATCATGCCCAAGCCAATCAGGCCGGTAATCATCTTTTGGTTTTCTGCTTCGTTCGTGTCGTTCATGCTGCCTCGCTTTCGGATCTGAACATAGTCAGGTTCGCCTCTCCCGACAAGGTCTTTCGTAGCTGCATCCAGCCCTGTCCCAGATTTCCGCCTTGTTCTGCGGAAGCCGTGGCCGGTATGGCGCAGGCTTGATGCTCTGCGGGGCTGGCGTGCTTCGGATTGGCCCCCAACAGACGTTCGTATAGCTTTTTATCTGCCTCCAGGTTGGATTTGCTGGTCTGCCCCGGTAGCGCGTACGAAACGCGAGCACATCGAGCCACAGAGACGGTATGCGCGTCTTTCAGCCCCATATGCCCGTCAACATACGGTAGGTGCCATTGGCCGATCGATAATTCGTTTGGTTTGGAATCGACGTATGCCTCTTTGGCCGCTTTTGCCATTTTGGCAATCGTCGGATCGGCATCTTTGTGATCGCGTAACCAAAAGAAATTCGACCAAGCCGCATCGGACCCTGTCACCAGAACCGTGATATGGCAGAACGGCTCTAGCAATCTGTTCACGATTTGCTTATGAAGTCCCAACAAGTGCAAATACGTGGCAAAAATGGACACGATGTACGCTGATAGCGTCCACAAAGCCTTTGCTAAAAATACAGCTTTTATCTGCTCACCTGCCTGCATACCTGGCTTATTTGAACCCCATTCGACAGGGTAGGCAATATCTTTCAATACCGCCTCGCGCATTTTCGTAAACGGAATCGCTCTGCTTGACGCCGCGTTGCGTGAGAACATGCGGTGCGTCATAAACTCGCTATGGACGAAGCGTGGATAGGTCAGCTTCATTGTCGTCAAGCGAGAGCCGTTTGTTGGATGAAGCGAATCAGCGATTACTTCTGCCGAAATCGTCGTCATTTACCGTAAACCTTTCCGTTCCAGACTACTTTGCCGTTGTGTAAGTCGACCGGATAAACGGAGAAGTCGCCGTTCTTCATAACATAAACGGCCGTCCAACCCTGAGTCCACCCTGTCGGCTGCTTCATATACGACACGTTCGTCACCGGGACAAGGCACCCCGAACCCCAACAACCGCGCGTGTGTTGCCCGCCCTGACCGATTACAGGAACCTTGCTGGCCTCTGGTCGGTGCGCGTGGCCAACGATTACGCTGACGTTGTATTTCAACAGCGTGGCGCGTGTGTAGTTGACGCCGTGGGCGAAACCGTGCGTCACTCCTAGTTTTGGGCTTACGAACAGCACCTTATCGCCGGAATACTCCATCCACTCGATCTTGCGCTTTTTCAAATGGAGCATTTCTGGCAGCGACGTCAGGTTCTTTAGGGTAGGCGCTTTAGTTGCGATGAAACGGTGCAGCCGTGCTTCGTGATTGCCTTCGTTGTAGAAAACTCTAGCCGAAGGGCCTGCGTATTGTCGGAGTCGGTCCAAGAAGTGATTACCAGCCTCGATTTCAGAAGCCAGGTGGTTTTCTGCGTCTGCGTCTTGATGTAAAGAGCACGCAGCCAAGTCAAGAATGTCTCCATTCAGCACCACCTTGTTCGGCTTGAAATCCAATAGCCAGTCAAAGAACGTAGCTAGCGCCTTCGGGCAATGATATGGGACGTGTATGTCGCTAACTACGGCTATACGTTCAGTCATTTAGCAAACCCATCCAACTGTTCAGGTTCTCTGTCGTTATGTCGAAAGGCTGGGCCGATACCACTGTCGCATTTGTGGCAGCGGCGTCGGTCCAAGATTCTTTCGGCATGACTACGCACAATGTTGATTGTGTATCGCTAGCGAAAGCTGAGATTGCTGTCAACCAAGGATTTTCTCCGACGTCGCACTCAGGATAAACGACAAGCAGGTCAGCGAATAACCAAATATCCGCTTTCTTCAACAGAGTCGTCGCTTCCTTGCGGGATTCCCTGGCTATGACGCCCACGTTTATTCCGTCGTCGGTCAGAGCGTGTAGCGCCCTGACTCGCATGGGATGGTGCTTGTGGAATAACGCCAAGTCAAAGAGTATTGTGTTTATCATGGCTTTTCAGATAGATCTTTTAGAATAACACCGTTGATTACATGAAGTGTTTTATTAGAGCCTGTTTCTGTCAGTTTGAAAGGCGAATATAGTACGCTTCCGATTGGTGATTTCTGAATAAACTCGTTCATCTGCTGCGCTTCTGTGCAGACTTTCGTGGTTGGGCGCTGCTGCCCGATCTCACCGCGTCTGCAAATCATCAATAGTGTGCCTGACGGTTCAGAATATACAGTAGGAATAAGACCTGCTTCAATGGCATCTTCGGCTAATGTTTTGAACGTATAGGCCCTGACATGATGATACCAGTTCGTGTCGCCAAACTGATCGAGCAGTTTTCTTTCAATCCAGCATAAGTGATTAGGTGTTGAGATAACCGCAACGCCGCTCTGTGTCAGCTTGTTTTTTATATTCTTTAGCAGACGAACAGGTTCTGTTACGTGCTCTATTACTTCCAAACACAAAACGACGTCGTATTTGCTTTCTGCTTCTACATCGCCGACGTCGAACCGCCCAGCCACACCTACGCGATTTGGGAAAAGTTCTTGCAGCTTTACAGTAGCTTTTGAGCCTACTTCTAGTAGTTCGCTAATATCTACTTTGACTTCTGTATTATCTTCCAGAATGGCTTTATCAAGAGTGCAATCCCCTGCGCCAATATCTAACACTGTTTTAGCTTTTGTATCTTTTATAAGCTGCCGAGCCGTTTGCGCTCGAAACAGATTTAGTAGGCCTACGTCGGAAAACGGCTCTATCGGATTCTGAACTTCGTTTGTGTATCCGGCGTATCGTTCTACGTATTTCTCGTCTGAAAAATACTGGTCTACTTGTTTTTCTAGACTGGCGATAAATCGAACGGCTTGTGGCGATTCGATTACGCAGGCCGGGGCCGAGTAGCGGAGGAACTCTATTGCTTTTACCGGCTCGGCACATTGAACCAGAGTCCGAGCCATAGCCAGCGACTGTTCTACCAAAAGGTCTTGTATTGTTGTTTCTAACAAAGGCATCTCAAATACTCCAATTCCAACCAGAAGCAGATTCGTATTTTTTTGAATAGCTTTCTTCGTCGCCAGGAAGCCTTGTCAAAATAGCATGGGCACCGATTGTAAGCGGAGATAGTTCCCGCCATCGTTCTTGTACCCACCTGACCTTTCCTGGAAAGGCGTGATTGTAGTCGTCTAGGACGATTATCCCACCGTTTCTTACAGCCACGCCGTGTCTTGCCATATCCGAACATACTGCTTCGTAGCCGTGGTCGCCGTCTACCAATAAGAAGTCCGCGTCTTTGACCGGTTCGACTTCTTGAGAGGCTTTTCCTATGAAGGTCCATCTATCTTTCAAATTATGACTGTCTACCCATTTTTTTGTCAATCCTTCTCCACAAGAAGGGTCAATATCTATGGATATTACTTTTCCGTCAACTATATGGGCCACAGTCAATAAAGCCCTTGTGGACAGGCCTATCTGCGTACCTATCTCTACAAAAATTGGATTCTTTCTTCCAATAGCTGCGTGTCGTGCGAGACCGAATATCGATACTGCCGCCGTCATTACGTGCGCGGCTTCTTCTGGATCGTTTTGTATCTTTGGAAAGTCTGATAGCCACTCTTTGATTAATAGCCGAGCTATGTCAGACATGCCTATATTCGGTTCCCATCTTTTCCAAACGCTGTCCATGTTCATCCTTTCACCGTTACTGAAATGCGAGTGCGGTTCTTCTCTATGATTCCTGGAATATCAACGCCTCGGCGCAGCGCTGTCAACACCGCTTTACGGTCGACCTCGACCTTTAGGTACTGTTTAGGAATCGCTTCGAAATCGATTATGTCGAACGACGTCTCTGTGGAGAGGCCGATGCCCTCCACGTTCGGCAACGCGGTCAACGCGGCCTGTAGGGCCGTTTTATCGCCAGCATTGACGGCTACGGACGCTTCCTGTGCCGCTGCGGGTAGGCGTTCGTCGATGTAGTCGGCAAGTAGCTGCTTTAGGTGCGCTTCGGCGTGTTCCAGCCCCTTTTCGACTTCTGAAAATAAGGCGGCAGCTTCCTGCGCGACTTTGCGAGCCGGGGCGGTGATGGCTGTTTTCTTTTCTTCTACTGTTTTTAGCGCCGTCTTTACTTCAATCAGCGCGGTGGCTGCTGCTGTGTAGGCAACAGGCGTTTCGATTTTCTTCAAAGCCGGAAGGCTCTTTAGAAAAGGGTCGAACCGCTCGATTAGGTCAGTCATTGAACAAATCCTCCATCTGGTTCTACTGGCAGCCGCCCTAACGCCCATCGGCCTAGTGCGCAGGCGTCGATTACGTTATGCAGCTTGGTTTTTGGGCACTTGGTTCCGAGGATAATCGCTGTTTCGTGCGCGTCAAGTGTCGCTAAAAATCGGCGATGGCGTACCTCTTTAGGAACAGAGCCAGTCCATTCTTTTGGCATGACGATATTGCGTTCAAAGCAATCGACCGTTTGCATTACGCCGCCAACGACTTGGGCTAGCGGGAATAGGTCGTTGGGATTGTTCCTTCGTGGGCCTGGATATACGAACTGCCCTTCGCAAACCAATCTGTTGACTCGACCGCTTCCAGAGTTCATGGCTACACGACGCGCCCACATGCCTACGTGACGGGCTACCTCGTACGGCGTATCTGGTTTTGGTCGCAGCAGCGCGCATTCTAGCAATCGACCGTCTATGAAAAAAGCAACCCCGGCGTCGTGCGCGCCGGGGTCAACTGCGAGAAGCGTGTATGCCATGATTCGGCTACTATAATCTCTTTTAGAACCGCGACAATACTTTTCCTGTCTTTGCCGACCTGGTTCCGATCACGCCATTTCCTTTAGCGTTTCTGTCAAGCACTATCAATACGTTTGAGATTCGAGAGTTGTTTTTCTGTAGTGTCTTTTCTTCTCGTTCAAACTGAATGCGTCCTTCAAATAACTCCATCGTGCCTAGATTCAGGGCCTGATGAAACCATTTAGACGACAGTGACGCCTGTGCCAAAATGACAACTCTATCGCATCGGTGCTCGTCTAACTCTCGGCTCGCGTACTCGATAATCTCTTTCATCACCTTCGCCTTGTACGGCGGATTGGCCCAAAGGTTCTTTCCGTTCCAAGGATTACTGAACGCGCTATTGGTCTCTGTGAAGTAGCGCGGACAAAGAGCGTTTTTCTCGTCAGCAAACAAGTCTACGTCGAACGGGCCGTAGTCCTCTGAGATAGCGTCGAAGATATACTTCGGCGTTTGCCAAGCCTGGAAATGCTCGTTATCTGATTCTTTCATTTTGCTTCCTGTATCTCTGCTAAAAGCACACGTAGTTTTGCGTTGGCCAGCGACGTCAAGTAGCGAACATCCTCGACGTCTTTTGGTGGTGGCACTGCCCCGATTAGCTGATTGAGCATGTCAGCGAAATCGGCCGACACTTGCTCCATAGCTTGATTCTGAACAGTCAATGATGGAGCACTGGCCATAGCCTTGGCAAACTGATTTGCTGAAATCATGACGGGTCTTTCTTCCAGTGGTCGAAACAGCGTGGTTCATAGTCGTCCTTTCCGCCTACAGCAATAGCTGGATCTGTCGACCAAGGAGTAATCCGCTGTGTGTACGACGCCGCTTCTGTGCAGACAGAGCAGGACGCCATATAGATATGGCGCTTGATGTTTGGCATATCCATAAGAGCCTCGATAAGAGGCCACTTCGAACCGTCTGCCTTTGCCGATAGGCCGAATAGGTGCACGTCGATACCGTGCCACGCCCAATCGACGACAGTTTCGATTGTCGAATCCTTGTCAAAGAACTGCACTTCGTCGACAAGAATCCGCTTTACAGACTGTCGATCCAAGTCGACAAAATCCAAACCGTCGATTGCGATTGCCGGTAGGAATTCTCCGTTGTGGCTCTTGACTGTGTACCTGGGCGTTCTGGAATCAATAAGAGGCCGAAATATGTAGTTCGACGGTTCCGCCTTTGCCAAACGAATCAGCTCTGTTGTCTTTCCAGCGAACATCGGTCCGATATGTAGTGTGATTGGCATTCTCATTCCTGTCCTATTCTGGTGCCGTGAGCGGGAGTCGAACCCGCACGCTTTTGAAGGCACTCGATTTTGAGTCGAGCGTGTCTACCAATTCCAGCCATCACGGCACAAATTGGGGTGGGATGATTCGAACATCCATTACCGAAGTCAAAGTTCGGCATCCTGCCGTTAGATGACACCCCAAAGAGAGCGTGTCTTTCCACGCCGTCACCGATTCTTGAAGCCGAATCGGTAGCTATTGGTCACGCAACCTTGGCAGCCGACACAAGACCGGCACTGACGAGGTCGTCCCGGTTGGGGAACGCGGGTTCAAACAGCGTGTAAGGCGTGCCGGTCTTTTGATTCTTCGACTCTGTGCCGATAATCGCAATAACCGCACCCTTGCAGGGCTGGTCGGCACCAAGCAGCCGCTTGGCCTCCACCAGAATACGCGCCGCGAACTCCGAATCGGTCTCCTTGTCGTTCTTGGTCAGACCGAGTGTGCTTTCGGTGATTTCCGCACCCGACTTCGCACCCTTGCCAACCGCAAGGAAGCGGCGGACTCGCGCAAGCGACGTGTCGACGAACTTGAACGGGTCATTGACGCGAACGATCATGCCCTTCTTGTTGGCCGGTCGGTCACCGTCCATAGTGGCGTTCGGGTCGCTGAACGACGGACGGTCACTGAAAAGCAACTCGCCATCGACCTGGAAGCGTGGACGAGTCAGCGAACGATCTTCCTCTGGCGTTGTCAGGACGATGCGGTGAATACGGACTACGTGGCGACCTCCCCGAAGGTAGTTAGCGGTAGGAGCGCCGGAAGCTGTCATAATCGAGTCAAGTAGCGACATTGTCTCTGCCTTTCTTTGTTTCAGACCCACATCGGGTCGTTGGTTGCGGCCTTATCGGCCTCTATGTCAAGCATCCTAAGCGAGTGGCCGTTGGCGTCAAGTAGGGAAGCCGACAAAATTCGCTGCGGAGATCCAGAAGTCGTTTCCTGAAACCGAGCATCACCGATAGCTGTATTGAGAGCGGCCATCATTTCCTTCGAGTGCATATAAAAATAGAACTCAACCAAGTCCGCTTTCTGTCCGTGACGGTGATGCCGCGCCAACAACTGTTCCAAGGTCGAGCCTGACGACGGAAAAGCCATCAGGAGGGCCTTGTCCCATTGAACCAGGTTCTTGCCTGTGCCGTGGCTTCGAATAGAGGCGGCACACGGCCCGCGATAGGTCTTGATGCGCTCGTCTCCTGCTCCGAAGTACGGAATATCTCTGAATGTGTTTCCGACTACGTCGTCGTCCTCGTCGCCTGTGTAGGCCGCTGTGTGGCTGACCCACACGATGCCGCCTGTCTCTACTGCCCACTTTTCCGCGTCTCTTACGAGATAGTCAGAAATCCAGTACGGCACTGTTTTAGGCTCAAACGTATGTCGAATCGCTTTCCACGCTTCCCATTCGACAACGCGACCAAACTGCCCAGATTCGACAGCGTTCCATACCTGTAGCGGAGTATCCAGTTTCAGTTTGCCAGGATGATCTAGTCTTGCGCGAACAAACGTATTCCACGCACGACGGGCCTCCAACCACTCTTTTGGAGCAGGAGGATCCCATCTATACGCGAAACCGCTGGCTATTTCTCTGGCGTGTTGCCAGAAAGCAATACCAGCATCGACAGTGTCACCGGTCGGTAGTTCGTATTCTGTACGCAACCGATACATTGCCGTTTTGACTTCATTCGGGACCGCGATTTCGCGGACTTGCATTGTAAGCGGCAACGCACATGACAGTTCCGTCGTCGCCACGACACCGTGGCTGTCCACAATTCGACGACGAACTGCTCGACGGATGCCGTCGAGGCCCTGCTGCTTTTCTTCTTCGTTCGCCAAGCGTAGGAGCGCACCGGGTTTGTATCTCGTTTCTTCTTTTACGCCTTCGTCCAGTGCAAAGCACCATTGTTCGAGCGACGGGTATTCTACAGGAAGTGGAGAGGTCTTACCTAACGCAGCTTCATAAAGATGTGCGCAATCCTTGAACGATTTTCTGCGAATCGTACCAGACAATGGAATGAAAACGGCTTTCTTACCGGCCTTTCGGCAGTGCTTCAAAAAGCGAAATACACGTTTTGACCTACCGGCTTTGAGGCGCGACAGGAAATGGGCTTCGTCGGCGATGATTAGGTCTGGGTCATATTCGTCGACGAATGATGCGTAGTTGATGTGACTGAGGCTTTCATAAGACTGTACGCGAATGATGGTGCCCTTTGGAGCCGGACCAGTATCCTCGACTCCGAGAATCGGTGGTAGGTTCCAATGCTTTGACAGGTCGTTCCAATCGTCAAACGTCTTTTCCCGTAGCTTGGCCGGTACCAAAAGCAACGCCCGATTCGCTTTCATGACGGCAGGTAGCAAAAACGTAACGAGCGTCTTACCTGCGCCTGCTGCCAGTTCTCCGACCAGACCACCCGTGTCGTGTGCCTCTACCAGCGTCTGGGCCTGAATCGGCTTTAGCGCCATTGTGCCTTCTGGTTTCTTTAGCCACTGCGTCAGCAGCCTAGCGGCTTCGTTCTTTCGCGCGTCCGTCCATTCCCGCCTCGGGAGTGCGACAATGCGGTCCATTTCTGCGTCGTCAAATACCAACATCTGGTGCCTCGTTTCCCCAACAGTCCCAACCATCGAAAGCGTTCCTGGCGAACACTTCTACTCTTGGTCGTTTGCCGTATAAGCGCTCTATCTTCTCGTAAAACACGGTCGGCTTCTGCGAGTGTTTTGACCGTGGGGCCAACACTACTTGTGCCACGCCTGCATCCAGTAATGGAAACGGCCGTCCGGTTTTATTTGTCGTTGCCAATAGTAGTAACTCGCTAGTCGGTTTTGTTCCTGTTGGTGGTACGCCTTGTGCGCCAATAATGGAGCCACTTTGTGTCGTCTTTACCCACACAAAAGCAACGCCACGATAATGAAAACCCCAACGCTTGATTGCCTCGATAGCCATATCTAACTTCGGGCTGGTAGCCCAAACAAATACGGCTCCTTTCTTCGGGTTCGCTAATAACGATTTGACTGGTAAGTCGTATATCTCCTGCTCGGTCATTAGCGAATAGTGCTTTCCGGCCGCTCCCATCTTATTCGGATCGCCGTAATAAGGCCACGGAGGGTCAATGTAGACGATCTCGTATCGTGGCTCTAGCTTTGAGATTTTCATTTACTACCGTCCCTTTCGTTGTTTTCTTGATTCGCTTCTGCTTGTTCTCGTCCAGCGTTATGTAGCAATGGTAATGCTTCTCGATTGCCTCCACTATCAGCAATAGGTCTTGCGCGGTAATCTCTCCGCGCTTCAATCGTTTTTTAACGTCGGCAAAGTCCATAGAGCCTCCGCCCATAAAACTAGACCCCGCTTGCGCGGGGTCTAGCCGTCTGCTCGATTTTTTCACCTACGACGGAATAGGCGGGGAGGATTTATTGGAACCGAGCTATCCTATTCTCGAGGAAACTTTAGCTGCATCAGCGTGTCTACCAGAATCTGCGCTTCTACAAACGAGTTGCTTTCTAGCGCCTGAATAGCCAGTGTCTTTACAGATTCTAACACGTTCGTTGGTGCCGCCTTGGGCGGTGCCTGTGGCGGAGTCGGCAATACGGTTGGCGGAACAGGAACGTCAGCGGTCTTGGCCTTCGGTCGTCCTCGCTTCGAGGCCTCTACTGCTGGCGGAACCGGCGGTTCTGTCTGCGACACGTTCGGCTGTGCATCTGCCGGAACGACAGCCTGTACGTCGGCAACGGTTTCTACCTTGGAAGTATCGATGGGCGGCATCGACAAGGATTCAACCGTCTCCTTTACAGGAGCGGGTTCTGGCGGACGCTGTGAATCCAACGCTGGCAGAGCCACGTCGGCTACGGGTTCATTGGAGGCGGCGCGGAGTAGTGCGAGCAGGTCGTTGTCTGGCATTTCCAGTCCTTTCGGCTTGTGTCCCGCGTAGTCTGGGCACCGATCCTTGTACGGACAACCCCCGTACTTGAAACAGGCGTCTCCTGGCGACGGATCTACTTGGGCAGCCGGTACTTTTGATTTTGTAATCTGAACAATGTCGCTGACTATCGGATTCAACAGAGCGATTCCGTCCTCTAACATCGTCAACGTCTGTGAAAGCGTCACCGCTTGTGTGTGAGGCGGGCGCGTCTTGGGACGTTCACGAATAACGTACGTCCACTGTAAATCGACATTGTCGGAGGCGTTGAAGTTCTTGGCTAATACTCTGGCAGCTAATCCGTAGCATAACGCCTGCGGGTCTGTAATGAGGTCTGCCTCGGTCTTGAAATACCGCTTCGACGACGTCGTTTTATGGTCCCATACGCGCATTGGTTCGTATTGAAACAGGTCCATAAAGCCGCGAACGACGGCTTCTTGTCCCGGCCATGTGAACGTGAACGCTGTTTCTGGAACCGCTTTGGTGTCTGCCTTGTTTGGTAGGTGTAACAATAACGCGAGCGACTCTGGGCGTGTCGGCGGTTCACCTGTTAGGTAGTAGTTCTCTACTTCGGCGTGAATCGACTGTCCTTCGTTGGTTGCGGACGTCTCAGGCTTTTTGATTCCGTCAATCTTATCGAACGCCCAAGCACGTTTACAGGTCTGAAACGTGGAAAACTGCGAAGCGGATACAAGGATGGCGCTCATGAAGTCACTTATAGCCACAAAGTAGCCGTGCGTCTAGCCCCCAAGCCGTTTTGCCATTTTGGCAAGATTTGATGTAGGATGGGTAAGAAATGACCCATTTGGTAGTTGACGGACAGCGAAAATGGGGCGAAAAACCGACAAAACTGTACGTGTCAAAGTACTTCTCCATGATCTATATCTATGGCTATGGCTATGGCTATGGCTATGGCCATGGAAACATTTCTCCCCAAGGTCTTTGACACGTACAGTTTTTACTGTCGGGGCGAAGGAGCACGTAAATTGACCCGTTTTTTTGACAAATCGCTCATTCTGTTGCCCGTCGTTTTCTTTTACGGACTGTGTCTCTTGCCCCGACCGCTAGCCGTGCGTATCGCTTCTGCACTGCGGAGGCTGCCATGACGACCACGACCGTTTTCCGGTTCGACACAGAAACCTATCCCATTCGCGCCGGGCTTCTCGCGCCGAGAATGGTTTGTCTGCAATACGCAATCGACAACGACGCCATCGGAGTAGACGGAGTCGTTCGTCTGGTAGGCAATCATTCCAGAGACGTTGCCCATCTGGCTTCGGCGCTAGAGAATCCGAACATGCTTCTCGAGGCGCATAACGGCGCGTATGACCAAGCCGTCACCGCTGCGTTGTGGCCTGAGACGTTGCCGCTCTGGTTCAAGGCTCTCGGAGCCATGCGCGGTCGAGACACGCTGATTCGTGAGACCCTTATCGAGATTCGCAACGGCACGCTTCAAGACAATCACCCGAAAGGTTGGTTTTCTCTGGCAGGTATCGCCGATCGGCGTTGCGGCATTCAGCTTGACAAAGGCGAGGATACTTGGCGTATGCGATACGCGCTCCTGGATGGCGTTCCTTTCGAGGCTTGGCCCCAAGACGCTGTCGGCTATGCAGAGGACGACGTTCGCGGCTTACGGGCCGTTTCACGCGCTCAGACGGCCGATTTCCGCCCAGAAGATGAATGGATGCAGGTCGCAGCAGCGTTTTGCTTGCAGTTGGCTGCTGTTTGGGGCGTACGGGTCGATCCTGTCGTGTTTGCCAATTCAAAGAACAAGGCGTTAGCATCAAAAGCCGAGTGCGAGCGTATTTTGACAGACGCCGGTATGTTTCGCGATGGCTCTGTGGATAAAAAAGCGGTTCAGGCCGCTGTCGAACGTGCCTGTGTTCGGGCGACCATTCCTGTACCAAAGACAGCCCACGCTACCAATCCGCAAACAAAGACTGACGCCGAAACGTGCGAGACATTGGCAGAATATGACCCGGCTTTGAAGGCACTTACCGAGCACACGTCGGCCGGTAAGATGCTATCCGCGTATTTGGAACCTATGGAGTTCGGTATCAAGCACGCAATGACTTCCCGTCCTAACGTGTTGGTCGCTTCCGGGCGCACGTCTTGGTCTGGGGTAAAAATGACCCAGTACAATCCTTGGTGGCCGGAAGGAGAATATGCCAAGATCGAAGAACGCGCCGGAACCAATATGCAAAACTTTCCACGAATGGAAGGTATTCGCGACTGTATTCGCCCGCGAGACGGCTTCTGGTGGTGCTCTGTTGACTACGACTCCCTAGAACTCCGTTCGTTCGCGCAGATTCTTTTGTGGATTGTGGGCCGCTCTGTCATGGCGGAACGGTATCAAGCCGACCCTAACTACGATCCACACACCGAGTTGGCCGGTCGGTTGATGGGCTTGTCGTATGCCGACGCCATGAAGCTGAAAAAGGCTGGCGATAAATCACTCAAGGAAAAGAGACAGTTAGCGAAGGCCGCGAATTTCGGATACCCAAGCGGATTAGGAGCCAAGCGGTTCATTGACTACGCACGCGCTGGCTACGGCGTAGAAATCACAGTCGCTCAGGCTTACGAACTCAAAGAGCAATGGATGAACGCCTTTCCAGAAGTCGCTGGGTATTTCGACTATATCTCTTGGCTGACAGAGACAGGAACGCCATTCAAGCAGTTCGTATCCAATCGTATTCGCGGACGTGTCGGCTTTACGGACGGCTGTAATTCAGGTTTCCAAGGTCTTGCGGCTGACGGAGCGAAGCGTGCCCTGATTGCCGTCACCCAGGCTTGCTACGTAGAGCCGACCAGCCCGTTGTATTCAAGCCGTGTCGTAGCGTTTATTCACGATGAAATCTGCACAGAAGTTCCGATTGAGTACGCGCATGAAGCCGCTATGGAACAGGTGCGCTTGATGGAGAAAGAAATGCAGGTAGTAATCAAGGACGTTCCGATTAAGGCGTCTCCTGCACTGAGCACGCGCTGGCTCAAGGCAGCGGAAGCGAAGTTTGACAAAGATCGCTTGACCGCTTGGGATCTGTGACGACGATGGGTCCATGCCAGACCTGACCAAGCACGTCGTTCCAGTTTGTCGCTCAAACTTCGATTGGAGCCGGATCGTACAGTCCGGCTCTGACCTTTCAAAGACGTATAAAGTCGCCTATCAGGAGCAATTTGACGAGAATAAGCCACGTTATGACTATCACTGCACCTGCCCCGCGTTCACTTACGGCAACGGTAAGCAGTGCAAGCATATTCTCGCAGTAAAGCACGAACGCTGCACTTGGAACTCTGAGATGGAGCGTCGTGAGGTTCCACAGGACGGCTGCTGCCCGGAATGTGGTAATGAAATCGTTTTCGTCGAGGTCGCTGTATGAATATCTTTGTTCTTGACAATGACCCCGTCACAGCCGCTGAAATGGTGTGCGATAAACACGCAGTAAAAATGCCGACAGAAACCGCGCAGATGTTGTCAACTGTAGCCAGAAGCTATGGATATGGCGACAATTTCTATCGCCCCAGCTATGTTAAGCATCCCTGCACCATCTGGGTCGGTTCCTGCAAAGACGCCTTTGCTTGGACCGTGGAGCACGGTTTGGGACTATGCAGCACGTACACGGCCCGCTATGGTCGTCGCCACGCCGCACAAGACGTGATCGAATGTGCCAAGCGCGTAGTCAACGACTTAACGGAAAAACCGATGCCTGCTTTCGCACAAGCGATGCCGGATACCTACAAGAACAAGGACGCCGTGTCGGCTTACCGAGCCTACTACATTCACGAAAAGTCACGCTTCGCCAAGTGGAAGCATCCAGTAGCCGTACCGGCGTGGTGGCCGGTGTGATTTCCAAGGAAGCCGACCTGGTGTTTCATTGGCCCACAAGAATAGCCGAACACGGCTTCGAGGAAGAAATATATGTCTCTCTACGACAGCCTCCGAGAGCAGATCGACAAATAAAACCGGACCAGAACTACTTCTGGTGGTGGCTTCGTAAGCTGTGGCCACCATTCACAGCAGAGTGTCCAAAGTTCGCCCTAAACGCCTTCAAAGACACGGCTGACGGCAAAGAAATACCGCTAGAATGGTTTAAGACGACGTTCTTGGCTTTGTACCAAGACGAACGGGCTTGGCCTACGACGATAGACGATTTGCTGTACCAAGTAAGTTGCTTTGAAGGTTTGACAGAATCCGATTCGGATAAGGTGGCAGAGTGGATAGCGCGGCACCGATTCAATCGACCGTTAAGCCTGTGGCTCCAAACGTCACGGCAATTGCGTGGCGTCCGCAAGATTTCCAAACCTACGCTTACGCGGGCAGGTTCGCGGCCAAAGGCGACCTGATTAATGGATGGGCTGAATACGTACAACTTCACGAAGAAGCACTCAATACGGTATTTGAAAAGGGCAATGGCCCAGGAATCATGCACGCCATTAGTATGAATGGCGGCAGACAGGCGCAAGACGTCAGCCACGTAACGGCTTTGGCGATTGATATTGACACATCGGCTATCGATCCAGAGCCTTTTTTCAGAATCTGCGATTACCTCAAGCAGCAGGACATAACGTATCTCGCTCAATGGCGAGACGCTGGCCATACCTACAAGTTCCACTTGGTTTTGCCTCTGGCAGAGAAGTATCCTGTCTACGACGCCAAAGCCGTTCGCGAATACCGTATCGAACTGCTAGACCGTGTGTTGAAGAACAGCTACGTAGCCGACTTGGCCCCTGCCTCTGTAAATCAGTTGCTATATTCGTACACTCGTCGACCTAATGCCGACGACCCGGACCACGAATGGCATTTGGGGTCAAACGCTCTGGATATGGTCGGCATGTATCCGCCTTCCAGCCAACGCGCACCGCGCCGTCGCCGTGTGATTGGAACGGAGGCCGATGCCACAGCGGAAGCCCATATCTTGAAAAAGGTACTGAGCGTCTACGAATGGATTGAATCGAAAGGGGCCTGGGACGTAAAGTGCCCCGTCGATCACGGCGAGGACTACCACTCAAAGACCTATCTATATCCGTCAGGCCACATTTCCTGCATGGCTGGAAAATGCCAAGGCAAACCAACGGCGTGGTTCATTTCGTATTTACCACAACACCTACAGGAAGAGGTATTAGATGCCGGTGCGTATCGACTACGTAACGAGTTGGCAAAGCGGGTTATTTCTTTCGTCGACCTACAATCCGCAGAGAAACAAATCGACGCTGCCTTGTTCGCAACATCGCCGGTAGAGCGACACGCCACCTGTATTCAAGTATCTACAGGGGCCGGTAAAACACGCGCGATTACAAAGCACTTGAACACGTACTCTGCTCCTTATGAAGATGAAAGCCTGTCGTCAGGTAAGACGGCTGTTTTGGCGTTGCCTACGAATGCACTGCTCGAGGAAGTGCGACAAAGGCTGACGATTTCGCATCGCAAGATGATCGGCGTTCTGGCCGTTGTCGACGACGACGGAGTTCCGGCGTGTAAGAAATACGAGCAGGCTAAACGGCTACAGGAAGCCGGTGGAAACGTACACCGTTTGTTGTGCTCTCATTGCGAATACCGAGACGATTGCCCGGCCCGCAAAGGCACGCGAACAGGCGTCGGCTCTCTAATCGCCACAAATCACGCACTAATGACTACCGCCGCTACAGAGTTCCATTCTAAGGGGCGACACCCGTTATTGGTATGGGACGAATCGCCTAAATGGGTGCAGACGTCTACGTTGAACAATCGAGACGTGTCGTGGCTGCTTTCAGAGTTCGATAAAGAGGCGCAGCCCACTCGCGACGTCATGTCTGCGCTAATCGACGTGCGGCTATTCAGCGATCGTTATCGAGTAGCTGTAAGGCCGCTATTGGAGATTGTTCGCAGAATCATTTCGTCGCCGGTCGGTCAATATAAGCCATCGGAAATGGCCGATGAATGGGCAAAAACGCCGCTCAATCGCGTCACACTGCTTCGTGCATTGCACGTAGTCGGTCTTGAATCGAAAAGCCCGTGGCAGGACATAATCGGGGTGTTCTCCAACGCCTTCCGTCTGAACGGAATCGAAATGGGTTTTGACGGTATGCGACCAGACACACAGGAAAAGGTGCTGCGAGCAGAGCGCGTAATAGATGCATTCGATACTCTATCCGGCGAGGATTGCGTAGTTCACAAAGCAGAGCACTTTATCGTCGCCGCTTCACTGACGCCAGAGGCCTCGGTGTTTCGTGAGTATGGTGGCGTTGTTCTGGACGCAACGGCCAATATTGCAGAGTTGACCGCACTACGACCCGACATTGGACTGACCAAGATTTATGTTAAAGACAGTGGCTCCGTCGACAGGTACGTAAATACTACCCCTGGCTTAAGCCGTACGGCGCTGGCAGCGGACACAAAGACGCTCTACACGACAATCGAAAAGGCCCGAAGGCAGGTATCCAGGTGGGCACATAGCCAAGGAATCAAGAATCCAAAAGTCGCCGTGTTTACCTACCGGGACCGTGTACAAGAAGTGAAGGACCGATGGCCGGATGCCGACGTCGCCTACTACGGAAACACGCGCGGCTACGACCGCTGGTTTCAAGAGGGCTTTGACGTGTTCGTCACGATCGGCGACCCGATTTCAAACCTGGGTTCCCTAGCCCTGCAATGGACGGTTCTGACAGGAAAGCCGCCTATGGACGGCGACGTGGCATTTCAAGCCTACGTGACGGCTTCTGCTGAATCAGAGGCGGCACAGGCCCACGGTCGAGCGCGCGACCCCCAAGCGAAAAAGGGCTTGGGCGGTCGATTGCACCTTCACTACGGAACCCGCATTCCGGCAGGATGGTCGTTCGAAAACTGCAAAGTCTCTTGACGGATCTGCTGTCGTCCCTAGAGTAGCAGCATGAACGAGACTGACGAAATCGGTTTCTGGGAAACAGCGACTGACGAACAGATTGAAGCCTTGGCAGAAAAAGCCAAGTACCAGGAGATGCATGACAACGGATATGCGTAATCGAATCTACACACTACGCCGCTTTCTACTATGGTTTTGCACACTAGGCGGCACTTCAGGCATTGTCTATAACCTGAACGATTGCAATGACGAAACATGCGAGGACATACATGACGATGAATTCGACCCTGCGTTCGACGGAATCTGCGACGAAGAAGATGCTGACGACTACTACGAGGATTACTGACAGAAATCGGAGGGTACTTTTATCGAATGTGGCGCGTAGCTAAAAGGTCTTTGCGTCACGATTCGCATTACCGATTCATTGTCGTAGCGGCAAGTATAGCCAAGAATGGGCAGATTCTCAAAATCAGAACGAATCGAATGCAGCAGCCGGTCGGCGTCTGGGGAGTGTACGGCGTTCATGCAGAACAACGGCTTCTCGACTCAAATACAGAAGCGATGGTTGTTGCTCGATTCAATGTTCCAGATTTGAAGCAGGACAAGTTCAATCCCCTTTGTGCCAAGCCGTGCCCTGGTTGCCAAGCCTGCATCGCTTCCAAGAAACCGAAGCGTGTTTGGTATGTCGATTGGCACGGCGATATTGAACGATTTGTGTGAGGTGTGTATGAATGACCGTCTGATTCAAGATGCCATGTGGGCCGGAGATTTGGAAAAGCTTAAGGCTTTGGCTCCGTGCGAATGTCCGCCTGACGACATTAAGCACGATTGCAGGGCGCGTGTTTGGAATGGCTGTACCGGAAAGGAACGTGCCGACAAGGCGTGGGCTGAATGGTACCGCCAGAGCCGCGGAATGACCGAGAGCCAGTTTTATAACCGGGATGGAGAGTGACAATGCAATGGAAACTGCGCGGAGTCGGTGAGATCGTAAACAACGAAGGCGAAGTAGTAGCTGACGTCTACGGAGAGTCTGATAAAGAGTCAGACGAGATGGCTCGATTAATGGCGGCTGCGCCCGAGTTGCTGGCGGCGTGTGAGGCAATGCACGCTTTGCTTGTGCGGTATGAAAACAGGTCAATCGTGCTGGAAGTAGGCACCGGCGCAGCGATCGCGTTGTCGAGGGCGGCAATCGAAAAAGCGAAAGGACAGAAATGAAACGCCTTTATTCAGTCGTTGTAGAGTTTGAATATGCGGCTATGGCCGAAAGCGAAGCAGAGGCTTGTTCGTATGCTACAGAAGTGGTTAGGGATATGTGTATTGATGATTGCGCAACAGCGAGACTGACAGTCGACTACATCCCTAAGACGACTATACCCCACGCCAGTCCGCCCGATTGGGACGACGGCAGCTTGGTCTACGGCACCGACACCGATACGACGCTGGCAGAAGCCATAGCAGCGGAGAAAAAGCGGTTGCAAGGCGAAGCTCTGAGTGCCAAACAACGCGATTTGTTCGACAAGGATACGTGAAATGCGTGTGCTTATCGCTTGTGAGTTTAGTGGCACGGTCCGAGAGGCTTTTCGGCAGGCAGGACACCACGCTGTGTCGTGTGATTTGCTTCCGACCGAAAAGCTGGGGCTGCACTACCAAGGAGACGTGCGGGATCTGCTCGAAGGATGGGAACCTGTAAGGTTTCAAGCCGATTGCGACCCAGACGGAAATGGTTGGTGTTCTGTCAGCAATAGCGATCCGTCCTATTGCCGATGTTTCGGCCCAACGCAAGAGGAAGTCGAGTATCGAGAAGTCAACGGTGTTTTGTTTGGTCGCCCTACACAGCGTCCGCATTGGGATCTGATGATTGCTCACCCACCCTGCACGTACCTAACGAACTCGGCGGCATGGGCATTCGGCGACGGTCCCTATCACCAGCAAGTCAGGCCAGGAACGCTTGTAGGGGCCGCTCGTCGTGAGGCAAGAGAAGAAGCGGTGGCTTTCGTCAAGGCGCTACACGACGCGCCGATCGCCAAGGTAGCTATCGAGAATCCCGTAGGGTCGCTGTCGACGCTGTGGCGCAAGCCAGACCAGACAGTTCAGCCGTGGCAGTTCGGCCATGACGCTAGCAAAGCGACGTGTTTGTGGCTCAAGGGCTTGTCGAAGCTAGAGCCGACGTCTATCTTACCGGGCGGGGCGAAAGCCCGGCGAGGAAACCAAACCGGTAGCGGACAGAACAAGCTACCGCCTACACCAGACCGTTGGAAAATCCGTAGTTTGACATATCCAGGAATCGCCGCCGCTATGGCGGAACAATGGGGCAGAGAATGAAAACACGACGAGACGAATTCAAACGAGCGCGCATCGCGGAATTGCTTCGCAAAGGAACGACTACAGAAGCCATTGTCGAGCGAATGGGCTGTTCGAGGCAGTTTGTCAGCGAGATTCGGCAAGAGTTGAAACAGAAGGGCGGTTGATATGTGGTTCGATATTTGGTGGGCTGTCAGTTCAGCTTCGCTATTGAAGCTATCTCAAAAGCAGAAGGAGAAGGTATGAATCACACACCGGGACCGTGGGTTGTGCGAGATTGCGGTAAGCATCCGCCGGGACACGAGGCATGGGAGCGCTGTGCCCATCTCGCCGAAGCAAGCGGACAAGCGCTTCCCAAGACCCTTCCCAATATGCAATTGCAATCCGCCGCGCCTGACCTGCTGGAGTCGGCCGATGCTCTCTTGCGCTTTATCGATGAACATCAATTTCATCAGAGCGGTGACGACGTAATATTTCTGTGGCCTCCGCTTCGTGACCTGATTGAAAAGATGCGAACAGCAAGCGCAAAAGCAATGGGGAAGGTATGACCAAGCACACACCGGGACCGTGGTACGTAAATCCAGATAACAATATCAAGTCGTCCGACGGCCAGACAATCGCGTTGCTCTATCGAGCAAACGTGACAATGTCGGTCAGGGAAGAACTGAAAAACGCGGCTCTGTTGGCGGCAGCGCCTGAGCTGCTATGGGCACTAGAAACATCGACACAATTGTTGGAACGCGAACTAATGGCTATGGATCCTAACGCCACGTACGCGATAGATTCTCTTACATTTCAAATCAATCACAACAAGAGCCTTATGGCAAAGGCTAAAGGCGAATGATTGTTTCAGATGCGAACAACGATTTATATCAAGCGTGCGTAGCTTTCATGAAGGCATTTGAGTCAGGAGACATATATACAAAAAACGGAATCGTTATGAACGGTCAGACAATAATCGCTATTGAGAAAATACGAGATTCTATAGCTAAAATAGAGAAAGCCCAAGAAAAATGACTGTCTATTACGAAAAGCGCGGACGTCGGTACGTTCCGGTATCCGAATCAGAAATATACCGGGGTCTGACAGAGGGCTATTACCTAGTCCAAGTTCGCCCAGGTTCGACGTCGACCATTCGCACAACAGAACCAGATTATGCCTCCGTCGAGCACGCTATGAAGTATGCGGCAGAGGCTATGGTCGATGCGATGTTTGTAGCCTGCGAAATACGAGGCCCGAAAACAAAGCATCTAACACCAGAGCAAAAGGCTAAATATGCACGCGGTTGGGAGGCTTGGGTTAGAGAAGTAGGCGAGGACGTACCCATGTACTTCGAAGGCGTCTCCATGCGAGACGTGGTCGAGGCTGGAATCAAGGCTTTACGAATCGCCAGGACCGAGCGATCCCTAGACGGCGGCGAGATCGCGCTTACAAAAGACAAAGCAACGTAGCCAGCAGGAGGAACCGTGTCGTACCCGAATCAACAAGAACGAAACAGATTGTTTGCAGAAGCGAGTCAACCAGAAGATATGCCCAACTACGATTGGGACGCGATTCGACGATACGGTTGCTGCCCAAAGGCCCGTCGCGTGTTCTGCGTATGCCGATGCTGCACTCAGTGTCCCGACCACGGAACACATTGTAACGGCTCGCACGACTGACACAACTTGACAAAACATTGCGGCGGCGTATATTGATCTTACGAGGTCATATATGCCGCCGCAAGTCGTTAGAACCCCCGCTCAAGAGAAACGCTGGAAAGAAGCGAAGAAAGCGGTACGAGAACAGACCAAGAAAAAGGAAGCCGACTTCACAGAGCAAGATTGGGCGACAGTCATGACCATCTTCAAACAAATGACCGGTAAGTGATATGACCAATCGGCATCATCCACCAGCCATACCTTTAGAACTCGCTAAAGAACTGTCTTTAGCTGCGGTGGCTGCTGCCGATAAGGACGACCACCCGTTAGCGCCAGTGCTGCACCAACAGCCTCCACCAAAAGACGTGGCCGAAGCGGTAGTAGACATATCATTGGACGAACAGGTCTACGCTCTACGAATGGGCGGCTACACTCCGTCAGAAATAGCCCACAATCTGACCAAGGCGCTGAATCGCCGCGTCACGATACAAGAAGTCGACGTAATGATCGACCGCGTAGCCGACGAGAACCGCTCTCGCACGTCGGCGCAGGTAGCAAACACTTTCCAGTTAGACCTGGACCGATTGGAACGCGCTATCAAGGCAATCTGGCCAGCCGTATGTGACGGCAATCTGCAAGCAATCGACCGCTTTGAAAAGCTACAACGTCGTCGGTCAGAAATGCTCGGTCTTGACGCGCCTGACGTAAGGGCTACTGTACACCTAGGCAATATGCACGGCGGTTTGGACTACACAGCCCTATCTACAGAAGAACTAAAGACGCTCAAGGCTCTACAGAATAAGGCAACAACGGCCAATGCCCAGAAAGTCGTCAACGCCCGCCTCGAACCTGCCCTCACATCTGGAAACAGAAGTTAACTGGTGGCGGGAGTATCTAAACAGCGTCGGTGTGTCTGAGGAACAAGCGTCACCCTTGCACGTAGCGCGATTCTTCTGTACTGATAAGATGGTAAGAGCCTCGATTGCGACTCGGCTTTCGTGCCATAATGCACTTAATCAGTATTATAGAGAAAGGTTCGACAGTAATCCTTTTGCTGCGAACCCTTATCCATATCCGCTATTGAAAAGGTACGTACCTGACTTCAATACGATATATCAAAAGGTCTTATCTCTAAACAAGAAGCTGATACCGTACGGGCTTCTGATGCTGCTCGGCCGGTTCAGCAAAGAGGACGTAGCCGCTTTCGACGTGGCTAAACTAAATGTCAATAAAGGCGTGTTGGAGCACGCAGGTAGATGTATTCCACTAAAAAAGCGGGACGCCACGACAATCGCCACATACACAAAACCAACAGGTAAAGAGATAACAGCGGCGTTGTGTGGCTATCGTCTGCTCGACCTGCACTCCGCTACGGTTGCTTATCTATTCAATGCCGGGGCATCCGAGGAACTGATTATGGCTATCTACGGCAGACAGTCGGCTATGAAAGTCGACGTAGCCGTGTGTCCGCTAGGTGTTTTCCGAGTTAGACTAGATGTATGGTCATACCAATCTTCTTCGTCTGGCTGTTGAAAACACCTGTGGACGAATTGATATATCACCTTACCAAGTGCGATTACATATTGATAGATAGCGGAACTGAGACGCAAGAGCAGGTAGTTAAATGGGTGTGCAAATAGGGGGTAGGTCTGATTTTTCGGCTTGAATTCCAGGAGGGGGTCCCTTCCAAGATTTTTTCCAGCCAGATTTTGGAGACAAAGTTGAACAAAACGCAAATGGTTTTCGTAGTATCAACAGCCGATTTCTCAGACTTTTCGCTGTTCGATTCGGCCATGAACTCGCTCAACTCGAAAACAAAAATACGCAGAGTTTTCTACCCAAACTCAGGAAGCGTTTCGACTTTTGCGAAGAAATGGGCGTACGAAAACGGCGTAGAAACGCGGCAGTATTTTCAAAAAGATCGAAAGCAAATCACGGACATTTTTTCAAATAGTTTTGATTTGGTTTCCGTATCTTTTTCGAGCGAAACTACAAACGATTTTGTAAAAAGTTTGTGCGAAAAAAACTCCACGGATTATTTCCGGTACCGTCGTGTCGGACCGAGCCTGTGGCGGGAAAAAATTTAGCCGCCAAGCCAGGCAAAGTTTTTTGCCGTATAAAAAAATGAGAATGGTCTATAGAGGCCCCCGCGCCCGCCCCCGCCTACGCGCGTGCGCGTGTGTGTGCGCGCGTGTGCGCGCGTGTGCGTGCGTGTGCGTGTGCGTGCGCGCGTGTGCGTGCGTGTGCGTGTGCGTGCGCGCCCGCGTAGCACATGCCGTGCCAGCTTTTTATCAACCGACCGGTCGGTTGGTGGCCGAAAACGGCGGATCACGTCGGCGGACACCGATCCGGCCCGCGCCATCGCCCGACGATGCCCGCTATTCGCGTTAAAACGGCCACCACGTGGCGATCGGTGTGTTTGACAGACCGATAGGCGGGACGACACCCGATCGCGTATCTGCGGGCGTTTTAGGCGGTTTGCGGTTCCTGCCCGGATAGTGCCTGGTGATGCCGTCCGATCGGTCGATTCCGTCCACATGGCACGTTGCCTGCAACGCGCGCCCGGTTCCTCTTTACCGGTCGCGGCGGTTGGTTTGGCGTGTGTGGGAAAACGCACAACGACAACCTAGTGCGAAAACGCACAACGACAAGCCCCCACCTAATCCCACCCGGATCTGCCCCTGGTGATCGGGCGATCCGGTGATCCGGATCACACGTTGACAGAAAAGCACAAAGATCCGGCACGTTGCAGGCTTAACCTACAGATCACGCGAAGTGATCTCCGATTCGCTCGAGAATTCAAGCGGTTAGGCGATCGGTAGCGAATTCGATCCTCCAGGCATCGCGGCCGGATCGTCGGAGATTCAAGAGGTTAGCGGTTTTCTGCGGCTTGTGCTTGACAGACCGAAACCCCCCGCGTACGATGGCGGCATGAACGCCGCTATCGCCCTCGCCGCTATCGCCCTCACCCTTGACGCCGTCGCCTTTCGTCGCGCCGCCGTTGCCGTCGCCGCGATCGGTGCCGCATATGTCGCGGCGGTTGCCGCTACCGCCGTCGCCGCTAGCGCCGTCGCCGCTAGCGTGGTTGTCGTCGTCGTCGGCGTCGTCGCCGCTATCGTCGACGGTACCGGTAGCGCCCCGACGTCACCCGGTTATCTCGCCCGCGCCGTCGACGCTCCCGCTAACATGCACGGTCCGATCCGTCGTGCACGGTCCCGCGTGACGCTTGCGGTTGCAGACGTCGTTGCCGCGATCGGTGGCCACGTCGACACGATCGGCACCGCCGCCAACGCCGCCAACGCCGCGATCCGATTCCTTGAACCAATGTGGGACGACACCGCCGACGAGATTGATCGGCTTGTCGCCTGCTACCGTCGCGCCGTCGCCTCCCGGCATCGGTCGCGCGCGTCACACTATGCCGCACGGATCGCGGCGCTAGGGGGGGCTATTGCCTGAATTGCCTAACTGTCAACGATGCCTGCAACCATACAGCGAATCATGGCCGGTTGAAATGTCACCCGGTACCGTAGAAAGGTGGTGTTTTGAATGCGCCGAATTCGGAGGGACGACTATCTGTCACATATGCCACCACATAATGCCCGCCCACCGTTGCACACCGCTAGCCGATTCACCGTTTAGTGTGTGCGAGACCTGCAACACCGTCAATCCAAGGACTAACTACCATGCCCGACAACACCGATCCCGCTTGCGCTTGCTGTGGAAGCGGCTCTCGCCTTTACGCGGTAATTAGCAGCCGCGCGCACGTTGCGGACTATTGCGATCGTTGCGTCGACGAACACACAAGGATCTGCCATACGTGCACAGACGTAGTGCATAACACCTACGTAGAAGGCGAAACGCGCGCCGGACGCGCTATCTGTCGACGATGCGCCGCACGCGATAATTGGTTCACGTGTGAATCGTGCGATTGTTTCCGCCACGGCGACGACTACGCGGAGTACGGTCGTTGCGTTGACTGTCACGCCGACTACGCCGCCCACGACGACGACGACGACGACGATGGCGTTGGCGATTATCATTCCACACGTCGACGCGGCTTTTCACCGATCGAATTTCCGTACCCTTATTCACGCCGCGTCAATGCATATAGCCCGTACGGTAGACCCGCGCCAAAGACGCTTTTCGGCCTTGAACTAGAGATCGAAAGCCGATCCGGTGGATTGTCACCCGGTCAAATTGCCGCACGGGCCAGGCACCAATTAGGATCACTTTTCGCGGGCGGTGAACGCGACGGTTCCCTGCAACACGGCGTAGAAATTATCACGCATCCGGCGACAATCGACGCCCATAGGCAAGCGTGGCAACGGTTCGATCTGCGGGGTTCTAGGGCTGTATCGCATGATACGACGACGTGCGGCTTGCACGTGCATTTCACCCGTGCATCGGTGTCGCAATTGACGATAGCAAAGGTCGTCCAATTGTTCGGAGATCCATCGTCGACGTCGACGTGGTCTAGGGTGTTTCGACGCAATTTGAACCGTTACGCGGAGTCATGCCGAAAGCCGTTTGCCGACGGTTCCCGCCTATCCGCAAACCGCTATGAAGTCGTGAATACAACGTCAAACAATACCGTGGAAATTAGGTGGGCGCGCGGCACGTTGCAGGCACGAACGATCGTTGCGACGCTTGAAATCGTACACGCCGCGATCCGCTACTGCGAACAAGCGTCAACACGGGCACTAACCGCTGCGGCGTTCATTAGGTGGATCTGTGCCGATCCGTGGGGTAGGAGCGAGACGCGGATCGCCCGACGCTACTTGATCGATCGCGGTCTCGTCGGGCAAGCGATCGATCCTACCGCTAGGGTGCGTCCAGGGATCGCGTCCCTGCCAGCCGCGCTGTCAGACGACGCCGCACCGATCCCCGACGCAACGCCAGCGAGACCGGTAGCGGCATCGATCGCGGCAACGGCCGCAGCCGCTAGCGTACGCCTCCGCCGCACGTCGACGCCGACAGAACTAGATCCGATCCGTGGCGTAATTCAACCGACCGCTAGCAATCAAGGGGCTTGAATATGTGTCTAATTATTCACCAAAAGGACGGCGATCGTCTCACTAAGGCTGAGGTCGTCGACATATACACGCGCAACCGTGACGGATTCGGGGTTATGTGGATTGAAAACGGCGTCGTGCAAACGTGGCGAACGTTGCCCACAAGCGCTAAAGAAGCGTGGCAAGCGTACAGGTGGATCGCCGGTTATGCTTGTGTATTGCACTGGAGAATGTGCACACACGGTGCCGTGTCGATCGATAACGCACACCCGCACGTCGTCGTCGAAAACACGATTGCTATGGTCCACAACGGCGTGATCCCGGGATATGGCAACGCGAAGGAAGGCAAGAGCGACACTGTCGAATTCGTCGAGCAAGTATTGCGTCCCGCATTGACCGATCCGGCGATCGTGCACGACGAGACTACGCAAGCGTTGATCGCAAAGGCGATCGGGTCGTCTAGTGTAGTGTTTGCCACGCCAACGGGGTTTGTCCGGGTAGGTAGGCAAGGCGTCACGCACAAGGATCGGTGGTATAGCAACACGTATGCATGGTCCGCACCGCGTGAATTGACGTTTCAAACGTGGCGTCCCGTTAGCGTGTCGACTGGACGGCAATTGGCCGATGGATCGTGGCGGTTCGATCGCGCCGACGACGTCGACGTGCCAACGAAAGCGGATCGACATACACTGTGGGATCGCCCGCAGACACTGTCAGACGGTACGTGGGCGGACCTTTGCGCCACGCTGGCGTTCTATTTGATAGAAATTGGCGAGGATGAATTCGCGGACGACGTGTTGCAGGCGGAGACCGATCCGACCGCAGCGTGGATTGTAGACGAGGCCGTCGACCTGCTACAGCCGTTGTGTGACGACGGGTACGAATTACAATTGGCACGCGACACGTTGACGGTAGTGGAGAATTGGCGTGCATCGGACGGCCGTGACCCGTGGGAGCAATTCCTAGCCCGTCACGGGTACGACGTGGATTGACCTAGCAACACAACACGAACCCTAGCGGGACCGGCGACGGTCCCGCTTTCGCTTTTCCGGGCAGGGTCCGGGCAGGGTCCGGGCAGGGTCCGGGCAGGGTCCGGGCAGGGTCCGGGCAGGGTCCGGGCAGGGTCCGGGCAGGGTCCGATTGTGTGCTATATTGTATCGGTTGGCGCGCGGCACGTTGCGCCGATCAATGCTATAGTGAAAAGCACAATCGGATCAAACGATTGTACACTATATCGCAACCGCACAACGCCGTTGTGCAACCGCACAAAACTGACCGTTCGGACGGAATCGCCAGGCATGACGTCGACGCCGAACGGATCGGGCAGGATCTCACAAGCCGATCGCGGTGTCAATACCCGATCCGATTGTGCAACCGCACAAGACCGATCGGTCGGTTAGGCGTCGGGTGATCTGTCAGGATCGCACAATCCGATCCGGGCTGTCAATACCCGATCGGTCCAGGCCAGATCCGATCCGATCGGGTGATCTGTACTTGACGGACCGAAACGCGTTCCGTAGGATGATCCAACCAACCCGCACGCAAGGATCCCGATCATGATCAACACCGCCACGCCATACGAACCCCCCCCGGCCCCGACCTTCCGTCGCGAGACGATCGACGCCGCCCACTACGTGTTGATCATGGATAGCACGACGCACGGGCGGACGTGGTCCGTTTACAACCGCGCCAACGACGCGATCCTTGCGTTCGGCGACGTTCGCAACGGTATCGCTGGCGTTGTGTTTGGCGCCCTGCCTGATGACACTCTGTTTCTCGTCGCCTTGATCGTTGCTAGCGTTTGAACCAACCCACCGCCGAGGATCACACTATGCCGGATTTCGTGTTTCGGATCTTGTCCGCCTTGCCAGAGTCTTTCACGTACGATCAACGTGTGGCAACCGTCGTGCTTGCGATCGGGACCACCTATACGGAAGCCGTCGCGATCGTCGACGCTTGGCACGAAACCGCTAACCGCTAACCCAGGGATCACATACCATGCCGACCATCCTTTCTCTGTATTGTTTCGACGACGACGGAACCGTCAACAACGTACCGTCGGGGCGTACGACGTCCGCCGTCGCACACGAGACGTCTGGTACCGTTTACGGCTACGTTTCGATCGTGCGCGACGTCGACGGTAGGATCGCCTACAAGGCGACTATCACCGATCCGTCCGATGGTCGTGCCCGATCGGCCGTCGCTGTCGACGCCGTCGACGCCGTCGCAACGGTACTGCGGTCGATTGACGCGGTGACGGTAGGTGTGCGGGCAGTTGCCGCCGCGATCGCATTCCCGTTCGTTCACTAGCAGATCCGCTAGCACGATCCGTGCCATTCCGATCGGTTGACGGTGTGGCACGGATCTTGATCGGAAATTGCGCAGGCGGGGGGTCCGTACGGCATCGGCGGACGCAGAGGTATATCCCCCCATCCCCATACAATCCAATAATGAACCGACAATGAACCGTGTAAAACTGACATGCGTGTGCGTGTTTTGCAAGGCACAGTTGAGCTCCTTATTTCAGTACCGGGGGGTATTTTAAAATAGGCCACCCCTGTTTTTTAGGTACCATGTCGTACCGGTAATAAAAAACCGCGCCGTTGTCGACGCGGTGTTAGTGGTAGACCTGTCTGGATTTGAACCAGAAACCCTCGGCTTATAAGACCGATGCTCTAACCAATTGAGCTACAAGTCCACAATCTGACCGTGCCCTACGAATTCGTCAATGTCCTCTTTTGTAACAGATACCATTTCGCCTTCTTCATCGTCTCGAAACAGAAAACAATCACCTGCGATGAAGTCTCGACCTTCCCAAATCGACACGGTCAATGGCAATCCGAGAAGTTTGCCTTCGTCGTTGCAGCACAGCATCAGTCCGTCCTGGCGTAGACGGACAATGTCGATAAGCCCACCTACGAGAGATTGCATCTGTTCCAGCGTCGGGTCGATTTCAATTACGAGTGGGTCGCTGTCGAGGGTGATGTGGATTACTTTGACTTTCTTCATGCCGTCAACGTAAGGCCACGTTCGGATCTGTCTAGGCCGGGGGGTGTTTTTCTGCACCCACCCGGCTTTTTATGGCGCTACTCCACGAACTCCGCGTTGCGTGTGCCCTCGACCAGCCGCTTGATTACTTCCTTTACCGTGACCGCTTCGTCAGGGCCGTGTACCTTTTCGATGTGGGCCAAGTATTCTTCCTCTGTGTAGATGAATCCTTCCCGTGTAGCCATTCGTTCTTTGATTCGACGGTTGATACGGTCAGTCGCCTCGGCTGCACGTCGAGCCTTGCGGGCCTGCACGGCTGCCGGTGTCTTGTTTCGGGCGCTGACGTCGGCTTTGAAACAACTACGGCACGCATAAGCGAGACCGTCAGGGCGCGCTTTGTTCGCGTAGTAGTCCGACGCTGGCAGGTCGAGTTTGCACTTGGGGCAGGTCTTACGCTCTGGGCGGCGGTCGCCTGAAAACTGACCTGGCTGTGGGGCCAGTTCTGTCAGGGCCTGAACACCTGGAAGCGTTGTGTTTCCGGCGATTGCTTTTGCGACCGTCGGAGGCGATACATTCAGCGCCTTGGCGGCGGCGGATAACGACCGGTAGACTGTCTCATTTCCGTCGATTGTCACTGATACACGTTTCATCTTTGACTCCTTGGTTGGTTGCGGATTGGTCGGTGCATCTATCCAAGCACCGTTTTGAAAAAAAGACAAGACCCATTCTGACCACGGCTTCTGTTTGGGTGGACTTCCGTTCCGCCAAGACCGAAAAAGCTGCGGACTCATTCGCGTTTCTGCACGTATTTGAGTGAATGTGTCAAACTCCATTACGGTTCCGTCAAGTACGTGAGTCAGGCGGATTTTCATGTTTGTAAAGCTAGTCGCGGGTGGAAAACGGTCAATATGTGGGTGGCTATCCTACATTACGGAGCATTTCTTCGGTTTGCCAAAGCGGTGTGGGACATGTAGGACCGCGACACAAATGTCGTGGTTTTTGGCTAAAAGTCCCACCTTATCCTACATTTTTGGGGCGAAAAGAGTAAAAACTGTACGTGTCAAAGTACTTCTCCATGATCTATATCTATAGCTATGGCTATGGCTATGGCTATGGACATATTTCTCCCCAAGGTCTTTGACACGTACAGTTTTTACTGTTCTCATATGTCAAAGCGTGCGGGACGGATAGTTGAAGGTGGCGTGGCCTATGGCAATCGCTGACCGCGTAAAACGCTTTATGGCGGTCGCTAACTGTTGGAGTGGTCGGATGGACGGGACGGGCGGTTAAAGTGGCGTGTAGGGGCGTTACGGCTCGTTTGACAGGATAAGACAGTCGGTGCCGTCGGCTATCCGTAAAGCGGCGATAAGGTCCTCTATGGAATGACCCGGCGCGGTCGGACAGAGAAGGGCGTTTATGTCCCGCTTACCGAGCAATCGGCATACCCAACAGGACGGTCGGGGCCACGGTATGCCGACGCTATGGCACGGTCGGCTATCCAACGAGTAGCTTTTCGATTTCATCGGTCACTACATCCCAATCTGGAATATGGTCGGCTGTGACGCCGTCGATGGTAGCATCGCCGGATAGGACAGCGAGCAATCCGTTGTCGAAATGTTGATCGGTAAACCGGTAGCCATGCATGACCGTTTCCGATAACGCACCGTTGGGAACCACGATCGGAGTCGCTCCGCACGCCTGAGCCTCTACGGCAGCGAGACAGAAAAGTTCCACACCCTGCCCTGGATGGACCCAGAACGCCGCTTTTTGCAGCACGGCGGCGACTTCGCTGTCGCTTACGTTCTGCGTACCGTAAGCCGTCACGACCAAATCGTAACCGAATTCTTTTTGAATGTTGTTGTCTCGCCACAGTTTGACCAATCGATTCAGCCCCCGATCTGGGCTAGATGAATACACTACGATTTTTTCCAACGGGCCGGACTTCTTGTTGTATATGTCTCGATCTATGCCGTGACCGATAACGTGAATCGGCCTACGTGTCGCATTTTGAACCAGCTTCTTTGCGGTTTGTGAGATAACTATTAGCGGCCGATCTTCGTAAGGCGCAGTGTCTTGCCACGAAGCGAAGTTCGTCCACTCCACTATCGTCTCGCACAGCATCGGCGGCGATTTTCGCCTGGGATTGCAGATAAGCACCGAGTCGCACGATTTAGGGGTGTTTTCGCGCGAAACGAACCGCAGACTCGAGGATATTTCCAAGTCAGGACCGTCATAAACCACCGTAACTTTGTGCTTTTTCGCCAAGCATTTTGCGGTGTAAACGTAGAACTTTTCTGTTCCGCGTACCGGTTTTAGTGGATTCCAGTGGAAATGCGGTGGGATTTCTTCTGTTAGGATAGTAAAGTGCACTTTCTTATCTCCATGTGCTAATCAAGCCGACTTTCTTAGCACTAACAAACCGTTCCAACAATGATAGGCTTACCTCATGGCAAAGCGCAAGAGCACCAAAGAGAGTCCGGTAGCTGCGGCACCGTCAACAATACAACTCGGTCTGCCAGGTCTGGATTTCTCCCACGGTGAGGTCTACGAGGAATCGAATCGACGTCTGCGCGGGTCACAAGCCGCTCTGATCTACGAGGAAATGGCCACCAACGACGCCACGATCGGTGCCGCGCTATACTCCATCGAAGGCCACCTACGCCGTATCAAGTGGCGAGTTGTTGCTGCGGATGATTCTCCGCAAGCAAAGCAGTGGGCTGACTTCGTTGACGAATGCCGTCACGATATGGACCAGTCTTGGGACGATTTCATCGGCGATATTTTGTCGATGTTGATTTACGGCTACAGCCTGCACGAGATTGTATACAAGTTCCGACGCGGACCAGAGCAAACAAACGCCCGATTCCGCTCGAAATATGACGACGGCTTGGTCGGTTGGCGGGCGATTGCCTGTCGGGCGCAGAAAACGATCGACTCTTGGGACATTGACGAGAGCACAGGCGAGATTCTAGGCGCGGTTCAGAAAGCGCCACCGGATCTGCAAGAAGTCTATCTGCCGATGGCTCGTTGCGTCCTGTTCCGCACCAAGTCGTACAAGAATAATCCAGAAGGCGCGTCGGTTCTTCGTAGAGCATATCGCGCTTGGCACTTCAAGAAACGGCTCGAAGAAGTCGAGGCGATCGGCCTCGCCCGAAATCTAACCAATCTTCCCAAAATGACTGTTCCGGCGCGTATCATGTCGCCGAACGCCTCTGCCGCAGAGCAGGCAGTACGCGCGCAGTTTCAGCGAATGGTCTCTTTGCTATCCAAAGACCAGCTTACCGGTTTGGTGCTACCTGCTGAGACAGAAGAAGGTAAGGAAACAGGCTACAAGTTCGAATTGATCGGCGCTTCCGGTACTCCGATGCCAGCCGATCCTGTGATTCGCCGCTACGACAGCCGCATCCTTATGTCGTTGTCGAGCGAGTTCCTGCTACTCGGAACGGAAAAGACCGGCTCGTTTGCCTTGGCTTCCGAAAAGAGCGGCTCGTTCGTATCTTCTCTCGAGTGGTACGCCGACACAATCGGTGAGCAAATCAATCGCGTGTGTATCGCGAATCTGATGAAAGTGAACGGCGTTCCTCCTGAATATTGGCCCACTCTCGACCACGATCCGATTGCGGCCACCGACGTCAAAGACTTGGGCTTGTTCCTGAGCCAAGCCGCTGCCGGTGGATTCATGACGCCGACCCTGTCAACAGAGAACCGCCTACGCGAACGCGCTTCGTTGCCGTTGCTGTCGGAAGATGAATACGAAGATGCGCATGAAGGTATGGTTGAAGAAGCCGAACCAGCGCAGGCACCAGACGAGTCAATGGACGATGAAGAGGACGACGAAGATCTAGACGAAGTCGTCGCTGCCATCAACACGTCGGTTCCAGATTCGGTACAGGAAGAAGCCCGTCGCGGATTGGCTTGGGTAAAAGAGTTTCGCCGGGGCGGAACAAGTGTAGGCCGCACTACTGCAAGGATGTTGGCCTCCAATACAATGACGCGCGGACGTATTCGGCGAATGGCTCGCTACTTTCCACGCCACGAAGTAGATAAGCAAGGCCAGGGCTGGTCTCCCGGCGAGAAAGGCTATCCATCCAACGGCCGTATCGCTTGGGCTTTATGGGGTGGCGAAGCAGGAAAGGGCTGGTCAAATAAGCTGGTCAATCAAATGAATCGGGAAGAAGAATAAATTTCATGCTAGGATTTTATTGATGCCCCCGTTTGTACTAAATAAAACCGTCATACCAGACCAGTACGAGTTGCTGGTCTATGGCGATATTGGCGAGTCTTGGGCGGGAGAGACTGTGTCAGCCAAGAACGTGGCTGCCCAGATACAGACTCTTGATCCAAAGACCAAGCAAATAACCATTCGGGTCAACTCTTTCGGCGGTTCCGTAGCGGACGGAATCGCTATACACAACGCTTTGCGGCAACACCCGGCCAAGAAGAAAGTCGTAATCGACGGCGTTGCAATGTCGATTGCTTCATTGATTGCGATGGCTGGCGATGAAGTAGAGGCGTTCGATTCTTCTATTTTCATGTTGCACGCCCCTTGGGCCAACATCAGCGGCAATGCCAGCAAGCTGCGCGATTATGCAGACGTGTTGGACACGTTCGCCGAAGCCATGACCGGCGCGTACGTTCGTAAAACAGGAAAGACGCCGGAAGAAATCCGTAGCCTCCTGACCGACGGCGAGGACCACTACTTTACAGCAGAAGAAGCCAAGGCTTTCGGACTTGTTGATATAATAAAGCAGGATACGAAAGCAAAAGCGCAGGCCGCGAATCGGCAAGAAATAATGGCGTTCGCTATGGTGAAACGTCATTTAGGTACGGCTTCTGATAAAGTAGCTACTATGGCTATTTCAGCCGCGCTACAAGCGCAAACCTTGGATGGACTCATGGACCCAGAAACAAATGTAGCAGAGCAACCAACGGAAGCGGAAAACGCCGCTTTCGATAAAGCCGTACAGGAAGAGAACGTCGAGGCGGCAAAGGCGACGGAACCCGTCGTCGAACAGCCCGCTCCTGCGGCTGAACCAGCCCCCGCGCCAGAAGCCAAGCTGGACGTCGTCAAAGCCCTAGAGGAAAAGTTCGCCAAGGCGCAGGCCGAAGCGGAAGCGAAGGTACTCGCGGCCAAAGCGGAAGCGGAAGTATTGGCCAAAACCCTCGCTGACGAACGCGAGAAAGCTGAAGTGCAGGCCAGCATTCGTCACGCTTCAGAAGTGTACGCCAATCTTCCCGGTAAGGCCGAAAGCCTGGGACCGGCTTTGCGTGTGTTGGCCAAGACAGCACCCGAAGCCTACAACGTCGTCAAGGAACTTCTGGATTCAGTGAACGGTCTGTTGGCCAACGCTGAAAAGATTCAAATGGCTTCTGTTGGTAAGGTAGGAGATGCTATCCTAACACCAGAGGCTCGTTTGGAAGCAGAGGTTAAAAAGGTTCTTGAGAAGAACACCCAAATGACGGTTGAGCAAGCCAAGGCGGCTGTCTACCGCGCAAACCCAAACATTGTCCGCGAATTGCGCGGCGAAAAGGACTGAAATATGGCTATCGGAGATAAGTTTCTAGCTACTCACACTTTCAACTGCGCCTCGGACATGAGCGCGTCGTCTGTTCAGTATAGCTTCGTCAAGCTGGTCGCCAGCGGCGTCTCGCTATGCGTTGCGGAAACCGACGTTCCCGTCGGCGTTCTACAGAACAGCCCCGGTCTTGGTGAAGCTGCGGTGGTCGCCGTTAGCGGCATCACCAAGCTAAAGGCCGGTGCCGCCAACCTAGCGGTCGGTGCTCGCGTCGGTACTGCGAACACGGGTCGTGCCATCGCTCTCGTAGCCGGTACTTCAACAGGGTTCTATGTTGCTGGTCAGGTTATCGATATTGACGCCACAGCCAACGCCAACGGTGTTGTCACAGCGGCGGTCAACTGCGCCAACCCTGCACGTAACGCCTGAACCATTCAACATTGAAAGGAAATAACAAATGAATCCTACCCGTACACAAATTCATATCGACCGTCCGCTTACGGATATGTCGATTGCTTACACCCAGAACGCTGCTGACTTTATTGCCAGCCGTGTTCTGCCGACCCGCGCGGTCACCAAGCAATCGGATCGCTACTTCGTCTACTCGGCCAACGCTTTCATGCGTGACGATGCGAAGTTGCGCGGCCCAGGCGACGAATCGGCCAAGACCGGTTTCAGCCTCTCAACCGATACTTATTTCTGCGATAAGTATTCGCTAGGCGAAATGATTGCCTATGACGATATTGCCAACGCGGACGAGCCTCTAAACCTAGAGAACGACGCCGTTGACGTTATCACTCACGGTCTACTCATTCGTCGCGAGCGTCTTTTCGCGGCTGCGTGCTTCGCTTCATCCGTCTGGGGTCTAACCGTTGACGGCGCTGCGACCGCTCGTTGGGACGACTACATGTCGTCAGACCCGATTCGCGCTGTCGACAACGCGAAGAAGATCATCCGCCTAAACGGTGCGCGTGATGCGAACAAGCTAGTCCTCGGTATGGACGTGTTCCTCGCTCTCAAGGAACATCCCGATATTGTTGACCGCGTCAAGTACACCTCGGCTGAATCAATCGCTGAGAATGTGATTGCGCGCTACCTCGGTGTTGACGAAGTCCTTGTTGCCAAGGCCCTCGTCGATACTGCGTCAGAAGGTGCGTCAGGTACCAGCGTCGACTTCGCTCTTTCATCGAAGTCAGCCCTTCTCCTACACGCCCCGGCGTCTGTCGGTGCCAAGACCCCGTCAGCGGCGGTACACTTCGCGTGGACCGGTGCCCCGCACCTACCGCGCCCGAGCGGCCTTGCTCTCCGCAAGTTCGACGTGGAAGCGAAGCAGGCGTTGGTTGTTGAAGGCGACATTACCTGTGATTTCAAGATCACCGGTAGCGGTCTAGGTGTGTTCTTCGCGAACATTGTTGGCTGAGCCTTGTAAACTCGCTAACGGCAACGGCTCCTTTATCGGAGCCGTTGTTTTTTATTTATGCTATGCTCTAGGAATGCAGTTTCGTGTACTACGTCCCTTCGTCGCCAACGGCAAACAACTTAATCGTGGCGACATTCTCAATGTCGAGCCATCAGGTCGAACACAGACTCTGGTAGATACTCGGTATCTCGTCCCTACTGACTCTGTCGTGGCCTCTGAAAGCGCTCCTGAACTGACTCTTGCTCAAAAGCGTCAAGCTAAGAAAGGCTGAATATGTCTATCAATAAACTAACAAAAGGTCAGGCGGGAGTCGGTGCGGTTGCCCTACCTGGTTTGCAGCTACAGACTCTACGTTTCGCTCTACAACCAACCACCTCAACTACGTTCGTTGCGGCTGGTGTTCTGCCCGCGCGCTGCTTGGTCCTAAATGCTTTCGTTGATATGTCGTCAGTGGCGTCAGCCGCTACACCGCTACTCGACGTCGGCACTGGTGCGGCCACGACTGGTTTCTTGAACGGTATCTCCGTTGGAACCACTGGTCTATTGGCTGGCAGCTTGGTGGCCGGTGCGCGTACAGTCGGTGCTCTGTTGGCGGTTGACAGCAGCGGTTCTTCGTCATTCGTTCCCACACCCGCGATTATCGCTAGCGCCACAACCATTGGTTATACAACCCGTTCAGTAGCGGCTCGTTTGAGCGGCGAAGTCGTGTTGCTAATCGCTAAACTCTGAGAAATAACATGATCATCATCAGCATCTACGGTGCCGAAATCGAAGATGCTGATGATGTTTCAGTAGTGAGGAACACATGGCCCTCGGAATTGACGTCACAGTCCGAAACTCAATGCTTAACGCCATCCGTGATGCCATCGACGGCGGAGCAGGAGCAGGGGTTGTCCGAATTTATAGCGGAACACGCCCCGCTACTTCTGGTGCCGAAACCACCATATTAGCGGAACTGACTTTATCGGACCCGTCAGCGTCAAACGCTACGGGCGGTGTATTGACGTTCTCCGCCATTACGCAGGATTCGTCAGCCAACAATACCGGTACCGCGTCTTGGTTCCGTGTGCTGACGTCCGGGGGTACTCCGATATTCGACGGACTCACAACGGCCACTACCGGAACGGCTGGCGATTTGAACCTCAACTCGCTAGGGATTTCCACAGGCATTGCCGTTCAGATTTCGTCGTTTACCATTACAGCCGGTAACGCCTGATGTTCGAAGTATCGCCAGATAAAAATCTTGGGCATCGCCAATGGGAGTCTTGTACGGCTCCTGTTGGCGAACAAGATACCGACAAGAAAACATACTGGCGTTGCTGTTCTTGCGGATTTGTTGTAGGCTTCTGGTTGGAAGGGCACGGTTCCGCCCCCACTTCGTCGCCCGCCTCGCCGCCCGAAAACGTCGGTGAGTATTCTGGTATGTTCTGTAAGAGTTGAGGACTCAATGGCTAACGTAATCCGCACCCGATCCACGCACGCAGGCAAGCTAGAGCGTTGGTTGGGAGCAGAAGAAGTTAATCGTATTTCCGAAGCCATGAAAGAATGGCACGGTACGAAGCCTATTCTCGTGGGAAATATTCCTTCCGCTAAAGGTGTATGGGTCGGTCGAGGCGGCGACTTCGTCGGGCGTATCGACGGTGGTGATTTTGCGGGGCTGGCAGAGCGATGCGTCGAGCGCGTAAACAAGGCTTTCAGCAAAGTGGCGTCACGTCACACAATGCATGGATTCACTTCGTTATCAGATTTGATAAACGAAGCCACGAACAACGGCAAACGCCGTGACTTTACGTTTCAAAAAGCAGGCACTACTGCCGTCGTTGGCGGTACCAACTCTCTGTGGCGTGTCGGCAACCAACCTGCGGCAGCCGCAGCGGCCAGCAACGCTCCTGGTGGAAACGCACCAACAGACGCCACGCAGGGCGCTTTCTTTTTCGTCAATCCGACCTCTCCTGACACTCAACATTTCGTACGTGCTGATTTTCTATCGTCCACT
>JACCDP011331888.1_pt1 | contig 63399 bp, 94 predicted proteins | sample 7445841 | NCBI WGS metagenome assembly JACCDP01 (sample SAMN15323441, study PRJNA562643) | freshwater metagenome | isolation source: river surface water | place: USA:Blue River Watershed | collected 2017-08-17 | reverse complement strand
TTCACTTCTTCCTCTTCTCCGCCGAGCTCATCGGCGAGTTGAATTGAGCATTCTTGGAAAGCTGGCTTCGGCACCAAAGTCACAGCCATGACTCGTGCTTTCTTGATCTTTATTTTACCGCTTTCTATCTTGGTGTCAGAACCTTCTTTAGCCTCTTCCACCTCTTCATCAGCCTCAAATTGATCGAGATCTGCTGAAACTCCACGAATGAAACCACCGCGTACTAAACGCTCAGCTTCCTGTCCATAAGCTCCTTTATCAAAGTAGCCCTTGGCATTACCGATTCCATCATCGGTTCTTTCCATAGAAACAATCTTGCCTACAACGACAGAACCGTTATGTCCTTCGCCTGTTTGTATCTGCCATAGAAGTGGAAGTGGAAGTTCTCTCATTGTAAGAGCGCCTTTATCCATAACTCTTCCATCTCCAGATTCAACACCTTCTGGGATAACTAGAGGAATATAAAACTCAGATCCGTATTCTTCTTCCATAGAACCACCAGCAGTCATAACTCTTGCACGAGCATCTGCTGCTTTTGCACGGAGCACAAAACTGCTCAAAAGTTCATCATAATCACGCAATGTATTGACTGAATATGAAGACAGACTCTTTAAGTTTCTTTGATCTCCTGGCCAATAGCCATTTGCTTCCTTATGACGAAGAGCGCAGTAGCCCTTGGCACGAGGTCCCATGTATTTGGCTAGTTGACGGTAGCAGCGAGTCCAATCGCCTGGAGTTCTCCAGCGAATCTTGGCTGCACCCTTGCCATAAAGCCAGTAACGACGAAGCTTTTCTGCTTGCCCACGATTTCTATCAAGACCCCCAGCTGCGGTGATTGCCTTGTTATCAACCTGCTCAAGAACATCTACAAGAGTTGCATCATTAAGAACAACTACAGGTGGTGGAGTAACGCTACGAAGATCCATAAGCATCTGTGCATCTGGAACCCAAGCTCCATCTTTTCTAATAAATGCTGCTGGTTGATTACTTTTTTCATTTGCTGGAACGAGTGCAACTAAATCCATTACTGCTTGAGGATCATCTGGAGAAACTATAGCCATATGAAGTACAGGAACATCTGAAGTTCTAGGTGTCATATCGTTTGGCACAGCGGAAGCTTTAATAGGACGACCATATTTATCTAATTTTGGAGATTTAATTCCTTTTTCTTCAACAAACTTAGATGTCTTACTTGGGTCAACAAAAGGATTAAACTTTCTACGAGACTCTGGACCTGCTTCAAGCCAATTTTTTAGAAGAGGAATGTTGTAAGCATTTACTTCTTTTGTCCAATTTGTAAATTTTTCTGGGTAATACTTATATAGAGGATTGTTAGATGCAACTTCTTTTTGTACACCTTGCGGCTGTGAAACTGTTGAAGTTGGAGAAGATGGTGCTGGAGCTGTACCACTCTGAGTTGTAGTAGTAGTAGTAGCTTCTGGAGAAAGTCTTTGCTCAGATACCCATTGTGGGTAGTTGTTAAGCATAAGTTGAAGGTTAGAAGCATTTAGTGGAGGAAGAGTTCCTGGCATACGGATTGGAGAATCCATAGGAGTGCGAGGCTCACCAAGAATTCCTGATGTATCAAGTTCACCTTCAGCAACCTGAGTTGGGATTGGTGTGTAAGACTCTAAAGGCTCTGTCATTGAAGCAGAAATATTTACAATGTTTCCGTTGTCAAGTTCTACGCCAACAGTTTTTGTTACAGGATCTATTGAGCGAATGTTTCCTTGATATTGTGGACGACCACCGATAATTACACGGCCACCCATCTTTGCAAATTTTCCTGACTTATCACGAAGTTGTTTAGATACATTTTCTGAACGCTCTTCTGGAGTGTAAACACCATCACCTGCAGCTGCAGTAAGGCTGTCATCCATGAAGTCCCATGAATCTGACATTTCATCAGGCAGTGCTAAATCATCAAGAAACTCGTTGTCTATTTCTGGAGCAGCGTTCATGTAAAGCTTTGATTCTTCTGGGTAGAGCTTGTCTACCTTCTGAGCGATAAATGGTTCGTTATCTAGAAGAGCAGCAATAAGAAGTGCTGTATCTGTATCTACTGGAATATGACCACATGGAGTCTCGTCAGTAAAATCATCTAAAGCTTTGTCATACATTGACATGTCTGCATCTGGCATACCCATGTCATCCCAGTCGCCATCATCCCAAACATAAATGTGACCTTCTGGTTCAATTCTGTAAAGACGGTCAATACCTGAACCATCTAGACGAACACGAGCATAAAATTCAATTACATTATCTTCAGGCATTGTTCTTGAATGCATGAAAGAGTCATAGTTGATGCGCTTTGGCATCTCGTATTCCATTGGATCTAATCCACCAGCAGTAATCGAATTTGATTTTGCTTTTTTGTTTTCACGATTAACAATGGCAGTTGACCAAGACTTGGCGGCATCTCCACCCCAAAGAGCCCATGCAATGCGACCATTGCTTGGATACTCCTTAACTCCTGGCTTATAGCCTTTACCCTTTTTATCTACTTCATGGCGTGGGAAATACTTTGCGATATGACGAATCTTGCGAATACCAATTTGACCTCCGCGAGCAAGAGTGCGGGCGGTATTAAGACCTACAGATGTTCCACCGCGGTCTTCTTCTTTACGCCACTCAAGACCACGCTTTGCTTCTGCAACTACGGAGTCTGGAATTGTGTACATACGATCTGAGTTTGAAAAAACTTTAATATCTAAATCTGTAAGAGCTGCTGCTGCAAGTTCTACGGCAACCCCAGTTGGTCGGTTATCATCTGAAGGGTCCCATTTGGCAGATGCAATAAGTGGTTCCTTGATATCTACAGAGAGAACTAGATTCTTATCTTCGTCAACGATTGTTCCAAGAGTATCGTTTACATAGAGGATTTGTGAACCATTGCGACCAATGTATTCCATTATTTCTTCTCCTCCGCTATTACATACTCGATTCTATATTTTTCTATATCTTTATATGTAAGTTTTTTGTTAGTTGATTTTGCATTTGCATACATGTCTCTTACTGTTTTGTAGTTTGATCTTTCTACATCAATAAGAGTCAGTCCTTCAAGGCTTTTATCTCCAGCGGCAATTGGATACCATCTATTTTCGATAAGAGTAAAAAATCCATAGTCTTCGCTGTAGTAAACAAGTTGTTTGACTACATCTTCGTACTGCTTATATGCAATAGCCATTCCTTCTGTAGGCTCGGCTGAAACCATTACAGTTTTCATCGATCCTCCTTCGGAATTTCGTCAACCATTTCTGAGTCCTCAACATCATCTGTTGCAGGATCGATAAAGGCGATATCCATTATCTTCCTATAGGCATCAGTCATGAGATTGATGTAGTTTTCTTTATCTGACTTAGCCATTATACATTCTCCTTAGAGTCTTCTTCTGGAAGACCGGGGAATGACTTTTTGTCATCAGAGAGTGCAACAGGGACAAAATCGTCGCTATCTTCATCTATTAATGGCACCTGTATCTCCTTCCGCCACTGGGGCTACTGATCTTAGTAGATTTGCTTCTTTATTGAAACCCTCACCATCTAAAAGAGCCAAGAAGGTAGAATACCAATTCAAGTTATGCCCTCCAGGCTTTCCATTCTTCCAACTACCCTCCATAAGGTGAGCAATTTCGTGTAGAAGTGCGACCTTTTTGATCCCACGGCTACGAACTAAGACTAAAGGAAAGTCTATCTCTTTTAGAGGATTATCTGCTGGAATCTGTGATCTATTAGCAAGACCTACAGCTGCTTCTAAAAATCCTTCTTTAGTAATTGGTCCGAGAGTAGAGTCTGAAATCTTCTTATTAGCAAGAGCAAAGAATTTCTTTCCGTAACCATACTTCTCTAAAGTGTCAGCAATGTATTTATCAATCTCTGCACGATCAGTCATATATTCGCCATCAGCTAGTAGACGACTTGCATAAATCCCATGAATGTTTTCAAGACCTTGATTATTTTCTCCACGCTCACCAGAGTCTTCAAAAGTTACATCATCCCAAAGATCCCACTCTTCACCAGTTTCTGGGTCTTTGTACTTTTTTACTTCTATAGAAGTATCTCTATTTTTTGCAATATTAGCTTGAGTAATCTCTTCGCCAGTCTGGCCTTCAGTTCCAATATTAGGTTGTGGAGCTTCTTCAGTAGCTGGTTTCTCTTCAGCTATTTCCTCGCCAGTCTTACCTTCACTACCAACGCCTTCGCCTACTGGCTTCTCTGTGCTTTCTTCGTCATCTTTTCTGCCCATCATATAGTTGACGGCATCTTGTGCCATCTTTGCGGCAACGATGATCATAGACTTATCGTCCTTAAGAGGCTTGAGCCAACTGTCTGCGTAAGCTGCAACATTGCCCCAGTCAATTTCTACGCCAAGCTCAGATGCAAGAAGTGCAACAGAGATTTCTGCAATCAACTCTTCTTCACCACGGCTTGCTTTGTGATTGCCGTAGTTATCTTGAAGATCCTTGCGCTTTCCTTCTTTACCTAGTCTATCTTTGTGACCAGTGCTGTGTGCAAGCTCGTGAATCAAAGTTTCAAAAATATCTTTTGGATCTGTGAACTGCTCTCTTAGAGGCATGTAAATCTTGTCTTCAGAAGGTGTGTAATACGCACCGTCTTGAGCTCTATAAGTAATCTCTGGCTTATCTGTATAAGCATCTAGAACTATCTGCTCAGCTTCGCTTACTGGAACAGGATCTCTAGTAACTAGTGGAGGCAAGTTGATATTTTCAGCTTGCTCGACATTGAAGACTGGTATGAATTTAGGTGGTGTCCAATAGAACTGCTTTTCAACAGTACCGTCAGGCTGAGTTACATCTCTAAATCTTGGAGTCCAGTGGATAATGAAGGTTGCTTTTTCACCCTTCTTAATATTTCCACCAAGCTTTTCTGCTTGCTTGTAAGTTAACCAGCGGTTGTCGGTCCAATTGTTCTTTGTTGCAGCAGCCCAGAGGGTGAGAATGTTTGTTCCACGGTATGGCTTACCTGTGCTTACGCTAGTTGGTAAGAACCCTCCACCAGTCCAAGGCTTACGCCAAGGAGGTGTGCCCTTTTCAATCATCTCGATAATCGCATCAGCAATTGCTTCTGTCTTCTCATCAAGTTTGCGAGCAGTCTTTTCATCAGACTTTACAGCTTCTTCAGCTGTTACTGGGTCTATATCTTTTCCGACCTTCATTCCAAGAATAGCTTCAACTGGTTCCAAGTTTGAAGATTCATCTGCTTCTGAAGTTACATCTGTAATCCAAGCAAGAGAACCAAGCTCTACAGCTTCCTCAGCGCGAGTTACTGCAACATAGGAAAGACGCATTTCTTCTGGAGCTGGAAGCTTCATCTGACCGTCTTCTTCACTGAGTTCTGGACCCTTGAAGTCGTCAAATATTCTTACACGCTTCCACTGCTTACCTTTTGCTTTGTGAGCAGTGATAATTTCTACTTCGATTGGCTTCTCTGGCTTGTAGCCACTTGCAGCTCTTTTAATCTTGTTAAATAGAGGTAGAAGTTCTTCCTTGTTATCAAGTTTCTTTGAATATGTGTATTTCTCGGGATTGTATTCAAACCCTGCTCCTCTAAGGAGAGTAGAGAAATCTCCACCATTTGAAATGGTCATCGTGCCGTTCTCTACAGAGTACTCAACATTTACAGGGAACTGTCTTCCACCTTTACTAATAGTTTTATATCCAAGAACTCCCTTAGATCCATCCTTAAGATCATCAAGTGTTATAGGAACATAAGGAGCAGTTGGCTCTGGCTTATTGGTAATCTTCTCAATTCGTGAAAGAACATCCTTTATGTCTTGAGGAGACTTATCTCTCAAGATATTAACCATGTATGCTGCAGATCCTAGAGATTCTCCCTTTTGTACAGCGGAGATTACTTCTGCCCATGTGTTAAAGCTAGCTAGATCCTTATGAGGTCTTCTTGCTCCTGGAGATATTCCACCAGCACGACCTGCACGCATTAACCATTCGATGTCTTTGATAAGAGATTCATAATCGTTAAATGTCTTCTCATCAATACCGACAACTTTATTCTTTTCTAGCATTTCAAGCATTGCTGAAATACCGCCACCATTTGTTCTAGTGATAATTACTGTTGGATCTTCCATGACATCAAGGACTTCTCCGTCTTTGCCTAGTAGACCTTTAACACGGTACTTAGAATCTAGTTTGGTTAGGAATCTGTTAGCGATACCTGCAATTTTTTCACCGAAGCGGAAAGTTTCTGTAATAGGCAAGTCATAATCTGCTACTACATTGTCTAGCTCGTCGATAGCACCACGGAAACCATAGATTGCTTGGTTGCTATCGCCAACATAAATAACTTGAACATCTTTTTGATCACGCATGACTTTAGCCATAACAGGGTTAATATCCTGAGCTTCGTCATACATAACAACATTGACATCTCTTGTTACTGGCTTACCCTTGGCATCTGGACCAATGAGTCCCTTAGAGAAGTCTGGCTTAGATAGAGCCCATGCTTTTGTAAGGTCGCTAGGAGATGTGTAAAGCTTTCCTGTTGGGCTTGAAAGATCTTCCCACCACTTGTTTGCCCATTCAATAAAGACAGGAGGAACTTCGTCTAAATTCATTCCAGCAAAATGCTTTACTGTGACTTTGTCATCATCTGATGCTGTGAATTTATCAAGAGCATCTCTTAGGATCTTAGGAATGTCTCTTGTTGAAAGATTTTGCTCTGTTCCCTTTACCTTTACTGGTGTAGGAACTATTCCTAGGTGCTTAGAAATATCTGGTCCATTTAGAATAAAATCAGCTTTTCTTGATTTATCTCTCAGCGCTGAGTCAACATTCCAATAACCAATAGAATCAGCGGTTCTTGGATCTGTATTGTCTGGGAACTCTTTAGACGCTTCTACCTGAACAGACTTATTAAATACAATGTATGTAATCTTCTTATCTGGCTTCTCTTCCTTAATACGCTTTGCAGCAAGCTTTAGAGTAGAAGTTTTTCCAGTTCCAGCCAAAGCACGAACTACAACATTCTTTCCAGTCATTACCGCATCAATAACTGATCTTTGCTCAGATGTTGGGTTGATACTTGCAATTCTGCTGTAATCAAAAACATCTTCGTCTGTGCCAAGAGCACTTGGTGTTGGCTCTTCATCGTCTTCTTCTGGCATAACAGCCATAGCTTGTAAACCAGTTACAGGACTTGTATATGAATCTAGAGCGTTCTTTAAATCTATAGAGGTCGTATTCTTTTGATTCTCACCAACCCAAGTAATTGTTCCATCTGGTTTAATTGTTGCAAGATGTTCTTTTCTTAGGATGTACTCTGGAGTTGCTTTGAAAACAAGAATGTCGTCTGGGCTAGAGATATTCATCATCTCTGCATAGCTTGCAAGCTCTCTTCCATTTGGCTTATCAAAACCAAAGGTTACATTCATAGGTTCGCCAGTCTTAAGACTTGGCATAAAGCTCTCTGTAGAAATTTTAGCTGGAAGATTTGCTTTGATAGCAGAGACAGTTTCTGGAGATGTAGAAACAAAGTTTAATTCTTCAGCAAGCTTGTTACGCTCTGCTTCTTTATCTTTCCAAGTTTTTGCGAGCTGTTCAGGATTTGGAAGATTCTCTGGAGCATCTACTCCTTCAGGAACAGGCTTAGATTGAATGTTCTTAATTGTGTCTACAACATCTTGAACTGTCTTTGTAGATGTTTTATCGGCTGGTCGTAGGATATCACCAGCATTAATAACTCTTGGTGTGTAACCATCTGTTGCAGCATCAATAATTGACAAGCTGTCGCTTGCTACAGGACCCTTAGAGCCATCGTCATACTTAATCTTTACATAGTTTGTATAGTCAGCCTTGCCGTAAGTATCAAATAGATTTACTACACGGCCAGTCTTCTTGTTCTTGATGTTAAGAACTCTGTCTCCCTTAGCAAGCTGTACGCCTTGTTTGGTGAGGTGTTCTGAGGTCTTTTCTCTATCTGCACCAAGTACTTGCTCCTTGATGGTTTCATCAATGTTTGCACCCTTAACAGCTTCTTCAATAGTTGCTTCAGGCTTTGCACCAGATGTGATGTCATCAATAACATCTGCAACAACTGTCTTTACTTGGTCATCAGTTAATTCTTCGCCCTTTACTGGAGCTACAGGCTCAACGATGACTGGAGTTTCGTCTACAGGTTCTGGTTTAATAGAATCAACATTGATCTGAGCACTGCTCTTATCTCTGTTTCCATTAGGTCTAAAGATTCCGCCTTCAAGTCTTCCATTTAGATAGAAACCAGTTCCGCCATCTTCTCTATCTGAATCTCTATTCTCAAGAACTACGCCATCTTCAATATCTGCACGGAAGACCTTAATTGCATTTGCTGGATCTTTATCGTCATCGTCAAAAGCAACTACTTCTTGGTAGTTTCCATTCTTACCAACAATAAAGTCTCCAAGTTTTAGATCTTTGATCCTTGCGTTCTCTATAAATGTTGTGTTTTCTGGATCTTCTACCCAGTCTTTATTAATTACTTGGTCTGAGAATGCTGACTTGTAAACTTTAGGAGTTACTACAGTCTCTTCTCCATCGACAATTACAACCTTCTCGTCGCCAACAGCATTGATTTCTCCAACAGCTGCATCAACATCTGTAGTCTTACCAGAAAGCAATCTATCTGCTTGAATTGCTGCAATATCCTTAACTCTCTGATCACGAGACTTAATCCACTTGTCATAACCAGCGTCATACTTCTTGCTGGCTCCTGTTGTCTTGAAGTCTCCAGCTTTTACTTGAGACATGAGAGCACGAAGAACTTTTTCGGTTACATCGATATCAAATGCCGCATCATGGAATCCGCCTGGTGCATCTGTAGAAACTCCCAAACGCTCTGCTAGTGGCTTTAGTGAATTAGAAGGTGCTATGAAACGCTTCTTCTCTTCTGAGTAAATCCAATCAGCGCCATTTATAGTTACAACATCTCCGTCAGCTGGATTTTCTGGGAACTCGACTGACTTCTGATCCTTAGCTTGTAGAGCCTTAGCAATTGCTCTTGTATCTACAGCTCCACCCATCGAGAAATCAAGTCCAAGCTTTTCTGCCCAACGCTCAAGTAAGTTGATATCAAATGTATTGTTCTGGCCAACAAGGATTGGCTTATCTCCAAAGAATTCGATGAGTTTTTGTAGTTGATCTTTAACGCTTGGCTGGGTAGCTAGCCACTCATCTGTAATTGGATTACCTTCAGAGTCTCTTAAGCGGTCAGCTCGAAGAACTCTGTTTCCATCTGCATCTGTTTCGTAATAATAAGTTGATAGAGGCTCACCTGGATTGATGAAAAGATTTAGCTCTTCTACTTTTTTACCATTGACATATTTAGCTGCTGCAACTTGAATAGGGGCATCTGGATTAAGTGAGTTAGCTACATCTTTTCCAATTGTCTCAAAGTCAAAGACAATAAATCCATTTTTATCAAGTGCATCCATAACTGTCTGACCATCGCCAAGAGCTAGGAGATCTTCAGCTGCACCATAAAACGCTGGAAGGTTTGGCTTAGACTCTAGAGGAGTAACTCCCTTGAATGCATCTGTTGTTGCAAATACTGGTGAGTAACCTTTATCTGCTTCAGCAATCTTTTCTTTGCGAGCTTTCTCAAGTTCTGCATAGTTTGGAAGAGTCTTATCTGGACGATCTAGAGGTTCTTTGTCTCCAGCTGCAGGAAGGTTTGTCTCGCCACGAATTACTTCAATGTTAGTTCCAGAACGCCATTCCTTAGTCTGTGTCTGGTGTCCAACATAGTGACCTTCAAGAGTTGTTGTGCCATCTCTATCACTAACTACCTTAGTAACAACAAAGAATTCTTTAAGACCATCTTTGTCTCTTCTGAATGCAATATCGCCTTCCTTTACTTCAGATGCTGGAACGCTATCTGTGTAAAGAGGATTCTTTGGAGTTGTTGGTGAGCCTGATTTAGATTCGTCGTTCTCTGGAAGAACTTCTGGTGCTTGCCACAAAGCTTTACGACGAGCAAGTTCTTCGTCATATGCTTTGTAATCTTCTAAGAATTTGTCTGCAAGAGCTTTATCCTTTGGAGCCCAAAGTGTGCGGTCCTTGTATTTAACCTTTGTCTGATTTGGATATGCAAAGTCACCATAGTCTTCAGCTTTAGGCTGATTTAATTCTGGAAGATCTCCCTTTGCAGGAGGAGTTGCTCCACGATAAACCTCTGGTGCATAGTTGTCAGACCAGAGCTTGCTGGACTGTTCTACAGAACCTGGATAGTAACCAGTAACTCTATATGCAGGAATTTCTTGAACCTGTCCATCAACACGAACTGGTTTTGTTCCTTCCTGTTCAATCTTAGTGATTGTGAAGAAATCATCTGCCTTAACATCGCCTGGTTGTAATTCGGAAGTTCTTGATTTAATCTTCTTAACTAGAGAAGAGGCTGGAGTTGATTCTGCTGCTGGAGCTGGGGTCTCAGGTTTAGGTTCAGGTGTTGGAGCAGATTCTTCATCTCTTTTGCCACGGATAAATTCTTCAATGAGGCTATCTTCATATGCTTTGCGACGAGCTTTTCTTGCTTCGGCAATAATCTTTGCACGGTCAGAAGCAATTCTTTCTGCTTCAATTCGAGCATCAATTTCATCGTAGTAAAGATTGAGAAGATCTATCATGTCTTCGTCTGAAAGTTTATTTAGTTCTTTCTCATAATCTTTCATCGCAGCTCTGATATATGGAGACTCGTTCTTTCTAAATCCAGCTCCCCACTTAAACCATATCAACTTAGAAATCATGTCTTTACGAGAACCAAAGATTGGAGCAGAAGGATCAGTCTTCTCTTTTGCTTTGTCAACTAATTCATCAAGAGTTGGAGTTTCTTCCGAGCCAAGGGCTTCATCAATTACTTGATTCTCTGGAGATTTAGTATTTTCTACATTTTCACCAAGAACAATTTGGTCAATTCTTCGAGTTAGCCTATCGTAAGCATCACGGAGAGCTTGCTTTTCTTCTGGTGTTGTTTCATCAGAAAGATCAGCTTCATCTATAGCATCTTGAATCTCGCGTCGTTGTTTTACAAGATCTGTAAGAACCTTTTTAACTAATTTTTTACGGTTCTCTTCTTCGTCAAATACTTCTTCTGAAGTTGGCTCTTCTGTAGGAGCTTCTTCTGTAACTTCAGGAGCCTCGACTGGCTTCTCTTCTTCCTTCGGTCCAGCCTTGATATCCTCAATTTCTTTCTTAATATTTTCAATTCTCTTAGCCATGCGATCTTTTACAGAAGGCTTAACATCTTCCTGCTTGATAAGTCTTTCGACCATCTCGAGTTCATCTTCTAGATCTGCAATCTTTTGCTCTTCTCTGCTTCGAGCTGGTGCAGGAGCTTCAACAGAAGGAGTAGGAACTTCCTCTACTGGCTTTTCTGGAGATGGAGCATCAAAATCAATTTCTTCTTGTGCTGGCGATTGAGCAGTTGCTGCACGAGGCTTTAAGTCAATACCAAAACGGTCACGAAGTTCACGGGCAAAAGCTTTAAATTCTTCATCTGTTTGTTGTTTAGAATGAGCATAGAATGGAATTTCTCTTCCATCTTTTGTTTTATATTTTTCTGTGTACTCAAAACCGTTTTCTGCGAGGAAGTCTGCTACTTCTTTGTTAGATGTAAATGGCTTACCTGTTCCATCTTTAAAAATAGTTCTTCCGCCAGAGCGTCTGTAGGTTCCAGATGGCTTCTTTTCTTTTTCTTCTTTAGCTGGCTTCTCTTCTTTAGCTGGCTTCTCTTCTGCTTTTGGTTTAGCAATTTTTTGCATAACCTTTGCAGCATCTTTACCACGAAGTGCTATAGCATCACGAAGAACTTCAGCTGAAACAGGAACGCTTGACTCTTCACCATTTTCATCTGGAACGCTAATAGAAGACTTACCATCTCCTTCCATAGCTTCTTTTAATTTACTTTCTAGAGCGGAGTTTGGAACTTTTCTGCGTGAAGCTGCTGCAAGCTCTAGAGCATTAAGACGATCTTCAGAAGTTGTTTCTCCTGGCTTGTACATACCTTCTGGTACATCGAAGTCATCAATCTTAGGGATTGCACTTGAGTAATCATAATTTGGATCATTGACAATCTTGTCAAACTCTTCGTCTGTAAGACCTTTGAGAGCTGGTAAATCTCTAAGCTCTTCATCTGAAAGATCTCTTACAGGACCTTTTGTAGTGTCTACAATATCTTCTACAACTTCATCAGGAATAGGTGTAGGTTCAACCTTTTCTGGTTCTTCTTTAACTACTTCATCAAATTTCTCTTCAAGATCTGCTGGTTTTGCAGCATCTTCTGCTTTACGGCCTTCACGAGAAGCAATTAGGTCATCTTGATTTTTAGTATTTCCTGCAATTGTGTCATAAGCCTTAGCAAGAGACATCTCAGCATCTTCGCCCTTTTCTCTAAGAGCTGCTGCAATTGCCTCTGATGAAACATCTTCTGTATCTCCGTTTGGAAGATCTAATGGAGCAAAACCTGTAGCTCTATCAGTTGCGCTTACTGGCTCTACAGAACGAAGAAGAGCTTCTTCTAATTTTGGAGTATCAATTTGAGAAAGAGACTGTGGGTCATCAAATTCAAACTCTGGTGTGTATTCTTCATTTGGATTAAATTCATATGCACGGTCTGGAACTGTGTAAGGAAATACAGGAACTGTTTCGACTTTATCTTTTTTACGCTTCTTGCCATCAAAAATTTTATTAGCTTGCTCTATGAGTGGAATCGTGTCGTCTGCATCGCCTTCTTTCTTTGGCTCTGGACGAGTGTAATCACGACCCTCTTCTTCATCAAGATCTGGTTCATCGGCCATGATCTCTTCGTTAACATCTTTCCAACTCTGAGCAAATGCAAAGGCAGTTTTCTTACCGCGTCTAGAAACTGCAAACACTGGCTCATCTGGGTTCCAGAACTGACGACCTGTATCTGCATCTATCTCTCCAGCTTTAATTTGCTTTGGAGCTGGCTTATCTAGCTCTGCTGCACGCTTGTTTGATTCATCAAGCATGACCAATGCATCTTTAGGAGTATCAAACTTAATAATGTCATATTTGTCATCTGTAAACTTCTTACCTTTACCTCTGTAATCATCTTCTTTACGATAGATACTAGGAGCTTCTAGCTCTGTAAGTTTAGATTCTGGAATTACTGGAGCGTTTCCAGGATCTGCATCTACTTGAGAATAACCGTCTACAGAGTCTGGGTCTTTAAGAATAGCTTTTAAGCCTTCACCAGTCTTTACTGGAACAGAAAATACTTTACCTTTTCCAACTTCAATATCAACAAGTTGTGGTTCAAACATATTCTGATTAAGAACAGTTCCAGAATGGCTTCTTGTTGTTCCATCATTTCTACGGACATAAGATCTAAAACCATCTGTGGCACGATCACCAAGTGACCTACCCATGTTGATCCAGCGCTCAAAGCGGTCAGAAAGTTGAATAGCTTCACGAGCACGACGAGCAGCAGCAGAGTTTTTACCTGCAAATGGATTTGCAGCAGCTGTAAGAACTTCAAGAGGTAGTTCTGATGCTGGAAGATTCTCTAGACGAGTAAGAGCGTATTTGTACTCTGCAGAATCTGTTGGAGCAGCCATTGCAGATGCAACAAGTGACTTTACAGTGTCATCTTTAATTCTTGGGTCATCAATAAACCATTGAATCTTTGCTTGAACTAGCGCTGATGCTGATAAAGCATGAACTTTGGTTGATCTTGGGTGAGAGATTGGAAGAAGATCGGTGTGATCTGCCATGAGACCAACAACTTTGTTGTGCTTAGCAAGTGCAATGTAGTTTGAAAGATCTGTAATCGCTTTGTGCTTGCGAATTGAGAAAGGAAGTCCACGAGATTGGCTAAGAGAGCGTGAAATTACTTTGTAAGCAGCTCTGCGATTGACTCTGCGAGATCCTATAGAAAATTCATTGGCTTTATCAACAAGTTCGACTACTTCACGACGAATATTGCGTGCTTGTTCACGAGTAGAAAGAATTCTTTGACCAAAAATCATCTTATTCTTCCTCGTCAGCAGGAAGTAGGTCTGCATCTAGGCTTTCTTCACCTAGAGATGCTAGAAGAGCTGCTCTCTTGAATGGATCCTCTCCATTACGGACTGCACGAAGCCACGATGCACGAATTGCATGTTCTGCTTCATATCCTAAGTTTGAATATTCTGTTAAAGCAAGGATTGCATCTTCAGGGTTTGGGTAATCCTCAGCATTACCGATATTTGCTTCAAGCTCTTGCTGATAACTCCACTGCTCTGCTAGTTCTGCGAGCTCTCGTTCTGATTGGATGTTGTTTCCGAGCTTTTCGCCTTCCAAAACACCGACATCAACGACGCCATCTGGAATAACCGCGAAACGACACTTACCCTCGTCCTCGACTTCCATGTCGATGATTCGGCATTGGCCATTGCCCATGTATAAAACACATGAAGAGCACTTGACTCCGATTCCTTTGACATCATTTTCTGCTGGTGGTGTATATCCTGCCCAGATTCCTGTGGCATCTTCATTGAATTTTCCATATTTGTCCGCAATCTCGATTAGCGCTTCTGCTAGATCGCTTTCTTCTGGAACTAAACCAGCTGTAGCGGTTATAGAGTTCGATTTCTTTGTCGAACGAGGATGTCCTGATGGAAGTAGATCGTTATCAGTTACATACGCTGAGTTTGCTGGCTTTCCAGATTTAAGGAGACGCAAGAATGCATTGACTCGACCCATTGCCCATTGATTGCGAGTCATTCCTGGTCTGTGAGATACAGAATAAGCACCTGCGCCACGACGATAGACAGCTTTAAGCATTCCTAGAGTTGCACGACGGCCCTTTGAAGCTTTTTCGTTGTGCTTTTCTACTTTTGCACGGAGAGACTTCTCTACAGATGCTGAAAAATTAATTTTGCGAGACCCAGATGCTGAACCTTTTTTGTTTTTGCTTGATCCCTTAATGCGATCTTTCTTTGGAGCTGGAGTTTGAGAGATGGTGCGCTTTTTCTTAGCTGCAGCTGTTACAGGACCACCAGCAACCCAAGCGCGGCAAGTACGAGCACTAGCGCACTTAAAATCAAACGCTTCGCAATATCCGAGGTCGCCAGCTTCTTGAATTGAATCATATTCATCATTCTGTTCTCCTGTCAGTCCTGTTGCAATGCAATCAAGCATCTGTGGTGTTTGAATAAAGACAGCGCAGTTGCCGCAAACTTGTTTCTTTGCAGTTTCTGTATCCACTTTCCACTCATCTGCAATTGCTGACCAATACTCTTCGTTTGGTTCTGCAGGGTTAAGTGGTCCATACATTGCTGTATCGATTGCATTCTTGCGATTATCAAGATTAAGAGCGATGTCCTGCGTTGCTGGAGGACAAGTTTCTTCAGCCATTTACTGCTGAGCCTCCTCTGCTGGTGCTTCTGCAGCTATACCTGCTGCCTCAGCTCCTTGAGCTGCTTGCTGAAGTGCTTGTTCTACCTCTGGAGGTAGTGGAGCAACGGAAGCTGCTTGTTGTGCACCACGAATCTGATTAATTACATCAGGTGCGATAGCTCCAAGCATTGCCTCTGTAAATTCTGGAGTGATTGCGCCCTTCTCTTGTAGAAGTCGTACTGCAACTTCTGTAGGAGTTGGTGCATCTTGATCTGAGAAGCCATGAGCACGACGCCATGAGTCTGCAGAGACAGCCATGCGGTCATAACCAGCGTCTGCATCTGCTGCACGGTCATTGCGAGTTGCAATTGCTGATGGGTCATACCAAACAACAATCTTGTTAACTTGTGACTCTTCAAAACCTGTTGCAAGAAGGTATGGGCGAAGATAAACAACAGTTAGCGCATCTGCAATAAGCAACATAAGTGGTTCGATGTGTGCTTTGTATAAAGATTCATCAATTTGAAGAGCGTTCGAGTACTTGACATTAGCAAGACCTGTGACTACATCCTTTGGTACATCAAGACCCTGAAGAATTCTTTCTAGAACACGGTCTGCACGCTGAGCTAATGCAGGATCAAATGAACGCTCAAACTTAAATTGCTTGATTTTGTCACCAAGCTCTGCTGGACCGCGAATAATAAGTGGGACAACTGCTGATGCTGACTCTTCATCTCTGATTGGAGTCGTCATCGCATCCATTAGTTGTTCTTCGAATTCGTCCTCTGCTTCTTCAGCAGTAAACCCTGCGCCGATACCATCTTCAGAATCGTAGGGGTAGTCTGGATCGCCTTGCGACGCAACCGAAAGACCATCAGGAAGGTAGAGAGCACCAGCATTGAGGCGAGAGCGAGCAGTAGCACGGAATGTCCTATTCAGTAGAAGTAGTTCGGCGCAAAGATCAAGCAAACCTCTTAGCGATGAATCTGCTTCATCTGAGAAACGAGGATGTGAACGCCAAATGCGTCCGATAAATGCATTCTTACCTAATTTTGTATTTGCAGTAGCGCCTTGTGAAGATGTTGATTGTTCACGACGACCAATGACATTAAATCCGCCACGAACATCTGCAGTTACTTCATCGACAGAGCGAATATCCCAAGATTCTGGAAGATTAGATGAAGGACGAGATGGCATTTGAACTAGATAACATTCTCCAGCAACTGCAAGGTTTAAAGCTGCATCCTTAAGAAGTCCTGCTTGTCCACCATATGCTGAATTTAATCTAGCTAGAGCACGCTCAGCTGCATTTGCAAGTCTGTCGTCAATGATGTTTGAATTTCTTACAGATGTTGGTTGTTCTGCTGGATCATCAATTGCTGCTGCGTAAATACGAATGCGTGAAACAACTGATGCAACAAGATTAAAAGCGTATTTGATTTCACCAATTGCGTCGTAGTACTCCCAAGCTTCGGCTTGCCATGCGCTAGAACCTGCAGCACGACGAATTCTAAATTGTTCGAACTCTCCCTTGTCGTTTATCTTAATTTGAGCTGCTGCAGCTGTAAGAGATCTAGGTGCAGAGTAGGGAGCAGCTTTTGCGCTGTTACTAAATACAGAAACTATTGAAGAAGATGTAGCTGGGACTTGGACTACTTGTGTAGAACGAGAAAAAGTTGATCTAGTTCTTTTGCGCTTTGGTGTTGAAGGTTGAGGAGATGATTGTTCTGGATTATCGTTGGTAAAGATACCCATTAGAACTCCTTGTCATCCTCAACGGAGTATGAAGTCTTACTTGTCTTCATACGCGGTTAATAGTCCAGCGATAGCTGATACTGCATAAATTATAGCAATGATAGAAACTACTGATGGAATGATTAGGAAGCCTCCAACTAGGGCTGCGGCAATCCAAAAACTAAAACACCATTCGCAGGTGGAGAGATAGCCAATATAGGAAGACTCTGGTGGAAACTTTTTCCAGAATGCATTACGCAAGGAAGCTGTAATCATGTCTCTTGTAATAAGACGAGTAATTCTGTAGCTTGCTAGACCTAAAATTACAAACTGTAAAAGTGTTATATCTATCATTCTTCTGGATCCTGACTCGAGTAGACAGAACTATTCTGCCCATAGGGGTTCCAACCTCGTAGACGCGACCCGCATCCACAGCTGGCATCTTTTTTAAAGGCTACAACCTTGCCAGATTCGGTAAGGACGGCTTGATTTTTGTCCTCAACATGTCTGTGCAGGTATTTTTCCTTAAAAACTAGTTTAGGGCCTTCTGGAGTGTCCTGTGCTATCAAAATGTTATCTCCTAAGAGCACAACTCGGACTCGATCAACCTTGCGAGTGCCTTCAGGGTAAGGGCCTGGAATTTTTAGCTCATCTAGACCTACGGAATCAGGCGGAGCAACCCAAACAACTGCTGGAAATACATCCGAAACTGCTCTCAATCTAGATTTCTCCTTCTACAAACTCTTCTGGAACATAAAAATCAATCCAACCTAGTGTAACTGTTGCTAAAGGCAGAACCAAAAGAACTGGAGCGTTTCTAGAGGTTTTATCGATCTCTGTAAAGAATTCGTCAGAGCTTCTAACCTGCTTAGCTGCTTTGAAAGCATTACTTTGAATAAGACTTTTAAGAGGAAAGGCCATTGGATAGCGTGAGTGAGGGCTGGTCATAGTTTCAAGTTGGCGTGACTGAGGTCGCTTGGTCTTCTTAGGGTTCTTCCAAACAATTACAGCAAGATCGTTCTCGCTATAAGTGCCATTCTTTGTCTTATAGCTTCTGATCATTGGCTAAGACGCCTTGCCATCGCACGATAGGTAACTCCTGCAGCCTCTGCTATAGCGGCTGTAGGCACTCCACGAGCTCGTAACTGCTGAGCTAGGTAGGTCAACTCACGATTTGCCTCTGCGAGTGGGCTATCGTGGCGGGTTTTGGCCCTGTAGCGCTTGGAGAGCTCAGACAACTCCCTGAGACGGGGTCTTATCTCGGGAGGGACGCCCGGAGAAATGGATCTAAGGCGAGGAGCATTCTTGGTAGGCACAGATGTAGTGAGGGACTTTGGCGCAGGAGATGGGATAGGGCGAGAGAGTTTGAGATCCTGTGCTCGCTTAACCCAGAAGTGGATGGTGGTCTTGGGGCGAGGGGGAGAAAAAGATGCTCCAATAATTGCCAAGGACCAACCAGCTTTCCATAGAGCACGAAGGCGAGATTCCATCTCAACTCGTGTGAGAGTGGAAAGATAGTGCATCTCGTCTACGGGAAGTTTGAGCTGCTTGTCCATAAAGCAATTGTACGGGACTTTCAAGAAGGTGAATTTAAGGAAGAACCCTTAATCTTGTACGATGTATGCGAAAATATGAACCTTTCCATATTTTGCTTTTGACCCCGGAGAAGGATAGTGTATGTTTTTGATTTTTCCAAAATCGTTCCGGGGCATTTTTCTAAAAAAATCTTTTATTTTTACCCCCTATTTTTTCCTGCTAAAAATTAAAAACAAAAAGACAAAAGCACTAGACAAGATTATTTTTTTTATTTTTTGTTTACAATTTACAAATATAAAAGGATCTATTTGCTAACTGTTTTTTCTAATATAAAAACAACTTAATAATAAAAACTTTTTATTAGAACTTACTTATGAGTAACTAACAAGATCTAGACTTCTAAAGAAGGTCATGAAACTAACTTATTACTTCCAAGTAAGTTACTCAAAGCTTTAGCCTAGTAACTTACAAGCCAAGCCAAACCTAGAAAAATCTAGGACAAGCATGCAAGGTCATAACTAGACACACCTACAAAAAATCTAAGACACGACTTGCAAAAGTGCAGACAAGTATTATATGCTTCTCTTGTTGGTCAAACGATCAACTAACGAACTAACTAGGGAGAATAAATAAATGAAGACTTATGGGGTAGCGATTACTGCAGGTGGAACTACTTACTACTTCCACATTGAAACAACCGCAAAGGTAAAAGAACTTATTGAAGGTTCTACAGATATCACCGCATTAGTTATTACAGAAGAAACCTATGTTGGAACTACTAAAGAGTTCCGCACCTTGTCTGACTCTGAAGTTCTATGGACAATAATCATGCCAAATACCGCAAGAACTTTAGAAGAGAAAGCATTACCAAGACTCTTGCAACCCATTGCCTAACTCCCAACGGCAAAGAACTAACCCCCTAGAAATAGGGGGTTTTTTCTTTTAGACACGCCATAAAGACGGCACTTGCAAAAGTGCAGGGAAGTAGGTTATAGTTTTATTAGTGAGGTCAAGGGAACTTCACTAAAGGGAGAAATAAATGCTAACCGCAACACTAGCAATAAACGAAATACAACTCTTCACATTGAAGACGGCACTTGAGTTAGAAATCAAAACTTTCTCAACTTCAAAAATGCAATTCACAAGAGAGCCAGCACTTAGAATCTTCAAGAGACTAATCGGCGATCCTCTACACCTTCCAAACTTTAGAGGTCTAAAAGGTCGGTACGAAGCTTTGGAAATTGTTGAAAGTTTCCTAAAGCAAATTGAAGACGGAACTGCAAAGCCAGTCGAAAACTAGAACCAAAAGCAAAAAGCCCCCTACCGCAAGGCAGGGGGTTTTTTGTTGAACTCTTTAGGGCTGAACACCTACATTAGTGCCAGCGAATAAATGCGCCAAGACTTCTTCATCAAAAGTACCATTCTCTACAAGTCCTTTTGATTTTCTAAAAGCGTTCACCGCTTCTACTGCTCCATTGCCTAGACGACCATACTTGTCATTCATACAAGTATCAAAGCCAAGTTCTACCAAACGGAGTTGAACTGTCTTCACACTCTCGGAGTTACCTTCATAAGCATTGACCTTTAGTGCTGACATGAAAACGATCTTGTCGCCTTCGGTGTTTAACTTCGGTGCTTTGCTTTCTTTCTTAGGTTCTTCCTTCACCGCAACTACTGGCTCTGCAACTGGGGCAGGGCTAGCAACTACTGGCTCTAGTGAACCAAGCATAGGTTTCAACTCTTCTTGCTCGCTCATTACTTTACCTCTCCGGGGAACTTGCTAAGCCACTGTTTGAACTTAGCGTAGTGCGCTCCACTGGTACTAGTATAAGCGTCTTTGCCTATATGCCATGCGCTCCAGTTCTCTCCACCATTGCTCATATGAAAAGCAATCTCCACATTAGTCACGGGGTTGAATAGGTCTGCGTTATGGTCTAGGTCAAACTTCTCTCTACGGTCTTCTCCCAAAGTGTTTATCATGTTGATTTGAAAGATTCCGTATGAGTTATCGCCAGTGAGTTTATTGCCATTGAAAGCCAAAGGTCTGCCATTACTTTCCTTTTTGGCGATAGCCCATGCTTCCTTCAAGTCCTGACCTGTAAAGCCAACGACCTGCAAAAGTTCTACCAATTCTTTATCGGTAAGACTTGTCTTGTTTTCAAAGTAAGAAAGTGGACGAAGCTTTGGCTTCTTCTCGACTTCCTTCTTTTCTCCTGCGAGCGCCTGAAGCGCTGATAAATCTCTAGTTGCCACTTGCTCTGTTGCGACAACCTCTTGTTCTTTCTCTACTGCGAAAGCAACCGCACCTGAACTGAAAACAATCATCATAGAGATAATCGCCAGTAGGTTCTCTGCCTTCTGCTTTGGAGAATAGTTCATTCGGTTTTTCCTTTGTTAGGTTACGGGGACAAGGTTGGAAACTTCACCAACCTACGACCATCGCCTCTTGGGGATAGCCTTACTTCAAGTGTCTAATTCGTATATCTCCTTGTGTCACTTGGGTCTTACTTGATTACAACCTTAGCATAAATGCAGGGAAGTCCAGTAGTCAAGTCGCCCTAAGCGTGTGTCTGAAAAAAAAATTTACGCACAAAATCATGGATTCTTAGGCTAAACGCTAAAAAACCTAAAATGTTTCAAAAAAGTTGCAGAGAAGTAGGTTTTTACCCTACTTCTCTATAATGCAACCTCTAGCGTCTTTCTCTTGAAGAAAGTAGGGCTGATGTCACGGCACACAACCCAAAGCCAGTTGTATAGACCAAGTCTCCATAAACGGCAGAGACTATGGTTGCTATACCCATGACTAGGGCTATCACCGCAGTCCAAACTATGTTTTCTAGTTTCATCTTTTCTTCGTTACCTTCTTTCCACCTCTAGGGTCTGTCCGACCCTTGACCCTTGTTGAGGGGTCTCTTGTTATTGAACCATTGAGGTTTATCGCCTTTCTTGCAGTCCTGTAAGAGACTCCAAGTTCTTCGGCAACTGTCTCAATAGCCAATCCTTCTTGATAAAGCTTCATAGCCTCATCTGCAATCTTCATGACCTTCACGAACTAAACCCTTACCTTTCTCTTGTTTTTGCTGAGTTCTGCTTCTAGTTCCATGATTCTTCTGTTCTTTATCCTAATCACTCGCTCTAGTTCCATTGTTCGGCGCAGTCCTACAATCATTACGAAAATGGATCCTGCGAGCGCGATAGTGGTTCCGATAATCATTCCAGTATCAAAGTACATTTTTTACCCCCCTTCTATATATGCTCATCTTCTAATGCTCCTTGGGTCTACCTGTTTTGTTCCTTGGCAAAATCCGCACTCGCTTGCATGGTCTCGACCTAACGCACCTGCGAGCGCACTTATAGGAACCGCACACGACCTCATCAAAAGACAAGCGAACTCTGCGTCTGATAAACCTGCTTGGTTATCGCTCACGCTTCCACCTCTCTTTGAACTGAGTTTCTAGCGTCTTTAGGGTCTAGTCCTAAAGCAATCATTTTTCTAATAACTTCTTCGTCGTCTTTATTTCCAACAATACGACCTTGACTCTTCCAAGTGAAAGGGGTTGTCTGCCCAACTGGCATAACAAACAAGTGATACTGATTGGCGGTATCAACTAGATACTCTTCGGGTGGAAAAATCTCTAGCCCTTCTCTCTCACTTCCAGCCAGCTCATTTTTGATTCTCTGAAAGTGTCGCCAGTCTCTAATGGCTTTTCTGTCAATATGTCTAATACTCAAGTGAATAGCGCCTTCGTGTGTTTCTTGAAGATACTTACGCACTACAACATAAAATCTGTTTTGCCACATTGTTTCGTGTTCGCCAAGTTTTCCTTCTGAAGGATAAACTTCTTCAAACTTAGTCCAAGTCGGTGCGGTAGCGCCTTTATTCTTCTTCACTTTTTACCCCTCTCTTATATATCTCTCTCACGGATACAACAAGTCTTTGCAGAACTGAGACATCTGCTCTACTTCCACTCTGCACTCGGCAGGTGTTGTCGCATAGTTAGCAAGTCCGAACGCCACAAGAAAGGCGAGCGCAATAGCCCAACCAATAACCAAGCGACCTCTGCGTGTAAGGCGTGAGTTAGTCTTTCGCTCTACCCAAGTAAATACTGCTTCCATTTGTTTCCCTTTCCCTAGTGAGATAACTCTATCTTACTTCCCTGCTTTTTTCTACTTACCTGCTTTTCCCTGCGTGTCGCTTCGCTTCTGCGAGCAACTGCTCAAGACTTCTAAAGTCTCCACCACCAACAAACGCTGAGCGTGTATCGACTCGGCGAGCAACGCCCTTTCTACGGCGTGGCTTCCCTGCGTGCTTGATACGACCAAGCGTTCCAAGTATTGCGCTATCTGGTAAGAACTTCATAGGTAAATAATAATCTACTTCCCTGACATTTTCAAGTCTGAACCAAAAGTTTTCATTTCCGGGTCCTGGACCTCCAAAAACTTTTTCTATCGTTCGGCATATATAACAGGGGGGTAAAAATCTTTCTAGAACTTTCTCATTGGTCTTTTGAAGATTATGTCCATAAGTTCGGTAGTTAGTAATCCTCTGCCTTCGTAATCTTTTACAAGTCGTGTTGCACCTAGTTTGAGTTTTCTTTGAGCCGCTCTCTCACGATTACAAGTTTTACAATAACGGCACTTATAAGTTCTAGTTCTATTGGTAGCCCACTTGCCTGTGTTATAGGCAGTGTTTTCTTCTGTGTATTCGTGTCCTCTAGGACAATGAGTAATTTTTGCAAATCTTTCTTGTGTCCTCTGCGCTTGATTTAGGTAGCCCAAGTCAAGTGCTTCTGTCTTTGTATATTTTTTCAAGTGAGAAGGGTTTACACATAAATTATCTCCGCACACTGAAATTATTACATCACGCTTTGTTATAGGTTTTTCTTTGTTATCAACAACATTTATTTCCCACATTAGTCGGCGCACTCTAATTGCAATTCTCTTGCCTTCTACTTTTACGACATATGAAGGATTATTTTTATTGAGTTGTCCAAGCCAATACCAACAATTTTCATCTACCCATTTGGTAGGAAAAAGGATTTTACTTTCTAAACTATCTTGCTTCATATTTCTCCCTAGTTAGTTCCCTTGTCTTTAGTCTAAACTAGTTCCCTGACTTTTACAACGGCATACCTATAAATAAAAAAGAGGTAAAAAATAAAGGGGGCTTTCGCCCCCCTTATCTTTTAGAACCTTACGCTACTGAAACCCACTTCACGGCAGTTCGTAGCAAGTTGTCGTAATCGCTCGACATACTTTCATCAAGATAAGCATTTATTTCTTCTTGAGAAACTCCTGCCTTCTTCATAGCGTTAGACACACGACCCATAATCGCTACGGCATTTCCATCTTCGCCAGTAAGTTGAACTTCGATTTCTGGATACTTCGGTGCGTCTATTCCTGCAAAACTTTTTCCCATTTGGTTCCCTCCTTTCCCTAGTAATACAAGTCTATGATAGTTCTCTGATGTTTTCAACACACCTAGCGAAATACTTATTTCGGCGTGTTTCTAGGATAGACTTATACCAAGCCAAGAGAAAGGGAACTCAAGTGGCAACAAGAACAAAGCAAGTGATGATTTGGATAAACTGCTACCTATGCGGAGAAAAGTTCCAAATACGCCAAAGAGATTATTACCGCAACCTAATCTGCCCTGACTGTCCTAAATAGTCGGTGCATATAGAGTAGGGGGGTAAAACCCCTTACTCGGTGTATTGAGTTTGTAAATAAATAGGTTCGCCTGACTGCTTATCAAACTTACAAGATACGGCGAGCGCAAGCTTCAAACTACCTCTAGCCCCTGTAAGAGTTCTTTTCTTTCCTTCTGCCAACGCATTGAGCGCACCTAAAGCATACGGCGCACCTGAACCAATAGCATAAACTCCCATTTCGTCGTGGCACCAAGAATAATCTTCGCCTATCTCATAAATAGTTCCATTTACCAAAACCATTATTTGAGAGTCTTGCTCGCCATCTTTTGAATATGAGTTTTCCTCAAAACACTTTTTTAGATCCGGGATAAAGTGTGTAGTAATAAACTTATCTAACTTTATGCCTCTTGTTGTTGGGTTACATATCGGTGGCTTGAAAACATGAGCCAAAAGATTTATTGCTCTCATATCCCCGGCCGCACCTAAAAGATAAGAACCATTCTTTATTATTTTTCCATTATCTTTCGGCAAGGTATAAGCCCTACCATCTTCTTCTGAAACTCTAGAGTCATAGCCAACAACAGCCCAGCCCTCACCCTGAACGGCAGCTATTGTGGTCACTTCTTTTTTCCTTACTGATTTTTTTAGTAGTAGTAGTTAGAGTCATTCCAAAGTTCATCACGCAAAGCATACTCGTATCTTTCCCCTGAATAAGAGTTTTTCTTACCTATGTCTTCACTCTCTATCAAAGTATCTAAAGAAAGAACTGCGGTGCATTCTTCTTCTTCAAACATTATTACAAGTTTTGTGTCTCCATCGGCAGGGTCATCAACTATTGCGACCATAAACGGAGCGCTACCACCATTTGAATGATAATACTTTTGAACGATTTCCATGACTTCAAGAATAACGGCATTGCACTTCCCTGATTTTTTACCCCTCTTCTATATATCGGGGCAAAGAAAAACCCCGCCTTTCGGCGGGGCTTCCTTTAGTCCCATAGGTCTTCTAATCTATCGGGTTCATTAGAGTCATCTACTTCGCCTCTCTCCCTTGAGAAAGTCCATTCGTGACCGCACTCGCACTTTACTTCTGCTTGAACATCTCCCCAGTCATCTGTCTGAAAATCTTCTTCCCAAGACTTACCGCACTCTTCGCACTCGACTTCAAAAGTCACATCTTCGGCGTAGATACCTGAGCCTTTCATACTTCCTTCGTAACTCATTTACTTTCCTTCCCTAGGTTAGAGACTCGGTAGGGCGTCGTATTGTTTCCGACCCCTGCAGGTATCGAGTCTTCTGTTTGACCAGCGACTGCCCCCTACCAAGTTACTATAAGTCTAAACTACTTACCTGACATTTGCAAGATAGACACTTCACCCATGCTAGGGAACATGGGTGAAAGTGCGGTGAGTTAGGGTATCTCACCTCAACGGGGAGCGCAGGAAGGGATGTCCGCGCTACGACCCGGTGACTCTATTCTAACACCAACCAAAGTCGGCGCAGAAATTTTTACCCCCTGCTATTGAAACAATCGGGGCACTCAACTTCTCTTATCTCACCAGCTACTTCGGCACTCATCTTTCCTCTTCCGTAGCAAGTTTCGCAGTTAGGGTCGCCCTCATCAAGAACGCCAATATGATTACTAACTGCCTGAACATCCCAGCCATATCGCTCTTTCATCAAGCGCCCGGCGGCACGCAAGCAAGCGTCTTCATAAATCTCGCCATCTTGTAATTCGGATCCAGGAACGGCAACGCTCACAATCATTGAAAAGTAATCTCCAATAAAGATTACATTCTTTACATTCGGTATCTCATCCATTTTTTACCCCTCTTCTATATATGCCAACAATAACACGAAAGCCCTACCTCTCGGCAGGGCTTCTCGCGTCCATAGCCTTTCTAGTCTTCTTCTCCCTTGACTAGGGTGAAAAAGAAACTCGCTCCTGTCGGCTCATCGTGAGAATAACGGCGAGCGCTGAAACTCTTTCCACTAAACTCAACCTCAATTCGAAAGTCACCTCTTAGTGTCAAAGCCTTCAAAGCCTTATCCAACGGCACTACGGCGCTTCCCATTTCTTTAGTCCAGCCCATACCTCTTCCGTCAATCCTTACTAAGCCCCAATTCACTCCGACTTCCTTGCGCCATTCGTAGATAGTGTCGTAAAAAATACTTTCGCTATCGTCCCAACAACCCATACAACCATTGGCGTTTTCTAATACTCCACCCGTGCAGTCACTACATTTCTCCCCGGCTTCTCCACCCATATAACCAATACCGCACTTATTACAGTCAAAGCATTGGCAATCACTATTTAGAGAGAAAGATATTTTTCCCTCTGCTACTCCTATTGCGCTCATAGTTTTTTCCTTTCCCTAGTTTTCTACGGCAAGCAAACTCTATCATAGATTATTATTTCTCGGCTAGCTGCCGATGCATTTCACCCGGAAAATACTTTCCCACTTCTAGCCGACACTTAGCCCTAGCCTTTTTTACCCCTCTCTTATATATAGCAATCGGGTAAAAAACCCCCGCCATTTCTGACGGGGGCTTTCTCTTTACTTTATTCCTTGAGTTCTTGCTCCCACTTTATGGTGTCATACATTTCCCAGATTTCATCATCTGTGAAGTTTTCGTGTAACCAAATAGAGGTGCGCTTTTTGATTATCGGGTTTTCGTCTACTGGCTTTACAGTTCCGAAAATGCTACCCAAAAGGGCTTTGTATGCGTATTCACTTGCTTTGTCATTGTTTTCCACATTTATTATTCTTTCATAAGAGACTGACATTTTTTAGTTTTTCAAAAAAAAATCCCCCACCTCTCGGCAGGGGACTCTTTCGCTTTCCGTTATTGATACAACGCACCGAATAGGTACGCCGTTGGGATTATTTTCTTGTCGTAAGCGAGCCACTTCTGAACCTGCTCTTCGGTAAGCCCAAGCGTTTCACCCTCATCATCTGCGCCACCTGTAATGATTACATCTCCAAGAATTGGATTAGCAACGCCGAAGGTTTCGTCATAGATAGCCGAAGCAATAGGGTTTAGGTCAAGCCCTTCAGAAATACCATTTTCGTTACACCATAGGTCGGTGTCATCTGCGAGCCTAACGCACTCAATCATTCCGCCTACTGCGTTAGATAGCATTTTGTAAGAATCACCAATCGTGAAAGTAACTACTTCTTTTTCACCTGTGGTCTTGATTATTACTGCTTTTCCTTGTGTCATTTTTTCTCCCTAGTTTCTCTAGCGTTTTCGCTAGTGAGATAAATCTATCCTAGTTTTCTGACATTTACAACAACACGCCTAAAGAAAATAATCCCTGAACCCAATTCGGATCCAGGGACTCTTTCCTGTTTTTACTTATAGCCCTAACTCGGCGCGAAACTCTGTTCTTACTTTTAGATAATCCTTGTAGGTTTTTTCGCTTGCCATTTTCCGCATTAGTTCATCTAGTTTGTCGGCGTTCTTTCTCACCGCACTTTTGCTATTTCCCTTTTTCATTTTTACACCTCCCACTTTTTACCCCTCTCTTATATATCGCTCTAATCTCCATAGTATCCGTAATCCTCGTCTGTTCCGTGTCCTGCGCTCGCAAGTGTGTCGGCATCTGCTTCCACATCACTCATCTCCCAAACGCCTTCCGTTTCGTTTAGGACATTTTCTTGAATAGTCCAATCCGCTTCATCCCAACTGATTTGGTTTTCCATAATCGGTGAAATCTTATCTATAAACTCTTGCATAATCGCTTCCGCTTGTTCCCTGCTCTCCGCTTTTATTTCTACAATAGAGATAGATAAATCTGTGGAGTAATACTTAGACTCGCCGTTCATTAGATAAATCTCCCGTCTTGGTGGTCGAACCAATAACTTTCGTTCCGGGTGCTTGCTGGTGCTTCGCAATCGTGCCCGTATTTTGCTTCCTGTAAATCCGTTTCATTAGTTAGGTCGAATACTCGCCCGCACTCTACGCAACTTGCTTTCATTGTTTTACCTTTCCCTAGTTCGGTAGTTCTATTCTATAACACTCTCCTGCTCTTTCGCAATAGCGTGCCGTGCCGTTTCTTTTTACCCCTCTCCTATATATAGAAAGGGGGTAAAAGCAAAACCCCCCTGCTTTCGCAAGGGGGTTCGCCGACTTGTAGGACTAGGGATACCTACTTCGCCAAGATAACCAAATAAGGGTTATCGTATGCCACCGAAGCATACACTTCAGGATACGAAAGTTCTAAGGCTTTTGTATCCACATCTTTGCGTGGTCTTTCTGAAATCGTGATAATCGTTGCGCCTTTTACTGTTCCCTTTTTAGCAACGCCTACCCACTTTGTTTTTTCTCCAACCTTTACTTGCTCATAACCCATAAGTTCGTAAATGGCTTCGGTGGTTTCTTTCTTTGCTTTTTCCATATCGGAAATCGCTTCACGCAAACGCACTAACTCTGCGATAAGAGTTTTTGCTTTCTTTGCGCTTTTATCTAGCGAAAGAATATCGCTAGTAGCCACTACTGTTGTTTCAGTTGTGGTGGTTTTTACTGTCTTACCAGCGACCTGCTTGGTCTTGCTAGTTGTTGTGCTTTTGATAGTGCTAGCCATTGGCTACTTCCTACCTTTCACTTTGTCTTTTCTAGGCTCCTTGCCTAGTGATACAACTCTATCCTATAAAGTTTTATTTCGTCAAATCTATTCTAGTTCGTGTCGTGGCATATATAGATAAGGGGTAAAAATTAGTAGCCATCAGCATAGACTTCTTGTTCCTCGTCATAAAGTCCTGTCTTGATGATTATCTGCCCCTCTCTGTCGTGATAGTAGCCAACTCGTTGAGCCAGTTTTTCCACAAGCCATTGGGTATCTATTGTCCAGCGTGAAATCCCAAAACCAATAGCCCCACCAATAATCATCATTAGTAAAGTAAATCCGTTGAAAAACATTATCTATCCTCGCAATCGTGGTATCCAGCGTAGTAAATACTCTCTAGCCGTTCGGCTAACATCTTTGTAGCTTTGTCTATGTCGGACATACTCGCCTCAAAATACATTATCTGTTCCGCTTGGTCTTTTATGTCTCTACGGATTTCCTTTTTAGTTCTCACGCCGTTTTTACCCCTCTCTTATTTATGGAGAGAGCACGCCGTTAGGCGTGCCCTTCCATTGAGCCGTATGTCGCTTCCCAACATTGTGGGTGAATACCCGTCAGCATTTGCTCACGCAAGTCCTTGCCGATTTCAGGATAAGCGTCTTGGATTAGCGCACCGAGTTGTCGGCGCAAAAATCCTTCCATTGGCACTTCTACTTCGCCGTCCTTGCCACATACAAAACAAGTCGGTGTCGTCACTACATAGGTAGTGTTTCTAACCATTTCTCCGAAAGCCGTCATTTGATTTCCCTTTCTCTTGCTTCGGTGTTCTAAGTCTATATTATAGAAAGGGGTAAAAACAAGTTATCCCTTTCGGTGTGTTCAGCAAATCTCAAAGCCACCACAGTCGGCAAGGAAATCAGCAAAATCTCTAATGTCCTCAACGCTAGTTCCGTAGTTTTTTACAAAAGGTTCTTTCTCTCCTGCGCCGTCGCAACCATTACACCAACCAATACGGCGACCATACTTCTCGCTTTGTTCGGCAGAAAGTTCTTTCTTATGTTGTCCAAACTCTTTTCCGACTTTATCTTTTCGTATTCCTGTGCCTTCACATAGGTCGCACTTCTCCATAGGCAACTCAGCAAGTTCTTTTTGCCACTCATCAAGTCTTTCTTGCGCTAAGCCAGTCATAATGTCTTGTTTTAGAGATAGAGCCAACTGCGAACTGTCCTCTGCTTCTAGTCCGTCGCCGTCGTTGCTATGACCATATTTTACTTTCTTGGCATACTGTTCGTGATATATCTCTACATACTGCCAAAGTGGATGCCACCCCCAAACATTTTGTCGGTAGTAAGAACCAACTTCGCTTGTTGGATTTTTTCCATACACATCCATACCCATTTTATTTACCCCCTGTCTTTATACCAAGAGCCTGTTTTCCCATTTCGCCTAAGACTTCCTGTGCGATTTCAATAATGCGTTCTAACTGCTTTGGTGTAATCAAATGCTCTACAACTACTATGTTGTCGTTCTCATCTTGGCTATGAGCGATTACAACTGCGTTTCCTTTTTCTGTGTATCCAAACCCTATTGGATACGCTGAAATCATATATTCCATTTCCAAAGCCTTGTCTGATAATGGTGCTACCAATACTTTGTCCTTTGGTAGTGGAACTGTCTTTCGTCTTACTGTCTTTTCTTTTGTAGCCACTTTGGCTTCCCTTCTCTCTTGGATATATTCTATAAAATCTAAAAGTGAAAATCAACTGCTACGACAAACTGTTTTTCTGGGCGTGTCGCAACTCGTTCTCTAAAAGGAACTAGGGTTTCAGAATAAGCCTCTAGGTCAAAGAAGCAACTGTCGTAAGTCCAGTCCCCTGCCAAAACTTTGACCATACATTTCAGGGAGTAAAGGTTCATATCAATATCAAAGATTTCAGGGTTGTAAGTATCAACGAACTGACTAAGTGATTTCCCACCTTCCTCAAAGCGTTGTAAGCACTCTTCCAAACGCTTCTTGCGACCCTCAACAAAATCGTTTAGGTACTTCTCAAATAGTTCAGGTTCGTTCTTGTAGTTGATTACATCAGGGTGGTTCTCGCCAAAGATACCTGACCAACGACCACCAATGGCGTGCCAGTCTGACCAATGACCTTCCCAGTCATTTATCTTGCTATCTACTATCTCTACTGCTTCTTGGTGTGTATTTGCTTCTACGAAAAGCAACTGAACTGTGTGCATTTGTGTCCCTTCGTTTTTACCCTTTATGTAGTATCTATTCTATAACTACTCGTCCTCAAAATCAACAACCACAACACGCTTTCCCTCGACTTGGGGGATTTGGTTGTTTTCTATTTGGCAAAGATTTACAAACTCGGAAATAACAAAATCACACGCACTCTCAAACACTTCATCAGCACTATGCCCAACCATATCTAGATGAGTTCCGTCAGAAGCGTAAATATCGAACCACGGATTATTATGCCAATGCAAGCGTTTTCCACTAGCTTCTTCCAAAGTCTTGTCTCCGTTTATGCTTTCAGGAAACTGACTACTGTTCGTATATCTCTCACCCGTCTCTAAATCATCTATACGAGTGTCTCCGTCTTTATAAATATTGACTTCTATATCGTCAAGCCGAACTTTGCACACCAAGCCGTTCTCCCACCAAATCGGATCTTGGTGGTCTCCGTCAGGAACATTTCCGTCAAGCCACACACACTCTACTTCGTAATCCCCTGCCGTTGGCATTTTTACCCCCTACTTATATAACGCTTGCTACTCCATGCCGTTCAATTTGCGAAGCAACAAGCCGACCTTTTCAGTTCCCTCATATTCCATATCAACTTCTTTTGGGTCGTTCATATTTAGAGTTCTCCACTCGCCTTGCTCGCCGAACTCATCTCCGTCCCAAACATATCCGTCTTTGAAAAAAGCCCCTAAAGCTTCGTCTGCTGACGACCACTTCTGCGTTTCGGTATCAAAGCAGATTAGATAATGTAGTTGTGCCATTACGCCAACTCCCTCGCATTGAAGTTTGCCTTATGAACCAAGTCGCCGTATTCCTCTGCCGTCCAAGCCTCTGCCTGTCGTAGAGCCTGTTCTTTACTATCGGCTTCCCATACTGTTCTTACTTCTGCTGAAACTACTACTTCGTATTTCATTTTCACCCTTTCGTCTTTTGACTTGGCACAAGCCTAGCATTTCTAAAATAGAACCTCAAGCATTTGCCACAACCAAAAGTTTTCAGTTCCCTATTTCTGGTGCTACCCCTGGCGAAATCACGCTCGCCGACCAAGAGCGAACTGCCACATCTAAAAACTTTCATTTCACAAAAGGTCTGGTGCTGGCAACTAAAGTTTTCAGTTCCCGAAGTTAGCATTGTTGCCAACCTGGATTTTGAGCGTGATTTCACTTGGTCTTCCCGGCTGGAGTTGGAAACTGAAAATCCAAGTTCCGTATATAGGTATGGGGTAAAAACTTTTCCTCTCACTTTTTTACCCCTCTCTTATATATGTCCGTAAAAGCAGAAACCCCCACACAACCACTTGTGGGGGGTTTCCGTTTCTCGTAGTCGGGGGGACACACTTTCGTAGGGAAAGATACCCAACCACGAAACCTTTATGCGCTCATACGCTTTCCTGCCGTTGAGAGAGTTTTCTCGGCAGACTTGCCAATAGCCAACGCCGAACTTGTTGGGTCAGTTATGCCGACAACTATTTCTGCGTTAGAACCCTCACATATATTTTTTGCGTGGTATCCATTGTCGCCGATAGGAAGCCATAGAACTGCGACACCATGCTTAGAGCAGGTCTTTATCCATGACTTCGCTCTTTCTGTTTCCTCATGTGTGTATTGTCCGTCCGAAACGATTACGAGTAATCGTGCGCCCTCACCATAAATCAAGTGAAGTGCGCCGTCCAAAGCACGAAACGCCTTATCAAACTTTTCAGTTCCGTCAGGGGCAGAATAAACATTTACATCTTTTAGTCGTTGCCCTCTTTTGAGAGTTGGAAACACATCACTTCCGTAATAAACCATAGCAACATTTCCCTGAACTCGGCGAACTGCCTCACTCATAATCCAAGCAGTAGAAGCCATTGGGTTCATAGCACTTCCCATAGAACCTGAAATATCAACCATTACTCCAACTGTTAGTGGTGGCTCGTCTGTATGCTTACGAACTTTTTTTGTGAAAGCAGTTGGTTGAGTAAATACGCCTCTTTGTTCCAAAGCCTTAGCCTCAATAATCTTTCGTGTGTTTAGTTTTCCGGGGGGAACGATACTTCCCACTTCGGTAGTTCCACGCTCACGATACTTTGCTCTTTCCAAAGCCTTTGAGATTTTTACTGCGCTATTGCGCTCTTTTCCATTAGGGGGTCTTTTCTCTGTTAGGCGAGAGCGAGTTGCGCTTTCCCCCGGACCTGTTGATTTAGAAAAGATTTCCTTAGCGATTTCCTCATTTTTCTTTTGCTCTTTGGAAGTCTGCTCTTTAGCAGTTGCGCTCTCTTTCATATCCTCTGAACTTTTTTGATTTTGTAAATCTTTGTTGTTAGAGATAGGAACTGATTTTTCCATTTCCCCTAACATCTCTTTCATCATTTCTGCGAAATCAGAAAAGTCAGCAGGAGTTTCCCCTGCTTCCTCTTGCTTATCACGAACCAACTTCGCCCACTCAATAGCGAGTGGATAGCAAGCAGAAATATCATTGTGAGTTGCGTGTGCCTGAAACTCTTTGATAATCGCAACGAGTTTATCTACCAACTCTTTTCCTAATACTTTTTCTACTTCGTCCATAAGTTCTCTTGCTTCATCTATATCAAGCGAACCTGCGATAACTCTTGCGTGGCATAAACCAACTAGCGAACTAGCACTAGCAACGCTGGAAGTTTCTTTTCCAAATACTTCTTTTGCTTCGTCAATAATCAAACCCATAGCACTTGCTCGTAGAAAAACTTTTGCGTCAGGGTGGGTCTTGATACCCCATGCTTCTATGCGACCTTCCTCTAATAAAACCAAAGCCTCATACTCATCTTGCTTTAGTGCCTTGTAAGCAGTTGGCATATCCCAAGCAGAAAACTTTGCGTGGTAAGCCTCATGGCGAATAGCACCTGTGGCTTTAGCCCACTCGTATTGGTTGGCTCTCTTAGTCAAATCATTTACTTGATTAGGAGTTGTTATTTCCCCAAACGCTTCTTTTGTATTCACTTCTATTTCAGCGAACATTGGGATATAGCAAGCAGGTGCGCCTTGTCCTGCTTCTTGATTTATTAGCGCAACTAGGTCTGTTCTATCAGACCAACGATTTACTAACTGCGTGATTTCATAACCAACGCCTAACCACTCGCTAGGTGTTTTCACCTTTGAGTTGGATACCTCTTTGTGTTTTAGGTGTGCCATTTCTTTCCCTTTTCTGTCGTGTGTCCTTACTCTCTAATCGTATCATTTCTATCCTAGAAAGGAAAGGTGGGGGAGAGAGAAGCCCCCACCTTTCGCCATATATAGAAAGGGGGTAAAAACCCTTTCTAAATCTTGGCAGGTTTGTATTCTGCCCCATACGCCCTAGAGATAACATCAACCACAACATCTCTATCTAGTTCAGGCGCACTTGCTATCAAGTTAGCGATAGCGAACTCTGTTCCGAAAATATCGGAAGTATCTCTGAAACCTATCAACTCACGCATTTGTGGCGACCAACTGATTTCAGCAGTATCGCCTTGTGTGCGCTTGTAAAGATTTTGAGCAACACTCACCATTGTCGCTGGAACACCTAACTTCTTTGCGAGCGCATAATCAGTTGTTAGTTCCACTTGTAGTTGGAAACGAGATAGCAACGCTTCGGAAAGTCTAACTCCGGGAGCATTTGGATTAGTCGCTGAAACTACATAAAAGTTTTCATGGACTTTGATAGTTCCTCTATCAGGGTTCATTGGAATAGTAATACTCTTTCGTCCGTCCATGACGGCATAAACTATTGCCAACGCTTTAGGGTCAATAAGACCTATCTCGTCAATAAAAAATACATAACCATTTTCTACTGCCTCAATAAATCCACCATCAACCCACTCAAACTTTCCACTAGGAGTTTGGATAAACGAACCATAAAAATCATTGGTATCGGTATCACCATTACCAACCAAAGTAATAACTTTGTCGTCATGGAAACTTGCTTCTACCAAAGCAGTTTTTCCTGTTCCGGGAACTCCATAGAAGTAAGCGAACTGTGGCGAACCAACACCACTAGAAAAGAAGTTGTTAGTTGCTTCTCTTGCTTTGCGTAGAACTGCTGTATCTGTGTGAATACCCCATGAACGAGTGAAATACTTTTGTCCATTAGGGCGAACATAGAACTCATCTGCTTCCATGTTTGCCACTTCTACACCACTAGGAGTAGGCGCACTTGTTCGTGCTTTTCTTTCATCACCACTCGCTCTCTCAACGCAACGACCATTAGGTTTGACTTCTGAACCAAGTCTAAGTCTAACCTCATCATCAACACCCTGAATAAGGCACTCACTTACTATTCTCCAAAAACTTCCACTTACGGAAGTGAGTTTTGATTTAGTTTCCAAATCCATTTTGCTACCCCCTAGAAACTTTCAGGAAAGCCAAGTGCTTTCCTGCTTTGGTTGATACGATAAATAACCTTTGTAGGTGTCTTATTTTCAGCGAGTTCTGATAGGTCGTTCTTGCTGGTTTCTATCAGGATAGGCTCTTTTGTAATCTGCCACTCATTAGCGACCAAACCTGCGAATACATTTTCTAAGTGTTCTAGTCGCTTTGCTACATAATCCTCACGCTTGGAAGTATCAAGCAAGGTTTCACCAACCTTAGCCATATCCTCAACCAACTGAACTGCGTATTGTTGCCAAACTTTTTTTGGCTTGTCTGCGCTAGTAATCCTGCTAAAGATTTTGGCAGGAACTACTTTGCCCTCGTTAGAAAATCCGTCAGGCGTAATAAAAATCTCGGTGCGATAGCCGGGCTTGGAAAACTCGGCATAGACCGAAACACCCTGAATAGGCTTGTCTTTGTCTAGCATTTTCTCTCTTTTCTCTCTGTGTCGTTCATGCGTTCCCTAACGCATAAGACTATTTTTCCATAATCTATTCTATAAAGCAAGTTTTTCTTATTTCGTGTCGTAGATATATAGATAGGGGGTAAAAAAAGAAATCTGCCCCAACGCTCAAATGACGAGTAAAAGCGTGGGGGCAGAAAGTTAGATAGTTATTTCGTTCAGGTCAGCAAAGCATCATGCTTAGGAAATAACATTATTAGTTGGCTACATCAACCTCTTTCACTATTTCAGGGATTTCAGGAAGTTCAGGTTTTGCGTCGTGAGGCTCTAATCCATATTTCTCGAACTCTTTTTTATACTTATCGCTATCACGCCCCTCTGTAATCCAATCAGATATAAGGCGAGCAACAAGATATCTATCCTCGTCCTTACACTCTCGGACTAACATAAAGTCCTCTCGTATCCACTGCTCTGTTCCTATCACCGTTATCTTGTCGGCGTTTCCATAGTTTCCGTCAATATCAAAATAATGTAAGCGACCCATGCTTGTTCTTTCCTTTCTTGTATCCGTCAAGTCTAGCGTGCTGAGCTGTGCGTCATCTCGCCGTTTTCATTTCCGGGAGCTAGATCCCCGGTTCCTGTTTGCGCTTGCCGTTCGTTCTTGGGGGCAGGTTTTTACCCCCACCCCCTCGCCGTTAGTTTTTACCCCTATGCGCTCGCCGTTTCTTTTTTCTTGCGCTTGTTTTTCTTAGTCCGTTCCCGTTCTACTTTTGGTGGGCAGTCGTCATGGAGATACTCAAAGTATTCCTCGCTCTCGCCTTCCTCCTCATAGGATTGGCATGCGTAGCATTCGTCGTAATCCATTATCTCGTATGCCTTGTGAGATATAGACCCTCCGTCCTCCGATACCAACTCGCCGTTCTCATAAACCTCAACTCCCCAGAAATCACAACCCGTTTCCATATACTTGAACTCTATTCTTACTTCCGGGAAAATCTCGGCAAGCCGTTCTATCACTGGGGTTGGTGGGGACCAAGCCGACTGGAACGAATAACTTACGGCACTGTTCTCCATGTGGCGATTGACTCCCTCGCCAAAAACATCCCACTTGGTTCCCCAACTATTTACATTGTTGTGATACCAGTCGTCTTTTCCTTCTGTTGGAAACATTGCGTATTTTGGGTCTAGGTCAGGAGTAGAAGGTTTGATGTTGCCTAAAGCAAAAATGGGTTCATCTACTTTTTCCTCATGAGAGACCAGTGGTCGTCCTACGAACTTATCTAATCTTTTGATTGCTTCATCAGGTCCAGATATGGACACTGTGTTGTCGCACCAGTTTGGCATTTGTTTTTCCCTTCGTCATTTAGTTGCCACTACACAGTCTATTATAGAAAAGATAGAAGTCAAGAGGTTGTCTGGTCATGTCCTCTGCTTGTTGAGTTATCAGTTCCCGGTGATGGTCTTCAGCGCTGGGCTGGCATAAAACATTCTAAGTTCCGGGCTGATGATTTGGGACCCTAGACATCTGCGAACATTATTATTTCCGGGTTTTTGAAAAGCGCTGCCAGAATTTCTTCCCTTCATTTGTTTATTATTTCCGGGAGCCAGGATGCCATCCCGGCCCTGGACATCAAACATTGTTATTTCCGGGTTCTGCAGCTGCAGCTTTCTCGTCGGATTCAACAAAGTAAGTTCGTTCCCTTGCAACTTGGTACAGGTCGTTGTACTTCACCATTTGAAACACATCGTCTACAAAGCACTCCGTTGCGTAAGCCAGCACATCATCATCACTGCGTCTATCCGTTGAGTCAGTTCCCTCGTACAAAATATCCTCATCAAAGTACAACTCTAACCGTGTAACTATTTTGCGACCCATATATTTACCCCACCTTTCGCTCGCCGTTAAATTAAAACGGCGTACCTTGCTGGTTCACTGGCCAGCTTAAAGGCACACCGTTTTATTATTTCCGGGCTATCCCCGTGCCGCTATTTGCTGAGCACGAGCCGTTGCCCGAAACCTGTTCCTAGTTGTCCGATTCCCTTGCCGTCAAAACATTCTTGACACATGTTTGCCCACGGGCCGAAGATTGTTCTGGCATCGTATTCTGCTGTCTCGCCACAAAAATCACAAGACCGTTCTTCATGAATTGTCACTTCGCTCATGCTGTTATTTCCTGTTCGTACCTTCTGGTTTTCCAACCATCACCTTCCATACGAAACCCAAAGACCTTGCCGAGTTCGGTTGCAACAAGCTCGCCGATCTCCGTGAACTCAGAATCTATTTTTCCGCGGACCTGGTCGTACATGCCGTCTGGTAAATCCGATTCCTCGGTGTAGTCACCGTAAACGAAACAGCGGTCTCCCGCCCATCTCCCGGAAATTGCAGTTTCAGGTAAGTCGCCGCCACCTCGAGCTGGGCTGGTCATCGTGAGAATGTAAAGGGCGTCAGCCAAGGTGCCATTGAATTCACCAAGGTGTTCCCATTGCTTGAGCCCCAATCCCAAATGGTGTGGGGTTACAACTTCTTTCTTGTCGACATTTACGAGCACATGATATTGGCCCATTGATAGATATCCCTTCGTCATTTAAACCCTAGCATTCGCTAGTGGAATTTATATTATAGAACTTTAGAATGCATGTCAAGTATTCCCAAGAAGAATTTTTTAACCTGAGCTGCAGCTGTCGATGTCATCCAACATTGTTAGTTCCAGGGATCTGGATCGGGCCCTCCTCGTCAAACTCCAACTAAGTTATCCACAGGCCACACATATGGCAAGTCATCTGTGAGTTCTGGCCAATGAGACCTGTAGTACTCCGGGAACTTGCGAAGCAGATTGCTGCGATGGGACTCATGAAAGTTTTCAGTTCCCAGCCAAGCTGGCATCTGGAGCTCCTCTTCAGTGCACCCGGAAATAATTTCTTCAAACCTAGGCAGCATCGAGTCGTTGTACCCGCGTCGAATCCATTCCTCGCAAATAACTTTTCCGTAGACTGCGAGCGCTGGGACATGGTCCCTCCACATCACAGCGGCTGGATGATTCCTCCATCCCTTGGTCTCACCGTTGATTGCTCTGATGAGCTGCCAAGTCTCTACCCGTTGTTTTCCCAATCTCCTGTAGTCGAGTACCTGTGCACTCTGTGCGAAGTCTGCATATGGCAGAAATGTTTGCATGTCGTCACTCCTTCATCCGTTTGTATATATATAACCCTCCCATTCCCTCGCCGCTATGTCAATAATCAACCCGTTATATTTTTACCCCTCCCATTCCCTCGCCGCTTTGTTGAAAATTCAACGATCTCCATCTGGCCCGGAAATTACAAGATGTCTTGCCCGCTGCAGCTTACAGCTGTACTGGCCAGTAACTTGCCGTTGTAATTTCCAGGGGACCCCGTCGGATCCTAGGCCGCTGCCGTTGTTTTATTATTTCCGGGCTTAAGCTTGCACGCCGCCTCCGCCACCACCGCCACCAAACCACAACCGTGTAGTTAACCCTGGAACTCACAACTCCAAATGCATCGAAGGCAGCAGCTGCAGATCTGGCCGCTAATGACATTGTTAGTTCCAAGCCCTGGGCCCGTCTTCCTCGTGCCGGGGATTTGTCCGATTTGCGAAGAGGGCTCTTCCCGGAAATGAAAATTTAAAAAGCTTGACAGCTGCTGCAGCTGCATTGCTGTTTTTGATTTGTTAGTTCCAGGCTGAGCTGATCACAACTGGCGTTGGTGTTTTTGTTTGGACGCCCAGTGGGAGCAGGTACGACTCGAGTGCGAATTGGGAGGAATCACAAACCGCGAACACCCATGTCATAATCGTCCTTCGCCCGTGTATGCATGAGGGGAATAATCGAACCCCGTGATTCTTTCGAGCGTTGACTCCCACTGAGACAAGGTGTTGATTAAAACATACCCGTCATATAAGTGCAAGAGGCGTACAGGGTTAATTCTAAGTCTGAACGGTTATCCACAGGATCTGCAGCTAGCTGTACCCGGAACTAACAACACCCGTTCCACTATCTGGATCTGAGCTCGAGGGCTGACCGTTATATATAAGCGCTCGCAATCCCTCGCCGCCCGGCTCGCCGATCTTTAAATTGTTTGTTCTGGAGTTTTCATTTCCTGGACTATAGCTGCAGCTGCATTTGCCCGTGCCGTTAAACGAACATGTTCTTCACGGGACTTAGCTAATATTATATCTTCCTGAAGGCGGGCCGCTAGCTCCTCGAGCTGTTCGATATTGTTATTTCCGGGCATCTGGATCCGATCCGTCTTCTCTTGGAGTTACATCTGTTATCTCATAAACCTCTTCGGTTTCCACGCCGTTCTCTGTGGAAATAATAACTTGCTCAACCGCGGCAGCTCGCAATTTATCGAGCCGTTCTTTTAGAATCTCGCCCGCTGGCCGTTCATTCATGTTGATGTCCACGCCGACCTCAATACCACCACGAACACCAGCACGGTCAAGAATCTCTGTAGCCGCTTTGAGTTTGACTGGTTCGGATTGGGCAGTGTCCATTAGTTCCTCAAGGACATCGACTGCGTAAATGGAAATCTGACTTACTTTTTCCCGGGCCCGTTCCACTGAACTTGTTGTCCTGCGAGTGGAGCCGAGATGGAGATTGCAAAGACCTGCGTCTTTGATTCTGCCGCTATGCCACAACATACAACGAAGGCCATCCGTTTTAATCATTGTGCATCTTCCGGGTAGACCAGCTGGTTGGCGGCGGGAAGAAACGGGGCCTCCAGTTTCCTGCTCTTTTTGCCAGCCTCTCGTAGCACCAAGTACCCAACCCGGAACTATCTTTGAAGCATCGTCATCAAGAAGGAGATCGAGGCCCGTCAAGAAATCTGAGTTGATATTTCCCGGATCTAACAAAAGTTGTTTCTTCTGGTTGATGCTGATCATCGCTCTGTCCCGTTGTTGTTCGATGGACCTAGCGGCTATGTGACCAGTTGCGTTCCCAGTTGTGTCATACACATAATCCCATTTGAGCATTGCATGGCGAAGTGCTCGCCGATTTTCTACAGTGTCCTCACAGACACCTCTCTCTACCTCTATGATACCGAGTTCTTCAAGATTGGGCCGTTTGTCATATGGCGTATCGATAAGTGGAAATGTTTTTTCCGGGCTGTCTTCAGCTCCGTCGAAATCTGTTGGCACGATGTCCGTCATTGGAAAACTTTTTTACCCCTCATACATGGGAAGACCCCTAGGGAGTTTTTACCCCCCTAGGGATTCCTATTAAGTTATTATTTCTTCTTTGCTTTGTCAGCTGCTGCTGCCAATTTCTTGCCAGCTTCTTTTGCAACTGCTTCGCCGACACGGCCAAAAGCCGGGTCTTTTTTGTTCAACCAACGAAGTGCTGTTGGGATGATGGAAGCCCAGAGAGCGTTGGCTACTAGGAGCCACTCCCCTGAACCGAACTCGAGTGGAGATGCGATTCCGCTGGTCTGGGACACAATCATTACTGCGCCGATAATCTGACCAAGCAGGTTACGCACATACGACTCTAGTGCTGCTTTGTTAATCACGAGTACTCGTTTCTGCAGGGGATAAAAACAGTTCCCTGCATTACATATGATTCCATGACTGTTAGGGGGTAAAAAAATTTTTTGATGAGTTGAATGACATCATGACGGTTTAGGACTTTCGTAAACAAAATTACGAAAATAAGCGTGAAATAAGGGGTTTTTAATGTTGTTTCATTATAGAGAAAATTGTACGAACTAGGTCAAAAATATGACCAAAAAAGTGCTTCTGAAATTAGATTTTATTCTTGTCTTGTCTTAGCCAATCGAGATCGACAGGTGTTCCTTCATCTTCCAACGATTCCATTACGCAATCAAAGACTCCATAAAAAGTTGGTCCAGTGCATTCACAGATTATGTCGTCCTCATACCAAAGTGTTGCTTCCCAATGGGAGAATACTCCATCATAAGTTCTCTCTTCGACTTCTACTCTTACAGATTTATTTTTCATCGAATTCCTTTTTTGGGTGTTTAGATTTTCTTTTGTATTTCTTTTCTGAGTCGACAGGGCGAGAAGCAGACGACCTTCGTAGTTCTAAAAGTCGTCTTAGCTCCTCTGCAGTTTTTTTAAACTTGAAATCCATCCGTCTCTTCTTTCTGATATTTCTCACCGTCATAGCCATTGCGTTCAGTTGCTACTTCATTAGTTATTATATCTAAAGCATGGCGTAGTCCCAAGGTATAGAGACTGTTATCTGCTTCTCCATACATCGAGTCCCATTCTCTAATCTTGGCTCTAATTAGATCGGCTTTACTTTCCTGCATATCTAAAGCAGCTTTTTTCATAGCCAAGTAGATATCCAATTGAGTATCAGTATCAAATTTATTTTGGGCAAGCAAGGTTGCCAAAGTGTTGAAGATAGTTTCTTGAAAGTTTTTATCTAGTTCGCTCATTGAGCCAACCTACACTTCTCGCAGATAAAAGCATCAAAGCCATCAGAGCCTTGTGACTTTTTAAGTTCGCCACTTGCTGTAAAAGCTGCTGGCACGATTCGTTCTCCAGCTCCTACACAACCACAGATACGACATTGAGGATCAAGTAGCCATTCCATTGTGTGACCTTCGACTTTGGCTAGACCTCGAATACCTCTAGTCAAAGCATGGAGTTCTCCATGACCTTCTGTCTTTTTTAAGAAGTACTTTGGGTTAGATACCAAAAGCACTGGTATAACTTTTTTACAGTTACAGGTCATTGCATTGGGTTGGCAGATAAATGGATTATCTGGGTTCCCAGTTTTTAGAATTGGCGTATATGGCCAAGGGGTGTTTGGGTCTTTGTGTCTGTCGACTGAGTGTCCACAGATACAGATTCTCCTATCAACACTTCTATTATTGCTTTTGCTGTTATCCAAGATATCGATCTTTTGAACATCGACACCCATAGCAGCTAAAGCATCTAGGGCTGGATTACTCATTACTCTTCACCTTGGTTCTTTCTAAATCGTTCAACGATTTCCTCGAACTGTTGTTTTGTTTGGAATTGATCATGCATCTGTTCCATCATCTCTTCCATGACGATTCTCTTTCGTCTTGCATCACGAGTTTTCATATAGACCATTGATGTTAGAAAAGCAACAAAACTAGTTAGCCCAGTTGTTGCTCCTATCAAAGCCAAGTCAAATATTGTCAGTGTCATTTGTCTTTTCTGTCCTTTCGATCTTTAGTCGATACCCTGCTTCACTCAAAGCAGTTAGAGCAGCATTTGCATCCTCATATGCAATCTCTGACCACTTCTCAATATCGGTAGGAACCTTTTTGGGAAACCACCGTTTCAATAATCCAAGAGCAGCCGTCTCAATTAGATCAAGCTCAACTGCATCTTCGACTTCTTCATCAGTCATCTCAGTTACTAACTTGAGATTTGCTTTACTTTCCTGCATTATCTAACTCCTCTCGGAATTTTAGAATCGACAGAATTTCTTTAATTTCTATGGCTTCTTTCTCAACCAAAAGTTTTAGAGCCTTGATCTCGTCTCCCATTTTCTTAATGCGAAACTCAACCTTATCTAACTCCTGAGAAATCTCAGCCAATCTTTTGTCACTCATGTCGCTCCTTCTTTGAGAATAATCTATACCCTCGATAGTCAATAGTCAAGGGATAATTTACGCTCATTTTCTCCTAGATTATAGACTATAGATTATAGCTCATATTAGTGACTATAGTTTTTGCCAGGTCCGTAGCGCACGCACACACGCGATATGAAAATATAGATACTAATACAATACATAGTATATAATTTTATAATTATGCGGTTGTCTTTCACTGACCATTATTTCCATTTTTCTTGACCGCATCTCATATAATACCCACTTTCCTGCACTTTTTTCTAGACCCCAGATTTTACCCCAAAAATTAAAAATTTCAAAATAGTCACTAATATGGCATAGTCGATAATAAAATAATCAAAATAATACCCCTCCAACATTCCTCAACATCCCAACATTCCTCAATTAAGTTTTATATAGATAACTTTATTAGCGTTCAGGTACTACCTGGTAAGAGAATCGAGTTAAGGAATGTTGGAATGTCTCCGAATGTCTAGGGGGTGTTTTAAGGCAGGTAAACAGTCTCTTTATGGTGCTTTACCCTTACCAAAGGATCGACCATAATCTTGAACCCAGCTTTCCTAGCATGGTTGCAGAAAGAGTAATCTTCCCCCACATTGCACTCAAAGTCCACTTCATCCCATTTGACCCTATCTATCAGGAACCAAGGTCTAGGCACTTGCTCAAAGACTTCAGGCTTCATAGCCACAAACCCAAATCCAACCCCTCCAACCTCCACAGGCTCATCATCTAGCATGAACTCAGCCCTATTGACCTTCTTAGGGCGACCCTTCTCATCCAAACGATTCACAGCCACGGTTCCATCAGGTCCCGTCTGGTAAAGCCCGGAAATAATACTTTCAGATGAAGTCAGCAGCTTCAAAAAATCTCCAACTTCCCATTCGATGTCGGAATCAATCCAGAAGATTTTTCCACAGCTGAAGGCCCCGGAACCAATAACATTAGTTGTCCAGTTATGGCTGTAGGTGTCAGTGGCAGTAAGTTCTCGAGCACTTGGTACAAAGCTCGAGTATTTGTTTAGCCATGTGTAGGACATACCCCATTCGTCCAACTTGGTGCAGGTCTTGACCAGACTCCTGACATATTCAGCTTTTACAGAGTGCCCAGGCGTTGCTATCGCTACATCGTAATGAGGTGTCGTCACCACTCAAGCATACACAACCAACATAAGATTAAGACATGTCGACATTCTCGTCTTTGCCTTTTGAAGTTAAATGTTCTTGGGAAGAGTGTCCAAGTCATATGACTTTAACTCCAGCACGAGCAATAACCCTTCATTGGCCAAGAGCCATAGACAAGATAAGATATTTTCATTCCACAGAATGCCTAGCAGGTTGGGCCAGCTCATTTCCAAAAGGAATGCTTATTACAGGAGAAGACTCTGAGTTTGAAGGATCTATATGACCGATAATAAAAAAAGGTTATCAGAGTCAGTTAAAGATTTAGTTCTTCAAGGTTATCAAGTTCAAAAAATTTCTTGTGGCGAATGTGATGAAGATGATGTTTTAGTTGTTATTCATCTTTGCAATCCACATAAATTTACACACACCTGTACTCCTAAAAATAAAAAGGACAAATAACAATGTGTGATGATACTGCAGTCCGTTGGAGCAATTATGATACTCATCGTTCACAAATTGAATATGAAGTACGAAATAAAATTTACGATGAACTTAAAGCTCTAGTTGAGACTTCCAAGCTTAAAGGAATTTCAAATCACTTTATAGCAGGACTTGAATGTGCCCAAGCGCAGGTGCTAGGGTTTAAACCAGAGGAATTAGGACAAAACGACCAAAGCGTGTTGTTCGAAATCTAGTAGAATTCTCTTCTAGGGTATTCCTAGCACATCAATCGCATTTTACTAATGAGGAGTATCTCTATGTCTGTCGCATTTTCTTTTAAGCTTTCCGAGGATTTTGTTTCAAGTTTTCGCAGTAAACAAGCACCTTTTGGTTATAGAGATGCAGCAGGTAACTCAGTAGGAGAAATTACATTCTTACGCACATACTCTCGTAAAAAAGAAGATGGAACCAAAGAGACTTGGGTTGATGTTTGCGAGCGCGTTATTAATGGAATGTACTCAATACAAAAAGATCATTGCAAAACTAACCGTTTACCTTGGAATGATGCTCGCGGTCAAGCATCTGCAAAAGAAGCATTTCAGCGCCTTTTTGAATTGAAGTGGACTCCTCCAGGACGAGGTCTTTGGGTTATGGGAACCCCATTAGTCAATGAGCAAAAGAACTCAGCAGCACTACAAAACTGCGCTTTCGTTTCAACAAAAGAAATGACAAAGATGGATCCTTCTCGTCCATTTGCATTTCTTATGGAAGCATCAATGCTTGGTGTTGGTGTTGGTTTTGATGATCAAGGTGCAGATAAAGATTTTACAATTTACAAACCAGTTTCTTCAAACATTAAAACAATTGTTATTGAAGATTCCCGCGAAGGCTGGGTCGAATCAACTTCAGCATTGATCGATTCTTATTTGAAGCCAGAGCAAGCAGAGTTAGATTTTGATTACTCTTTTATTCGTCCAGCTGGTGCACCTATTAAAATTTTTGGTGGCACAGCTGCAGGACCAGACCCGTTAATAAAACTACATGACTATATTAGAAAAATATTTGAAGGAAGAGAAAATGAAAAACTTACTCGTGTTGATATCGCTGATATCGGGAACCTTATTGGCGTTTGCGTTGTTAGTGGCAATGTTCGTCGTAGTGCTGAACTTCTTATTGGTCGAGTAGACGATGAGAACTTTTTAAATCTGAAGAATGCAGAAAAATTTCCTGAAAGAAATTCCTACGACGCATCTGCACCTGGTTGGGGTTGGATGTCAAATAATTCAGTCGCAGTAGAAGTTGGTCAGGATCTTTCCCCAATCGTCGAAGGTATTGCTCGTAATGGAGAGCCCGGCGTAATCTGGCTAGACCTATCACGCAAGTATGGTCGCTTAATCGATCCTGCAAATAACAAAGATCATCGCGTAGCTGGCTATAACCCATGCGCTGAACAATCCCTCGAGTCTTACGAGATGTGCACACTTGTTGAGACATATCTCAATCGCCATGAATCGCTTGAAGACTTCAAGCGCACTCTAAAGTTTGCGTATCTCTATGCAAAGACTGTAACACTACTTCCAACACACTGGGAGGAAACAAACGCGATTATGCAAAGAAATCGTCGTATTGGAACCTCTATTTCAGGTGTTGCAAATTTTGCAGACATCGTAGGTCTTCCAGTTCTAAGAGACTGGATGGATGAAGGATATTCAGTTGTAAAGAGTTACGACACAGTTTATTCAGAGTGGCTAGGTATTCGTGAGTCGATTAAGACTACAACCGTTAAACCATCTGGAACAGTTTCAATTCTTGCAGGTGAATCTCCAGGAGTTCACTGGACACCAGGTGGAGAATACTTCCTTCGAGCAATTCGTTTTGCTAACACAGATCCAATGCTTCAGCTTTTCAAGATGGCCAACTATCGAGTAGAGCAAGCATCTGAATCTCCAGATACAACCTCGGTGGTTTTCTTTCCAATCAAATCAAAAGCAAAGCGCAGTGAAAAAGATGTAACCATTTTTGAAAAGATGAGCATCGCTGCAACTGCACAACGCTATTGGTCTGATAACTCAGTTTCAGTAACAATATCTTTTGATTCAGAAAAAGAAGCAGACTCTGTAGGTACTGTCTTGCATATGTATGATGGCCAGCTTAAAACTGTCTCCTTTTTACCTATGGGTAATTTTACTTATCCACAAATGCCATATACCCAAATGACTAAAGAAGAATATGAGGATGCAACTATGAAGTTGTTCCCAATTGACTTCTCTGGTATCTACGCTGGATTAGCTGCTGACGCAATAGGAGAGGCGTACTGCACGACAGATGCTTGCGAAATAAAGCTGATTAAAGAAAATTCATAATGAGAAAAGAGTTATCTCTTTCCATTATCGCTTTTCTAGTTTTTGTTGGTGGCTTTCATGTTGTTCAAAACAATAATGAGTCATGCGTTAATTTTTATGTTGACTTTGGTTCATTAGATAATTCAACTAAAGTTGAAAAGTGCATTGAAGCATCTGGACCTACAAACGCTTTAGAACTTGTTAAACAAGCTGGTTTTGAAGTAGAAGGTACTCAGAAGTATGGAGATGCTGTTGTCTGTAGAGTCAATAATCTTCCAAGTAAATCTGTAGAGTCTTGCGATGTAATGCCACCAGAGAACGCTTTCTGGGCAGTGATAATAAAGAAGAACCAACTAATACCGTTTCTTAATGACTGGGGATGGGCTCAAAAAGGTATAAACGAAACCATTGTTTTACCTGGTGATAGTTTAGGATTAGTCTTTTCTACCAATGGAGATCTACGATGGCCTTAGACACAAAAGAAAAGAGCAGAGTGTCTATTGATATTTTCCTTCAAATAGGGTTAACTCTCTTTACAATGTACATAGCAAACAGAGTCAGCATAGATATCTGGCGATCAATGACAGGACATTAATGGTTCATTTAAGTCGTATTTACACAAAGACGGGTGATGATGGAACGACAGCTCTAGGAGATATGAGCAGAACTTCCAAGAATGATCCAAGACTTGAAGCATTCGCAACTGTCGATGAAGCAAACTCTTATATCGGAGTAGCTCTGTTACATGTAACTAACTTTGAAATTAAGTCTTTGCTTGTATCTATTCAAAATGATTTATTTGATGTTGGAGCTGATCTATGTACTCCAGTTATAGATAACCCAGATATAAAACCACTTCGTATTACACAAGAGCAGATAGATTACTTAGAAACTCAAATAGATTTTTATAATAAAGATTTACCATCTTTACGCTCATTTGTGCTACCTTCTGGCTCTGCAGCTTCGGCTCATCTTCATGTAGCACGAACTATCGTGCGTCGTGCAGAGAGAAGAACTTGGAACGCTATTAATAGTTTTGGAGAAGGAGTGAGTGTCTTGACTGCAAAGTATTTAAACAGACTTTCAGATCTTTTATTCGTGCTAGCTCGATACGAGAACAAAGACAAGGGCGATCAGCTTTGGGTTCCAGGAGATGGAAGTGGGCGCTAAAAAAATTCCTAGATTAGATAGAAGCTACAGCTTAAACCTTGAACCACTTCATGAGTCATGGGAATGGCAATATGAGGGTGCTTGTAGAGGTTCTAGTGTTGAAGATTTCTATCTTGAACATAATCAACGAGGAACTTCGAAGCGTAAGAAAGAACTAGCAGCCGTTGCTATCTGCAATAATTGCCCCGTTATTCAGCAATGCAGAGAGCATGCTCTCAAGGTTCCAGAGATCTATGGCGTCTGGGGAGGGTTGACTGAAGAGCAGCGACGCATCATTCTAAAGAGAATTGGGAGGGCTTGGCATTGATTACTTATGAGTATAAATGCGATACTTGTAATAAACTCATAGAGCTTCAATATTCCTTCGGAGAAGCTCCTAAAACTGCCCCTTGTCCTACCTGCAATAATGAAGCTAGAAAATTTTTTGGTAAGACATCTATCATCTTTCGAGGCGGAGGATGGGCTGGTAAGGGTAGTATTAGCTAGTTCATATCTCGAGAAAAGGACTACAAATGGACATCTACCTAGTGATACTAGTAGTAGGAGCAATTGGAATTGCAATTGCTTACTACGCAATTAAAGAAGACCAACAAAACAAAGAGATCGAAAAGCTTGTTAAGCGAGCAGTTGATCGTGATGGAGATGGAATTATTTTTGAAGGCACTCCTCTAGAAAGAAAAGTTGCTAAGCCAGTGAAGAAAAAGGCAGTGGCAAAACCAAAAGCCAAAGCAAAGAAAAAAGCTCCTGTAAAGAAAAAAGCTCCTGTCAAAAAGAAGCCAGTGGTTAAAAAGAAAGCAGTAGCCAAGAAGAAAAGCAAGTAAAATTTAAACACCTAGGCTCGCTACCTTTGGTGGAGGCAGGGGCATGAAATATTGCCCCTGCTTCTTTAGTTTAAAATATTATTGTTACATTCGGGCTTGGTGTAGTGGTAGCACAAGAGCTTCCAAACCTCTTGGTGTGGGTTCGATTCCTACAGCCCGTGCGGGATGAACTAGCCTCTACACCTGTCTTTGTTGGCAGAAGTACGCTATGCAGATCGGCCCTAGCTAGACGACTGCAAGATGTTGGAGCGCATCTGTATCTAGACCTTACGGCGTGGTAAAAAGATAAACCGAGCTCTTTTTAAGATAGGGTTGCAGTATGTCAGAACCTATTCAGCGTCCAGACTGGGACTATTACTACATGAATATTGCTCTAGCAGTTTCCTTGCGTGGAGATTGTGTAAGAGCTCAACACGGAACTGTCATTGTTAAAAATAATAAAATAATTTCTACTGGCTATAACGGAACTCCACCCGGAGATGATCGATCTTGTGGAGCAACAGGTCAGTGTCCTCGAGCGCTAGATGCAACTTCAGAACACTCTAAAGGTGATTATGACCTCTGCTGGGCAACTCACTCAGAGGCTAATGCAATAATAAGAGCTTCGTGGGAAGAACTTAAAGGCTCAACAATATACATTACTGGAACTCCTTGTCCCGGTTGTTCAAAGCTGATAGCGTCTGCAGGAATTGAGAGGATAGTTACATATGAAAAAGAAGCGTGAAGAGATAATCATTAGCGAAGAGGTAGATGACCTTGGAACTACATGGCGTAGAGTTCAAGGCTCCCCTAATCGTTTTATTGTCTTCTGTGCAGATGTAGTCACAATGCTTGGCAGTAAGCTGATTCATTTGGCAGAACCTTATGCAACTTACTACGAAATGATTATTGAAGACGAAGACGAGGAAGAAACTAAATGAGCCCCGTTGGTCTAGCGGTTATGACGCTTCCCTCTCACGGAAGAGATCGTCGGTTCGAATCCGATACGGGGTACATACATGGTTAAAGAGCCTTACAGAGATATTCCAGAAAAATACGCTTCAGTAGTTCAATCCCTAATTTCTCCTGAAGATACTTATCATCAAGGTCACGCTCGTAGAATGGCTAGAACTCTTCAGACTTTAGTAGAAAACGAACCACAAGGAAAGCTTTTAGAAATAGGCACATCTCATTTAATGCCACTTGCTATCAAAGAACTTGGTCTCGAACTCGATATATCCGTTACTGATTTTGACCTTACAAAAGAATATTCAGGAAAGATGGAATGCTCTCTTAACAATAAAACTACTGAGGTAGATGTTTATAGAGTCAACCTTGAGGAAAACACAATTCCAGTTCCAGACGAAACTTTTGACATAATTCTTCTTTGCGAAGTCATCGAGCATATGGAAGTTGATCCAATGTTTATGTTAGCTGAGATAAATAGAGTTCTTAAGCATGGTGGAAAACTTATTCTTACAACTCCAAATATAACAAGCTCAAGAAATATTAGCAAAATACTTTCTGGTATTGAACCATATTTTTATATGCAATATCGTCATGATAGATCTCTCTACAGACACAACTACGAATACAGCGTTCCAACTTTAAAATCTGTGTTAGCAGCTGCAGGTTTTCAAGGAAAGTTTTGGACTGAAGATATCTTTGAAGATGGAATAGTCTCTGTACCACTCCAACTTGAGATGCTTGGCTACGAGATGAAGCATGTTGGAGATAACATTTTTGGAGTCACAAAAAAGTTTGAAGGTGTAGTTGATAGATACCCCAAGGAAATCTATGTCGACTAAACTTGAAAGAACTTATCCATCTATCAAACAACTTGGTGGAGAAATCCATAATGTTAGGCGTTTAGCTGATCCAAATATTAAAGAATGGTCTGCAACCAATCTTTCTATTGGATATCATCCCACTACTGGATATGTAGGAATGTTTCGTTCTGGAAACTACATAATCACAGAGCAAGGCGAATACAAGGTAGTTGTAGAAGGAACTATTAAGAGCAAGATTTATGTATCAGAGCTTGATGAAAAAACTTATAAGTTAACTAATGCAAGGCTTCTTGATGTAAAAAAGATATCCCCTGAAGGAGAGATTCGTCGAGGACTAGAAGATCCAAAGCTTTTTTATCGTGATGGAGCTTGGCATTTCACAGCTATCACCATGGAAAAGGGTCATACAGAAAAAGCTCGTGTAGCTATCTGCAGACTCAACAAAGACCTAACAGCCATCGAATCTTTCGAGAAGTTCCAAGGCATAGATGGAGTTAGACCAGAGAAAAACTGGATGCTTCCATATGAAAAGAACCCTAACTTTGATTTTATTTATGGAACTAACGCAGTCTTAAAAGATAATGTCCTAACCACTTACATGAACGATAGCGATAAAATTGCTGGACTTCGGGGCAGTTCTAATCTGCATTTACTAAAAGATGGATCATATTTAGCCGTTGTACATCGCATGTGGACTAGGACAATTATGAACCACAACTTGCGTTTTTATGTTCACTATTTTGCACAGTATGACCAAAAAGGAATGATACAAAAGATATCTAAAGGCTTTATATTTGAGAAAATGGGTGTCGAGTTTGCTGCTGGGTTATGTGAACAAGGTAAAAACTTTTTAATTAGTTATGGCTCTAAAGATGTTTCATCTCATATAGCAATACTTCCCAAAGAAACAGTTCTCAAATCACTACACCCAATAAAGGATTAAAATCTATACATGAGTGAAACAGCCTACGATCTGGACCTCGATACCAGACTTAGTACAGGAGACGGAGATCATGACCGTTTTGCTCACTATGTTGCAAAAAATGACGCAACAAGATCCTATATAGAAGGAACCCCACTTACAGCTTTGTGCGGAAAAGTGTGGGTTCCATCTAGGGATCCTAAAAAATTTCCAGTCTGCCCAGCATGCAAGGAGATACACGATGGAATCTTCGGTTCCAACTCTTGAACCAGCAAAAGCAATAGGTCCTCATGACCGTTGCGATTCTTGTAGCGCAAAAGCTTTTTATCTAGTGAAGTTTCCTTTTGGAGAACTTTTCTTTTGTCGTCACCATTTTGTTAAAAACGAAGAAGCACTTCTAGAGAAGGCTTACGATATTTTTGACGATTCAGACTATTTAGACGAGTAACTACTCTTCTACAGGTTCTACAACAACTTCAGCTACTGGAGTAGTTTCAACAAAACCTAAACTTTCAATAGGTTGTCTAACTTCCAAAGCTTCTACAGTTGGAGCATCTTCAAATTTTCTAAAAGTTAAATCCATAACAGTGTCATCTTCTGCAGGTTCTTCAACAACAAAAAACTCACTGTCTTTCCAAATAACTTTTACATCTTTAGGAACGCATACAGCGCAAGCTTCAACATGGTTTACAAGAAGATTCAAGCTGTCAGGCTTGTGATTCCATCCACAGTCAGAAAGGCATTTCATTTAATTTCCTCCTCGACTACCATTTTAAACCCTTCGCTACGCTCCAATACCTTGTATCTATAAGAAATGAGCCCAAAAGTGTCAACTAAATTGTCTATAACTTTCTTAATTGGCAGGGTTGAGCAGGTATAAAGATCAAACTGGATAAAGCCTGGATCTGTTTCATCCCACACATGCATAGCAATATGAGATGTCTCAATCATTACTACAGCAGTTAAACCTCTGTTTCCTTCTTTTGTCACATATGACGCAAAAGGACCTTGAATAATTTTCATGTCGATATCTTCGACAAGCTTTCTCATCCACTCAATAGTGGTGGCTTCATCCCTTGGAGGCTTAGTGGCAGCCCCATTGAGAAGCAGATGGTTATGTAGTGCCATGACTCTCCTTTGTTTATACAAGTCTATAGGACGGGAAGAGCAATAATACAGGCAAAACGCCGAAGCAAGAATTGCCTGGACTTTTCAGCCTTTTTGACATATTCTTATGACTATGGAAAATTGGCAGACTCTCAAGCGATCCCCCGATCCGCTTGAGTCTGTAGTTCAAATGGACGAGATGCTTGGGGAAGTGATCCGTCCATTTGACTACAAAACTGATGGAACATCTCAGTTCTATTCATATGAAGTACCAAAAGAACTTCCATACGAATACAACATAGGAGTGATCGTTGGAGCTTCAGGAACTGGTAAATCAACTTTACTAAAATCATTTGGTGAAGCAAAAACAGTTGGCTGGCATCCAAAGAAAGCAATAGTTTCTCACTTCTCAACTCCAGATGAAGCAGTAGAACTGCTTTCAGCTGCAGGGCTTATGTCTGTACCAGACTGGGTTAAACCTTTTGATTGTCTTTCAAATGGCCAAAAATTTCGAGCTAACCTTGCTCGTAGCATTGAAGATACTGCAGTTATAGATGAGTTCACCTCTGTGGTGGATAGGAATGTGGCTAAAGCAGCGTCAAACGCTATGGCTCGATATATTCGCAAGAACGATATAAAGAACATCACTATTGCAACTTGCCATAGAGATGTACTAGAGTTCCTCGAACCTGATTGGGTCATCGACACTGATCGTGGTGAGTGGACCTCGGGAAGGTATCTTCAACGACCAGAACTACATCTCGAAGTTCTCCCAGCCAAGTCTTCCATATGGAGGCTCTTCGCTAATCATCACTATCTCTCCGAATCACTCAACAAAGCGTCACACTGCTACATGGCTCTCTGGGAAGGAGAATTAGTTGGTTTCGAATCAATCATGGCGTACCCATCAGGTACAGTTAAAAATGCTTTTAGAGAACACAGGTTGGTCATACATCCTGACTATCAAGGACTTGGATTTGGACCTAAACTCTCAGAAGCTGTCGCTCAGTATTACATTGACAACGGAAAGCGTTTCTTCTCAAAAACAGCGCACCCGCGTCTCGGAGAATACCGTGATAACTCTCCGCTTTGGAAACCTACATCCAAAAACCATATGCGAAGAACAGATGGTGTCAACACAACAACTCGTTGGGATTTAAACAGAGAAAGGTGGAGTTACTCGCATGAGTACATCGGGAAAACAAAAACAAAAAGTTAATCCTAAAAAAGCTAGCGGAGGACTTTTACCTAAAAAGGTTTCAGGAATTACTGCTCATGGTATTGGCGAGCTTAATCTCATAGGAGAAGATCCAAAGATCATTATTTGGTATATCTCCGTGCTAGAGGCTTTTTCTGCAATGAACCATACTCCAGAGAGCGCAGCTCATACGGCTGAAGTTCTCTCTCGTCTTTTTAAATATGAAAACCTTTATCCTCTTACTAACAACCCTAAAGAGTGGCAAGAAGTTAAACCGGGAGTTTGGCAGAGTCTTCGCAGCTTTGATGCTTACTCAACTAATGGCGGGAAAACATATAAACTATTTTCAGAGGATAATGATGTCGAACATCAAACACTAGATTTGGAGAATCCAGATGTTAAGTCCTAGACTTGCTAAAGTTATGTTGAATCAATACAGAAAGGAAAATCCAGTGGGAATAGCAGACAGCACTAGGTTTGCAAAGTATTTAGAGCCTAAATATGGCTGGGGACATGAAGCATGGGTAAGAGATTTAGCTGACACTGTTAAAAAAATGGAGTTTGCTCCAGAGTGGACACCTGATCAAGTAACTAAGTACATTGCTAAATTTATTCTTTTATGCGAGCACTCGAGCGCATCGTCTGTTTCACATGAACGCGGCGGACCTGATCAGGGTTAAAAGATCTAAATACTTCATACCCTTTTTGTCCTCCAATACAGTCAATCCATTCAGTTTTATCTGTCACAACATGAGCAATAAATCTAAACCTTCCTCTTTGACCTTTAACTGAAAACTCAGAACCTTTCTCAAGAATTCTGCCATTTATCTTCATAGTTTTATGTTTAGTCCAGCTCGTAGGAAACTCACGAATCGAAGCTGTCTTCCTTTTCTTACCCAATACCCACTTCCTTACAAGGTAGAATTAATGCATTATGGCAAATACTAACGCTCAAGGCAAGATCCCTAATGTAGCTCAGCACGGCTTTGGCAGTTTCCGAACAGATCTTTTTGGACGCATTAAGGTTTCAGAAGGTTTTACCATCTTTGATTCCTCTCACCGATATAAAAAGTCAGGTGATTTTAGCGAAGAGTTAGTTGGCACAGCATCAGTAACCCTTTTACCTAACGAGAGCTCAGTCTTACTTAATGTGGGTACAGCATCTGGCGATAAAGTAACTATGGAAAGCTATAAAGTTTTTCCCTATCAGCCAGGCAAATCTTTACAAATTATGCAGACTTTTGTTTTTGCACCTCCTAAAACAAATCTTCGACAAAGAGCTGGATACTTCACCAGGCAAAATGGAATATTCCTAGAGCAAGACGGAACCAATGTTTATCTTGTTAAACGCAGCTATGTAACAGGCGAATTAAGAGAAACTAGAGTTGCTCAAGCTGATTGGAATATTGATCAACTAAACGGTGATGGACCATCCGACTACAGATTAGATTTAACAAAAGCTCAAATCTTTTGGACAGAGTACGAGTGGCTTGGAGCTGGATCTATTCGCATTGGTTTCGCTATTGATGGATACTTTATACCTGTACATCAATTTAATCACGCAAATTATATAGATGCTGTATACCTCACAACTGCTTCTTTACCAGTCAGGTATGAAATTGAAAACACAGGAGCAACTTCTTCATCTAGTTATATGAAGCAAATCTGCGTTAGCGTTATTTCAAATGGTGGATATCAAAGACACACAGAGTCGTGGAGTGCTGCTAGAACTTCTACAGTGAATGTTAGCTCTGATTTTTACCCTCTAGTTTCTATCAGAATGGCTACAGGTAGAACTGACTCAGTTATTATTCCAGCTGCTTTATCTATCCTTCCAATAGCTCAGGGTAACTACGAGTGGTCTCTTATTCGTAATGCAACAATTACTGGTGGCACATGGTCAGCTCATACTGCATCTACTGGCAATGTTGAGTACAACATATCTGCAACAAGCATGACTGGTGGTATACAAGTTTTACAAGGATTTATTTCTTCATCGAATCAAACAAATACTGCTGTAAATTTAGGTGATGGTATTCAACGCTGGGATCTTCAGCTCGGTAGAACAAATGCAGATACACCAGTTAGCGATACTTTAACTCTTGCTATTAAATCTCTTGGTGGAACGCAGTCTGCAGTAGGCTCACTTAGTTGGTCAGACCTACTTTAAAAATCTTCTCTAGGCTCAGTTCTAACGCTAAATCTTGGCTCAAGATTTTCGTTGTAAGTAACATCTACTAAACCTTTTTCATACAGCTCAAGAAGTGCTGCATCAATATCTGCCATCCACATATCATAAAACGGACGACAAACCTCTTTCATTATCTTTGCATCCATAAAATAAAGATCATTTCCGTCATCATCTTTACCACCTATATAAAGTGCCCCATAATCTAAAAGCATTCCCACAAAAGCTTCTTCTTCAGGAGTTCTGTCCGTCATCTTCTTCCTCATCAAAACCTTCATGCATTCTTTTCAAAAATGTCTCATCAAAGAATAAATTAACTGCCCCATCTTCACTGGCTTCCGTCATCAAAAATGCTACCAACTGCAGCGACTGACGCTCAGTAAACCCTACCTTGCATAAAGCTTGAAACATCTCATGCATCTGAGCAGCGTCCTGCTCCAAAGGAGTGGCACTGTCGAACTCTAAATGCTCGAGGCTATTCTCGTCGTTAGAGTTTTCTTCTTCGCTCATACCCTCTACTTTATCCCTTTTCCAAACACACGACCCCACAAAACACACAAACCCCCACCCAGATCCGACTCTCCCTCCTCTATCGGAAAGAGAGCCCGGAAAATTGAAATACAATAAAGATATGGAACTCTCCATCTCCGAAATAGCAGAGCAGATAATTAGAGAAAGAAATCCAGAAAAACGCCAAGAAATTCTCAACAATCTTTCCCTTCAAGAGATCTTTCAGGTACTATCAATTCTTGGACATAAGGAGTAGAATCAATTTATGGCTTACTCACGCTTTCTAGATGCAGATGTTTATGTATTCATGCATGTCAACAACTACCTCTATTGCTGCGCTTGCTGGCTAGATGAACGCATGGAGCAGACAGGCTTTTGCGCTTTTAAGACTCAAGATATGGTTGACCATCTCAAGCTTCATGAAGAAGCAGGTCACAGAGTCCCAGCAACTCTCTACGACGATCTTTGGAAAGACGACGCAGAGAACTTTCCTGTACAGCAATAATACTTTAAGAAGTTTATATCCTCTCTTAAAATTGTAGGGGACAGCATCAAAACCCGTCTGGCTTAACTGCCTTGTGTTTGGTGTTGTCCCCCAAGAAAAGAGGACACATGGGAAAGAAAGTTAGAAGCATTTTTTTGGCTTCTGTATTGACCTTTGGTTTGACAGGATGCAACTTCGATGGAAGCTATAGATACCCATGTCAAGACCCAAATAACTGGGAAACAGCAGAATGTAAGCCGCCAATTTGCGAAGTCAATGGCTATTGTCCAGTAGACTTGGTCGGAGAAGACATCTTTAACGGAGCTTCAAGTGATGGAGAGACCGTCACAGGAGAAGGAAAAGACAATGGCTAGACAAAGATATTCACAAGCAGAACTAGACTCTCGTCTAAAGTTCACTCTAGGAATTATTCTAGGACTTATTTTGCTATGCACAGCAATTGGAATCCTCTATGGACTTTTATTTGTAACTCAACCAGTAGGTGCACAGTCTGAAAACGACAAAATGTTTTTCAATGTGCTAGGTAGCATTGCAACATTTATTACAGGAACTCTTGCAGGAATTCTTATTGGTCAATCTGGTGCTAAGGACATTATGCAAGCACAGCTTGATAATAAAGAGATGGATGCAAAGAACACTCAGGCAGATAAGAAGCTTGAAGCAGAAATCGATGCAACAAGAGCACGCTTAGAAGCAAAACCAGACAGCGCAGTTCCTCAGCCACACGAAGCTGATACAGACTGGGACAAGGACTAAAAATGGCAGAACAAGGCACAGCAGCTCGTTTAGTTGAAGTTGCTAAAGCAGAAGTTGGTTACATCGAAGGTCCAAAAGACAACGAAACCAAGTATGGTGCTTATACTAAGGCTAACTTTCAACCTTGGTGCGGTTCTTTCGTAAACTGGTGTGCAAATGAAGCGGGAGTAAAAGTTCCTAACACTGTTTACACTCCAGCAGGTGCAGAAGCCTTTAAGAAAAAAGGTGCATGGATTGATGGAGATCTTGCAGATCCAGAACCAGGAGATATCGCCTATTTTGATTTCCCGGCAGATGGTGTCGATAGAATCAGTCATGTTGGAATTGTTATTAAAGATAATGAAGACGGAACTGTTTGGTGCATCGAAGGCAATACCACTGGCGATGGCAAGAAAGGTAGCCAACGAAATGGTGGAGAGTGTTGCAAGAAGCTTCGTGCTTTTAAGAAGAACAAAGCTGGCGTTCAAATCTCAATTGTAGGTTTTGGTCGTCCTAAGTTCAAAGGAGCAGGTTCAGCACCAGCAGCACCAGCTGCTAAAGAAGAGAAGTCAAAAGTCTGCTCTTCTTGCGGTCAAGCAATTAAGTAGGTCTACTAATTGTACATTTATCGAGTCAAGAAAGTACACGCTGTAGTAGACGGAGACACAATCGATGTTGATATCGATCTTGGTTTTAATGTCTCTTTCTTTCAGCGTGTACGCTTGGCTGGAATTGATACTCCAGAATCTAGAACTCTAGATAAGCGTGAAAAAGCACTTGGTCTTGAAGTAAAGAAAAAGCTTAAAGAAATTCTTGACTCTGCTACAACCATAGTTATTAAAACAGAAAAACCAGATTCGACTGAAAAGTATGGTCGGATTTTAGGTTGGCTTTATGTAGATGGAGCAGAGCAATCTGTAAACCACTCTCTCATAGCTTCTGGCTATGCTTGGGAGTATGGTGGCGGAACAAAGCTAAAAGACTTTGATGCATTACTAGCTAAGAGAGATAAAAATAAATAAATGAAAACTTTTAAAGTGTTTTTTGTCTCATTAATATTATCTCTTACTGCAGTTCCAGCTTTAGCTGAAGAGCTTAGACCAGCAGGAATTAAAGGACCTATACCTCCAATTCTTGTAGTTGATAAGTGTCCAGAATTTTGTCCTCCAGGTATCTTAGGACCAATTAATCCTAAGCGTATGTGTACTCAAGCACTGATACCTGTTCTAGGTAAAAAAGGTTGGTTTTGGACAGATGGATGTAAAACTAAAATGATTCGTATAGGTAGTAAAAGATAATTGATTAAAAATGGTAGCTCAGCTAAGTTTGCTGAAGATGTACTTCTTGTAAAAGGTAAAGTCCTAGTTGACTTCTGGGCAGACTGGTGTGGACCTTGTAAAGCAATGAATCCTATAGTCGAAGAAGTCTCTGAAATTATAGATGTAGTTAAAATCAACGCAGATGAATATTCAGGTCTTACAGCAGAGTATGGACTTCGCTCAATTCCAACATTTATTCTTTTTGAAGATGGGAAAGAGCTCAATAGAATAGTTGGAGCTAGACCAAAAGCTATATTCTTTAAAGAGCTTGGGTTAGACTCTTAAAAGGTCCACCTGTATAAATATCATTTTTTTCTGCTACTTCTAAAGCTTTTTGCCAGTCAGCTCCACCTTGTAAAGCTCCAAGAGCCCACCTTGAGCCGCTACCAATCCCATAGAGACCATCATCTCTCATATAAACAGTAAAGGTTTCATCTATTTCATAGATAACTCCTTTATAAGCTAAAAGAAATATAAAACCACCATCTTTATCCGACTTATCTTTTTCGTATCCACTTTTCTTTAAATACTGCCTAATGCTTGGGCAGACTTTGGTTACGATATATTTGTAATTATCTTTTATATCTTGCTTAGGTGGAACCCACCCATGCTGTATTAGATCACAAGCTTGAGGATCTCCAGCTCCAGCTATAAGCCACTCACCACGCTCAGTTATTTTTTCTACTTTATCGTGATGATATGGACGACCAATTTCATTTGTAGTTCTAGAATCGGCTGCGAGAAGGCAATAGTTCTCGTACTGTATTCCGATTATTGTCGTCATAGCCAAAGCCTACACCCCAAAACACACCAACCACACACAACACCCCCCGGATTTTCGTCCCCTTCTACAGACGGAAAGAGCGCCCGGAAAACTGACTTTTTATGTTATGGTCTGACTTAAATAAGCCTTCGTAGCTCAGAGGATAGAGCGAGACTCTTCTAAGGTCTGCGTCGCAGGTTCGATTCCTGCCGGGGGCGCGAGCGCTGTTAGCTCAGTTGGTTAGAGCCCGGAACTCATAATTCCGTCGTCGTAGGTTCGAGTCCTACACAGCGCACTTAGCTCTTTTTAGCTTTTATCTGTCTTCCATCTAGAACTATTGGCGATTTTCCATCGTGCCATACCCAAAAACCCATAGGCATTTTAGGGTTGCAATTTATGGTGTGTACCCAATGCGAGTGATAAACCTTGTCAGCCCAACCAAAAGTATTTTTGTCATCGTGGCCAGTCTCATCTAATTCCTTTGTATTAGGGTAGCGACAGAATCGACCACGCAAGACACTTCCAGCATCTTTCGGGTATTCGACTCTAAGGACTACAGTCCATTCCCACACGCCATCTTCAGGAACTGTAAAAACATCTTTACCTTCAAACTTTACATAAGTCCAAGTTTTAGGAGGTATTGACTGCTTGGCTTTACCTGACTCTACTTTCCACAAAACTCCACTCATATTTAAACCAAACCAAATCCATATTTTTGACCAAGCTTCGTTAGCGAGGTACGACCAGGTTTTCCATCAGCATCTGCACCTTTATATCCTAAAGAAACTTGCCATTTCTTGTATGCATCAGCTGTTGCAGAATCCCATTTTCCAGTAGTTTTTATTTTAGCTCCAACAATATCTATAAGAGCAGATTGAATAATAGTAATATCTTCAGGATCGTTTTTCTCTAGATCTTTTAAACTTACAATTTTTGTAGCAGGTGATGCAGTCTGAGTTGGTGCTACAGCAGCAATAATTTTTCCTAAAAGCTTTGGTTTTCTGTCTGCTGGAGCGTTTGGATCGATTACTCCAGGCATATCTAAAAGGATCGGGCAAGCAACATCGTTTCCATAACGAAACGGAGCGATACGAGTTTCTAGGTGAAGGTGAGGACCAGTGGAGTTTCCAGTGTTACCTGAAAGTCCCAACTCCTGTCCTTCCTTAAGGGCTTGGCCAACAGCAGCTCCTTGCTTGGACATATGACAATACCAAGTCTCATACTTAACGCCATCTACTACATATTCAATTGCCACAACAAGACCATAAGACTTATCGTTTAAAACTTTAGATACTTTGGCATCGCAAATTGCTAAAAGAGGTGTACCTACTGGCATACCAAAGTCAATACCTGTGTGACGCTTAGCAGAGTAACGAGGGTTTGGACGACCCCACGGCTGCGTAACTCTTGGACTTTTTACAGGACTTCCCACAATTTCTCCTTAAATAGTGCTTCCATATCATGCTATCTAACAAGATTAAGCATTATTTAGTCCCAAATTGGGACAAACCTTTATCAATAGAGGAGAAACTTCTTTTAAATAGGCAAAAAATTGCTTTAATACTTGTAGGATAGGCTTAACTTCTCACTATAGAAAAAGGACATATGGCTACCACTGTTTATACCTACGAGATAAAAATGATTGTTCAAGTTTTGAATGAGGGCGATGAAAAAGCAGCGCGAGAGAGTCTTGATCAAAATGGTGGTTATGTAACCAGCAGAGTGGTAAGAATTCTTAATTCAACAGAGCTTAGAGAAGTTGAAGGCTAAACAGTCTTTATCATTTCTAAGGCTTGCTTGATACCCACCAAGTAAGAAGATATACCTTCAAAAGTATAAGCAGGTTTAAATCCCCAAGCAGGATTTGGCTTACTTTTAAAAGAGTCTTTATTTTTTTGCATATCTATACAGAACCCATTAAGAGAAGATGCTTCTATCCCTAAGCAAATAGTCTTTTCTGTCTTAGTTGTCATAGTTTTAAATTTAGAGTCTCTAAGGTCTAGCTTGTCTGATGACTGCCAGTAGTTTCCCCATGAAGTAACAAGTTCTAAAGAAACTAGATCCCCGTTAAGCTTTACCCAGTAATCAGACCTAGCACTAATCTGTTCCTGATCTAAAAACTCTCTCCTCTGATCAAAGCCTTGCATTTCTATTTCTATTCCAATAGAAGATATAGCTTCTAATAAAACATCTTCCATAAGCCAACCAATAGCAAGCTCTTTTCCATACTCAAGAGGGGTTCTACTATCTCGTAGCCTAGTTAGGTCGCATCTGTTATTTATAAATGTTTCAGAAGCACCAGAAAGCTGGTCTTCTAAAAGCTCTTTAAAAAAGTCATATTTATGAATACTGGACTCTTTAAAATATTCATTATTATATTTAGAAATAATAGAAGCAAAATCCACGCTCAGTTCTTTGGCTATCTTAAGAATCATAAGTTTTTTAGCGACATATGTTGGTTTGCTCATGTTTACATTCTATCAGTTGTACTATTCGTTTGTGACCGACTTAGAACTTCTTGAAAAACGATTTTGGGAAAAAGTAATTATTGCTGGGTCAGACGATTGTTGGACTTGGATAGCTGCAAAACAAACAAGAGGTTATGGGGCTTTTGCATATAAACCTAAAAAATGTGTCACTGCCCATCGTGTCGCTTGGGCCATAGCTAATGCAAAAGGAGAACTTCCGAGCTCAAAATTAGTAGTTATGCATTCATGCGATAACAAACTTTGCGTTAACCCCAAACATCTTTCTTTAGGAACTGTAAAAGAAAATAACAAAGAAGCAAGAGAACGAGGATTAGTTAAGTCTATAGAGTTTTATGTCGGGATACCTATATTAAGTAAAGAATGTAGACATGGACATGAAAGAACCCCAGAAAATACAGTCTTTAGACAGAAAAAAGGAAAACCTTCTTATGCTCTTTGTAAGCTTTGTCTAAAAGCAAAAGACAAAAGACTTTATGACAAGACCCCTAAAGAAGTCAGGAATGCTCGTATAAAAGCATGGCGAGCCAAAAAACACACCACCCCCACAACCCCCTC
>JACCDP010421121.1_pt1 | contig 63440 bp, 71 predicted proteins | sample 7445841 | NCBI WGS metagenome assembly JACCDP01 (sample SAMN15323441, study PRJNA562643) | freshwater metagenome | isolation source: river surface water | place: USA:Blue River Watershed | collected 2017-08-17 | reverse complement strand
GGTGGGAGATGGGAGATTGTGGGGGGTGGGCGGCAGAGTGCAGAGTACCGCCGACTTCTCTCTTCAACTCAAATTCTATTCTCCATTCTTGAACAAATAAAATACAAGAAACCTAAAATCTTGTGTTTTATACAGGCAAATCAAACTCAATTACATTCATCATATCTTTACTATTCTCACTAAAATATGTGTATGTGTCGCCCCCATTCTCATGACACGATAATAGTTCTTTTTGTTTGTCCTTGTTAAAATCATGGCTCAATGAATCTAATTGTAATTTACTTATTATACCAATGCCAGTATCAATTTTTAACAGACCATAAAACAACTCGGGATTATGATAAGCAAATTCAATAAACGCAATATATGTTTCTCCATTCCATCCACCATATATAAATTTGGGCTCAGCAAGACTCTTAGACAAGGGAAAACAATCGTGGCATACCATCACACCCCTATCCGTTAAATATGAAGACACCAATGTCAAGTCGCTCAGACTATCACTATATTCATGGAATGGGTCCACACATATTAAATCATATTTTTTATTTTTATTTCGTAAAACATCTTCTAAAATACGATGCTCAATTATTATGGACGATTTATGAAACAAAAACCGCGGAATTTTGTGCGTATCATATATAATCCTTGTTACATTGGGCGCATTTATCAATAGTTTATCTAACCAGTTACCCGTTGTGGGTGTTCTAACAAAAAGAACATTCTCACACTTGATATAATTATATAAATCCGTGATTACTTGGGATATAATAGAACCATTTTGATATTCCTTTTTCTTAAAATACTTATGCATATTATATATCAGTTATTATATTTTACAGACATACACGTAAATGCACCAACAATCCCATCCCATCTTCTCTCTTCAACTCAAATTCTATTCTCCTTTTTTGCACAAATAAAACACAAGCCAACCTAAAACCTTGTGTTTTATAACGCCTTTTAAAAACGACACCTCCGCTACGATGCATAGGTAAGGTAAACATTATAAGTACCCAACACCCCAACAACGCCCCAAACAAAAAAGAACCAAAATATTTTACAAGAATGCACAAAGAATACAACAAGTATCCAGATAAAATAATTCAAATCATATTCAGGACGTTTTTTCATATACACACGACATATTGGGCAACTATTAGATACGTCATACCAATCGTGCAAACACGTTATATGAAACCATCCCCCGCAATTACACTTCTTCAAATAGACTTGCTGTGTTTTCAAATCTACCGGCACCAATTTATCATCTGTATTAAATTCCAAACAAAGCAAGCATTCATTTTTCGCTTCCATCTCTTTTTCTTCTTCTTGTTCATAGAAATCATAATGTTCAACAACTCTAAAGAGCATATTATATTAGACGTATAATATATTCCTACCCATCTTCCCTATCACAACAAGACACATACAGACTTCTCTTTGCTCTAGTCTACTGAAAAAAAGGCACTAAACATAAAAGATTTGCTTCGGCTTGGCAGCGACATCAATATTCGGATACCATGTTGTACCTCGTGGCGGACACCCCTCAAAATCAACATCTTTATCCCCTTGCGTATTTTCCGTATAATAATACACCGCAATAGACTGACGAGCAATATGGTCAGGCGCATTCCATGGTTCAGGATGTCCATGTATACTGGAACACGTGGTATTAAAAATGACACAACGATTCAAAATGGGGTCAATCTTTTTCGCACATATGTTCGTATTTTTATCACACAAACACAATTGCCCATTGTACTCAGGCTTCCAGTCGGGATTCAAATATATAAGTAGATTTATGCGCCGGTCAAGCAGACGATTCTTTGAATGATACGTGTTGAAATCCGTATGAAGCTGCAAAAACCCCTTTGACTTAATTCTATGTATACCGGCTCCGTGCAAAGAAATATCATTGCAAATAATGTTGTTCACCCCCGTAATCCGTTCAATGTGCTTTATGAACTCGGGACTATTTAGCTCGATAAAAAGCTGTTTAAGATACGGACCATAGTTAGAATTGAAGGCATACTTATTGAATTCATAGGGAGACGACGCGTCAATATATTTAGACTGAGCATCATCATCGCGCAACTTGTTAACTTCGGACAATATTTTGGACAATGTATCAGATTGAAGAAAATCATCAACGACCACGTGTGAAAACGGATAAGGAAGACATTTGAGTCTTTTGTGAAGCTTCTCCATATTAACAAATTTCAGTCGGTCTTCAACCATATGCGCAAGCACCATTTTCGCCTCAATAACCTCATCTTCCTTGTATACAAGTGTAAACATGTTATCATCAGCATCATCGAATAACGTAAAATTAATAAACAATTGTTTAACAACTCCCAATAGCGGGTCTCCTAGCAATGCATTATTGGCAATAAGCGGGCGAACATTCTGTCCTGCTACAAATTTATTCCATTGAGGCACAAATTTATCATCGACGCGACCAGCTTCGTTAAAATTTGCATCATAGTAATAAACACTCTTAATGTTCATGTGTTTCAATAAAGATTCTACCAATCTTTCGCTCATTTATTCTTTTACTATAAAATTAGCAAACGGAACAAACGAATATTTTTGAATATTTTTTAACAACATACTATATATTATGGCAAGAACATACAAAAGACCCAAATATAAAAGACATAAAAGACAAACACGAAGACAACGGCGTAGAAAACAAAAACGAGGTGGCGCTACACCCCCCACTAAATCGCCAAAAGTGCCAAGCATCCTACTAGTTCCATATCGTCATTCGGGCGAAGAATGCATAAAGAAAATGATAGAGGCGATACCACCCAACGAGCTAACTCTTCAAATATCCCCCGCCATATTAAATACATACGCCATGCTTTTACTTACCACCCCTAATAGCGCCAATCTCCAATCTAAAATGAAGCCAGACGTGAAGGCATTCATAGACGGCATAAACAAACGTAGATTACTTGAATACAAAAAGCTACACTCAGACTCAATGGGCGACCCAACAAAGATGCCTCAATCAGTAAAAGGAGACTTAAGACAATTAAATGCGTCCTATGTTGCGGAAATATTGAGTCCTGATGTCAATAAGAATGCGACAATACAAGATATAATAGATTGGTTAACCAAATAAACAACCACAACAACCACAACAACCACAACCACAACAATAACCATTCTCAGTAAATGAGTATTTTCTCTCTGTATATATATATAATGAAACGCGAAGAATGGGAAGATGAAGACATTGATTTGGAAGATATGCCTGAACTAGAGGGGACTTCATCTGCAAACGAGGACATCTCAGGATATTCAGACCAGTATTTTGGACGAACTGGTTATGGTGCAGAGATGGAGGAAGAAGTAAACAAACGTGGCTATCCTCTTGGTGCGTATGACATATTTGGAACGCAAGGATATGGTCGTGAGATGGAGCGTGAGGTAGAAAAACGTAAAAAAGCAAATACACCTCCACCAGATTTTAAACAACTTGGTTTTAACGCTCTTCAAAAAGAAAACATACATACAGGCGAACATCTCCGTATAGAATCCCCTTATCGCATATATCCTATTAGGGAAATGAGTGCAGAAGAAAAACTTAAGCGAAAGAGGGAGCTAAGAAGGGAGCGATATTTAAAAAGCAAAAAAAAGAAAGAAAATCAAGCAGGTGGAATAAGAAGTAGAAGACAAAGAAGAAAAACCACAAGAAGAAGAAACAGAAGCACGAGAAACAAAAGAAGCAGACGCGGAAACAAAAGAAGCAGAAAATAAAAAAGGGTCCCCGATAACCCAATTTTATTTTTTTGTTTTTTGTTTTAGTTTTTGTTTTATAACATGTATTTTTTATATTTTTATAAAGCAACATCAATCTGCGCATCAGAAGCATGATAAAGAACATCCTTGATGTAGCGAACCTTTTCGCCATCGGACATGTTGTGCGACAATGTATGCACGTTTTGACGGCACAGCGCGCAATTCAAATCCAAGTATCGGCAAATATCGCCACTCCTGCGATATTTGGCACGTATAGAATCAAGCTGAGAGGTGACGCATCCATCGCAATAATTGTGATTGCAATTGGTCATAATACGACGTTCATCATTAAGCTCGTCCCAGCAAATACCACACTGGATGGGGTCCGCGACAGCCGCATCCGCATGAGTAGCAGGAGGCGCAGAAAGACGCAAATCAATAGTGAAGGTGGGTTGCCTTTGATTTTGAGGACCAATACCGCGTGTGCGCAACGGCACAAAGCCAGGAGGTTCATCAAGAACCCTCATCGGGCGCGGCATGGGAATATGCACCATAGGCGGCAACGGGTCGTTAAGATATTCCTCGCGCATAAGCGGCACGGGAACAGGCGGAAACATAGAGCGCATTTCTTGCTGTTCAATAATGGTCTCCAAATAATGAATAATATCTTGTGCATAGTTTTGCACGCCATCACCAGTAAGGTTTGCATGTCTCAGATTTCTGCCAATCAAGATAAACGCGCTACGCATTTGCGCAATATGGTCATTCGCCGCCATGATTTCAATAGAATCAATATCAGTAAGGATAATTTCCTGCGCCAAATTGGTATAGGCAATGTCAATCATGAAACGAAGTTCATCTCTGTTTGCAAGTCCCTGAATAGCAGGGCGTGAAGGAATATATATCTGGTCGGTCAATCTGGTACCAGCTCTCCATGTGCGCCAGGCTTGAATAGATTCAAACTCAGATAGAACCTGAGGAATGGCATAGCGAGCCAACAAAACGCGCATCATGCCACGCGACAGATTCGTGCACCAAATTTGCACATTCTCTTGGCGTGCAATGTCGTTATGAGACATCAACAACTGCTTGTACATTTCAACGCCTTGAAGATGCGCTGCCTCAATAGTTGGGTCGCTGCAATTACGATAGCAATGGCCAGGCTGAAAACAGACTTGGCAAGAGGATGGCTGACGGGCGGGTGCGGTAGCGGGTGTGGCGGACATTTTAATTAAATTGATATAAACGCGCAATAATAGATGTTATACTTGAATAAACTGGAAATTTATTTCAATTTTTTTTCAATTTTGTTAATATTTTAGGAAAAGAAAACAAATAAGAGAAAAGAGTTATTTAAATATGGAATTACAAACTACAAACTATAAACTAACTACTAACTAACTAACTACGCTTCCGCAGTAGCATCAGGCAAAACCTCAGAAGACAAGACACGTTTGCTATCTTGAACGCGCACAACATGATTGTCAAACGTAATGGGGCGCAACACAGAATCCTTGATAGGCGTAAACTCGTGCGGAGACATGGCGAAGCGGAAAACCTCCACAGGCTTGGTTTGCCCGATTCGGTGGCATCTTGCAACGGCTTGGTCTTCAATGGACGGATTCCAGTGCGGTGTCATGAAGTAGACCTCGCTGAATTGTGCTTGAAGATTGAGGCCTTCGCAACACGTCTGGATTTGCAAGACGACTGCCTGATACTTGCTATTGCCACTGCAAATTTCAGTGCGCTCCTTCTTTTTGGTGCGTCCGTCCAAAGTTGCAACGACCATGCCTTCTTCGCGCAACAGCTTTGCAACTATTTCAATCTCTTGCCTATAGGTGCAGAAGATGAGCTTTCCATTGCCATTATTTTTACGCGCAACGACGCAATCCACAAGCGCATCCATCTTGCTACTGCTGTGCATGGCCTGTGAAAACGGATGTTCGCGGTCAATAATCCCAGTATCCACAAGACGTTGAATTTGCGGAGCAATGAGAAGCGGCAAGGTGCAAGATTGTTTGGCGCGCATGAGCATAACAAGGCGACGTTTCTTGTCATCCTCCGTATCGCAAATCATGTGCCCTATCCAGCTAGATTTCTCCGTGGAGACGTTGCTGAATTGGAGCGCCGAGTGAATTTCCTCCGCCAAGGCCTTCTCCCCTTCATGCGTCCAAGCGACAGAAGAGCTATGCACATTCAAGTCAGGGATACGAACACCGACTTGCGCCTTGGTGCGTCGCAACATGAAACGCTCAACAACATCATCAGGCATCTTTTGCAATAACATGCACAAGCTATAAAAGTCTCTCTTTTTATTTTGAACGGGAGTGCCAGTGACAAGCCAACGAATATCGGATTGCAACATGCTTGCCCCGACATGACGTCCCGAGCGAGAATTGCGCATGTGATGCGCTTCGTCAAAGATGACGCGGTCCCAACGGATTTTGTGCAAGAGCGAAGCGGCACGCTCAATTTCCGCCTTTTTTGGGTTGATGTTAATCATTCCGTATGTGGTAAGCACGAGGGGTGCCTTGAGAATAGTCTCCATGTCCACATTTTTGCCACGCCCGTGGTAGATGAGTGGCTTGTGTCCTACAAGCTTGTATACTTGCGCGGCCCACTGCTCGATAAGCGCGACTGGCAACACGACGAGGGTGCGTGTGCGAAAGTTCTCAAGCAACACGCCAATCATGGTAATGGTTTTGCCCAAACCCATTTCATCGGCAATGATGCCTCCTGCGTGGCCAGCAAGCTCATTGTCGCAACACCAAGAGACGCCTTCCTCTTGGTAGTCCTTGTGGTCCAACTGGGACCTCTCCAACATAAGTGGGAACCGAATAAGTTTCATATTGAAACATATATTGATAAGTAATTGATGCTACCTCTGGAAATATGGCAAATTGAAATCATTTTTTTTATTGAAATCCCACATCCCACATCCCACATCCCACATCCCACATCCCACATCCCACATCCCACATCCCACATCGTCGTATAAATTTAAAATAGAATATATCCAATAATAATAAACTAAACCAATGGCTAAAAATACCATGTTGATAGTAGAACCGAGAAAGTTGCCAGGTTTAGCATCCATAATAAATAAATTCAGAGAGACGCTAGGCAAAAACTGGACCTATGTATTTTATTGTGGCAAGGATGCAAAGGATTATTGGGCGACGACAGATTTACACAAAGACGTAGAAGTCCGCACATTGGATGTAGACAATTTCCCAAATCATTGTAATTATAGTGATTTTATGAAGTCAAAAAAATTATGGGAATCCTTGGACGGCGAGTTTGTCTTAACAACACAAGCAGACTGCTGGCTAATAAACGAGGGAAAATATACGATTGATTATTTCATACAAAAGAATGTAAGTTATATTGCGGGAAATATGAGTTATGGCTGGTACGAACTAGAGCGCGACAATATTAACCTGCCCCACAAAAACTTGAATGGCGGATTATCTTTGCGTAAACGGGCAGATATGTTGAAAGTAATAGAAGCCTATCCGCCAACACCATCTGCTTGGTCGAACCTACTTTCAAAGGGACTGCCAGAAGATTCGGAAGATGTTTATTTCGCGATAGGTTGCATAAGGCTAGGTCTTAAAATTGGCGATGACGAAGACTCCGCACATTTCGCTCTACATTCCATTTACAAAGACGAATTTTTTGGAATGCATCAACCACGTAAAGAATTTAGCGAGAGATTAAACAACAAGTTTCCAGAATTGAAATATAAGAATCCGTATTTGAACCTAGTGGATTATACAGATTTGAATAATAAAGGTATAAAAAGAACATTTGTAGATAATTTTATATGCATGAATATACCGAGAATCCGATAAATGTCTTGGTATATGGAGCAAAAGGTTGGATAGGACAGCAGTTCATCCAAGTGCTGAAAGCAAACAACATCCAGTTTGTTGTAGGCGCTTCTAGAGCAGACAATTACGAGACCTTGTTGGCAGAAATCGCCTCCATCAAGCCAACCCACGTGGTTTCATTTATTGGCAGAACTCATGGTTCAATTGGTGAAAAGGTCTACACAACGATAGATTATCTTGAACAAGAAGGAAAATTGGTGGAAAATGTCCGCGACAATTTATATTCGCCCTTATTGCTCTCAATGATATGCAGAGAGAAAAATGTCCACTACACGTATTTGGGCACTGGTTGCATATTTAAATTTGACGAAGAGCATCCTTTTGGTAAGGAGGAGAATGGGTTTCATGAGGGCTCGCAACCCAACTTTTTTGGTTCGTCCTATTCCATAGTAAAGGGATTCACAGACAAACTAATGCACTTGTTTGAAAACGATGTTCTAAATCTACGGATACGAATGCCAATTACGGGAGAGAAGAATGGCCGTAATTTCATAACGAAAATCGCGACATATCCCAAGGTCTGTTCTGTGCCGAATTCCATGTCAGTATTGCCCGAGTTGTTGCCTTACGTCTTGGAGATGATGAAGAAAAAGACTACAGGAACGATGAACCTAACCAACCCAGGACTAATAAGCCATAATGAGATTCTTGAAATGTACAAGGAAATAGTAGACCCATCATTTCAATGGAAAAACTTCAGCATGGAAGAGCAACGCGCGATTCTTGCAGCAGACAGATCAAACAATTATTTGGATACCAGCAAACTAGAGGCGCTATTTCCAGGAATAGATAATATCAAGGTAGCCGTTAGAAAATGTCTTATTGACTACAAGAACAAAGAAAACAAGAACAAAGAAATGAATGATTATAACGAAGACATGAAACGGATGTATCTAAATATGCACAAGAAAATGCAAAATAAAGAAATATAAAGACATGAACGTAAATACAACATATAGAAATGAACAAGGCAGAGTTGTTGGATACTATTCGTAAAATTTGCGCACCTGGAAAGGGTATTTTGGCGGCGGATGAAAGCACCGGAACCATCGGAAAACGTTTTGATAGTATCAAGTTGGAAAATACGCACGATAATCGTATCGCGTATCGTGAGTTGTTGTTTACCGCACCCAATTTGAACAAGCATATCAGTGGCGTCATTACCTACGAAGAGACCTTATTTGACAAGATGAATTGCTGTGGTAGCGGTTGCTACAGTGATTGTGTCGGTACGCGATTAATCCAGCCCTTGTTGGACGCGGACATCGTAGTGGGAATCAAGGTGGACCAAGGCGTAAAACCGCTATACGGAACAGACGGCGAATCAGTAACCCAAGGCTTGGACGATTTGGATGTTCGTTGCAAGAAATATTACAATGCAGGCGCTCGTTTTGCAAAGTGGCGCGCGGTCTTGAAGGTGGATACACAAAAGCATTTGCCATCAGATTTGGCAGTGCATGAGAACGCGGTAACCCTTGCTCGTTATGCGTCCATTTGTCAGAACAATGGATTGGTGCCCATCGTAGAGCCAGAGATTCTAATGGACGGCACGCATACATCGGCCCAAGCGCGTGATGTCGCAATCGAAGTGCTTAGCGTGGTATACCGAGAATTGCAACGTCATCACGTGGACGTAGAATGCACGCTCTTGAAGCCCAACATGGTTCGTCCAGGCGTCTCTTCTACGGAAAAGTTGGATTGCGCAGTACTCGCAGAGCATACCATTCGCGCATTCCAACACACTATCCCACCCATTATGCCAGGCGTCGTCTTTTTATCAGGTGGCATGTCTGAAGTGGAGGCGAGTGTTGCATTGAACGAGATAAATAAACACCCAGCGACCAAGCCATGGCGTCTAACCTTTTCATACGGAAGAGCGCTACAAGCGAGTGTCTTGGATGTTTGGAAGGGCCAACCCGAAAATAAAGAAGCCGCGCAGCAAACTCTATTGAAGCGCGCGCAGGCAAATGGCATGGCATCCAATGGCGAGTATGTTAATGAAACAACGGACAACCAATCGTTGCACGAGAAGGATTATGTTTACTAACCGCGGGTGCGAGAAAAAGGCACTAAAAAAAGGGCACCAACACTAACATTTTTATATTTCAAATGCCTATTTAGTTTTTTCTAATTTTTTTAATCTTTCGTCTACTATGTGTAGAATATTATAAATTGCGTCTAAATGTGTAACCAGTTGTTGGTCATAATATCTTGCTAATGGAACTGATTTTGAATATCTATCATTGGCAATGTTTGTTTTTTTTTCAGTTAATAAATTATTTATTACCTTAAAATTGTATTCTATTGATGTTTTTTTATCATTTTCCTCTAATTCTTTTTGTTGTTTTTCTAATTCTAATATTCTTAGTTGTAATTGTTGTATTTCTTCTGAAACTGACGTCATGTTGTAAATATAAATGCTAATAAACTAGCATTTATATTTCAATTTTTTTATAAATAATCAGCATTTGAATTGTAAAAAGGTTCAATAATTCGCCAATTTTTCTGTGCTATTTGATGTATCAATATTATAGATTAATTTGTAATGATTAAGTTTCCAATCAACTTTACATAACGGACAAGGGCATCTGTTGTAGGATAGCAACGGGTCTTCTGTGTAAAATTGACGATAAGCGTCAGCATTTTTGCGAATATTTCGGTTAATTTCCAAGATGTTCAAGAATTTGACATTCCATGCAGGCCATGTGCGCTTGTCTAGTATTTCTTTCGGTGGCATCATGTTTGTTGGGTTAAAATGTTCATAATATAATTGGTCAATTTCAGTTGTAAATTGTCTTCGGTTATAATACAATTTGCGAAATACCTCTTCTAGTAAAGGCACCCAACTTCTAGACCTATATTGCTGTAATTGAGCGACGACTTGATGAAAATTTTCAAAATAAAGGTCATCATCAAGCATGCAATCAGGAAGTAAAGCGCTAGGTGATTCATTCAAATGATTGATTACTTGAATTTTATTATACAACATGTATGACAAATGCCTATAAATAATATTAATGGTATATTTTGTATGCATAGCAATACATGTTATTGATACTTGATTATGCTGGACCTTACAATCCATGATTTCGTTTCAATTTTATTTGATTACGAATATATTTACAAAAAAAAATGATAATTTCGTGCACCAATCACAGCAATAACAATAACAACAAAGCAATGTCAGCAACAGAAAGTACCATCTTTATTCACGACGCGACCACATATACGATTCATTCAGGGAAATCGGCCAAAGGGAACGACAAGTTATTGGACGATTCGTCACCAAGTGATATTTGGTTTCATGTAGCAGACGCGCCATCCGCGCATATTATTTTGAGCAATCCAACCAACCTAGCCATAAACAAGATCCCGCGACAAGTAATAAAAAGATGCGCATGTATTTGCAAGGCAAGCGCAAAACTATCTACAAAATGCGCAATTATTTATACAGAACGCGCAAACGTAGAAAAGACCGAGGTACTTGGTCGCGTAACAACAACAAATGTGCGAATGATTCAGATTTAGATTTAGAGTTGCGATTCAGGTATAATGTAATAATATTCAATCCAAACTTCATTGGTAGGTGGTTCACGTAAATATGTATGATAAGAAAAATAGTCATAGGATGGGTCAATAGCATCCAAGCTTGTTTCATTTTTCCATAGTAATTTGCGAAGTTGCACCTCTTGTGGGTGGTATTTCAACATGAAATTAAAATAGATTTCATACTCAGAGGCCCCGCTTTTGGGTGCATCGCGAACACATTTAAAAAACGCCTCGTGAAATGGACAACGATGATAAGACTCAACTAACTGGAATAGCTCTTTAATAAAGGCGGTTTTAAACAACATATGATGACAAATGCCAGACTTGTGCGCATCCATACGAAATAATGTTGGGTGCATTTTATTCAAATGTTCAAGATATGGTAAATGGCATTCGGTGCTATAATTAAACAAACCTGCACCAGTTTTCGGGTCAATAAATGTGGTTGGTTGGAAGAAAAACGTGTCTGCGTCAACAATCAAATAGGTATCTAAAATGCCAGGAATGATAAGGCCAGCATACAACTTAAATAATTGTTGCAAATACCAACCTGCGCGTTTCGTTGCGTCGGGGTGAATTGCGTTAAAAGTATCCTTTGAAAATGGAAATGTGCTTTCAGGAATCGTAATGCATCCGTCCAAAGTGAAGCCCGCATCATACGGAATAATATAAATATTTCTATACCCCACCACATTTTGTTGTGTATATTTCACCTGTTTTGAAACAATGTCTTTATCATTAGGACCAACTGAAATGACAATGTCAAAGAGGTTCTTCATGTCAGTGCCAGTCTTATCAGTCATGTATATACACATTTGAAGATTTATTATTAACTTGTTTTTTACGAAATAATTTAAACAACAATATACAAATAACTTAATCTTATTTTAATATAATTAACATGTCTGATGAAGACGAACCCCTATTGGACGCCGAATTTAAGATATATTGCAATGGATTTTGGTGCGGGTTTACGAATCATGTAAAAACTAGCACAATACACGAGTTGAATGTAGACTTTTTTGCGGACATATTAAGCAGAACAAGACTAAAAAGCTTTATGTTTGTGCACCATGTAGAAGATGCGAATGTCTTATTTGAATCCGTATTCGCGCCATCTATGGTCTCTTTAAAAAAATGGAAATACAAGTTGCATTATTCGGGAGAAAGCTTGGCCAGAACAGACTTGTATTTTCCAAACAAGACATATTATGAAACATATGATGTGGTATTATGCTCGCATGGAGCAATTAGAGACAATATAATAGACTGCCCTTTTTTTGTATATTATTGTTATGAGTCGTCGCGTCTAGAGAGATTGCAACCCATTTATAGGCATATGAAGGCATACTGGCTGATACCAGAAAAGTTTTGCTGCATGATAGTTTCGAATGGGAATGTAGAGTCGCGAAATAAAATTCTCCGTTTGGTAAATAAATACAAACGTGTAGATTCGGCTGGAAAATACATGAACAATATGGTAGACGTGGAATTAGATTGTCATTATACATCGGAAGAGTTCATCAAGTTTATTGCGCAATATAAATTTATGATATGCTTTGAAAATACTATCGAAGGAACATATATCACGGAAAAAATCATAAATCCGTTTTTAGCTAGAACGATTCCCATATATTTTGGTACAAATTATTGCACACATGTTTTCAACAGGGACGCTTTTTTATATTTGGAAGATGAGTCAGAGAGAAGCTACCATGCCTTATTAGAAAGAATAAAGGAGTTGGATGATGATGATACCAAATATTTGCAAATGGCAAATGCGCCAGTATTTAATCCCAATTTTGATTACACGAACACGTATGGCATAGAAGAAATCGCAAACAGGGTGGAACTTATATTGGAGAATATCCCCATTATAGAATCCGATGAAGAACAAGATGATGAATATCAAAATTCAAATGATTACAATTACGAATATAATCACGAATACCAAGACCAAGACAACCATGAATGTCAAGACAACCATGAATGTCAAGACAACTATGAATGTCAAGACAACCATGAATGTCAAGACAACTATGAATGTCAAGACAACTATGAATGCCAAGCCAATAATGAATATGAATACGACTACAATAACGAATGCCAAGATGAAGAGGACATGCACAATGCACGCTAATCATGAATATCAATAATCACTCAACCTCAACCAACACGGGTAAATGGTCAGACCCATATTCTTTAAAGCCATCTTCAATACGGGTTGGATACCAGTTGCACTTAGACAAGGGCGCCTTTTGAAAGCCCTTGGTAAGAATATTATCAATATTCATTTTGCGCTCAATATAATAGGTCGGACATAAGTTGTGCGTTTCAAATCCAGGTGTGTTATACAGCCTGCATTTTTTTTTGTACTCATGATTAAAGTCGCCACCAATAATAATACTACAATCTTTTTTTCGCGAAATGGCATGCAAATCGTCCCATTGTTTATATCGTTTTTGAGGAGACTGGTCGTCAAGGTGAATATTAAAAATATCGCACGGCCGATTTTTATATAAACACCGCGTATATACGCCGTATTCTAGCGGATAATGTGAGATGGTATTTTTTGGAAATAGAGAGCGCTTCAAAAAGGTTACATTTCCGCTTTCAGAGTTTTTATTATATCCCCATACCATAGTTTTTAATTCTGAAATAAAGTATTTGTTTCCAAATAACAATACGAGATTCAAGTATTCTTTCGGCATGACCTCTTGCAACATTATTATATCCGCATCAATCTCCTTCAAAATTTTACCGATTCGCGCAAACCTGGCCTTATTATCAAATATAACAGAGGTATCTACGCCTGGGTAATAAGATTTCTTTACCCATTCGGCAGCAAGTATATTCCATGTTAAGACTTTCATATCTATTATTACATGATAAAAAATAAAAGGTATACTTGAATAAAAATACAATATATTTATTCAAGTAATCAAGTCCACAAAAACAACACAACTATTACTTTACTTGTCTACAGGCTTTTGAAACATCTTGACGCATTCCCAAATTTTTGCGGCCTCGTCAATCGTGAAAGCACCACGCTTTTGTGCCAAGCCCAAAAACTGAACCATCAAGTTCAATGCGGCAATTTCATTTTTAACTTCAACATCAGCAAGACGAACTTCGTGTTTCTTTTCGGCGACGGGTGCAGGTGCGGCAGAAGTAGAAGCAGGTGATTCCATTATAGAGCAAATAATAACTTGATTCTAAGTCATTATTCATATAACTATTTTGCGCGACCTAGTAAAACATAAGTAAAAATAAATGATTATTATAAAAACATAAAGCGTATTCCGTTTTATATAATAGGTGTGTTAATATGATGATGGCAAATTACTTGGAGCATTTATTAGCAAAAAAAAACTGGGGATTGGTAATCAACCACGAAGACCATTTACGATATGTTCGTTCGACAGACGAGACAAGTTATATTGAAGTCGTAAAGAAGAGTGAGCGTAAAATAGAAGTATCCATTCCATTAAAGAATTCAACTATTCAATACCGAACAAGGTTCGCATCAGAAATGCAAGCATATGAATATATTGAAGACTATATATACGACGTCCCTACATCCGAAGACAACAGCCCAACAACTCTTAGTTAATCCAAAACGGGAATCCGTCAGGCAACTTGGGAATCGGTGAAGGGGGAAGACCCCACAATTTCTCCCATGCAAACGAGGGCGATGGTTGGCCCTTTTTCTTAATAGAGAATGGGCAAGTATAATCGGCGGGCGAATTCAAGGCGACACAAGGGTCGCATGGCTGTTTTATAAACTTGAATCCCTTTATAAGATTGGGAAGTTCCTTGTAATCCACATCGGATATCTTGCTTACATGAGCACCAGTAATCCCGTCATTACCAACACTATGAACGCGTACCAATTTGCCCTTATTACATTGAATCAAATCATTATCATCGCTAATTAATCCGCTGTTGATTCCATACGTGCCACGCCCACTATATGGGTCGGCAGAGGGAGACGTGCCAGGAACTCGTGCACCTTCTATTAAAAACTGACCTTCCTTGTCATTAAGTGCAATCATTTGCAATATGGCGTTTTCATTGTAGATGGTTCGGTCATTATTCATAGATTTCAACGGCCCCTTTTTGGACATGGTGCTACGAGAGATGGCATCAAAATATATGTCTTGCGTTCTTTGGCTCCACGGCCACATACCCGTTTTAATCAACTCTTCAGCTTCCTTTTGCGTAGCCTGTAGCTGAATCATGTCCATATCAAAAATAACGTCTTGATTTTGAGCGGCTTGAACCCGAATAAATTCCTTTATGACCGAGTCGCTCCATTTATTTTTGACACGATTGTTAACATAAATTTCAGGTCCGATACCATCCGTTTTATATCCACCATTACTGCTATAAACGATATTAAATGCCGCAAGTGCATCATCATCTACCTTATTCATAAATGGTTCAAACAATCCAAATAATCCTAAATACTTACTAAAAATCAATAAAAAACATACGATTACTATGGACCATATCAATTTATTAGAGAACATTATATGCACTATAATAAATAAGAATATTTTATTCATTTGGATGCAGCCGCCGGCGCATTAACGACATAATGAGAGAAGTTGTACAACCCAAGAAAAAATACGGCTAGAGCCAATGAAACTACAATATTTTTCATGGCGGTCAAAATAAGGATGAATACTAAAATGAGATTTCCAATCAAGGTATTGAATAAAGATGCAAATAATTCAGGGACGGCATAGAATATAACCCATATTCCAATCAATAAGGTTAATATCCCTACAAATAAACTATGTTTGGCTTGTATATTTTGAAGTATTGCCATATATAATAAATGTATAAAAAAGTGTAGTGCATTTACTTTCTAGAGACGCGGGTTTTTCGCGCGACGACAGGTCGTTGTTTTTTGGACTTGTTTGCGCCACCACCGATTCTTCGTCGTGTGGGTTTTTCTGCGTTTTCAGTCTCATCAGATGAGGTGAAATTGTCCCACCAACTACCAATGCCGCTGCCGCTACCACCGCCCTTCTTTTCACTTTCTTCATCCTCGTCGGAACTATCGTCATCGCGGTCATCATCATTTTTGTTTAGTGCAAGATATCCTAATCCACCAACCAAGGCAGTTCCAATAAAAAGCGCAAAGCGTTGAATCATTGCTTAATACCCCAATATAAAAAATTATACGTATATAAACACAAAATGAATTATATTTTATTATATATTGTGAAATGAGTTTAGTAGAAAATTTAGAGGTTGACATAATAGATTACAAGGGCGAAAAATGCTTTCAAGTAGTCGCCGAATATATTAACGAAACAATGTGCAATATATTAGTCAAACGAGTTGATACAACAGATGCCAATAGTGGTTGGGACGACAATCTTCACATTTTTGCACATGACCACAATGGAAATAGTCAAAAGATAAGAATAGGTAAATCGGCAAAGCAACTAAGGAGACTATTAAACGTAGAGTTCCCACCACCATTCCGTCTGGTGAAATCAAATAAAAAGTTGGACGACATTTGGTATAAAAGTTATAATCGATTCCAAGTGAATCATCATTATATTCATCATGTAGGTCGTGACCATTTCAATGGACTTTTTAATACAGATATCGTGCATTTGCCATCGAGCATGTTTGCAATAGGAATGAAAGACGGGGGTGCATATCAGTATCACGATAGTTATGGTGGATATCCATGGACCTACGAGATAAATCGCACGATTGATTATATCATATATGCTGCATTTGATAAAACGCCTAATAAAAAGCCTCGTGATTTTTATTGCATAATTTGTGCCTTGGATGGTTATATAGAAGCATGTTATCCATCAGAACGTAATATCCCCAAGAGGGTTGAAGACAATGAATATCACAAGCACTCATTAATACATGCTCCACCAGGTGAACCAAATGCATATCCAGTCTTTCATAAGCAAAAATACGTATTGGGGCAATCCACACACCCTGACACTGCATATACGATTGCTGTACCCGATAGGTATTATTATGAATTGAATCAATATAATTTGTATCGTTCAATTCACAGAGGAATTCCCTTTAAAAATAAGATTTCAAAAATAGTATATGCGGGTAATGACAGAGGAAGTAAATACAATTTCACAAAGCGACGTGATATTGAAGTCTCTCAGCGCGCGTATTTTAGCAGTAATTCAGTGCCAAAAGAGAATATTCACGCTCCATCGCACATAGAGCGCAATGATATGATAAATTACAAGTATATATTGGACATAGATGGTAATGCAAGCACCTGGGATGCAACTGCATGGAAATTGAATTCGGGGTCAGTAATATTCAAGGCGGACTCCAATTGGGAGCAGTGGTTTTACAAGGAATACAAACCTTGGGTGCACTATGTGCCAGTAGCGGATGATTTCAGCGACATACAAGAGAGATATAAGTGGTGTGAAGCGAACCCAGAAAAGTGCGAGGATATCATACGCAATGCAAAGGAGCTTTTTCAAACAATATACAGACACGAGAATGTGCTAAAATATGTGCACAACTTGTTAGACTTGTTGATGGATGAGCAATCGCGCAATTAAATAATATATATAATCAAATGACGGATGAGTATATATATAATATTGTGATATGTGGATTTAAACTATGCCCGATGCAGACGTTCCAACATTGCCAGTGCAGGGCGCACCATTTCCATTAACACGAGGAGGATAGGGAGCCAATTCGGGAGGAGGATTGGCACATCTACGCTGAATCTTCAATGTGTATTGACTAGCGGTTTGTGGCTGTTTAATCATTTTGGTATAAGGACCGCTGGCGGCCATGGTATTGTATTTGAATCTAGCGGTAGAAGTATTACACAAGGTAGGGCTACATCCGACTCTATGTCCGATGTATTTGGCCTCGGCATTCACATCTGTGACACAAATATTTGCAGCCGAGACTTCTTGTAGATAAACGCCCTGCGAAGCAGAGTCAGTTTGGTTGCCAGTATAAATAGGTTTGACCCAGTAATTAGGGTATTGTCCATTATATAAATATCGGTATTTCTTCTCCAACATTCCCTTGGTATTGATGACAGATTGTTTCACATACATGTATTGGTCGCCAGGGACTATTACAGATTGATTCACATTCAATGAAACATTATCAACATATGTTCCACAACATCCACCATTTCCAATGGGATAAACCCCGCGGAAAGGAGTGCCCTGTTTGGACATGCGCATATTTTGTCCAACATAACCGATGTTTCGGTGTGGTCCGTTGAGAGAAAAGCCGACGGGTCCATAACTTTCAATGGCAAGCTGAAGACCACGACTGCTATGGCCAAAAGGTCCCTGAGGAAGCCAATAGCCACCTGGTGGTTTACCACTTCGGTTGGACCCATACTGAATAACAGATTTCCTTTTCATTGCAACAATAGACATTATATAACATATAAAGAGATAATAACCCGACCCCTCAAACAATCCCTCAAACAAATAATAATAATCGTGCGCTGGGGTCGGAATCAATACATCGTAAAAGGAACCAATATAGCTTGGTATCCGCAATGAATTCAAGCCTGAGTTGCACTTTTGTACTTTTCTCATCATCCTCGGCCAAGCAAAAAATAATAAGCGAGCCTAAACTATAATATGCTGCCTTGTAGGAAACCCAAGAAGGAAGCGTTGTCAATCGTTGTATTTCAGGTGCAATATGTGGTAGTTTCAATGAGAATGGTGTGGTAAACCAGACACGTCCAAAGGCGTCCACTGGCATGAGTTGTTCGTATCCGACACAAAGAAAGGATGACTCGTCAACAACAAGGATATTATCAAGGTTGAACCAAGAGAATGTGTGTGCATATTTTTCTAAATAAAAGAGTTGTTGTCCAATACATTGCGCAAGTTTTACACCCTCAAAATACTGGAGCTTCTCTCTTCGTTGAGAGAGAAGTTCTCGCAAGGAGCACACATTTTTTGCATAAAAGCTGGCCTGTGTAAATGTTTGTGTAATAGTTATACCGCCACATAACTTGGAGTCGGCGAGTGCTCTGCAAAAAACTTCATTAGGTTCATGAAATGATAAGACACAACGATTGCCAACTATTTTATATGTTGTCGTCATGTTCGTATGGATATATTAGTTTTCAAGTAAATATCTTTATTTGAAAACAGGTGCAAAGTAATAATAGGCGCGCCGAGGCCCCGCAACCCACAACCCACTTAGCGGGGCTCGTCTTTAAATGGGTCCATTAATGTATCTATAAATGAATTTAAAGCCATCGGATTCACAAGCTTCGCTTTATTATTACAACCGAACCAGGCACGCAACCAATTCTTTTGAATATATTCCTGATTTATAATTTCTTGTTGAAACATTTGGTCTATGACGGAAAATGCGGATTTCAACGCAAGGATGCCCTTAACCAAGTCCTTCTTCATGTTGAATAAATACACTATGCGTTCCTTTTCCGTCGCGGTAATAGAATTGCCCTTTGTATTCATATAACGTATTTCATTCTTCACATTTTTCAAAATAGTAATCGTCTTCTTTCGGTGGTCGTCAATCTTTTTAATGATGGAAAAAATATTTGTATTGTAAATAATCGGATATTGCATACGAATAGTTCGCGGAATCAAAAATTGATTGGTTTCTTTGATTTCCGATATTTTTTTCTCCACGTCAATCAGTTTGGTCTTCATTTTGGTATCCAACTCCTTCTTGTCAACGCAAAGTTTATCTTGTATTGCTTTTCTCTCTTCGGTTGTCATTCCCTTCTTGTAAAGTGAACGTTCCAAAGTAATGTCGTTAAATAATAAAATATATCCGCTAGTAAATTCTACGGACGATTGCAACTTGTCATATTGGTGGGCGGATATCTTGTGCGCTTCAGAAGCAGCATCCAACTTGAAATAATTTACCAACGCCAACAAAAAGGCAATCAATGCATTGATGGAAGAGAGAAAGAATCCGCCCCAGTTATAATCCTTCACAACCGCGGCAACTACTGTAGCAGCTGTCGAAAGCAAAATTGCAGGCATCATCAACTTGTTCAATTGTTGCTCTGAATAATACTTGGCCTCCATATAAATCATCTTTTGACCCTTCAAATAACTGGCTAATATATCAAGCGAAGAAGAGTGCCGATGATTTTCGTCAAAATAATATTTATTGATGCTGTTTTCAACATCATGATAGTTTAAACGCTTGTATAATTTCTTTACATGCTGGCCTGGAACGTTAGTTGTACTATCCTCGCTATCGCTTAAATCACTCCCACTTTCGGCATAATATTTATCGCCATTCATGTCATTAATACCATTTCTACGTGTTGATTTAAATGCGTTAAATGCATTGGACAACAATTTCATATTTTCAGATGCGCCTTGAGTCCTTGGGGTCTTTGGAGACGGAATTTCGTCAGTAATATTGATTGCAACCGCATCAGAAGCTGACACATCAGCCGTTGTATTTTCATTTATTTGACTCATATATATCCTGTCCATAATTTTATTTTATAGATATAGCGTATATGACTCAAACACGGAAAAATGTTCCATGGAGAGGCTGGAAGAGAGAACAGCCAAATGTTCATCAGAGAACCATGATGATGAAACGATGTGGAAACAAATGTTTTCTAGGCCCTAACAAGTCATATCCGATATGTAAAAAAAATACATGCAAGGTAAGCAAAAAGGGAGTTTATGCTGCATATGTACGCGCCCGCCAATATCACCGATATAAAATCTCAAAAAAAGCAAAGAGAATGCTACGCAAGTAATTACACCATTGAAGATTTTAATTCTTCAAAGGTATAAATTATACAATAAAATTGAAATCTAAATATTTGAATCTTATAATATATTAATACATGAAATCAATATACTATAACTGGAAAAAATCACATGACCCACAAAAGAATCCCATGGCTGATGAAGAAACATGGGGTCAGTTTGTAGATTTAGAGATAAATGAATATTACAACGACCGACATAAAAATAAATATACCAATTTGATGAAATATGAACCCTCATTATTTACTATTCAAGAAAACACCAACGTAGTAAATATTCAATCAAAAGTTATCATATACGACTCGTCATATATGTTTATATTGTCGATGAGTGCGCTAGGATTATATACCCTTGTGCAAATATTTATGCAATATATGACGAAATATCATGGTAATGGGTATGGTTCACAGAAACAATCTGGTGTATAATCATCTGACGGACAACCACCATCAATAAATGCATTTGTATCTAAAATCATGTAATTAACATATTTTTGAATCGCACAAGGTGTCTCGCCAGTTAATTTGTTCTCCGGGTCAATCGTATAATAAGAATATATCGGCTTCAATTCTGGATCAAGCTTAGAAGGAGTAATAACAGGAGGGTCCAGTGCAAGGTTAGAACTTAGTTCCAATATAACGATGCCACTTAAATCAAGCTCAGTAATGAGGTTAACTTGCAAGTTAGACTTGTTAAAAGGTAATACCTCACAACCAGCGGGACATGCTTGTGTGGTTATTTTACGAATCGCCATCAACTCGCCTTGAGAGCTAATCCGATTTGTTCGTTTGCAATTATAATAAATGTGATTTGCTCGTTTGTTTGCCATAACCTCTGAGTAAGATAAATGTTTAGCAAAGTTTCCAAATGCCGGTTTTGCAGGATATATAGTATATGCGTGCGCCATATATACTATATATATAATTTGATTTTGGATTATTTCGTCTTTTGTAGGTCGACTATTACATTTGTTCTATTTTTATTTATTGAAAAAATCAACTCCAACTAAAGAGCCGTTTGAAATGTAATCAATACAAGCCCCACCACCCGTTGAAACAAATTGAAATTGATGCGGGAATTTATTAACAAAGCCAGCCGTGTCGCCACCTCCAATGATAATTTGTTTGCCTGAATCCATCAATATCTTGACCAATGCATTGCTTCCCTCACAATAAAGTGCATTTTCCACTACTCCAAGAGTGCCGTTCCAGAATACGACATCACAATCTGCCACAAGTTTGGCTAAATCGCGCAAACTCTCTTCTCCCACGTCGTAAAAGAATTTATCAAGAGGCAATGCATCCTTTGTGCACTGATGGCGTTCATTGGGGTCAGTTCCAATGCTTGCGGCACAATATCCGTCGCGCATTAAATGAATTTGTGCCTTATTCTGACTGATTTGATGAAGGTAATCGTCCATTTTATCTTTAATAATGCCATTAATGTTGCCTCCAGCAATATAGATATGATTCATTTTTTTGGACAGAGCATCCAACAAGGGCAACTTATCGTGAACCTTGGCACCGCCACAAATGGCCATAATTCGCTTATTTTCCTTGTTCTCCATCAATATCTTTAATGCCTCTAGCTCGCCATTCACTAAATATCCAAAGGCGCGTTGGCTTGCATGGACCCCGCAGATACTTAAATGGTCGCGATGCATACACCCAAATGCGTCATTCACATAAAAGTCGCCGAGTTGCTGGATTACACGTCTAGCCTCATTGTCCTCAGGATATGCCGTGTAATTGGTTTCTTCGTCGTGAAACCGAAGGTTCTCCAACAAATAGATTCTATGTGTGCCCTGCGCCAAAGTATCCAACGTAGCCTGGCTCAATCCGTGCTCCAAGAAGCAGACGGGTTCGCTAAAGTAGGTTTGAATTTTATCTAGGTAATGTTTCCAACTATACTTGTCCGTATGTCCGCTGGGTCTTCCAAAATGCGACATGATTACGAGACGACTGGCTCCGTCTCCCAAGATTTTATGAATGGTTGGCATGGAAGAAGCAATCCGATAGTCGTCGGTAATCTTGAAATCAGATGTTGTCGGAACATTCCAATCCACGCGAAGCATCACCTTCTTATCGCGGAGCTGAAAATTATTAATGAAGCACTTATGAGTCGTGGTCGCTGCCGCAGTCTTTTGTCTCTCAAAATCGATGACCTTTTCCAACATACGCACAACTTGGGCGGAGTAAGACCACTCATTGTCATACCAAATCATCAATTTAAAGCGGTTTCCACCCAAATGCATGGATGCGAGTTTATCTACTATTGACGGATATGTGGTGGTTAAAAAATCGCAGCTTACCAAATTAAGCGCGCTAACCTTAATAAAGGGATGCTTTTCAAGTTCGGCCATAATTTCATCAAGTGTTGTTTTTCTCTCCAACTCAACGTTCAAATCCACTATGGAGACGTTGCTAACAGGGACTCTCAATGACGTGCCATATACTTTCCCGTCTAGACTCGGGATGACATCATAAATGGCTTGGGATGCTCCAGTAGAATGCGGGATAATATTGTTCAAAATGCCGCGATGGGTTCGGTTGTTTGAATTGATGGCGTCTACGGTAGTCTGTGTTGCGGTAGTCGCGTGAATGGTTGTGAAGTTGGCATTCGCAATTTGGTAAGTATCGTTCAAAAACCTTAGAACTGGCGTAATGCAATTTGTAGTGCATGAAGCGTTTGATATAACCTTTTCGCCATTGTACTTGTCATCGTTAACATTGTATACGAACATGGGAGTTCTATCCTTGGGTGGTGCAGACATGACTACATAATCTACCTTGTGTTGCTGACATTTCGGCGTAGTTAAATAGGCGCCAGTAGCCTCGATAACATGATTGATTCCATATTTTTGCCAATCCAATTCGGCTGCATTCTTGTTTCTGAAAATGTGGACAACCTTATCTCCAACTTGAAAGTTGTCCGTGTCAATAATTTTAATGGATTGTTGAATAGTGTATTTATGAACACTATCATGTTTCAAATAACTTTCCATGTGCTTTACATCAAAGTCAAGCGCATTAATTGCTGTAACTTGAATGTCTGGGTTATCAAGCAATTGAATGAAAACCGCCTTGCCAATTCGTCCAAATCCATTGATACCGACAGAAATCATGTTTATATGTTGTATTATAAATTCGTATTTAAGATGTTTTATTTGAATTATTTTTTATATTAAAGATAGTATAATTTATGATATAAATAATGTCCACCAACAAAACATCGGACAATACAAAACCAGATGACAATAAATTTGAATTGGAGCATCGTTGTAAGACGTGTTTGGGAGTGGGACTAGTAAAACGCGTCCAATTAAAATGTGAAAATTGTGGGTCATGTGTGCCTTTACCTCCGCCGTGCCCACAACCATATGAGCCATGCGAACATTGCGATGGAACTGGCACTCAACCCGCTTACCAAAAATATTCTTCTACCATAACCAAAAGCGAGCTTCTTTTCCAAGAGCAAAATACCAAACAATAACAATAAAAATCATACCATTAAAAAATAAAAATGAATCAATCTGACAATATGACAATCCAATACAAATAAAAGATTGTCATGTTGAAGCGTATATTTTGTGGGTGTTTCTTAGAAGCTTCCAATAAAGATGCATTAAATCCTGTAAAATCGCCGACTAAATGGAAAGACGCAATACAATTTGTTCCGCCGATTACAGAAGGTGAGGTCATCAGTGTGTATGATGGTGATACGATTACGATAGTATCCAAGTTGCCGTATGATGCGTCTCCATTATATCGGTTTTCAATTAGATTAGCAGGAATTGATTGCGCTGAAATAAAAGGCAAAACAGAATACGAACGGGACTTGGCGCAAGAAGCCAAATGTGCATTACAAAAATTGATTTTAAATAAGGTAGTTGCATTGAAAAATTTGAAAACTGAAAAATATGGTCGTGTATTGGCAGATGTATATCTTGGGGATTTACATGTAAACCAATGGTTGCTAGATAATAAGTATGCTGTTGAATATTCAGGCGGAACAAAGATGAATTGGGTTTAATTGTAAAATTATGCAGTAGCAGGTGCGTTATACATAGTAGGCACGTCTTCCCCAGTAGTAAAAGTTAGACAAAAACTAAAGTCCATATTGTTTAAATTGATAATGCGCCCGTATTCGTCCAACATTTGTATTTGCATTTTTTCAATGTTGACCGGTCCATAGTATTCGCGTGGAGTGGTAATAAGACCAATGTTGCTAAACGTGATGGCTGCAGATACACTAGATTGAACTGCAATGCGGGCAAGAATATTTTTGTTCAAGAGAGACTCGTTGAATGCGCTAAAAAAAGTATTGTTTGCATTGTTGTAATCATCAATGGCTAAATAGAGATAGGATGCACCGGCCAAGTTCAATACACCTTCGCTGATATAGGCTGAGTTGTTTATATAAATTCCGTTGCGAAATCCGAGTTTCCAACCGAGTTTTAATGGCAGAGGTGTAGAATAGTCGGGTACACCATTTATGTCTGCTTGTAAATCAATGATAAAATTAAAAGGAGTTCCAAAGGGATAACTCTCATTTACTGCGACAAGAAGCTGACTTGAACCACTAGTACCCGTTGCATTTTCATTTACGGAAAAATATATGTATTGTAAGTAAGTAGTTGTGGTTAATGATTGCAAGAATGTGTTAATTAATTCAACTGCATCAAATGCAGTAAAATTGCCGTCTGGAATAATAACTGCAGTTTCTTCTAGGTCGCTAGCAGCAGCGGAGCCAGCGCGCAACCAGAAAAAATTATTCCCGAGCATTTTGCTTACGGAATAAAATGCCGTTGGTGGAAATTCAATAGCAGAAAGTTCCATGTTAACCACTGAATTGATTTTCATAGGTAAGTTGATATGAAAATTGCTTGGTTGTGTTACATAATAACTTTCTCTAAACCTAGTATCAATATTCAAAACAATACTCCTATTGCGTTTTTTCACTGGATTAACCCACCCAGGAAAGTATTCACTTGGGTGCGTTGGCATGTATATTTGGGTAGGTACCTTGGCAGGCTCAGGCTTAATAGTCGCTACTGCAAGGGTCGGTGCTTTATCTGCCAATAAGATTTGTTTTGCCTGTTCAATAAATTTCAATGTTTGTATTTTTACCATTGGTTCAACGGCTCCATCAGACATTATATTCTCTCTTAATCCTTGTTCTTTTTGCAACAAGTCAGTATCTGTATAATTTGGCGTTAGCTGAAACATTTCCTCTAGTTCAACTTTTGTATAATTGTTCAAGTTTAAATCAAATTTACTCATTGGTGATATATATATATTTTATAAAACAAAATTGCCCTAACTAACATATAATCGCAACCATCCGAGCAAAAATAATATTATAAAAATTGAATTAAAAGCATATTATGATACTAAATAGTATTAATCATATGGAATTATCAGAGGAACAGCAGTTCGTTTTTAATAAATATGTTAATGGGGATAATATATTTATTACTGGACCAGGTGGGACAGGTAAATCTGCACTGATTCGTGAGATATATAAACATGCAAATAGCTACGGAAAGAAGATACAAGTATGCGCTCTAACAGGTTGTGCGGCGTTATTGCTTCAGTGCAAGGCAAAAACAATACATTCGTGGGCTGGCATCGGTCAAGGGGTAGGACCGAACCACATGATAATCGAGCGGGTTGCGAAAAACAAGTATAAACAGAAAATTTGGACTGGCGTGGATATTTTAATAGTAGACGAGGTAAGTATGATGTCTAAAAAACTATTTGACCTGTTGAATGAGCTTGGAAAGCGTGTGCGAAAGGATAAAGATAAACCATTCGGCGGTATTCAGGTAATATTTTCGGGGGATTTTTATCAACTCCCGCCAGTGGGAGATAAAGACGAACCCGAATCCAGTCAATTCTGTTTTGAGAGCGAGGACTGGAACGCAGTATTTTCAAAAGAAAACCAGATTCCCTTGGTGAAAATTTTCCGTCAAGCCGACCCAGTTTACGCAAACATTCTGAATCAGTTGCGCGAAGGTAAGTTGAAACGTAGTTCCTATGAGATATTGCAAAGCCATATTGGCAAACCGATTGCTGGCGATAGCGACATTCAACCCACTAAACTTTATCCGCGACGCCACAGCGTAGAATCCATTAATAATGACGAAATGAAAAAGATTGGGACAGACGAAAAGAAATATCCAATGAGACGGCTTGTAGATTTGATTCCAACTAGGAAGACGTACAGCAAAGACGAGGTTGACTATGAGTATAAATACTTGGAGTCAAGCATACAATGCGAGCAATATGTTCAATTAAAGATTGGCGCGCAAGTAATGTGTGTAGTTAATATGGAAACATCGTCAGGATATGCATTATGCAATGGAAGTCAGGGCATCGTTACTCGTTTCAATGAACAAGGACTCCCAGTAGTGAAGTTTCGCGGAATTCCGATTCCAATACTGGTTGAATATCACAACTGGATAAGCGAGACGATACCAAGCATCGGTATTGCTCAAGTGCCACTAATATTGGCGTGGGCCTTAACAATACACAAGGCGCAAGGAGCGACATTGGACTTGGCGGAGATTGACGTCGGGAACAATGTGTTTGAATGTGGACAAACGTATGTAGCCTTGTCGCGAGTAAAGTCGCTGGAAGGGTTGTATTTAACTGCGTTTAATTATCAAAAAGTATATACAAATAAAAAGGTGAAGGAGTATTACAAGGAAAATGTTTATTTTGAAAAGAAAGCGGTCGCTACCCCGACATCGGAATAGTGAGATTCAGTGGATTATAGATTATATATATATCATACCATATTAAATGTTATTTTTTATATGATATTGTACTATGCTATTTGAAACAACGCTTTCATATGAAAATATATTGCTTATTATTGCAAATGTCATTAACCTAGTTTATAATATTCCGCAAATGGTGCGGACATATAAAACGAAATCGGCAAATGATTTCGATGTATGGTTTCTAGGATTGCGTATATTCTATAATTTTTTATGGATATTATACGGAATAGAGGTTGAAAGCATGTTGGTGTGTCTTAATAGTATCGTAACTATTCTGGCGACAGCATTTGTTAGTTATTATAAATATGTTGGCTACACTAATATGAAAAATAAAATAGTAGCGACTAATGAACCAATCGCAGATACTGAGGTTGATTAAAGAAAAACAATAAAAAACAAGGAGTTAGAAGGCGTTGGCTCCTTCATATCTCATTGTATTTTTTTATTGTTTTTTATGGTTTTATGGTTTTTATGGTTTTTATGGGTATCTTATCTTATTCATGTTCTACGTAAGCGCGTCCGTCATCCGCAAAGGCAATGCTTACAAATGGTTCGTGACGGCGTGGTTCTTCATCGTCATCATCAACATCAATGGCCTCATCATAGCAATGCACTGACTTTGTGCGCATAAGTGGCGGGGGTGCAATTTTGGCGCGTTCATTCACGAAATGGTTTTCAATCTCAGCGCGGAAATTCGCCGCATTGTCGGTGTTCATTTCCATAGAGTATGCTGGTGTGCACATGGTAATTTCATCTGTGAATGAATCGTCGCATAGTTCATGCTTCTCGTCATCTTCTTGGCAAAATGCAATATCGCATGGATGGATGGCCGCAGCATATTCTGACGCATTGCATGGATGGATAGCAGCCGCTTCGCCATGCTCTTCGTTGTCGTCGTAGCAGTAGCTATCATCATCATCATCATCATCCTCAATATCATCATCCATATCCTCATTCAACATAGATGTTGTTAGCGGTCCATTGTCAAATCCAGTGCCAGTTGACAATAACCATTCGGGGTCTTCCAAATATCTGATACGAGACTTGAGTTCTGCAACTTCTGCCTTCAATTGAGGAATGACTGCCAACTTTTCGGTTAGTTCGGCAATCTTGGATTCAAAACTCGCCTGCAAAATGCGCATGTTTTCTGATAGTTGATGAATGTTTAGATGAGTCTCTGGGACTGGTTTTTTATTTTCGCATAAATCCCAATAATGTCCTTCATTATCCACAATGAGACGATAGGATTGATTGGAGGCATGTTTTAGAAGCATGGCGGAAGTCATGAAACTATTGTAAACATTGAAATGGACAAATGCTTGACGGATACGTGGGTTAGTTTCATGAGGAGCTAAGAAATCTACGCGGTTAACTTGGCCAATCATAAACTGGTCAAAGATGTACGTAATCATTTCGCTAGTGTAGCTGACAGGAATATGGGGAATGTAGACGCTCTGCATACTGGATACTTGATAAATTTGAACTTGAAAATGTTCTAGTTATTAAACTGATACATATAACTTGTTCACGAGTTTTCATTTCAATTTTTTTTACAAAAAGAAAAATAAAATGATAATATTATTATAGTCGCTTCCTGCGTCCTAAATAAGAAGCGGCGGTAGTTCCCACCATTCCATATGCAGAGTGGGGTTTGTAAATAAAGTTTTTACTATAAGTATAACACAAGGTATTACTACAATTGTTGTATATTTTATTGTAAGGGAGCAACACCGTGTCAAACATGGTGATATAATTACTTGCTTTATGAACACGATTTGCAGATGCAGTTTGCGTAACAATAGTCATGTATACTATACTAATATATAAAAGTTTTATTTGTGGTGGGATTACATTCAATATACTAATCAATGTAATCTCAATTTCATTTATTTTGCACCTCCGCATGAACTGCATCCTGCCTTTGCAAAACGAACGCGATTAATCATTCCCATATTATTTAACCCCCCAGAGTCATTGGTATAACGTGGTATTTGACCACTCTGTGCATTTAGAGTCGGACTAATACCTGGTGTTTGCATAGACGGGTGGTAGGAATGTCTTAAAACTTGCATAGTTATTTTTGCAGGCATGTATATTACTACTAAATATTTTAAAATTATAAATTCCGTTAAACTTTTAAGTTGCGCGCGCACGCTAAATTCAAATTATTTTTTCTGTGGGACATATTTTTGCAGAAACAAGCAATCAAAGAATTAATCCATTACAATATGGGTATAACATCTCCGCAGAAAATCTTATACTTGCATTGCAACAAGAAAGTATCGCTTCGGCTATATCCATAATACTGATTTTGTTCACTACATGCGACCTCTGGGCATACGCACGGGGCTTGATTAGTAAAGCTGTCTGAATCAAACATGGCATCATTTACTTTCTTTTCTACATTATCGACAAAAGCAGTCGCTAGATTTCCGTTGTCTGGAGAACAATTGCAACCCGCAACGATTCCTGTCTTAAATACTTTGCCTCCATATATTGGGAACGCTGGGTCGAAGGGGATTGGCGCTCCGAAATAGGGTGGCACAGCTTGTTGGCGAAGTGGCGCCTTTCCTTTAATTCGGGCTAAATATCTCGCATAGGAGTTGTGTTTAATATCTACACCTGCTCCACCCGGAGATAATGCACCCGGACGCAATCGTGTAATGGTCCGCTTTGTGCTATTTCCACCAGGATTTGTGCCAGGCGCATTAGCCTGTTGTATATGTCGTTCTTTACGATCACTCATTTGATTCCAGTTAACCCCATACCTTGGGTCAGGTCGTTGGTATACCGACAAAGCGCCTACATTCATGGTATAAATAGAAGACGGCACTCGCACAGTATTCTGAATAATTTTTTGTCGCTGATATTGGTCAAACGGCGTGTTTCCATTTAAATTTTGGTCGCATCGCCCATTTCTGCAATTAAATACTCTTGTACAAGTAGCCATTTATATTACATTAATATTAAAATTGAATTCACCATCCATCAATGTGAATAATATCATATAACATATAACATCATATGAAATGGTGTTGCAATCATTGCACGAAAGAATATACCAAAAAATCGTCTCTAGAAAGACATCAGGTATTATGTGAGTTCTTACACAAGTCAACGAGAGAAAAACAAGTAGAGGTTGAAGAGACCAGCAACCTGCCTTCTTATACGGAATTAGTTTATATTGTTCAGGAGCTTGCACGTAAAAATAATCAAGTAGAAAAGAAGTTGGCCGATTTGGAGAACCAGACAACCCAATATAAAAAATGCAAGATTAATGTAGAAGAATGGCTTAATCAACACAAGAAGGCGCCTTATACATTCGCGGAAATAACTAGCCATTTGAAAATTCAGCCAGACCACATAAAGATGCTCTTTGAAACAAAACTGATTCCTATTATTTGTAATATACTGGAGACTGACCTGATAAAATCGGAATGTCCGTTATATTGTGTCAAAAACACGCTTTATTGTTATGTTGCGGATACTGCTGGTGCCAGTGAAACGCCAAAATGGGTTGAGCTTGAAAAAAAAGCATTGGTTCAAATGTTAAATAAATTGTATCATGTGTTCTTGAATCGTTTGTGTGAGTGGCGCGTAGAAAATTTGGAACGGCTAAATGCGAATGATAAGCTAAGTATTTCATATAATCAAGCCATGATTCGATTAATGGATGTGGATTTTAATCAAGATTCTAACTTGAATAAAATTAAAACGCATCTGTGCAATCATTTGAGATGCGAGATAAAAAATGTTATTGAATATGAGTTTGAATAAATATTTGTGTTTGTTTTATGCATGTGTTTGTAGAGGTCTTTTTTTATCGGCCAGTGGAACCAAATCCGCCTTCTCCGCGCGCAGTCTCGCCCAATTCTTCTAGCGTGTCAACCAACTCGACAATAATCGGCACCAACCCAGGCGCACAAATTTGGACCAACTTGTCTTGTTTGAGAACAACATATTGTGAGCCATATGTTCCGCAATCAAACGCGCCAATCAAGTCGCCACGATATCCGCTGTCAATAATGCCGACACTATTTGCAAGACGAAGGGGGGTCTTGGACAAGCTAGACCGCGGATACATGTAAAATCCAATCGGATACTGCTTTCCACTCTCACAAACCATTTGTGCTGCGCATTTAATTTGGAAATTAATCTTGGTGACAATACCTTGTGCACAAGAATATGGTACGGGCGTAAAAATGTCAAACCCAGCGTCGTAAAACTGACTATTCAAAATCTTAGTATTGTGTGCGTTGGCATTCGTTTTATATAATAGTCTAAGGTCATTATCTTCAACAAATAATCTTAGAAGCATGTACTTGTCGGTGCGGTTAAATAAGGTGTTCGTAAATGAGGTCATTCTATATAATATAGATACGCGATACTACTTTAAATATGTTATATAAATATTATATCACGTAAAAAACAAAATGCACACATTTTCACAAATGTATTTTTGGGTGTTTTGGCGTCAATAACTATAAAATATAGATTATGGGTTATGGTATCTTTTGTTTAATAATACGTAGGCGTAGTTTTACATTTTTTACCTCTTTCTGAATTACAATTTAATAAAGAGCTTTTTGGTTTAAATCCTTTTAATTTCAATGTCTCTAATAATTTATTTCTATTTGAGAACCCCTTTATTTTTAAAGGCTTAAAACCATTTCCATAAACAACGTAACAACGTTCTTCAAGAACCATTGTAATTATATATGATACATATTTTATTTTGTACGTTTTATAGTTTATAAATAGCAGATGATATCTTTTGGTTGGGAATAACAATTAGTGCATTTTTGATATTAAATTCATATAAACTTAGATTTTTTTATATTTTCTAATAATAACTCAATAGTTTTTTCTATAGAATCTGAACTACGACAAAAATTTATAATATTAGCATGTGCAATTTGATTATTTAAAATAGAATCTAGTTCAGGAACTTCTTTTTTCCAGTAAAATTTTAAAATTTCTTTAATATCTTTAATTGATGCTTTTTTGAAGTTGATATTCAAGTCAATACGTCCTGGTCTAATCAACGCAGGATCTAGTTTTTTAACATGATTAGTAGTCATAATAATAATACGATCTTGTGATTCTTTAATTCCATCTAAAATATTTAATAAATATGATAAATTATTATTTACTAATTCATCTTTCTTCATCATTTTTTGTAATACACTTGTAATATTATCATCTGATGTAATTTTTTGTTGTTTTTTCCCAATTTGTAAATCTGTCATATTTTCCGAATCGGATGTCTCTTGTTTCTCTTGACTATCTGAAGAATCAAATTCATTAATATTAGAAACTGAATCTTTTCTTGTTTTAACTATATCAATCATACAATCAATATCTTCTAATATAATGAGTCTTTTATTAAGAGGAATAATTAAATCATTACTAATTTGTTCATTAAATATTATTCGTTCAAGTTCTTTAAAATCAAATTGTTCGCATAATTTAAAATTCAAAATATGATATCCAGTCAAATTTGCAACAGATTTAATAAAACTAGTTTTACCACACCCAGGTTCACCTTCTAATAATAAACCGATAGTATGAGGGATTCCTTGTTCTTGATACCATTTTTTATTTTGTAAGAAAAAATTTAATTTTTCAATAATAAACTCTTTATTTTCAAAAAATTTATTATTAAAATTAATATTTGATATCCATTTACATTTTTCAAATATACATCCTTTTTCTTTTATATTCCAAGAAATATCAATATACAATTGGTCTTTCAGTGATTTTTCTTTTAAAAATGTACAATAATCTGTATCACATTTTTCAATAAAATTAATTAATTCACCTGAACTTAACGTATCACTAAAAATGTCTAATCTAGTTTTAATTACCATTTTTGTTGTACCAAAATTTTTAATTTCAATTTCAGTATTTTCAATAATTCCTTTAACATCTTTTGTTATATTAAATTCATATAGTTGATTAACACGATAATCAGCAGTGATTATATCGTCATCTATTTTTCTACAATATTTACTAACTTCATATTCAAGTAATTCATCAACTTTACAATTTTTAGATATATAAAACATTAATGCTCTAAATCTACTAGATGCCGTTTTATCTTCTGCTACAAAACTGATTTTGGTTATTTTTTTCTTAAAAAAATTGCTACAATAATTCAAATTTATAAATTTTTTATCATAATACATTAAAGATACTAATCCTATTAGTATAGATATGTATATATTCGTATTTTCTAATAATTTAAAAAGTGTGTTCATCAACATTAATTCATGAAAGCTCATAACGTGTGATATTATAATATTTAGTTCTTAACTTGTTTTTCAATTCAATATACGAGTACATTTGAAAATCTTACACACTTCTTCTTGTGTAAGATTTTCCACTAAATAATTATTTTATTAAGTTATAATATATAATGAACGAATGTATAAAATTAAAAACAGACAAATATTCTTTTAGAAATTCTCCTCCTTATCCAGCAAACAAATGTAAAACTATGAAAAAAAAAGGCAACGATGGTAAATATTATATATCTCAACCCGATAAAAATGGAACATATAAATGGGTAAATGTTAATAAAAACAAAACAATTAAAAATAACAAAACACTTAAGAATAAAGCAACGAAAGAAGATTTACAAAGGCTAGTCAAAAAATACGAAGTTACAAAAAGCGGTTCAAATCGGAAAGTAGCAGAACGACTGGTACAAGTTAAGGGTTTTTTAATAAAAAATAAAACGGATAGAAAAATAATAGAACAATTTTTAGTACAACATACAAAATCTACCAAATTACGTGGATTTATACCAGAACGCTTAAAAAAATGAATAAGGAAGATAAGTGTGAAATTTGCAATTATCTTTTTTATTTTATCTCGTTAAAATCGGGTTTGAAATAAAAACATGTGTAAAAAAACAAATGGCACATGGTGCCCAATGTTTTTGTTGGTTTTATTTTTGTTTTTTGTTTGTTTTTATTTTGGAGGTGTAGATGAGGACGGGGGGAACCACTCAAAATTGTCGTCTCGTTGTACTACGTCGTACTCATCGTCGCTTGTAAACTCATATACGTATGGGAATATATCTGAGCCAAGTCTTATTAGCGGAGGCGGTCCATCCTCATTATCGTTATCAAACGAGGGCCTTGAATCATTACGAATAAGTGCAGGAGGTGGAATGAAACCACTGCGCGTCAAGATAGAAGGCTGAATTAAATCGCTGGTATCCGCCGCCCCCGTATGACGAATGGAATCGCTACGCTCCAGAACTGGGCCATATCCGATATACCTAAAAATGCTTGGATCAAACAACTCATAACAATTTGGAACTGAGTCGTATCCAAAATCGCTTGGATCCAGCATTCGTTCGTGGCAAACTGGTTCGTTGCGCTCTAGTGGCGGAGGACAAAGTGTATCACTACGCATTAAGACTGGAGCAAGATTATTATTGCGACGCTCTAGCCTTGGAGGATGAATTGGCGCGGGGGAAGCAGGCGGGGTATGATGCTCAATAACATTATTTGCCTCTGCACTTGTATTTTGCTCATTTACAAGAGGAGGGCCTTGTGGAATCATATTTTCGTTGGTTGCAGGAGAATCGCTCATTTTAATTATACCTTTTATTTTACATAGATATTTTCCTTCAATTTTTTTTTGTATAAAAAATTGAAATATTTTAATTTGATAATTATATATCAAATCTTATAACTTTAGCCTATTACAATATGACTTCAACTAGATGCGATTTTTGCAACAGCTTATCACACAAGACTAGATACTGCAACAGCAACATGAATGGACGACGCAAATTGCTAGATGGTATGTGGAATTGCATGTTGCTTCCTGAATGTCCCAATTTCAACTCATTTCCCATCAACGAACTGAGATACATTGCGTGCAATTATGCGCTTTACGAGAAAACCACGTGGCAACACGACCACATGGGAAACAAGTTCAACCGCAAGTATTCGCTACGACCCATTCCACTTACGCTGTCCAAGAACCGACTTGTTAGCGCACTTGTTGAACGATGGACTGGATTCGCTCCAGTTCGAGAGTTGAAATCTTCGCCCCCCGAAATAAATGATTGCCCAATTTGCTACGAAAATATGTTTACATATGATTGGTCTCAACGCACTTCGTCTTGGATAGAAAAGTGCGTGTATACTTATGGCGCAAAATATGAAAGTCCTGTATTACTGAATGCGTGCAAACACATGTTTTGTGGGAGATGTTGGGGGGGACATACCGCCCAAAATAAAAAATTTGATGCGTGGCACAACCGACCCTATGTAGATTGCCCCATGTGTCGTGCGAGGGTGTATTGTCAGTCGTAGACCGGGTCTGGATACAAATAAAAATAGCAAGCGTTGTCTTTTTATTTTTATTTTTATTTGCTGCGAAAAAAAACGGGGCGTCCCCCGTGATTGCTTCCCGTTTTCGATACGGGTTGTCGTCTACCTTTTCTACGAAAGCAAAGGCCTACTATGAAAGATGCGCATTAATTTTTTATTAATACGTTAATCTCCCAATTTATCCATGTAGTGCAATTCTAAACTACAATCGAAGCATCACATTTAATTATTTATCCCTAGAGTTGGCAAGCAAGTGCCGTCCCGAATATTATCAAGTCAAACATGCAATGGGGAGTGATCAGTTCCGCAGAGTGTTCATCGCTTCCTTACATTAACAACTTAATGTAATTGAGCTTTAACAAGATAATACCAGATAATAATAACTTCAACATTAGACAGAGGGAACGGGATGGCGAACATCCAGGATATATATACCAAAATACGTATGATTTAAGTATGATATCCATTTATACACGTTCGAAGGTGCTTTTCACGCTATCTGCCTCTAACTTTACCTAGTCTACGAACCAATGAGCGAGCCAAGTTAGTAGCCCGCCCACTATGAATAGTATCCTGATATTTACTTTCAATTTTTATTTGGTCCAACACCATTTATTTGCCGAACATTTTGAAAAATTGCATGGTGGTATGACTATCTAATTCAATATTTCTGGAATCGTTTATAAATTTAATTTGTTTTGATTTTATTGCGGCGATTTGAGCCCGCATTCGTTGTTGTTGCAAATAATTTAGATGCAATGCTTTGCGTCGTTCAATGCGTTGTTTTTGCAATTCTTCTTGTGTGGGTTGTGGTTTGTGGGCTGTGGGCCTCAATTTAGGACCCGCAATATGGATTCCTTCGTTTCTGTTTATTTTATGCAGTTGTCCGTCTTTCACGTATAGATTCATTGACGCAAGAATATCGTCGTAATCTATTTTTTTTACTTTTACAGGTGTTTGAAATACCATTGGTTGCGACGATGGGCGGACTATTTGCTTGATGGGTATTACTAAATGATTCAAATAAGCGGAAGACCGAGTATTGTCATTGTCGGTTGGTTCCATAGTGTCATATTCTAAATTGTTAATATCATCTGCGTCCATATAATATTATATTTGATAATTATAATGGACGCCAAAACTTATATAAAAACCATGGGGAGTGCCAAGGCATATATTCAACACGGGATGCATCGTGATGCAAAGGAGGTTAACTGGGATGTAGATTACAATGGTGATAATGCTGAGATTGATTTAGATATTGGAACTAATGGTGAAACGACACATTATAAGGCGGTTCTATCTAACGAAGATTTAGCACATCTCTTGAATATTCCCTCTGTAAATGAACCTTTGGAGAATCGGTTGCAAAATGATTTTTTAGTGGATAGGAGAGTCTACAAACTGGAGCCCGTTTCATATCAGAGACCAATACGAGTCATCCGTACTCGGAAATACAAACGACGACCGAAGACGACGTCAAGCAGTCGGCGCAAGGCGACAAGCCGTCCTAAAACTATGAGGATTCGATTGAACAGACGACGGACTTCTTCATCTGCATCTTCACGAAGACGCTCGCATTAAATTTTCCTATTGGAGGTCAATATGAAAATTATTTATTGGTTGGTTGGGGCGATGCAATATTCTTGTTGTTAAAGTGTTAAATGTTTTACTATTTTTTAGAGAGAGATACTATATGAGCAGTTTTAGAAAATATGGTGGGATTAATCGTTCTGCTATAGGAAATATAGTGCATCATGAGTATGCAAATGAAACAAGGGTCACTATTTCTAATTCGGCTGGCTTGGATAATTCAAAGATATTAAGTCAAAGTCATCTAGATATGAGTTGCAATTCTATATTGAATGTACAAAGTATCTATTTTTGTGATGGGTCTGTTTTGCCAAATGGTGGTGGAGGTGGCGGAACTGGTTATACTGGACCGACTGGTCCAAGTGATGGTCCACCTGGTCCAACTGGAGAACGTGGTCCAACAGGTTATACAGGACCTTTTGGTTATACGGGTCCAACTGGACCAATTGGTTATACAGGTTATACTGGTCCGACTGGACCAATTGGTTATACAGGTTATACAGGTCCTTTTGGTTATACTGGTATCACTGGGCCAATAGGTCCAGCTGGTCCAGCTGGTGCAGGCGGTGCTTTAGGCTACTGGGGTTCATTTTGGTCTAATGCTAATCAACCTGTTGGCACAACTACAATTATGACTTTAAATAATACTGATCCTGATACAAATGGGGTATCTATAGTTTCCAATTCACAAATAACTTTTGCATATGAGGGTGTATATAATATACAATTTTCTGCACAAATATCTGATAGCACATCAGGCGGAGGAGGCACTAATTATATATACATATGGTTTCGTAAGAATGGGGGAGACATTCCTGAGAGTAATACAAAAGTAACATTAGATAATCAAAATAGTTTTCAGGTCGCCTCTTGGAATTATATGTTAAAACTGAACGCAGGAGATTATTTTGAAATCGTCTGTAGAACCCTTGATAATGGAATAAGTTTAGTAGCTGATAATTCACTTAGTCCTATACGACCAAATATTCCGTCCGTTATAGTAACTGCACAACAAGTCATGTATACACAAGTCGGGCCGACTGGTCCAACAGGTCCAGCTGGCGGACTTGACATATCTGGAACATATTACTCTGACTATCTCTATTGGGACCCAAGTGGTAGTGGTGCTTGGAAAGTTGGCAGCGCCCAAGTGCATCTTGGTCAAAACGCAGGTCAAACTAGTCAAGGTTCACAAGCGGTTGCTGTGGGTTATGAAGCAGGCAACACGAGTCAAGGTCAATACGCAGTTGCAATTGGCTATGTTGCAGGTAAATATATTCAGTACCAAGGTTCAGTTGCCATTGGTGAACTAGCTGGGGTCACCGGGCAAGGTGCGCCAGGGGGACTTCAAGCAGGCGCCGCTGTAGCAATAGGTAGAAATGCAGGGCAGACAAATCAAGGCGGGAGAGCCGTCGCTGTTGGGCATAAAGCTGGTAGGGAAAACCAAGGCGCAGGTGAATCTGCAGTTGCAATGGGATGGGCCGCAGGTGAAAATAATCAAGGTAAAGAAGCCGTTGCTGTAGGTACTGGTGCAGGGAATTTAGGCCAAAGTGGAAATGCGGTTGCTGTGGGCGCTGCTGCAGGTTTTGATACTCAAGGTGCAAATGCCATTGCGGTGGGTAATCAGGCAGGTTATAATGGTCAAGGCGCAAACGCTATTGCAATAGGTTATCAGGCAGGTTTACTTGATCAATCCGCAAATAGTATAGTAATAAATGCGTCGGGTGTAGCTTTAAACGGCACTGATGCGAGCGCATGTTATGTAAATCCCATAAGAAACGTTGATAATCCCGCCATTTTAAGATATAATACTTCTACATCAGAGATTACTTATAGCAGTAATCCAATCATTACTGCATCAGACCCAACCGCTTTACTATTAACGATGTCGGAACCTTATAGCGCATCTACCTTTGTCGTTAATAACAATTGGATATCTAGAGACCCCTCGGGAAACTGGTATGCAGTATCTCTTTCCGCAACAGGACAATATCAGACGGCTGTTGTTGATGCAGGAAATATATATACATCTTCAGATTATGGCGTAAGTTGGACGTCTAGAGCATCAGCTCTAAACTGGTATGCAGTATCTATTTCCGCAATAGGACAATATCAATCGGCTGTTGTTGATGCAGGAAATATATGGTTGTCATCAAATTATGGTCTTACTTGGACAGAAAAAACAGGCGCAGGAGCTCCTCCAGCAAACAAATCATGGACTTCAATATCTGTTTCTGCAACAGGACAATATCAGACTGCATGTTATTCTAATAGTGGAAGTGGAAATAATATATACATATCAACAGATTATGGTACTACTTGGACATCTAAGGCATCAGAGGAATCATGGCAATCTGTATCTATTTCCGCAACTGGCCAATATCAGTCCGCAGTTGTTGATTCAGGAAATATATGGTTGTCATCAAATTATGGTGATGTGTGGACAGAAAAAACAGGCACAGGTGCCCCTCCAGTAAACCAAGCATGGATTTCAATATCTCTTTCTGCAACAGGACAATATCAGTCGGCTGTTATTTATGGAGGAAATATATATACATCTTCAGATTATGGTGCAAATTGGACATCTGCTGCAACAAGTCAAAAATGGAATGCAGTATCTCTTTCTGCAACAGGACAATATCAGACTGCAGTTGTTGATGATGGAGGAAATATATATACATCTTTAGATTATGGCACTAGCTGGACATCTACTGCAACCAGCACAAACTGGGCATCCGTATCTCTTTCTGCAACAGGACAATACCAAACGGCGGTGGATTATGGAGGAAATATATATACAACAAAACTAGCAATAACAATACCCAACGAGCTTTCACTTGAAAATACCCAACAAACTTATCCATGGGTTGCAGTTGGTCAGGGGACAAATAGTATTGCTTATTCTAGCGATGGAATATCTTGGACGGGTATTGGACTAGGTATTTTTTCTGTTGCAGGGTATGGCATCGCCTATTCAGCACAACTAAATAGATGGGTTGCTGTTGGTGAGGCGACAAATAGTATTGGATATTCTAGCGATGGAATATCTTGGACGGGCATTGGAATAAGTATTTTTAATAGAGGGAATGGTGTTGCTTATTCAGCACAACAAAATAGATGGGTTGCAGTTGGTGGGGGGTCAAATAGTATTGCTTATTCTAGCGATGGAATAAATTGGACGGGTACCACTGGAACAAGTATTTTTTCTATTCAAGGGTATGGTGTTGCCTATTCAGCACAACAAAATAGATGGATTGCGGTTGGTTATGATACGTCTGGAAATAATATTGCATATTCCAACGATGGAATAACTTGGACAGGTATAGGAACAAGTATTTTTTCTGTTGCAGGGTATGGTGTTGCCTATTCAGCACAACAAAATAGATGGGTTGCGGTTGGTAATGGAACAAATACTATTGCTTATTCGAGTGATGGAATATCTTGGACAGGTATTGGACTAAGTATTTTTTCTGCTTTTGGGAATGGTGTAGCTTATTCGGCACAACAAAATTTATGGGTTGCGGTTGGTAATGATGCGTCTGGAAATAATATTGCATATTCTAGCGATGGAATATCTTGGACGGGAACCACTGGACTAAGTATTTTTTCTAATTATGGAAATGGGGTATCTTATTCGGCACAGCAAGATAGATGGATTGCGGTTGGTAATGATGCGTCTGGAAATAGTATTGCATATTCTAGCGATGGAATCACTTGGACAGGTATTGGAACAAGTATTTTTTCTACTAGTGGGAATGGCATAGCCAATGCCTCCATAGTAGGTGAAATCGTGATTGACGCAAGTGCAAATACCACTATATATTCAACGAATGATTTGAATATAAGCCCAATAAACGGAGACGTAAAAATAGATGGGCGTGTAGGAATTGGGAAACCCGTATCACAACCCGATAATGGAAAATATCAGACGGCCGTGGCTTCTAGTGGATATATATACATGTCAACAGATTATGGTTCTACATGGACACAAGCAACTACAGATTCAACACGACAATGGCAATCGGTCTCTGTTTCCGCAAATGGACAATATCAGACGGCCTTGGTTAATGGTGGATTTATATACAGGTCAACCAATTATGGCGTTAGTTGGGCACAAGCAACTACAGATACAACACGAGATTGGTGGTCCGTATCTCTTTCCGAAACTGGCCAATATCAGACGGCCGTGATTAATAGTAATACTACTGGATTAATATACAGGTCAACCGATTATGGTTCTACATGGGCACTAGCGACAACACAACCATCAGCTCTATTTTGGCAATCAGTCTCTATTTCCGCAAATGGTCAATATCAGACGGCTGTGGTTTTTAGTGGATTTATATACAGGTCAACAGATTATGGTTCTAGTTGGGCACTAGCGACAACACAACCAACATTTCAAGGTTGGAGGTCGGTCTCTGTTTCCACAAATGGACAATATCAGACGGCCGTAGCTTTTGCTGGATATATATACAGGTCAACCGATTATGGCGTTAGTTGGGCAACTACAGATACAACACGAGATTGGTATTCGGTCTCTCTTTCCGCAACCGGCCAATATCAGACGGCCGTGATTTATAGTAATACTACTGGATTAATATACAGGTCAACCGATTATGGTTCTAGTTGGGCACTAGCGACAACACAACCAACCGCTCAAAATTGGTACTCCGTATCTGTTTCCGCAGATGGACAATATCAGACGGCCTTGGTTAATGGTGGATTTATATACAGGTCAACCAATTATGGCGTTAGTTGGGCACTAGCGACAACACAACCAACAGCTCAAAGTTGGAGATCCGTATCTGTTTCGGGAAGTGAATTAAGTGAATTATTTGCATTGGATGTTAATGGTAATGTAAGAGCATGGAGTTTCACTTCCACATCCGATTACCGCATCAAAGACAATGTGCAACCAATAACAAGGACGATTGACGAACTGCAACCACGTTCCTATTTCAACAGATTAATGGGGAAAGAAGACATGGGGTTCATCGCACATGAACTACAAGAACACTTCCCGTATCTTGTAAATGGAGAGAAAGACGCCGAAAATTATCAATCCGTAAATTACATTGGTTTGATTGGTCTCTTGGTAAAAGAGGTGCAAGACCTTAAAAAAGAGATTAAAGAAATAAAATCAAATATGCGATTCTCTCTTGGCCACCTCCATAGGTAAATAGAATTATTTTTGTTCAATCGTCGCACCACATACATAGTTTATATTGTTCAGAGCATTTCTCGCAAACACGTGGCGCTAGATACAAGTATCCAAACGGATTTGAGACGTGATTTGGATTGGTGTAGCCAGGAATGCTTCTCTCTTTGCAAACTCGGCACTTAAATCTACAGGGAGATAGGGGCGTCTCCTGGCGCATTTTTTCGTGGGCTTCGCAGATAAATTCCATCGTGTAAATATACGCGTATTATTTTTCCCCGATACCAATGTATTAGTTTCATTTTTATTTTGAACAAACGTAATAAAAAATTGATTACATTTTACACTATTTGCATCATTCAACCAACAATAAGAATGATGCAAGCAAGTCAATTACACCCAGTTCTCTCAACAACCAACGCCCACCCACGAGATGCAAACATCTCTTTTCAGGAGGAGGGCCACAAGTATACCATCAGCACCGACCCGACCAGCAAGTATACGTCAGTCACGACCTGGAACCACAGCCATTTTCCGCATTTTGACGCGGACAAAATCATCAAGCAGATGATGTCAGGCAGAAACTGGAAGCCAGGGCACAAGTATTGGGGAATGACAGCCGAGCAAATCAAGCAGCAATGGACAGACAATGGCGCAGCGGTAAGTGGCGCAGGCACAGACATGCATTATGAAATCGAATGCTTCATGAACAACCCCGAGGCCCCACCAGGTTATACCCACGCGGACTTATATAATAAATGGGTAAACGAACTTAAAGAGAACCCCATCGCCAACACCCCCGAGTGGAAGTATTTCCTCCAATTTGTGCAAGACCATCCTGAGTTGAAGCCGTTTCGCACCGAGTGGTTGATTTATCACGATGACCTGAAATTGTCGGGGTCCATTGACATGGTTTATGAAAAGCCCGATGGAACCCTTATGATATATGATTGGAAGCGGAGCAAGGAAATATCAAAGGTGAATACGTTCAACAAATATGCGACAACCTTTTGCATTAGCCATATGCCCGACTCCAATTTCTGGCACTACGCGCTTCAGCTCAACACCTACAAGGCCATCATTGAAGCCAAGTATGATAGAAAGGTCGGCGAATTATGCCTTGTTCGTCTGCATCCCGATACCGCTGAACAAACATACGAACTCATACCCGTGCCCGATTTGAGCGAAGATATTGCTACATTGTTTGCACAAAGACTAGAAACCATAAAAAACTTATAGATGATACCAAAAAAATATTTAAATATAGTGATTCAGTTATATGATATAGAGCCCATGGAAGGATTGTATTACTATATTTTTTATTTGATGCCGTTTATATATCTATTATCCAATAGTGTTAATTTGTTCCTCTTGTTTTCAAGTATGATAGTAATTGATGATGACGACTTGGAAAAACATATAAAACTGAAGGAAGAAGAGACAACACCGCCAGTAGAAGTGCCATATCCCGACAAGTATTTAGAGAAATTTAAAAGTATGCCATTTGACAATGAATCATTAGACATAGAATCCTTGAAGCACAGCATCGTGGTGGAGCATACGCCATTGGGGAATGTCGCCATGTACTATGACAACAAGAGAGAGGCGTTTGTATACTATAGCGATAGTGTCATGCCATATCGTTATTTGGAGGTTGTTGCGCGAAAATACGTCATTACTTTTCATTGCAAACGTGTATTTGTTGATATGGAAGACGAAATTAACAAGGCCAAGATGAAAATAGAAGAACAAAAAAATGCGAAAAAATTAGAAGAGGAACAAGCAGAAAAAGCACAAGCAGAAAAACAACAAGAAGCAGAAAAACAAGAGCTGGAATTGAAGGATGAGCCGAAGAAAAAGAATGTGTTTGCGAGTTTTAAGAATTATAATAAAAATACGACCAAGGACTCGTCCAACAAGCCAACGACGGGTAATCCAACCGCAGCGAGTGCGAATACAAAGACCGAAGACTTAATATTGAAGGAGAACGCAAATCACTATACGTGCGATGGTCGGTATTCTAACTTTATAGTGTTGAAAAAGGTGGATAAAACGTTGGTGGACAAAAGATTAAAAATGTCTTTTGCCGATTTTAAGAAGATGCAAGCAAAAAAAACCTAACCTTAATGTAAGAACATGAATTCAATAAATAGCACAAAACCACAAATAAACGAGATATCGCCTTCAAATGAGGCACCAGTTGAAAAGAAGGAACAAGACGCACCAAACAATGGTTATATTTATGAATTAAAAAATAAATTATCACACAAAGCGTCTGACTTGGTAAACAGACTAGTTACAAAACAAGTTGAGAAACGGATGTTGCGATGTTTACCGCCAGAAGTGAAGGAAGATGTTCAAACAAATATTGAAGGGACCATACAAAACATGGTCCAAGATATAACTTCAAAATCATTTGATACTGGCTTAAACATAATCAAAGCAACTCCTGCCTTTGGTAATGCGGTGTCGGCCTTGTCTGCAGCAGATAATGTTTTGGCTGGTATAAAAAACACAAAAAGAAGTGTGAACAAAATAACGGATGAAATTAACAAGGTTCAGGACCAGTTTAATAAAATAAATGATGTTGCAGGACAAATTGGTGGCGATGGGAAAATAATATCCAATAATTTGCAGACGATTATAGACCGCGCACATAATTCCATTGCTCAACATCGCGGAGACGTGCACCATTTAATTGAACACCAGAGTAGCATTCATAGTTTTCGTAATAAAAAAAACACACATAAAAACCACTCACAAAAGGGAGGACAAAACAAGACAACCACAAATAAATTACAAACCATATTAGAGCGCGCAGGTCATTCTGTTTCGCAACATCACGGCGATTTAACGCATCATGTCATTTTAAAACGGACTGCAAAATCAATTCGCGATTTTCACAACACTACCAAGAAATTACGGAGGTAATTATGTTTTTGGTTTTTGGTTCTGCTGCTTCAGCCAGTCCATATATCCATTGCTCTTGGCGATGTTGTATGACGTTCCCAAATGTTGTTTGGCAATGTCGTGTGCCTTTTTCTGTATGTCATCTAGTTGCGCCAAATATTGCTGAATGCTGGGATTTGTTGTTGATGCGGGGGAGGAGGAGTCCATCTATAATTTAGTTATACATGGATTAAGTTTAATTATGTTTTGTTCAATTTTATTTGATATTCACGTATGTCCAACGTAGGTAATAAAGCAAATCGTTCGCTTGTTTTCTGTATCATTTTTCGTAAGGATTTTGGTAATGCCTTCATTAATCGTGTATCCGTTTGCCAACAAATATGAAAATAAGTCTGATATTTCCGCTTCTCTCATGATTCCTCCACAACATAATGATTTGAGTGCGAGTGCACACAATGGAAGCGGACAACAAGGCCCTGGAGCCTTGAACTCGCTCAATGGGGGTGTTTGAATTTGGATGACTTTCTCTCTAAGAGGTCCAGCAGGGATGTGGTTTATCGTTAGAATATTTATATAACATTGTTGAAATCGGTCAAGAAACGGCTGGCACGAAATGGTGCATGTTTTGTTAAAGGCCATTGATTATGTTGTATTGCGATAAAAAAAATGAAATACTTTTACAATAGACAAGTATATGCAAAATAATATCAAGTGCGTCGGTAAAATGACAGATAAGACCATATTCCGCTACAAGTTTTCGGAGCCATTTGTTGCAGATTTGTATAATTTTGCAAAGATTCATCAGTATGATGATAGAGTCGGCTACAAGGAGGCGTGGGGCGTTTGGGTGGAAGAGAACAATGAGCAGGTAAGTAGAGAATGTGAGCGCCTCTTGTCGCTGGACTATGATGGCGACATTTTGGATAAAATGTTTAAAAGTGCGCGTTATTACTTCAGAAAAAAGAGCACTGAAAAAAAGGCACCAGCGAAGCGCCGCGAATACGTTAGTTTGCAAAAGTCCGTGTTGGAGAAGATGGACCGACACATTGAAACAAACCTTTCTGAGAACAAAAATTACAAGCCCGCGACAGGGTTTACCGCGTTTTGCGAAGAAAACGCCGAGGTGTTGCGCGAGTGCATGGAGGACTTGCACAGGCAAAATATGACAGATTGCGAAGAAGCGCAGAATAAAATCAAAAAAACATACAAAAATAGATATTTTATCGCAATAAACAAATAAAAACGTCGCCGTATCCATAATAACGAGCTTGATGAATCCCAAATACTTTGCAACCGAAATAACCCACATAACTCATAAAAACAGCACAAAAGAGACAAAAAAACACGAAATCAAACAAATAAAACGATATGACGAAGAAGAATTAGAAATTTGCAAAAAAATCTTGAAAATACCCATGTATTTTCTCTTTTTCTCTCCCATTCGTAAATTCAACTACTTGAATATCTCCGAAAAATATATTTTGGTTTATCGTGAGGAATTGCAACCTTTCTCTGATTTTTTCGAAAAATGTGCGGAAAAAGAGAGAGTTTTGCATATATTCACGTCATATAGCCATTTAATACGCGCATGTCAGATACTAAACCAATACGGAATCGTCTATGAAAATTACGACAAAATCGGATTTAATCGCCAAAATCAACCCATTTTATTTGATTTTGAGAGAAATCAGGTAAAAATGCAATATTTGCCGATTGAAGCGCACATATTGGCCTTTCTAGAGAAAAATGACGTATTATCCTTGTCCAAATCAAATATTGAAGAAATTTGTGGAACTTTTTTGAAAATGTATCCATTCAATCATAAAAGGCCTTCGCAGAGAGAATGTGTGAATCTGTTTGTGCATCTCATCAATAAGCCTAAACAAGTTATTATGGATGAAATCGGAAAATATAAGAATACGTGGAATAATTATGGAATAAGCTACGTATTTTTGGAAATGATAAGTTATATGAGCAATGAGATGCCGTCTTTTTTTGTGAAAGTGTTATTTGAATGTGTTAGCGTTGATTTTAATAGACGATGTCTCTCGGACAAGGTTTTACACAAGCTAGAGTTGCGCGATGAAGTTTAACGCTTCTTGGATTTGCGCGACTTTCTGGACTTCTTGGACTTTCGGGATTTACGAGCCTTCTTGGTCTTCTTGCCGCTAGATTTCGGGGAGGCAGCACCTGCAGGGGCAGCTCCGTCCTTCTTCCATTCGCTTTTACGCGCACTAGCAGCCTTCATGGCCTCGCTCAATGACCCGTAATTGCCCTCCTTCTTAATACGCTTAACGAATTCAAACCATTTCTCTCCCATTTATATACTATCGCTAGATTAAAATCAAAAACGCGGGCTTGTTAGAAAACTTAAAAAAAATTGAATAGAATTTATATAATTATTCTAATACAACATTATATCAATTCAAATGACAGAATTTACTCGTTATTTATATTTGAAGGAGGAGGTGGAGGTTGCATTGCTAATGTCTCTCTTGCATGGAGACAAGGAGAGAGCGGTGTTTTGGGCGTATGAGCTATACTACAGCGGTTTAGTAGATGGCCTGTTGCTTTCATTGTGGAGAATCTACTACGAATTCTACGCAATGCTAAATCCAACACTAGAAACTTATCTAAAGAAAAAACAAGCAGAAGTAGCTTCCAAAGAAGAGACGGGACATTTCGTCGGAATCTTTGTTCACAATTTATTGATTCGCAAATACACTCTGGATGTTTTCATGTTGAGAGAAGTATCGGTCAATATTGAGCTGGACGAAGAGGACGCAAAATTGAGCTTGGAGGAGCGGTTCGCAAACAACAACTACGAAGCAATTGCACATGCCATGTTCGATGCATGCACTAGCGTGGAAGATTGCGAACCAATAGTAGCCGTTGCAACAGCCTACTTCAAGTCTCAAGGCATCAAAAATCCCAAGTTATTGAAGGAGTTGCGTGTTGAAGGCCTCCATCCAACTATTGTACTCATGTCAAGAATCATGCATTATTATGCAGACCTAAACAAAAATAAAAATAACATTAAAATGGGGAAAAACTTGTACTTGGTGGTCGAGCCAGAAGAAATGAACGCCTACAAGACGATTGAAGTGAACTCAGGTCTCTCGCCAGACAAAATACTTCAAAAGGCAGTCATTTATTCGCCAGTTGACCATGGATACAATTATTCGGTCTTGTTCAGAAACGATTATGTTCGTGCACCCACCATTTTGGACGACTACAGAAGTAATTGGTTGTATTGCGCGGCAAAAAATACGCCCATCTGGCAACAACGGCTGGCGGAATATGGCGGTCAAGTTGACGAGGCAAATCAGCAGATATGCTGGGCTGACGATGACGGCGAAGAGTTGTTTTATGAGGCATATGGCTATGACCCTGAAGAGCAACCGGTAGAATTGCTTTGCCGAAACATTCCGCCGACAGAACCAAGCAAGAATATTACATGGCGCGCGTTTTATAACAAACTCGCAGATTCGCGCCCGCGTCTATACACGCCCCACCCAGATATTCTAGAGGCACTTGAATAAATGATTGTCTTACCAATCATATCCCAATTCAACCTCAAGAGAGAAAGAGAAGTCCATGCAGTTTAAATCCAGTAATTCGCCATACTGATTACGCAGTTCTATTTTGAGTCGCTGTAGATTAACAGGGCCAAAATACTCTCTTTTTTTCTCAATAAAATCGTTGCCGTTGTCGAAACAAATATGGAAGCTGTTGCTTGTTAGCGGAATCATGGCGAGAATATTGTTTCCAATATAACTTTTTGAATACATGGCGAGAATGTTTTGCGACTGAGAGTGGTTAAAGTCGTTCAAGATGAAGTAAATATAATCAGAGGCGACGCTATTATAGACCGCTTCAGACGTATAGACCGCCGACCCGTGGTATTGTATCTGACGAAACCCTAGAATCCAGCCAAGTGTGCTATTGAAGTCGATGGACTCTACATCCTTGAGAAAATTCATTGAAAACACGTTGCGATTGTTCATAATAGTAATCTTTTGCGTCGTCTCGTGTGCAATGACTTCAAATCGCGGAGGGTTAATCTCTAATTGTTCGTTGATTTCTTTCTGTAATGTGGTCGCCAACTGGGACAAAGTATAATTTCCGTCGGGTAGCATAATCGGTCCCGAAGCAGTGGGTCCATCTCCACACTCTGTTATGTAAAACAGATTATTCATCTTTGCTTTTGAAAAACAATACAACACATTGGGTAATTGAATAGAAGAGAGACGCACAGAGAGAACATTCTTGAATTGATAGGGCAATACCAAGCTGAAATCAGTAGACCTCGTATTCTTGTAATCTTCTCTAAATAGCGAATTCAATATAACTGTTTGGGTAATTGTTTTTCGTTTCAAATTGTTCAAATTGCTTCGTGCAATATTTGTTGGAAATGCCTCTACTGGGTTCAAGTATTTATTGGGATTTAATGCGTCATTAAAGCTGATTGTCTCTTGATTTAAAACAAATGAACTACCTCCCCCCGCAGTAATCGTGCTTGTTTGATTAACTACTTTGCCGACATCTTCTTTTATTACAAATTTTTCAGGGGGTAAATCCTCACTATTTTCCAACGTTTTATCCAATTCTTTTTTTAAACGGGCAACTAATTTGGTTTTTGCATTTTTTATAAAAGTAATAAATTTGCTTTTGTGTTCGACTGGGTATTTTTGGTCATCGCTAATAACCTTTATTATTTGTTTTTCGCTTTTTAAAATGTCGTTCAATGAATACGGAGGCATGACTTTTAAAAACGCCTCTAATTCAGATAACGTATAATTATTTATATTCAAATCCAATTCAGTAGTCATTATACATAACTTATAAAAAAATATCGTTAATTAAATGTATTACAAAAAAAATTGATTTGGATTGGGGGCATGTGTAATTATAATATATAGGATATTTAAAGATGGTAAAGAATACATCTGGCGGAAACAAAAGCAAGGGAGTAGCGCGCAAGAATGTGAACGGCGCAAAACAACCCACAAAATTGCGCGTTATCGCCGAAGAGGGCGAATTATATGCATGTGTGGTTAAAATTTTGGGCGGTGCAATATGTTCCGTTGTCGGTATGGACAAGGTAGAACGGCATTGTCATATTCGTGGTAAGTTTCGCGGAGGCCATCGTCGTGATAATATGCTCAAGGCAGGAACGTTGGTCTTGGTGGGTGATTGGGGGTTTACTTCTTCAAAAGCAGGCAAGGCACCCGAATGCGATTTGTTAGAAGTGTATTCTGACGTTGAGAAAGAGCGACTCAAGAAGAGTATTTCTAGCGTGGAATGGAGTTTTGCAAATGTCGCAGATTCAAAGTCATCGTCTGACTTTGTGGGGGATGATACATTGATGTTTTCAAATGATGCGACACAGGATGAATATGCTGCGTTGATGAAAGCTGCAATTGCGGCGGAATCCAAGGGCGCCAAGACGACGACGATTGCCTTTGATACGGATGATGGCAAGGTTGACATTGACGATATTTAAAATCGTCGCTTAAAAAAAGAAAATCAAATAAAAACGTAAACAAAATAAATGATAAAAATGTATATATTTTCTTTTTGTTATTTTTATCATTTCAACTCAACTGATGATTGTGTAATATGTTGTCGGCAATTCAAGAGTTTATTTCACTCAATTAATTCGCGTCATGCACGTATTACTTTTCTTGCACGAACCATCTTATTTATCCACGGAACCCCTTTTTAAAACCCTTGGGGACGATTTGTTGCTGACTCTTGGTTCCAGTGCGTCAGGGCTTTATCCGTTTTCTATGACCAAAATGTTGCTGATTTTTTGCGATTACAATATCATTTTGTGAATAATTTCTATTTTGATTACATTGCATAGGCATATCATCGTCATCATCAAAAAAATCGGCTATGCAAACCTTACGAGAAAATGACTGAGGAGGTGCGGCGCTAGCTTCAGGCATTTATATCAAAATAAGCGCAATTATTTTTATATATATTTCCGTCATATACAAATTGGGTTTGGGAATTTTTAATCGTATACGCTACGCCAATCAAAACAAAAAAATAAACACGTATTTTTTTTTTGTTTTTTAACTCTCCTATATCATATATATTTTGCAACATATGGGGGTCTATAAGACATCACTCCACTTGCAATGATTTTTACAAAGTACCTAGTACTCGGGTAGGAGAAGAAGTATACACTATATACAATGGGAGGCCTCCCAAATAAGCATTTGAAATAATCTTTATATTGTTATTCAACCAATTTAAATAAATGTCGCGATGGAATAATAACTAGATAGCTAATATATCTAACGATGTTTAGAAACAAAAACAGACATTCACTTCAGCCAGTCAAGAAACAATTTAGCATGAATGCGGAGGAGTTTCCTGATATAGCTCCGTTATCCGCCTCCAGCAACGAGGCAACAAAACCTCAAAAGAGTAATGTTGTTGCTGTAGAAATGGACTTTAAAAATTGTTATAAACCCCCGCCTGTTATAAGCGTGGAAAATAACCGAGAACCTGGATGGTTATATGGGTTTGGCGAGAAGAATCCACACAAGATTTGGTTTGAAAATGACAAACGAGAGGTGGTGGAAATTGACAAAATACCAAATATCAATGATGAATTGCCGTCCATGGAGGAATTTTTTGCCGAATACTGCAGAGAATGGGAAAGGTATAAAGAAGAGTATATTGAATTGAATGGATACGAAGACTATGAAAGAATGTTCATATCTCCACGCATTAATTATGACGACGATGTCGTTGAGATGGATTATGAGGAAGAGGAAGCCGAAGAAGAATTGGATGAATTATACGATGAATACGGCGATGCGTATGATGATTACTACTATGACAAGTAATGATTTGATTTACGTTAAATAATACATTCAAATATATGTCGTCATTATAATCATGACTGATGATGAAAATGACATATTAGATACAGATTGGATAACTAAATTTGAAAATATAGACAAATCTTATAATATTTTTTATTTAGATGATGTGCATAGCATAAAAGTTAAATGTGTATATATCAATAAAGAAAATGAAATAGAAAAAATGAAGCAAGAAAAAAGAGTGCTAGTAAAGCCAAATTATCTGTCTAGGGAAGAGGTAATGGGTATTATAAAACACAATATTCATGGAAGATATGGATTATTGTCTATATTAAAATACAATATTAATTTGGACCCAGCTAATGTAAAGTCCTTTGTTACATCAAGACAATACGAAGATACCTTTTTGACACCTATAAAAAATATAGACGCAATTACATGGGACATGACAATATCCATGTTTCAAGATTTAAATGAAGTAATATTCTTTTTTTATGAAAAACCTGGATATCATTCTAACAATACAACGAGGAAAATATTACTGCAAAAACATCTCAAGGCAAAAAAAACTATTCGTGTGCAACCATCGGTATAAATAATGGGTGTAAATAATGATAATAGATTTAATGCGTAATGAATTTAAATATATCATCAAGAATATATTTAGATTTCAATGAAGAAGGTTGCGTTGATTACTGGTATCACTGGCCAAGATGGCTCTTATTTGGCGGAACTTTTATTGGAGAAGGATTATGATGTTTGGGGAATCATCCGCCGTGCATCTAGCATTAACACGCAACGCATTGAACATATTTTTAAGAAGCTTATATTGAGATATGGCGACCTTACCGATGGAATCAACTTGTTGAATGTTTTGGTGGAAATTAAGAACAAATATTGTGATGGTGCCGACTTTGATAGGTTGGAGGTGTATAATTTGGCTGCGATGAGTCATGTAAAGGTCTCTTTTGAGATTCCCGATTATACTTGCAGTGTGGACGCCGCGGGAACATTGAGAATGTTGGAGTCCATTCGTAATTGCGGTATCCCGAACGATAAGGTTCGTTTTTACCAGGCGTCTACATCCGAGTTGTATGGAAAGGTCGTGGAGGTGCCTCAAAAGGAAACGACTCCCTTTTATCCGCGTTCGCCTTATGGAGTCGCCAAGTTGTATGGCTACTGGATTACCAAGAATTATCGTGAATCATATGGCATGTATGCGTGCTCAGGCATTCTTTTCAACCATGAAAGTCCGCGTCGCACACACAATTTCGTGACGCGTAAAATTACGATTGCCTTGGGTAATATCTTGCGCGGAACCCAAGATAAATTGGTGTTGGGAAATTTGAATTCGTTGCGTGATTGGGGGCATGCAAAGGATTATGTGCGTGGAATGTGGTTGATTTTGCAGCAGGATAAGCCTGATGATTATGTGCTTTCCACCAATGAGTATCATAGTGTGCGCGAATTTGTGGAAAAGACGTTCAAAATGCGTGGGTTTGATATTAAGTGGAAGGGTGAAGGAGTAAACGAAGTGGGGTATGACGAGAAGACGGGACGCGAACTTGTATTTGTGTCGGAGAAGTACTTTCGTCCTGCTGAAGTGGAGGAGTTGTTAGGAGATAGCACAAAGGCGCGAACACATTTAGGATGGTCGCCCGAATATACTTTTGATACACTTGTTCAAGAAATGGTGGATTGTGATTGTAAGTAAGCATCCTATTTTATTTTCATAATATATAATAGGATACATGCAAAATAGTAAAAATAAACAAATTGTTTCATTAATATGCACGCATCAGGCGCGTATAAGATGTTTGTTGCATGACATTTATTTTGGGACAGGACGTATGGATAAGAATGCGTTTGTTGGGTATTATGATTCAGATACTGAACCAGAAACGACTGAGGAAGATGAATTCAATGAAGACATAGCAGAAAGTCAAAAAAGTTGGTCAGCAAATAGTAATAATTCACTTGATTATAGTTATATTACTGCGAGGGATAATGACGATGAACTTGAATCAGCGGCAGAAGTGGAAGAAAATACAGAAAATGTGGAAAAAACACGTGGAGGTGCAACATGCTTTGGCATTAGTTGTTTCAAGTCTAACAAGGCCCGACCCAAACCGCCCAAAATGGACCGATTTAAAAATGGTTGCGTCTTGGAGTTTAAAATAACTACATCAAATATTCAAGTGAAATTGGTATATGATGGAATAGTTGATGAAGAGAAACCAGACTATGTTTATTATGTTAGTCCTAACTCCGCACCCGACCCAAAAGTCGTAGCTGGAAAATATAAAACAACCTTGTTTAATGAAATAAACATTCCGAATGTTATTTACAGCGTTTCTCCAGGCGTAACTTATGTTTTTTATCTTATACGTCATGGTCAAGGAGAACATAATGTATTAAAAGGTATGTCTAAAAAGTGGGGTGCGTTAGCGGTTAGTTCTACGTATAAAGACCCATCATTAACAAATACAGGCGTGCAACAAGCCATTGAAATCGGTCAAAAATTACAAGAAATATTAGACCAGCAACATCAAAAAGTGGACTATTTATTTGCATCTGATTTGAAAAGAACCCGACAAACGCTTTATTATATATTACAACCGATGGATAGCGACCCCGCGTTGCGACATAAACAAATTAATATACTGCCGTGTTCAGAGGAATTAAACTATACTGCCAACAAGAACTGCGATAGTAGTCAGTGGGCGACGCCCAACGAAAACATTTCTTTGTGCAATCCATTCAAAGATTATGCAAAGGCAGGGCTTCCCGACTTGTGTCAAAATGAGAGAGGTAATTATGCGTCGTGGAAAAATTATACTGCTTTTTATGGGACAGGAACTAGAAATAGTCCAGGCAAGTATAAACCACAGCAATGTCGTGATACGGACATGATAAAACAAGCGATTCTATATATACAAGGTGTCGGTAAGAATGACTTGGAAAAGGACCGCGCAGCATTAATCCCTGCACCGCAATATTATGACCCGCGGGAGGAAGAGGAAGAACCGCCTGCTCCCACATACGACCCAAGATGTAGCGGTTGGTTTTATAGATGGACGCATCCAAATGGTTGTAAGGGTTATCAAAAAGTGGCGACATCGGGCGGAACAAAACGCAGACGCGGCAAAATGACTCGACGACGTAGGCGCGGATGCCGTCCTCGGACTCATAAACGAAAGAACGTACGACGAACAACGCGACGCCGAAAGTATTAAAAAAATTGAAATGCTTTTTAACTTATTAAAGCAATGTATAACTAATTAAACTCAACTTCTTAAACGTTGAAACATGAATATGACAACCAGATGTTTTGCTGTGATGAATGGATTGCCTGTGTATAATGGGCGTGCAAAAGTAGGTAATGTTATTATAAATGATATAATAACATATAGAGTGAAAGGCCAATGGATATTTTCAGTGGTTACTGGCACCACACCATCTTCAATCAAGGTGAATGATTTGAATTGTGAGGTCACACAAGATTCTGTACGATTTTATTGCAAAAATGCAAAAAATCCCACAACGGATAATGTGGTTGTAGATAGCAGGCGCATTTTTAAAGTGGGCAATATAATATACTTATAAATATGGATTGAACAATGGAAAAAGAAATAAAAATAAAAAAAGTGAGACCATTTTAGTGAGGCGGTCAATACCTTTTTTATACGATAACACGACGTGTTCTTGAATGGCCGTATTTGTATTGACGTCTTGATTTATTTGCTAAAATATACGCCTTTTTTTTGTGGTCGCATCCTGCATTTATGATATCATAATCCACCGCAGCAGCCTTTCCAGCGGTAATGGAGCTTGCTAATCGCGCAACACCCCATGATTGAGCCGTCTGGTTTGGTCTTGAGCCCGATGAAAAATAGGCGCCTTCGCCCTTTTTTACGATCTGGTTCAAGGCGGATAAACTGCAACCGGTCTTTCGTGCCAATTCTTTACTCGGGGTTAAATTCTTTATGTTGTATATTTTACGCGCCTTTAATATATGCTTTGACGTCTTGTTTTTATATGACGCCAAAGGTTTGCGCGTGTAGTACTGGTGCTTTGTTCTATATAATTTTCTAGATTTCATCAACATTTTGATTTGTTTTTGTTTGTCCTTTTTGGTTAATGTGGTTGGCAAATATCTAAGTGGGATTTTCATATATTATACCTTTACATTATATTGTTTCAACCGCGGATTAATTTATAAAATTGAAATAAAATATCTGCAATAACTATTATTTAAAATAGAAATGGAACTAACTCTAACCCCAGATACATATATGCCATGTGTTGATGATAATGGAAACTATACAGATAATATACCTATCATCAAGCATGGTTTATTTTGCCCATGTGGTTCAAGAAAAGATAAAACGTATGAAAATACGAGTAAGTTTGCAGTTCATATCAAAACAAAAGCCCATCAAAAATGGTTATTAATATTGAACCAAAATAAAGCGAATTATTACGTAGAAATGTTAAAAAATAAAGAACTAGTAGAAAATCAACAAAAAATTATTACACAACTTGAACAACAACTACAGCGAAAATCATTAACTATTGATTATTTAACCGGACAACTTACACGTCAAACAAATCAACAGGCAACGACTATTGATTTGTTGGATATTGACACAATTTAAGTGTCAGAGTTATTGTGTATACATAATTTCAGTAAATTTATTCATATAATTGATGTCTATATCATCGTTTATATATGATTTTATTCTAATATGATAATGATTGTTATTGATTATATCATTCAATAGCGTAATTTTATCTTGTATCTCGATACCAGTAATATGATATCTATTAAGTATACCTTTTTTATGATTAATTAACAATTTACCTATAGCAACATCATCTATCAATTTCTTATCTAAAGACGATTGATTATCTATTATATATTGTATATTATCTCTAGACAGCCATATTGCTGCACCTGATATAAATGTTATATTTTCACATACTCCGTTTACACCAGTATACACATTTGTATCTTCCAGCTCATTGCTTATTCTTATAACATTATCTAGAATATAAAAGGAGCTTAGATTGGTTCTAATAATATGTTTATAGTTATATGAATTATTAATTATAGTAAAAGCACTTATTGTTTTATCTAATATTCCAGGTATATATGTTTCTGGAGTATTTAATATTAACTTATCATCTTCGCTTAAATTTAGATCACTAGTTTCAACATTATTACCAAATATTAAAAAAATTTTTATAGTAGTAAGTTTGTTTCTTTTAATATAATTAATCATCTTAGACCAATAATTATTTATCATTTTATCGTATCCGTAGCCTCGCGATGCTATTACTAACATAATAATATTGGTATTTATCATATTATATGTTATATTTTACAATAATATTATATTATATTTAATTTATCTAATTATTTTTCGTTCAGAAATTATTTCTAATAGCTAAATTCCAATACTTCAAGGTTGTTTTTTCTGTGTTAAACCTTTTACATTGAAATAGTTTATATTGTTCTATTAAAAAATCCTTTGTTATACATTTATAATCATCTACCCATAAAATTGGTAAATCTGCAAAAAATGTATACAAACTATCGTTTTTATGCACAATTGGTATACATCCAACATATAAGCATTCCCATATTCTATGACAATCTATACCATTTCCTTCTGGAGAAACAGCAAACATATAGGTTGATAATTCCTCAATATATTGTTCCCAATCCTTTTTGGTATTTTTGATAAAACCATTGTTAGATAATACATTTTCAATCTCTGACCTTACATTATTAGTATTTAATGAAAAATTAAAATATAATAAATTTGTTTTATCGTTAGATTTATATTTTTTACAAATATTATAGTCGAACCCCTTCCATTGTGAATTTTCAAGACCAATCGGTATTCCTATCGTTTTATATGTATAAAGATCTGGTTTCATATTTTGCCCATACCACTTAATTAAATTATTATTACTAATAATTTCTGTATGCATCCCTGATTGTAAATCTGAATTATGTGTAATTAACACAAATTTGGTATGTATAATTGGTAATATATGGCTAATAAAATATATCAAATGATCTGTTTTTACGAAAAAAATCTTTGACTTGTTAATAATTGATACTACATCTTCAGTAATGGGTTCATTATTATAAATAATTTCATTACAATTACATTTGATATTTGGATATGTATCTAAGTAAGATCTATCATATATGGATACATCACATAATTTAGAGAATAATTCTCCTGAAACATAGTCTAATTCCATTATTATATTACAAATAAAAATGTTTAAGTAAAAGTTTAAATAAACTTATATAAGTAAAATTATATAAATATAATTTTACTTATATTTATATAATGAAATTAGATTGTATACTAACCGCCGTTAATGAAAATACATTGTATCTAGATTTTATACCTATTTTCATTAAGACGTGGAATAAACTATATCCTGATGTAGACGTTAAAATTATCTTAGTTGCAAACAAAATACCAGACGAATATTTATGTTATAAAGACAATATAATATTATTTGAACCAATTGAAAATGTATTGACTAATTTTACTTCTCAGATCATTCGTTTACTATATCCTTGTATATTAAACTATGAGAATGGGGTTATGATTACTGACATGGATATGCTACCTATGAATAGGACTTATTATACAGAAAATATTAAATCGTTTGATAATAGTAAATTTATATATTTAAGGGAGAATATTTGTTTTGAGTATAACCAACTTGCTATGTGTTATAATGTCGCTGTTCCAAAAATATGGAAGGAAATATTTGAAATAAATTCAGTAGAAGATATAAGAAACAGACTTAAATCTATAAGACATGTGGAGTGGTGTACGGATCAATTAGTATTATATAAAAAGGTAATGGAATGGAATAACAAAACCAATAATTTAATTTGTCTTAAAGAAAATAGTACAGGATTCAAAAGATTAGATAGAAACACATTTGGTTTAAATAATATTATTAAAGAAAATGTATCCAAAGGAGTATATTCAGATTATCATTGTTATAGACCAATGAGTGAATTCTCTGAAATAAATTATCAAATTTATAATTTACTATAAAGTCGGAGCGTGTATAAGATAAAAAATTGAAATATATTTTGTACTATCGTACATATACAAAATATAACATATATATGTGATAAGCAACAATGAATCTGTTTATTCTCTCATTGATTCAAAAGGAAATTGCGGAGAGTATGATGGACAAACATGTAAGTAAAATATTATTAGAGGCGGTTCAGATGCTTTGTTCCGCAAGAAGAATAGTAGAGCCAGACGACGACGTCATAAACGAGCGCATATATAAGCTCGCGCATAAAAATCACCCCGTTACCATTTGGTGCAGAAAGTCCAGAGCCAATTTTGTGTGGGCATTGGATTTGGCAGAAGAGCTCCACAACGAATGGCGATTCAGATACGGGCACCCAGAAACAAAAATTCACCAATCATATCGCGTCGCCATGTTCTTGAGAGAAAATATCCCACGAGAGAATGCGTTTGAAGAAGTGGGGTTGACGCCCTTTGCGCTTGCAATGCCTGATAAATACAAATCAGATGACCCTGTATTGTCATACAGGAACTACTACATGTCCGAAGAAAAACAAAAAATAGCCAGTTGGTGTAAAAAACGGGGCAAGCCCGCGTGGTATGTCCTTAATGACCAGTCTTTATTCAAAAAAGACCTGCGAATTGCGATTGGGCGTCATGGCAGGTCATTAAAAGTTTACCCTGCCAAGACAGAAAAGAAGGTTTGAGTATTTACCTACCCGTAAATATTGAGTGGGTCTTTTCTTCTAAATTCCACCACGAAGCCGTAGCACTAAATGTAACGTTGCTTCTTTTTGTATGTTATAATCGTTTAAAGAACGTCCATCTTCTAATTGTTTACCTGCAAAAATCAAACGTTGTTGATCGGGAGGAATACCCTCCTTGTCTTGAATCTTTTTCTTCACATCATCAATGCTATCAGCGGGGTCAACTTCAATAGTTATGGTCTTGCCAGTCAATGTCTTGATGAAAATCTGCATCTATATAATATAGATGAGATAATTATGCGCAAATATTTTATAAAATTGAAATAAACTTTGAACATAACATATACTGACATATAATAATAATCAATGTTTACCTTTGCATCAAGCCGGTTTACAGACGCGACTTGGTCTGAAAATGAATCGTATCGGGCGCGTTCAGACTTTTCGGGTTGCATATACGGCTCCCCCCAACAAATGTCTCCGAAAATAGACCCCAAGTCGCTAGTTTTCGTGGTAGAAATGAACAATTCACATAACAAGGTCATTGGAATCGGACTTGTAAGAAACCTCCATGTAACAACCAAGACGTATAAAATATACGATACAGGAAATTTCAATAGATACGTCTTTGTAGGTAAATATCGCGTAGACCGGTCCGAATTATCATCTGGATTATTAGAAATATTAGATTATATCCTTTTCAAAGAACGGACACATTTAAAGAGGGGAGCGGGTATTACCACAATACCTGACAAGCTGTTTCGGCATCATATTTGTTGCGAACGAGACGTGAAACAAGAAATTATAGACGCGTTTTTGAATAAATTTCATATGAAGAAAATTGAAGAATATAAAGAATTATCTACATAGATTATATGGCGACCAATAAATCATCCCCACAAATTGATACAAATATTAATAATTATACTTATCCAGAGCTTTTAATCATCTTGGACTTGGACGATGCGACGGATACTGGGATGATAATTAAAAAAACAAATGCTTATATTGAAAAATATACAAGGGAGCGAAATGACAAGATGATTATTTTTTTTAACGAGATGCAGGCAAAATTGTTGGATTATGCAAGACAATTAACTAAGAACATTGCAGACGCGGAATATAAGCCAGTGCAAAATCAAACGGAAAAATGGATTAAGAACATAGAATCATTGCCACAAGAAAATAAGGTGCAAACCGACAAGCTTACTGACCGATTCCAAAAAATTGATGTCTATTCAAATCATCATGTGCCGATGAATCGTGAAACACTCGGTGTGAATAATACATACGACTTGCCTGTTGCGCAAGATGGTAAGTTGAATCCTACCTTGAAAAATACGACCCAGCGGTTGATAGTACTGGACAGCTTTTTCCGTCAAGAATCGTCTGGGGCGAGTATTAGCACGGATTATACGTTGGATTTGTCGGACCATCTTACCGATGTCTTGTCCTTGCGGTTGTGGTCTATTGAGGTCCCACTGACATATTATGTAATAGACGTAAATTATGGAAATACTTGTTTTTGGGTATCAGATGCATCAGGTGGGGTTATAAATAACATCGCAATATCCATTCCGTCTGGCAATTATACACCTACCACGTTCGTAACGGCCTTGAATGACGCATTCGCTGCGGCTGGGTTTGCATTCATATCGCCAGCCATACCAGTATCATATAATTCGTCAAATTATAAAATAACCATGCAGTTGAATGGAGGAAACTATACGCCACCAGTTGGTTCAACAACAACAGCCTTCACAATTAACCCGACTACAACAAGATTGATTTTCTTTGACCCTACTCTAAAATTGCAATGCGAAACAACCTGTGTCCAAAATGGGTTATATCTAAACCAAACACTTGGGTGGCTTATGGGGTATCATAATTCAACGATTATTGAAAATGGTATAATATTACAAACTGGGGCGATTCGTGTAGACGCAAGCGGAAACACTGCAGATTCAGTATTGGATTTAAATGGTCCGCGATATTTCATATTAGCTTTAGACGACTACAATCAGAATCACTTGAACAACGGCCTTGTATCTATTACCGAACCATCCAAAGTGGTGAAATTGCCGTCTTATTATTCGCCTGACCAGCCGTATATTTGTGAACCCTCTGAGTTTGGACAGGTCGCCCAGCTAACCCAGAGCTCTCCGCGAACTTTGACCCAGAGTCAGATATACACCATCAATGAAATCCTAAAAAATAATGTTAATAACATGGAATTGCGGGCAAAGGCGCCAACTACAACGGACGTATTTGCTATTATCCCGATTAAACAATCATCGGTTGGTGGAACATTATATGTTGATTTTAGCGGGCAATTACAAGACAATAGGCGCACATATTTTGGTCCAGTAGATATAGAGAGAATGCGTATTCGTCTCTTAAACGACAAGGGAAACGTAGTAAATTTGAATGGTGCCGATTGGGCAATTACTATCATCAGTGAAAACTTGTATCAATACTAGTCTAATCGTGCAGTTCAATCATTTATTTCTCTCTTTATTATATATGATTGAACACATAATTGATTCTATAGGATTTAATGGTCCTATAATATTATTTATAACATCAATGATTTATTTATATGTCAAAAATAGCTATTTTACAATATACGTTATAGGATTCATGTTCAGCGGTTTAATAAATTATATTCTAAAAGGCCTTTTCAAACAACCTAGACCCATAGACGACAAGCACTTGTTCAATTTGGAAAAAATGTATCGTAGTGTGCTGACATTTGAAAACTATGGCATGCCGTCTGGCCACGCTCAATCAGTATTCTACACCACAACATTTACCTATTTGACACTAGAAAACAATGTTTTGTTGGTGGGAGCCCTCTTTATTTCTCTCTTGACAATATACCAAAGAGTCCAAAGCAGGCAACATTTTTTGTCCCAAACAATAGTTGGTGCAATAATTGGCAGTATTCTTGGATTCGCATTTTATAAATATGCCAAAAATCAACTCCAAGGGCCTTTAAAACCAAAGGAAGACGATTATGGGCCG
>JACCDP010833587.1_pt1 | contig 63479 bp, 95 predicted proteins | sample 7445841 | NCBI WGS metagenome assembly JACCDP01 (sample SAMN15323441, study PRJNA562643) | freshwater metagenome | isolation source: river surface water | place: USA:Blue River Watershed | collected 2017-08-17 | reverse complement strand
TTAAAAGAGGGCGCAAGCCCTCACTTCGTTCGCACTTCCACATCCGGAATGATCGCCGACGGTCTAAATATCACACGATAGTGCCAGGGATCAGCCTTGGCTGGCTCTAGCTGCTCTACAAAATAACTCACGTTGTCAGACAGCCCCAGATAGTGTTTTTTGTACTCATTCGGCCCGGTCTTGACAATGACTTCGAGCCGATTCTGTGTTCCGCTCTCAGTCACGGAGAGCAACCCCTCAATTGTAAGGATGTACTCCCCGGTGATTCCATTATAGAAGATACATCTCCGATTGATTTCGAAATTGTGTGCCGCCTCGGACACATTATTGGATGCAACATCGGATTCCTCGCACCCGATCATGGAGAACATGATCACTAACATGAGCCCAACAAGCGTCTTCATCCCGAACTCCAATCTTGGTTTATGTTATATTCTTATACCATAATGTAAAAAGAGGGCGCTTAGCCCTCAACGTGACCAGAAGTCCCCATGAAATGGGTCTTCCTTTACAACACATCTTGGATGAGCACTTGCTTCAGCTATTGAGATTTCAATCTCTCGCAAACTATCTTCCATATCAATCGAAATGGCCCTCGGAAACACATAGTGGTTAAATCCGCCGCTAGTGAATCCATACACCAAATGCAGTCCAAGTTTCTTGGCTAGCGCAGTATAGATTTCCTCCATCAGGTTTACCGTGCCCCAGTACGGACTAGTACCACTCACTTTATCGGGTCTATACCGTTCGTAATAAATCGCGAAATCATTCATATCTTTTTTTGCGTAGTCAATATTTATGACTTCACCGCTTCGTATCTTACGAACAAGCGGAATTAGACTTGGCCTCATGGTCCCACCTCATTTTTCTTTGGATGAAACGTCATTGCTGTGATCAGCGTAGCAATGGCACTCCACCACCATCCATGCCACACTAAGAACCCGATCGAGAGCACGTTTTCACTAATCCAAAGGAATCGGAAGAACGCTCCTCGCTTCTTGGTAACCGTGTTAGGGACAATCCATGACATCACTGACGCAATGAACCCAAAATTGATCCAGAACAGTAGTACTCTACCCGCGCCGTCCACGTCGCCGATCAGTCCGAGCCAGGCGAGTGTCCACCACGCCGCAACGTTCAGAAACCACATCATGCGTCACCCCTCGGCTTTTTTCCACAATACGGACAGAATCTTGCCTCAGGCAGGATCATCCTCACTGCGGCTTTGTACTCACAAGTACACGGTTCTTCGAGTTCGTCTCGATGCATTTCAAGAATACCCTTCCATACAGGTATTTCAAACGCACCAAAGATTGACACTATTGTGCCCCATTGTGGGTTGGATTGTTGATTTTCGAGCTTCACCAGAATGGCTTTTGATAGCCCTGTTCTGCGGGCCAATTCAGCAAGCGACCACCCTCTACGCTTGCGTTCGTCCTTCACCACCTCATGCAAGATCATGACGCCTCCCCAGAGTTTCACTACCTTCTTATACCATACTACACGCCGCATCTTTTAGTGCTATAAGCTCAGCTAATGCCACGTCATCATGTGGGTCCTCTAATAAAGCGCGCAGTCTGCTACCCGGACTTCCCAATATGTGAAACAACAATAGGTCCTCTTTTTGATCTACGCCAAATCGAAATACACGCCACCCGTTGTCAATTAACCACTCCATATGTTGATATATGTTGAGTTCTTTGCGAAACTCCACAACAGGTACGTTCTGCGATAGCCAAACCACACTACTGGTATCTAGAATCGCGCCAACATCACCCTTCTTGATATAGATCAGTCCGAGGCTTACGCTATGTATATCTAATCTCTTGTCCAGTTCTTGCATATGCGTCATATACTCCACCACTACCTACCATATCGAATCTTTCTTGGGTAAGAGTCTTACATAATTCAAAGTATCGCGGAGCGGCTATATCCATTAAAAGGGGATGTAATGCAGGCGTTTGCACAATTACTTGTACAGTGCTGAAGAGCTGTCCGGGTATAAAATCCCCTTTTTGCCGATTGCATTTAGCATGGCACAGTACCACCTGCCCATTTGGTCCATAGCCCTTGTCATTGTCGTATCTATCAACTTGTTTATTGTATGGAATGCTAGAGTCGATCACCTCTTTGCAATAATGGCAGTGCGTTCCGCCCCATAACCCGATAAACTCTTCATACGTTATGAAATCGGTATTTGGCCAATATTTATTATGTTTGTATCTTAAACGATTATAGGTTATTCTAATAATATTTTCCATATAATAATTGTGCCGCTTGGCTGACTTGCAACTTTTGCAAGTAACTTTACCTTTACGCTTATACCCGGCCAACGGCCCCACACATTCACAAGCCATTACGCAATCCTAACCAACATCCAACCTGTGGCGGACGCCACTAGTGCATCATTAGTAAAGAAATATGCATATCCATCCTCCACCGTCATTTCGGCGGCTTCAATGCGCATAATAAAGTCTGTATTATACACAACTTCATAAGTTTTCATGTATTACCTCTGTTTTAATTGAATCGGGTACTATACCCAACTTCATTCGATCGATCACTGCGGTGGCCTCATCCATTGTGTTAAACCTAACCACCTCGTCAAACACATCACCGAAACCACCTACACTTCTGCTTATGCTTCGCCAGAAGCACCATTTACTGCGTCTATAGCGCACAACATAATATGTGGAACTCACTTCGCACAATTCGTTATACTCTGTTTTCTTTAGGATCCTAAACATGAATGCCACCATCTTCTAGGTATACGCCAGCTCACTGCAATATACCTCATTTGGCGTGCTGGAGTTGTAAAGCATATCGTTGTGTGAAAACCCCGCTTGCGCAAGTCGTGTGACACTAAGTTGATAAATACATCTCGGTGCCTCGCTATGGCGTCTTCGTGCGCTTTATACTTTGTATTACGTAAGTGGACCTCTTCGAAAAACGACCCATCAGCAGCCGATTCACGTAGCCCTTCTAGCACTATGTCAAGTATGTTAGATGATCTATAATAGCTTATAGCTTCTTCTAACTTAGTATCATTGTACGCTTTGGCCATAGTACGGAAATCTTTTGCTAAAGAACCCATCGTTTAGCCGTGTTTTCTAATATGGACACTAGTTGGGGCTCTAGTCCGAATCTACTAGTATTAATTCTAATAGAATCCATTATATTACCGTCAGCGTGCCGTTCTGACGCAGCCTGCCAATCAAAAAACATTTCGATTAAATCAAACAGGTCCATTCCAGCCACGCCATTTTCATAATGTTCTGGGTGGTGTGTGTTTACACCATAATGGTGCTTTAGCGCTCCACTCATTTCAGATAGGAACTGCGTATACGTCTCGCTACCATATGTGGAGCCGCGCAGTTTAGGCGTGTACTCATCAAATACCGATTTTTCGGGTTCTACCAATTTGGAACTATCGTGCATGGCCGCCCTACGCAGTAATTCTTCGGCTGCAAACAACAGTAATTCATTTACTCTTTTAATATGCAGTAGAGTGTCTGCAGTTGAATCATATGTGCTCATGTGGTCCTCGGTTTTGCTAACATTATAGAATATTCTTTGGTGATCACTCCTGCATGGAGAGCTTCACCAGCTAAAAGCAACGCATGCGAGTCATCCACGCCGTATGGTAGATCTAATCCACAGAGCAGTCTACCATCACATGCTAGCGACAGAAACTGTAAGGAATTGTTCACCATGTGTAATACATCTCCAAAGCTTCCTTTGTGAATCACTACATCGTGCGTAAAAGGCGCCTCACTACCCAGGTTCGCGCCGCGACCTACCGGCAATAACGTGTTATTTCCACGCGTTATAAAGTGTACGCTACCAAGCATACTATGAGCGCCATCGCACCAGCCCCAAGGCTTCTTATGAAATGGGTCGGATGACATACAAATATCAGATTGTCGAATATACCCATACATGTTAGATAACCTATATGCTATGCCCATCATCACGTCCATACGGGTGCCATTTGTTCCAATACCAAAGCGTTCAACCCATATATTGCGATGTTCAACAACATCTAGAATGTCATTAATTGTAGACGGAGCCAAACTAGGTTCGCCGCCGTTTAACCATAAGATCTTAAAATATCGTAGGTTGTGTCGACCACAAAACTCGTCAAATGTCTTTGGATCAAACACTACATTCTGGGCATCGCCTCGCATGCAGTGTTCACATTTCTGATTGCATTTCCTAGTAGTCTCTATCGATAAGCTAGAAAATAGCGCTTGTGCAACTAAACCCAATCTTCCTCCGAAATTTGTGGGTTATGCCAATTCTTAATAAACCCAGCACTATCCACATCTAGTATGATATAGTCGCCGTATCCGGAATCGTCTCCGTGACATAGAAACTCGTCCGGTACATAGTAGCCTTTCCAGCGCCTTACATTTGCTAATTCATCATTTAACAAAAAATATTCGCCTTGATCACACACTTTATAGTATATGTTTGCGCATACACCACTAGGCCAGTTTTCTATGTGTCCATCTTCCAATCTAATAATTGGAGTCCAGAGTCCCCCATCACGACACGGGATTAAAGTCCCGTCAACATCTTCGACTCCATCTACTGTTGCGTCTTCCCAATATCGCACGCCCGCATGTACAGATAGGTATTTTGCTTCATCGTCTAGCACAAGGTTCTCCTGTGTGTAAATTCCACCTTAAATCGCTCATTTCTAGTAGTGTTTTTAGATCAGGTAATCGCATTAAGCTTCCAGGCCACGACTCAATTTTGTATATTCCGGTTGCACACCATATACGGTAATGGGGCCTACCCATATAATCTACTCCGATGGCGTAGAATGCTTCCGTTACAATAAATGGTAAACAATATCGTAGGGAGTCTACTCTAAACGCGTTAAATGCGTTTAATTCGAGCTTTATGACAAGTATTGCATCATCGTCATGTGGATCGCGCATTACGCGCTCCACGGCTTCAAAAAAATGTAGGTTTTTCATCTGTAAAACCACACTACGACAAAGAGGCTCACCGGATTGTGAGCCTCTGCCATCACAAAAGTCTCACCCATTAAGCAATTCCTCTTTTTTTGCCTGCACTCGATCAAAATCATTCGATAGGTATGCCGCGTATTGAATGTCATCATCGGCGAACACTGCGATGGTGCAATCCTCATCCGATATGATCAATCCCTGTATTTCGTCACATTCACACGCAACTCCAAGAAGGTATTGTTTTACAGGATCTGCGAGCAAGTCGCGTGGTTCTCCAGGAGTTTCGCCCAGATCGATTTCCTTCAGCGGCTGATCGAGCATAGCCACTTCCTTGGAAACAAATCCACGAAACGCTTTTAGCACAAGGCGCATTGATCAGTCCTCCATGGCTGCGGACACAATTACCAACGCCATTATCCAGTTAAGCAACGGCGTGCAAGACATGAACGCAAAGTGCATGAGACCTTTGGCGCCATCAGGTGGCAACCCCTTCAAGTATAGTAGAGACACTATCACTAGTAGGTCGAACACCAGTGGCATAACATACAGTGGTGTTACCATATATCTCCTTAGGTTGTTGTTAACCACCAAAATGTGGGCACCATCGCCGCTAATGCGGTTCCTACCCATATAAGCGCCCATTTGGGTGAGAACGGAGCGCCAGCATGCTTGGTAGCAGTAATCATCAGTATTGGTGACCACACCGCTCCAATCGCCGAACTCAGGAGGCCTAGTAACAGGTGTCCATATCTTAGACTGGCAGCCAGACCGATCTGCCAAGCGAAATTAAGCATGAAGCACGCAATTACATATGGTATGGTCCAATTGCGTGTTTTCACAGGCTTAGACACCACGATGTCTTTTAGATCCTGTTTAATCATGGGGTCAACTCCTTGGTTTGTTTGACACATATTCTTATACCCCAAATTCCAATTTAAACATTAGGTCACATGAGCCGTCAAGTTTATGCACCTTGTTATTTTGTCGTTCTACCAGACATAGGTTTTCAGGATCCCAACAAACCACAGTGATAATTGATCTAGTGGATTCGTTCTCATATGCAATAGCCACACAGTTTATCACTACTAAAAATGGTGCTAGCTCCTTTAAAGAACCATATATGTTTCCACCAAACATGTGAAGTTGTCCATGATCAGTTAGTTCTTCTACGAATCTCTTAGCAGCTAAAACTGCATCATCATTCTGTGGATTTTCTAGTAGTTGTTTTAGTGTGAACAACAGTATGTTCATTTCTTCCTTAGAATTCCTAATCCGTTTGACCATGTTATGGTAAATTTCTCCCATCCTGGAAAGTCTTGATTCCAGAAAATTGGACCTTCACACTCAGGATCCATTACACAAATATCGTGAAAGAAAACTATGCCACCACGACGTACTAAAGGTCCATACATATCGAAATCGGACTGTATAGCGCTAGCACTATGATCAGCATCAATAAATAAGCAGTCCAATTGGTCCATGCCCTTAGCATCTAGTACAGCTTTAATAACATCATACTTGCCGGTATGCGCTTGCACGAACGTACCAAACGCTGGTACAACATTAGCAAACCCGCCCATATCAACTGATACAAATCCGCCGCTTAGCTGTTCGGCAGCATCACATAATACTCGTGTACTAATCCCTTGTGCGGTGCCTAACTCTAAAATTTGTGCTAAGTTTTCGTGCATTACAATCTGGTACATAATTTCGAGTAATCCAACAGTTGGTCCAGCTCCGTGATCAATCAAAAACTTCTTTGTAGCTTCTGGCATCACTATGTGCTTTGTATGTCGTTCGCCGTTATGTGTCCAAATTGGGAAACCTTCTACTGGAGACGTATCCCACCCTTTTGTTTTATCTTGCATAAAAAGTCCTTTATCTTATAAAAAAAGGGCGCTAGGCGCCCTTACCGAATCGTTCTTTGAAGTCCTTCAGTAGCATATCAGCCGCCTTGATGGACTCAGTGTGGCTATTCCCGCGATCTCTGAAAGATCGGAAACCTTGTAACCAGACTCGTTGATGCACGTGGAGGACACGCTCCAACAAGTCTTCAGGGTCCATGGTTCCCAGTGTTGCGGCCAGGTTGGATCGGAGAGCCTCTCCGATAAATTCCTTCAAGGCCCATATGGGTACGTGGACCTCCTCAAGGATGTCGTCTCCCTTGACTTGTGTTACGATGACCGTGCCATCGTAATCGCCATTGAAGTGGAATACGACTTTGTCACCCGGTAGATGATCCTCTTGTGTCAACTGAAATCCCATGGAATGCATCAGTAGTCTCCTAACTGTTTCAACTCTTGAAACCTCGTGTGTGCCGCCTGTAGATCCTGCACTGTCGCGTTTTGCAGAATATCATCTGCGATATCTTTCAGTAAGCTGTTAGATACGCCATGATCCTTGGCTGCACTTAGCCATACAATGGCAGTTACGTAATCGCCTTCCACCGTTCCCATGCGCGCTAAGGCCACTTCTGACATGTAGTTGCTGGCCTTTCGCACCTTGTACGCATAGGCCTTTGCATTGACCTCCTGGCCATCGAGATACATGGAGGTTACCTGACGCAGAAGATCTTCTGGGGAGAGCGAGTCACATTCGGAGTACTGCTCCAAACACTCAACCCAGTTTTCCTGGTCAAACGCGTCCTTGGCTTTTTCATGCTGGGTTTTGCAACCCAACATCGCAAGGCACACTAGCAGAAAGATCAACCACTTCATGATTCGAGCTCCTTCCGAAAGTTGGGCAACTCCTCGCACACACGTGCGTGCAGTGCAACCACGTCGATCCCTTCGCCATAGTTGTCGATGGCATGGTTCAGGGTATCCGCTGAGATAAACCCTAACTGTTGCGCACGTAGCGCAGCAGCTGTCAGGACGAAGTTCTGCTTGCAGACGTCTTTGAACAGCATCCAAATGCGGCTGCCGTATATTCCAAGGTCATCCAATGGAAACAGCAGTGTGAACGGACCGTAGGCTGAGTCCGGATCGATGGCCTCCACCATGCCAAGCCCTCTGCTTAGCATTGTTATGGCCCCAGGATTGCCTTCAGATAGTTTGAGAATCATCTCTCCTGCATTCATGTCCAAGTCCAAACGCGCCATGGAACACTCCTTTGGGTTTACACTACTCTTATACCCCATTAATGAGTTCAAAAAATGCTACAACAGCTTCATCGTCTTGTGGGTCAATCTTGTGGCAAAACTTCGATAGATGATGTACCATTAGGTCTTCCATTGAGTTGAATTCAAATATCTGCAAACCACGATCAAGCGCCGCAGTAATCAACTCATTTAGCGAATCATAGTCCAAGCCTTGGAAACCGTTTCCAACAGTGATACCCTCAAATAAACGCACCGTAAAATTGCCAGGTTCAGAAGGACTAAAGCTACCCCTAGAATAATAACCTGTGTGTGTTATCATCCCATAATTAGCATTGCCCGATCTAACATAATACGCTTTGTTATAGTTGCAGCTCATGTCATCTTTGGTAAGTTCTTTCATGGGGACTTTAACCCTAATATGGTATTTACTACATCCATATTGGCTAATACTACGTCATCATTATGTGGGTCCGCAAACATACAATTTTGTTTTGAAAAACAGTGTATGGCCAAGCCATACTCAGCCATAGATGTAAAATAAAATAATCTATACCCTGTTAGACTATCTTTGTGGGTGCCGTCCTTATTTAGAAAGCCGGTAAAATGATAAAAATAATTACCCATCAACGTCAACAACAAGCCTGGCTTCCACGCTAAGTAGAAGCCAGGCTCCTGCACTCTCTCAACCTCTGTCATCTAATGGCCTCCACATATGGGATTGTTGATCTTCTTGTAGGAACATACTTTCATGTCCGTCGATTTTTAACTCAATTATGTGATCTCCTATGACCTTTATTGATAGGGTTGGTCCAAATGTGGACAGCAACGTCATTACGTCATATGACGTCATGTGTCGCTCCGCGCGCATACTTACAACATTGTATACACGCAGTGTGCGTTGTTTGTATCTACGACGCTCCAACCAAATCGCCAGTGCAATCGCACTGATCAGTAGGACAGGCATTTCCCACATTGGGCGCTCCTAGGATTACGACAATTGCCGTGCCTTCAAACTCGAACTCACCCGTATTCTCAATATCGATGGCAGTATCAGGCGCAAGTGTGCACCCGTTGACTGAACCGTCAGTAAGAAAGAACACGTGCATGAATCGTAAGTCCCCTATGATCTTTCCAGCTCCGACCCACTTTTCGACTTTGTACTCGGTAGAAGCATAGAGAACCTGCTTTTCCATGGGGAGCTTTCTTTTTTAGATGGTAGTGTTTCCACAATCGATTCATTGCGCAACGCTCTTACGAACGCAGATTGGTTGGGAAATTCATACTCAAATTTGATAGAGTCGCCAGCTAAATCTTTACCTTCAACTGTAAATCCGCAGAAGTATGCTCCTACGAGCTTTTCTTCAATGGCATCAGCAAAAGCATTTAGCCCAGGTGAAGTATTACCGAGGAACCACCACCGGAGGAAAACTTCTGGCACGGGCACTGGCTCATAGTTTTGCAAATACACAACACATGTAGTTCCGAAGATTTTGTGGTTGCCCTGAGCTCTCATAGAGAAGCGATCTATTCTACGAACTTCTTTCAGGAATTGAACGAGAAGTTCCTCTTGGTGAGTTCTCTGAAAAGCAGCCATTTTTGAACTCCCGTTAGTGGTTTTTTGAGATTGATTACTGGCAACCCAAACACAATTATTAGAAACACCGCGTTGTATGCCAGTGCAACAGGTGGAGCTACGATGTTAGCCCACATTAACCCGCAAAGTACTAGTAATAGCACCATAGCAGGAAGGTGCATAGCGAATAAGATCCATTTATTTACGGAGTCTACTGCTTCTACAATAGTGTGAAGCTTACCGCTTTCGGCAATGTCCTGAGCCTCTTCAAACGAAAAGGCCTCCATCAGTAGGACGTTCCGAATTATGTCTAGTGTGTGACTAAGCTTTTGTTTCATTTTCTTTCTGCAGCTCCCAACCCATTTCTATCATAGATGCTAATAGTCCAGTAGTACACAGCATTATTGAGCAGATAGATCTTTCTAGCAGACCAGGCATTTTATCTACACTTTCATGCAGATCCTTAATGTGGTCTGATAACTCATTAGATCTATCCGAACCGGATTCTTCTACGAGTCCCTGTACCCAAGTTGCCACTACCAGTGGAGACTCAAGCGGATCGTCCGAGTCCTCAGTGACCTTTTCCAATATATCCGTGAGAGGCTTTATGCCCTCTTTGGTATCTAGGGCCCTTATTTTTAGGGCAACTAGAGCTCTTTCGTCCTGTGTCATGCTAACACCTCTTTTAATATACCACCAATGCCTATGCCTGTAAGCATTAACCCAATCTCAAGCAGTGAGGTCTTTGAGAACAGTTGGCCATTTGAGGTGGCACCTGTATAAACTCCAACCATGCACATTCCAACCCACTCGTATGGGTTTGGCACAAATAGCTGTACTAAGATTGAAACACACAAAATTAAGATGTTACGCTGGTTCATCCAGTATGGCATGTTCGGCTGCTCCTTTTCCTAAGTCCCTATCATAGAATCTTTCGTCTAATTCTTTCATCCCGTCATAAAACTCAGTCTTTATTACACGTCCACCCAGATAGTCCACGTACACGCGCCCACCGGCGTCATTGATGTACTTCTGGCATTCTTCCAATGTTGCTGGTTTGGGGTCGTAATGCAGAATCCCCATTCCCCGTGGATATGAATGGTTGTACAAAGCTTTCAAGAGGAAAGCTGCAGAGAATCCTTCCGTATTGATCATTGATCTCATCCTCCAAGTCTTCAATGCGCCACATCAATTCCAGTGTACGGTAAATGAGGGCGCGCTGGAGCGCCCCAGGATTCGTCGTCATGCGGTTTCCGCAATCATACGAACCCCTTCGATGATGACCGCTACCGCAGAGCCTTCCGGCTTCTGCAGCATCTCCGGACGGCGGTTTCCCGCTTCGATCGCATGACAGCGATCCAGCGCCGCCATGCAGAGACCGAGCCGATCGTTGTCGGCCGCCTCCATCGCCTCGGTGTAAACCTCGACACAAGGCTTGGGAACCAGACCCAAGCGGTAGCAACGCCCCAACCAAAGGGCAACCTGCTTCATCATGATGTCCTCCAATTTAGGTACACTATCTTATACCATAAAAGAGGGGGTGTAAGTCCCCCTCTTCCATACCCAACCTACTGTGGTAGATCGGGTAACTCAGAGATTGCCCAGTGGTCGCCGTTGAATGCCGCTTCCCAACGTGGACCACCACCCCACAGCTGGCCGGTGCGTTCCCATTGGATGAGGGCTGGGCCACCACCACCCAAAAGCACCGGACATGGAGCTGCACCGGCGTAACCGACCGCACCGAGGGCTTGTGTGCCTTCGGCAAGCAGTCGAAGATCTCCTTCGAATCGGTACGTGGCATTTCCCCGCCAACCAGGATTGAGATCCAGGAAGATCAGGGACTCACCTGTTTCTCTGGAAGCCAGGCCCAACAGATACATCTGCTGACCTTTTGCGTCCAGCTTGGGCGCACCTTGGCCGGTACGCAGCGGAATCATGCGGTATGGCCCTTGCGGTTCTAGGCCCTGCTCGATGGCCATTTGGAGCAGTTCGTCTTCGTCTTCGTCGTTTGCGCGTTGCGGTGTGGGGAAGTCCTGCGCGCCCAGGGGAAAAGTGACCATGTGCCGATTACGCCCAAACTCTCCGTGATTAAAGGCCCAAAGGGGGTAACCACCTTTGGATAAAATTATGCGGGGTGATGCAGGCTTGACGCCTTGCATCGAGAGGGAAAGAACCTGCATGAAGCAGTACTCCTATGGGGAAGAGATTGACATTTATCTTATACCATAAAAAAGAGAAAGCACGTGCTTTCCCTCAACGAGGACTTAGTCCTCGTCATCCTCATCCTCATCATCGTCTTCGTCTTCGTCTTCGTCTTCGAAGTCAAACTCCTCATCATCGAAGTCTTCTTCGTCACGATATTCTTCGTCGTCGAAATCCGGATTTCTACGGTCTGGTGACATACAATCTCCTGTGTTAAATTTTACAAAAATCTTATACCGTAAAAAGAATCAAAAACGTCCCCCGCGTTAGCAGGGGACGCACGAAAACAGTTACACAACGAGGTGTGTTCTGGACAACACCTCGCCAATGTTCCTCTGCTGCACGGTCAAGAGCTCCTCAGCAAGCATGGTCTGCAACTTTACATTGCAAGTATCCCGCAGAACCACGTGAAATGCCTCACTGACAACGTCCGCCGACAGACGCGGATGCTGTTCGCGAAAGGCCCCCAGCGTAGCACGAACATGCTTGAGAAGAATGCGCATTTCCGGCGCCACCCGATCGTACGCCATCTGGCGTAGTGTGGATGGCTCCACAGCTTCCACAGCGGGAGTTGCCAGAGATTCTTTGCGCTTGTATGGACCTCGTGATCCCTGTCCCAGTTTCTTGGGATACAGGAGATTGAAAGTCATACGCAATCTGGTGGCAACCCACGACTTCACCAGCGGAAGATCGAGCTCCCGTAGGCGCTCGTTCATCTTATCGGAAAGAAGCGCGTCGGCCTCCGCGCCAGAAAGACCGTCGAGCTTCTTCCGAAGTACTTCTAGATACAAAGGCTCAAAGGTCTCCTGAGTAAAGTACTCAAAAATCCTTTGGTCAAGCGGTGTCCTCATAGCGGCCTCCAGTTGGGGAAGAATACGTTTGATATCCTCTTATACCCGAAAACTTGACAATGCAATAATAATTTAGTATGTTTTATAAAAACTAGGAGCATGTATGGAAAGCCTTCCATATGAGAATCTTGTAACCTGTTTAATTATACATCAGGAAACTCCAGCTAATTTGGTTGACTACTTGCGAGAGCATGAGTTCTCCATACCAAGTAATATTGGAACGCTATGCAAGAATCTTAATGTTAAGCTACATAAACAAAATAGGGAGTACTTTGATAATCCTAATCCGGCTGAGCCTCCAGTATCATGGCTCGCTGACTTAGGTATTTATGGACTGTACCATAAATTATATGGTACTCCATTTGAACCAGAATATCGTGATCAGATAGCGGGGTTTGATGGTGCGTTACGCATATTAGAGGACCCAAAGATGCGAAGAGCCGTGCAAGCCATGGCTCTTGCTGATATAGACGATGACGATATTGAGTTAATGCTAAATGCGCGGTACGATATAACCTATGCTCCAAATGATATTAAGTTTTTCTTGGAACACTACTTTAATGTGGATAATCTGCGTACACCTGAACGGAAAGAATTAGTAGACGCAGAAACCAACCCTGAGTTCAAAAACATGTATCTTATAGCAATGCGTGGTGATAAATCCTATCTTCTATGGAAGCTTGGTTTAGCCCCGACAAAGACCTATTCTGAAATGATGCAAGAGATGATGAATGATGCATTCTACATGTTTAAAGAAAAATCGCGTACAGGCAGACAGTCCGAGGAAGCTTATAGATGGTCTCAACTCGCACTAAAAATAGCAGAGAAACTTGATAAGCACGAAAAAGAAGAAGATGATGCAAACGCATTATTTAAAGGCTTAGACTTCGGATTGAAGACTCAAGAAGTACCAAGAATTATGACTATGGATGAACTTGGTGAAGATGCACCAGATTTTGAGTTAGAGACGCAATCTCCAGGCGACATACCTCGCAAAAAGGATTTAGATAATGATTAATCCTGCACTAGGTATCCCAGATCGAGCCAAACTAACCACGCCAGATATAGTGGAGGCGCCCACTCCATGGAACTTCGTTATACACGAACATCAGGCGGATAAAGCTGGTTTACACTATGACCTACGTTTGGTAGACCCACGCACGGGTGTAGCGCATTCATGGGCTATTCGCAATTTGCCAAACTTTCCAGGTGATAAAACCTTAGCAGTGCAACAACCCGACCATACAGAAGAGTATACCAAGTTTGAAGGAACCATATCCGATGGGTACGGCAAGGGCACCGTCCGGATCTTCAAGTCTGGTAAGGTCGAAGTGCTGAAAAGCACACCGAACCACATCCGATTCAATATGTATGAAGGCACGCGTAGTATTCGCTATTCGCTCATAAATACAGGTGGTGTAAATTGGTTGTTCTTCAATCATACACCTACGTCTGATAATAAGCCATACATACCTAGATCAAAGCCGAGTTTTAAATCTATTCCACCAGACTCGGTTTCATATAAAGATCGTAATCAAGTTCTTGCACCAAAGATCGATGGTGCTGCCAACATTTTTGACTTACGCGGGCCACATGGTGTGGACACGTACTCATATCGCCCATCAAAAAAATCAACAGAATTTATAGATCATACTTATCGCGTTGGTACACACAAAATTAAGTTGCCCAGTACTTTATCGGGTACTACCCTTATGGGTGAAGTGTATGCACGCGACAAAGACGGTAGAGCTCTACCGTCATCAGAAACAACAGGCGCGCTAGTTGCCAACGTATGGAAAGCGCGTGAAAAGGTACCCGATTTCGGAATTGCTACTTATGACGTTTTAAGGTATAAAGGCAAACCCTATTCTGATCAACCCTACAGCGAAAAACTCCGCATCTTGCAAGAAATTGCACAGCAAGTTCCTCAACTCTCGCCACCCCCTTTAGCCAGAACACCTGAGGAAAAACGTAAGCTCCTAGCTCGGGTATCCTTCAAGCAGCACCCCCTCACCGAGGAAGGTTATATAGTTTATAACTTGGATAAGCCAATTCCACAAAAGGCAAAATTTATGGAAGATTATGATGTCTACATTCGAGAGATCTTGCCGGGACAACCAGGTACACGCCTTAGTGACTCAATGGGAACCATTGGATACTCCATTACCCCTGGAGGGCCTGTCGTCGGTTACGTCGGTGGGGGCTTTTCCGATCAGGAACGTGCTGATATATGGTCGAACCCCAAACGTTATATTGGGAAACCAATCCGTGTGTATGGAATGGGCCAAAGCTCTCGGGGAACTATAAGATCCCCGCAATTCAAAGACTTTAGAACAGGGGAGATGTTTCCAAAAAATGCCCGCTAAATCACAATCACAACAACGCCTATTCGGCATGGTACATGCGTACCAAAAAGGTCACATACGTGGTGTACCAGGATTTATAAAGCGCATTGCTAATCGCATAGCGTATAAGGACGCAAAGGACTTTGCATCTACAAAGCACAAAGGCCTACCAAAGTACGCCAGCCTAAGAGAAATTCTTAATGGTGCTGCTGTGGCATCATACGCTACACCCATTATTTACCAGTCGTACAAAGAAATAAAAATACATGAAGAGCTTCAACGACTTTTCAGAAATTTAAAGGTTACTGAGTACAGTTCAGAAGTTCAAGAAGCCGTCGACTCAGGTGAGCTACTAGTCATAGACGACATGCAGAAGTTCCGAGCTTGGCTTAAGAACGATTTTCTATTAGATAAAAACTTAATGGATAATTCTCGTCATATACTAGAAGGTATGATGCGCGAAGGTAATAACGCGTGTTTTATTGGCAAGGGCGAAGTTACTAAACGACACGTCGTAATTATACCGTCGAGGCTAAAACACACCGTAGTAGCTGCACATGAGGTAGGCCACTATCTAGATATGCGTAAGCATAAAATCGATTCTGGAGAAACATTCCACAAACGCGTATATCGACCCGGATATAGCATGTTTAAGGCCATATACTCCAATCCAAAAGAAACGCCGCTGTACACAGCAGAACGACGTGCATGGGATAATGCGAGTGTGCCTGAAAACGATCCAATGCGTATGGTTGCGCTAGAGTCGTACGAGAATGCTTTGAGATTTCCAAGAAGACTATTAATGGGAGCAACGGCAGCTATGGGATTCCATACAGCCTCAAGACATGTCTAAATCCGTTAAAGCAACACGATCACAGTTTTGTGAATCGCTACTATACTTAAATAGTCAGCCTTTGTCATTGGCCGACTATCCTCATATGCGCTACATATACGATGTAACGTATAAAAATGTCGTACTGAAGTTTTCACGCCAGACCGCTAAGTCCACAACTATGGCTAATATCATGGTGGCCGACGCAGTTATGCGCCCTAAGGATCCAAATAAAGGCGGTACCGGCGGCTTCCAACAAATGTATATTTCGCCTACAGTAGATCAGACAAAGATTTTTTCGCATGATAGGCTGTCTCCTGTAATCGAAGGATCTCCATGGGTAAAACGAAATTTTACCGATAGTAAACTTGTTCAGAACGTATTTATGAAGCAGCTTAAGAACGGCGGTAAAATGTACTTAAGGTACGCGCTGTTAAATGCTGATAGAATTCGTGGATTCTCTGTAGATAAGATTTACTATGACGAGTGCCAGGATTTACGCGAAGATATTATGCCTGTTGCTGACGAAACAATGAGTAGAAGCTTCTATAAAGAACGTGTATTCTCAGGTACACCTAAGCTTACTAAAGGCACTTTAGCCTCCTTATGGTTTAGATCCACTATGAACGAGTTTATGCCTAAGTGCGAACATTGTGGAAAATGGAACATACTAGATGACAAAAATATAGGTAAGAGTGGTCTTATATGTAAATATTGTGGTAAAGGCCTAAACCCACGTAATGGGCAATGGGTGCGCACGGGCAAGGCAGCCAACGATAAATATAAGTCAATCGGATTCCGTGTGTGTGCATTGCACTTTTATGGAGCGCCTTGGGTAAATTGGCAAAACGATATTATATTAAAGTATGAGACACAGCCTAGAAACATTTTCTTTAATGAAACTCTAGCTTTAGAGTATGATGATGGTGTATCGCCTCTAACAGAGGCCGATATTAAAAGACATTGTACTGGTGGACCAATGGTAGATCGGCCCAATTCGCATACCAAGATGTCTCACATTTATATTGGCGTGGATTACGGCCCAATCAATTCGAACGACTCGTACACAGTCCTGCTTGTACTCATGCCGGAAGGTCAACGTGTAAGAGTCCTATTCGCAAAGCGCTACGTTGGTAAAGAGGCTGATTTTGCATATCTGCACAATGATATAGTAGACGTATTTCGAACATGGAATGCCAGGTTAATTGGGGCGGATCACGGTATGGGAGAGGCCTCGAATTCGGAGCTTCGTTCCCGGTTAGGCATTGACAAGGTCGTGGCGTTTCAGCATCAATCCAACCAAAAAGAAGAGCTGAAGTGGAATGCTAAGCTAAATGCGTACACGACTAGCCGTACTCAAATTATGACTAAGTTCTTTTCTGACATTAAACGGGGCAAATTTATCTTTCCACAGTGGGAAGATTGGGAACCATTTGCAAGAGACCTGCTTGCACCAGTAGTTGATTACGACAAAGATAAAACCAAAATGTTTTATGTAAATCAACAACCAGATGACATATTTCATGCTATGATATATGGAACAACCGCGTATGAATTAATAAAAGGAATGATAACGTGGTAACACTATTGACATCACATCTTAAGTTTGTTATACTGAACTATGAGTATATTTAGTAGTGCCTTAAATCTAAATTATGTATTAGGACACCTCTACAAGCGCAGAGGTGCCGTACGTATAGGTGCCATCCCTGGATGGAGTTACAAGAAGTATACCAAACACTCAAAACATGCGTCTTTTATTGACAGCACAAAGCGCAATTTAAGAGCATTAGGTATTAAAAAAAGTATCAACCCGTTAAAAAAGGTTATGGGAAATGGCTAATATTACAAAGGATATGGTAGACGGTTGGGGCAAAGAAGCCGCTGAGGCTTTGTTACAGCATAATATACCCCTAAATGACACCTTAACTAAAATTGCTAAAGACAACAATTTGAATATAGATCAAATGGCTCGTTTAGTTGAATCTAGCAATATTGCAATGCATACTAGCGTGTACAAAGGCAACGCGTACCCAGAGTTCGATGTTGCGTCTCTGCCTGTTATTGCTAAAGAATCCCAGGTTGCTCCTGTGGAAAAAACTGCATCTGATTATGACTACTCACCAAGATCATTTGGTGGGGCATTAATGAAGATGGCTATGTTCAATGATCCTACAACGTCTTCTAAGACAAAAGACAATTCAAGAGAGTTACAAATTCGGCATGAAGAGAAATTAGCTGAGCTTGCCATAGACGTGTATGCTGCGGTTGAAGATCTTCGTAATGAAGTAATGCAAATGGTGCTAAATCCAGATACAACTGAAGGTGCACTAACTTTTGTAAAAGTGGCCGCGCACAAAGTAACACCAGAAGAAATGTTACCGGCTATTCGACCTGTTCTGCAAGACATTGAAAATACTGTTAGGACCAAGTGCCCACTTAAATACAAAACTGCCTCAATAATTGATGTTGATGAGTCATTAACTTTAAACCGTAACCATCCTATAGTCGAGAAACTAGCAAATTATTACACAACGCTAAATGCTTACCTAGAGAAAAAGGGCGCTAAAGTCCCTTTTGTTGGTAGGCTAGGACAAGGCGCCCGTACACTTGTGCGGAGTTCTAGCAACAGAGCCGCCTTAGCACAAGAAATTGCTGCGCGTACTTCCAAAGGTGGCGCAGCATTCGGTGTGGCAGGAAGCGCCGTAGGACACGCTAACCCCATCATGGCTGGAGCAGGTCAGCGCATAGGAGGCACCACGCGAGAACTGCGCCGTGCAACTCAGCGTGCGGAGAGCGCTACCGTACGTGCTAAGGTTAACACTCTACAGATGCCAGCAAGACCTAAAGGTGCGCCCATACCTAAAAAAGGAAAGCCTGCACCAGCCCAAACAACCGTAGCGCCTACTACCTCGGCTCCGACTAATGCTCCTATAACAGCACAGGCTAAGCCTGCACCAGCCCAAACAACCGTAGCGCCTACTACCTCGGCTCCGACTAATGCTCCTATAACAGCACAGGCTAAGTCCGCACCTGCGCCAGGTAACTGGGCTCCTCCACCGATATCTGGTAAGCCTAATGCGTCATCGCCGCCTGCGTGGGTTCCAAATTCTAACTTAAATGGGCGGCCAGCAATGTCGTCAACAAAAACCACTGTAAAAAAGACTCCCAGTGGAACAAACCCGTTCCAAGGGCCTACGAAGTTTGACTTAACGCCAGGACCGACGCCTGCACCAAAATATAGTAAAGCAAGACAAGCAGCTGCTAACCTAAGATACATGGGATTTAAAGCTAGCGATAAAGCATCTGAGATAAAGGGTAAAGCTAGTAAGGCGGTGCAAGCGATCTCTAATAAAATGAACGACGCCGGTTGGAAAGTACGTTTAGGTGTGTCAAACCGTGTCAATAATGCCATAACAGCGGCTAAAGGCAAAATAAACCGCGCAACCGACGCAGCAAGTAACGCTGGTTGGAATGCTAGACTTACTACAGCAAGAGTGACAAATTCAGCTTTAACCTCAGTAAAAAATAAGGCCATAGCTGGAAAAAATTACGTTAGAGATAAACTTACAAAAGTTTTAAAGGCCAAGAAAACCACAAAGGGTCGTACTAAAAAGACGGTCACACCTCCCGAAGGCGAATCTAAAGGAATGGGTCTTCGCTTGGGTGTTGGCCTAGCCGCAGGAGCCGCAGGAACCACTGGAATAGTCGGATACAGATCCGGAAGAAATGATGCTTACAACTCTATGGGCGCTATGAGAGACGTGCCTCAAAATTATAAAAGGTAAAAAGATGAATAAAACAAGCGAATTTATTAAACTGGGTAAAGAGGGTAAATTACCCGAGGCTACTCTTGTAAAGATGTCTGAGTTTAAAGACCAACTTGGTAAAGTGCGTCTAACAAAAATCGCTAGAGACACAGCACCAGCCACGAAAGTACTACTAACAGCATTAGCTTTAGGCGCTGGCTCGACTTTGGCGGCAATGGGAGTTGATGCCATATATGAGAAATATCTTGATAAGCAGAAATTACCAGCATTCAAAAAAATGTTAGAGTACCACCCAGAATTAAAAGAGCGTGATCCTAAATTGGTAGCGCGCTACTTCGATTCAGTGTGGCATTTCTCTCCACATTTGGCCACGGATCCTTTAGCTGCGGGTTCATACATTAGAACTGCAATGAATTTCCATGAAACAACGGGTGGACCACCCCTGAATACCGCCGTAGACCTAACAAGTCTAGAGAAGAACGTTGGACAAAATCGCAATTATCAAGCCAACCCAATTCAGGGTGTTTACGATAAGGTAAATATTCCGACTATAGATCTATAAGGCAAACACATGCTTTTAAAATCAATCACTTGGGATCTTAGAGATTCCACAGGGTATCATGCAGATGTTATTACTAATAAGCTGGAGAAAACTGCCAGCTTTCAAGGTAAGTACTCAGAAGAGATCGTTAAGGCTGTAGAACGCCTGGTTAAGAAACCTGGTCATACATACTTATTGATAAATGCTATGGGTGCTGGCGAATTTTATGGCCCAAATAAGAATAATGACTATTTTCCTGAGAAGGTCTTAAGAGACTATCACAAGACCTTCGAGGCTTTAGCATACGCATATAAGCACCATGTTAACAAAGACCCACAGCGATCTTATGGTAAAGTGGTTTATTCTTTTTACAATGATAAAATGCATAGAGTAGAGTTAATCGTTGAGATTAACAATGAAAAGGCACATGATATTATTGATAGGATTTCTAAGAACGATCATGTTGCAGTATCTATGGGTTGTAAGGTGCCTTACGACGAATGCTCTGAATGCGGAAATCGCGCTAAAACTCGCGAAGAATACTGTGCTCACCTAAAGCGTGGTACAGCTGGTATTGTACAAGCTAATGGTCGTAGACCTTACGCCATTAACTGGCAACCTAAATTCTTTGATATATCATTCGTGACCATTCCGGCTGATCCAACCGCATCTGTTATGGCTAAGCTCGCATCTATGCATATGCCAAGTAGGTCAAGTCTAGACGACATGGATGAGATACTAAAAGCTGCAAAAGTAAAGCATGCTGACCTAGCTAAGGTTATTGACGGAGAAATTGTAGCAGCGTCTGAAGATCCTCAAGGCTTAATCCCATTTATACAAGACGATATGCCCTTAGATGAGATTAAAGCTCTTGTCGCCAAGCATCGCCTAAATGAGATTTTGAGTACGTTACTAGCTATGCGTATAATGCCAAAGCGTAGAGATTTTCAACGCTTAGTATTACACGCTACCGGACATGAACAACTATCAAATGAATTAGATGAATGTGGTGAGCTGTTCCCAGTTGACCCAAATGTTAGTCCGATAGTACCAGCTGACGTAGACATTAATTATATGAATGAAGGCTTAGCGCAATCATTAGCGCACTGGATTCCACAAAGATCATTAACTAAACCTTTAATTATAATTCGTATGGCTGAAAAACTAGCTGAACTTCCCGGCGCTCCTGGTGGAGGCACGGTTAATGGTAATGCAGTTCCAATGCAGAGAAATCATTATCGCAGACCTCGTTATACAGTAACCGTAGATGAGGAAGGCAATAAGATTTTTAAGAAAATAGCCGAGCATACTAAGCTAGCAAAAGATCCTGACCCCTCTAGTTATAAAGGCCAAAAAGGCGATGCTATTGCATATGATTTACACAAGAATTATAGCATGGATGCATCCACTATTCAACCTTGGATGTATAAAAATAGTTTATGGGATTCTTATGCAGCCGATTACTACATGAATCAGGGGTGGACTAAGCCATTATCGAATCCAGATGCCATTAAGGCAGCACCAACCGAGTACGATAAGGCTGTAAGCGCGTATGAACAAAAACAGTTAACATCGGCCGATGCACTTAAAGCTTTATTGACCCAATACTCTTTATGGAGTACCGAACTAGGTAAAGAGTACTATAGTTATCTAAACCCAACAGCGCAAAACGCAAAAACACCATACGGATTAAAGGGTTATAGAGCATTTAAACAAACAGCCTTAACACCTAAAAAGAAAGAGATGCTAAAAGCCCGTATATCTGAAGCACTTACTTCAGAAGAGGGACCTGATCGTAGGGGTCTTCCCACCGCACTAGAAGAGAACGGCTTAGTTATTCCAAAGGCTAATAGAGCTTTATCTAAACTTGGTGAGGAACAACAACAGCAACCTCCACAAAGACCAGGAACCAAACCAAGCAAAAATCCATTTTTTGCTATTACAGGATTGGGTGCTTTGTATATCGGATTTCAACGTCTTATGAATATGGGTGTTTCTAAGGATCTTCCTAAAATGGAGCGTACATTTATACGTAATCCTTGGATGTTACCTTTATTAGCTGGTGCGGTTGGTATTGGAACAGAATTAGCACAAGATACACTAATAAAACAATCAGCATATGTAAATCCGCAAAAGTACCAACTTAGCGGATTAAAAAGCATACTCGCGGCAGCAGTACCAAGTTATTATTACTCTGGTCTGCAAGAGACCAAGGTGCGGCGAGGCGAACAAATTGGACAACTCCAAGAGTTCGCAAGGAAGCATCCATTTTTGACCACATTAGCAGCATTAGGCGGTATACGTGGAGGACTGCAACTACTTAATAAGCATGCTAGTATTGAAGACGTAGTATCAAAAATGGATAATGAGACAATCGATAAACTATATAGTGAAATAATTTCTTAAGTACTTGACAAACTCAAGAAGTTACGCTATATTATAGGAACAAAAAAAATTTTGGAGACAAAATATGGGAATTTTACTGAGTGATGTTCTAAAGAACTTAGAGCAGGACACTGAGCTAGAAAAAGACGCCGAGTTCGATCTGTTTGAACAAGCAGATGCAGAAGGACGCGCCATGGCTCAAGGTTTTATGGATAAAATTGCCGTAGATACCGATCCAATTCAAGTTACACCGGACCATGGACAAACCCCTGGAAACGTTAACCCGAAAGTTCAGTTATCTACGGCCGGTGGTGCAGCCGGTGGTGCAGCTTCTGCTGTAATCAGCAAGCTAGTTTCAAGAACCGCACGTAATGGTGGTGTAATTCAAACGCCTGCCGGAACTGTTGGTGCAGCTGATACTAGTGATGGTGATACTCTCCCAGCGGCTGACGCAGTAATCGCAAGAGTGGTAGCCTCTCAGCAAGCCGCAACTAAGACTTCGGCTGAGTACATTCTTGAACAACTATATCTACGCCACATAGCGTAAGGAGATTAGACTATGTTTGAAAAACTAGCAGAAGAGCAAATTGCCGTACTGGAAGAGTTTGCAAAGATGGCTGAAGAGCTTCTACAAGAAGAAGGCGTAGATTACGACGAAGATGATGTGGTAAACGTAGCCTCTTTTCTGATCGATAGCGAGCTTGATGCCGAAGAAGATGGAGAAAAAACAGCTGAATATTACGAGGCTGGCGCCGAGATGGCACAAGGATTCTTAGACACATTAGAAGATGAAGACGAGGAGTAAATAATGGATCAAGAGATGCTGAAATTAGCAGAAGAGTATGCCGTAATCGCAGAAGAGCTTCTAGAAGATAACGGAATGCCTTATGATGAGGACGATGTAATTAAAGTTGCGTCTTTCTTAATTGATAATGAAGTCGACTTCGAAGACGAAGACGACGAAGACGAAGAGTTTGACGAAGAAGATGTGCGTTTAGCAGCCTTCTACGATGAACTGGAAAAGGACGCTGGCAAGTTGGGCAAGCGCATCAGTGGCCATCTGTATAACACAGGTGTCGGGCTGAGCAATAAGCTGTGGGGCAAAGGTCCCAAGAAAGGCGCGAAGTTAAACTGGCGTCAGAACCTGGCTCGCAAAATGGTTAGAACCAATAAGAACGCCCGTAGAACTGGTGCCGCTGTTTATGGCGCAGGCGCTTTAGCAGCTGGTGGAGCCGGTTACGGAATTTATCGCGGCACAAGAAAGAATAAGTAATCTAGGAGATAGAAATGGCATTTTCTATTAACGACGTCCTAAGAGAACTAGATGTAGAGCTGGATGAGCCTACACCTACAATCGAAAAAGTAGCAAAATCTGAAAATGCCGAGACATTAGAGCCAGAAAAAGTCGCAGAGTATCTAGAAAGCCTGGCTTCTCCTGATTCCATTCTGGATGAATTAGCAAAGTTAGCTGTCCTTCAGGATTGGGTGGAGGCGCACGGAGTTAACTCGGATGATCTTTTAGATTATTCAATGGAATTTCGTGATGACCGTCGAATCTCAATGCTGAAGGCAGCTAGTTTAACTGTTAGAGCTATGCAACGTAAACTAGCTGAGCTAGAAGAGCGTGAAACGCGTAGAAATCATGCAGTTAAAATTGCTCAAAAAATGTACTCGGCTGGCCACATTGATCGTGGTAGCATATTAGATAAGGTAGCTGAATTGACACAGCAATCCTTAGAAGAGCTACATACATTAGACAAAGCACTTGACTTAACAAAGAAAAGTAATGGTACGTTAACGTTTGGCTCATTGAGCGATCAAAGCAACAATAGCGAAAATCCATTACTAGATTATATTTTATCGTAACGGAGGAAAAACATGCTTAAAATCATGAGTGATCTGAACCAGATCCAGCGTTTTGACTTCGCGGCACCTTCCACAACTGTTTTAACAAGCGGATTTCAGGGACAGTGGGTTGCGCTAGGCGCTTCTCAAGTGTCTTACCCGACATCTGGCCAAGGTGGAGTATTCCAAGTTTGGACGGAAGGCAACCGTGACGGTTCTGCAGGATTCACACCAGATACAGGAAATACAGGTAAACTGACTTTACTGTATGGTAAATATCGTGCACGCACCGACAGATTTAATGGTACACTGGCTGATTATAGTATTGGCACCGCGCTAACAGTGGGCGCAGATGGTGATTTAACACCTGCTACTTACGTAACAGCTACTGGCCTAACGGCAGGCACTTCAGTAAGTGCAACAGCAGACAAGATCGTTGGTTATTGTATTGGTGAGGGGTCTATGACCTACTTCCAGCATAGCGGCGGCGGCCTGTTTGATTACATCGAGTTCGTGACAGTATAAAGGAACAAAACATGGATAACTTAAGTGCAACAGTAATTAATGACATGTTTCTTGAGAAACTGAGCAACGAGCCCGAGAAGGTAGCTAGTTCTGCTGGTGCCTTTATTCGCAAGAAACTACGTGAAGTATCGTTCGCGCGTAAGATTCTTATGCCCGACTACATCACGAAGGCCGATTGTCAACGTTCTACCCAGCATGACCAGTTGGTGAAGATCGTAGATATCGAGCCAGATAGCAAGGCCATGGCAGTCAACTTCCGTGGTGCTGGTGATCTGACCTATGTCGAAGGTGATCGTTATGAGATTAGCTTCTTCAAAGTCGAATCTGATACATATCAGAAGACCGAGAGTGAGTTAATGGCATATGAGATGCCTCTGACAGAGCTAATTGAAAAGAATACCGTAAAGGATATTCAGGGTGTTGAAGATAGTGCATTTATGACCAGAGTAAAGGACGCGTTAGCGGTTTCTCTGAAGGGTAAGCACATCAATACCAGTGGTACTTATAATGGAAGAATTAGCCCTGAAGTGTTTATTGAACTGTTCAACTTGCTGGAGAATAGCTCAAGCACATCAGCTACAGCAAATCGTCTAAAGACCGACATCATCCTGATGAACCAGGCAGACTTTAACGAGATCCTGCTATGGAGCGCAAGCACAGTTGGTGATGCCGTAGGATCCGAGATGGTTGTAAACGGTTATAAGTATTCCACATTGTTTGGACATAAGCTAATCACAACTATCAAGGGTGACCTTGTAAAGAAAGGTTCGCTTTATGCCTTTGCAGCGAAAGAGTATCTTGGCCACTCTTATATTCTGGACGACACAAAGTTCTGGATTAAGAAAGAAAAAGATCTTATTTCGTGGGTAGCTTGGGAGCTGATCGGTATGGGTATCGGAAATGTTGAAGCAATTGCCGCTGTCACATTCGATGGTAGTACTGCGACCACAACCACATATGCTACGTGGAGCGCAAAACTGTAAACAAGTAATGCAAATTACAACAAACAAGAGGGGACTTCGGTCCCCTTTTCTATTGACTAAGAGTTCTATTTTTATTATACTGATACTATAGATATAGGAATATTAATGGGCACATCAATTACACAAAATAAAGCGAGTAACCCTCGTACGTTTATTGTAAATGCAAAATCTTACGGAGCCCGTTTTAACGGTGAGTTCGACGATACCGGGGCAGTAGAAGCTGCAATTGCTGCATTACCAGTAGGTGGTGGTAAAGTCATTTTGCCAGTTGGACATGGAATTTTATCTAAGACGCTTTATATAAGTAGTGGTGTGACATTAGAAGGACAAGGTTCTGGTGTTACTATACTTGATTTTCAAACCGAGGGCCTTACCACTCTACCATTAATGGGTAAAGATTATAGTCAATGCATAGCAGCATCTGGTGCCCAAATTTATCTAAAGAACCTTACCATACAAGGTAGCATATCTGATAACATATTAGGTGTAAATGCAGATATTAGTAATGGTGGATTTACCAATGTATCAACTACTGGAGTAGATATTGGTATTTACGGGGCATTAGAAAATACCGAGTTACGAGATTCTGGTACATTCGATTCTTGTACATATGGTGTTCTGCTAACACAAGCCGACGGTCTAATTATATCCAAGCAGAAATTCTATAATAATGATATGGCTATTGATCTGCCAAGCGGATCACGTGGTGTACTAATTGATGGAGCTTACTTCGATAGTGGCTACACCATACTAAGAGTAGGAGCTAACTCCGACGCTATTACTGTAAATTCACCTACTATCAAAAACTACTTATACAAGCCATGGATTATAGATCCGTCATCTAAGGTGACTTTTAATGGCATAGAGTCTCCTGATTACATTTATAAAAAAACAACTCGCATTAACTATATTGATCAAGCGGGATGGGTTGCTGAAATTCCGTTAGATGTTACGATTAAGTCCAGCATTAAAAGCGATTTAATACCAAATGTACCAGACGACGGAGAGCCAAAAACTCTAGTAATACCCAACACCACCGATTCGGTTATTTATACGCATGCAGACCGTTTAGGTGCAATAGACTTTGAATTTTATGCCGCTCCTACGCAAATACTTACTCTAAATATTTACGATAAAGGCTCTAATCTACTGTACTATAGTACTACAGTAGGAATATTAGATGATAAAAATCCGCCAAACAAAATTGTTGGATCTTTATTAGATGAAGTAGTTAAAGGCGGCGATGATAATGGGCCGTATAAAATTGAAATTCAAGCCTTCTCGACTGATCCATATTACATTAAGTCATTTTATATATATGAAAGTCAGGAATCTTACGAATTACCTATGGTGTGGACCGTTAAAGTATTTAACGGAATGCACATATATGAATGGGACGGTAATAATAGCTGTACTTTAAATATAACCGAGTCCATTGACATAACTAAGTACCTGCTTAGATTCTGGGCTAGAACTTTAACTAATACGGAAGATCAAGTTATTTCTATATCGGTATTTAGTAAGGGTCTAGGTCTAATAGATAAACTTGCATTTATCGATAACGGTGAATTTAACTATTATGAAACAGTAATTGACACATCCAATAATATTATACTAAGTGAAGATAATGGAGCCCAACTAGAGATCGTGGGTTTGTCTCTAGAACCTTTATATGACACATTAAATGACGGTATTTTACTTTCGGCAGCACCCACCTACGGGTGGTGGCCACTAGGCACTTTAGTTTATAATGCTTCAGGTGGGGCTGGTTGGACTTGTATAGATAACAGTGCATTTCCCAATGAGTTTGGAACCATTGCTGGTGACTCATTAGAGTTTACATGGTCAGGCACAGCTTTAGGTGTACGTCTACAAGGTGGGACTACTTGGACATACCAAGAATTAGGTGGCATTTCTGGGCTGCAAGGTCCACAAGGTAATCCAGGTCCAACAGGCGCTACAGGTTCTCCTGGTTTAGGATTAGAGTATAGTTGGAATGGTACATCACTAGGTGTGCGATATTCAGGCATTGGCTCGTATACATATGTAAACCTTAGTGGTATGCAAGGTGCTACAGGCCCTCAAGGTGCCACAGGTCCTCAAGGTTCTACTGGTGCTTCTGGTATGATGGGAGAATCTGGACCTGGTTTGGAGTTTGCATGGCAAGGCACCTCTCTAGGAGTTAGAGTATCCGGCACCGAAGATTATACATATCAAGATGTTGCTGGCGTATCTGGTTTAATGGGTCCGCAAGGTCCTACTGGAGAAACTGGCATCAGCTTAGATTATTATGTGGACTCTTATAGAATTGGCGTAAAAAGAGAGGATGAGGAGGTTTATACATGGACTGCGGATTTAACAGGACCTAGTGGTGCGGATGGAGCTACCGGAATAGCTGGAGTATCTCCTCTAACTTTTAAAAACGAACGCGTTTCAGGTAGCTCAACCTTTTATAAATTTGGAGATGGCTCGTATAATCAGACATTTTACCAATTTTACATGTATTTATATAGTGGAACCACTGCCGTTGCCCGATCACAATGGGAAGTAAGGCAGGCAGCTGATCAGGTATACGTACACAGTACTGGGGTATATAGCTATGTACCAGGATTCTCTGCCTACGTTACAACATTCACTACAAATGGAGCGGGTGGCGGTGTTGCAACCACAGTCTTTTTACCAGGATATTTAGCATCAACACATGAAATAGGATTGGTAAAGTATGGAGCATCCGGGGCTATTGGAGCAACTGGACCAGCTGGAGCTATAGGTCCGCAAGGAGCAACAGGCTCTGGCCTTATGTATGATTGGGCGGGCACTTCCCTTGGCGTTAAGACCTACGATGAAGTTACATATGAGTATGTTGATTTACAAGGGCCTGCAGGAACAGTTTCTGGGATCCTAACAGTAAATATAGAAGACTTTGGAGCAAGTGGCCAAGCTTCCGATAACACTGCTTATATTCAGGCGGCGGTTGACGAAGCATACATTAGAGGTGTTGCTACATATTTTCCAAGTACTACTTATGTTGTTACTGGCGTGATCAGCTTGCATAATAATACCACTTTGTATGGGGAAAATGGTGCAACGATCAGCCTAGTTGGCAAAAATGCTAGTTTAACAGATAATAGACCGGCCTTTAGAGCACAAGGATCAAGTGGTATACATAATGCGCTAACAACAAATGCATTAGAAAATACCAAGGTTCTAACATTTGCTGCTGGAACGGCAATTTCCTCAGGAGATTATCTAAAAGTATACTCAAGTGGAATATTTGGATATAACAATTATACAACACCACAATATATAGGAGAAATTGTAAGGGTATCTGGTACTACAGGAGGTGTTTCCACACCATTAACTGTTTACTTGGAAGATATCTTGCATGATAATTACTACATATCTGAATATGCCAAAGCGTATAAAATAACACCTGTAAGCGGAATTTATATTCATGGATTATCTTTTACAGGAGACCCAACAGCCGTAACACAAACCTATCGCGGAATAGAGGTAAACAACGCAGTAGATGTAAAATTTGATAACTGTAAGTTCAGATACATACACGAAGCGGGTATTCGAACCCAAAATGCTGTTAATGTCTTTATAGAAAATTGTAGTTTTGATTCTGCTTTGTACGATGGTCTTGGCTATGGAATTGTATTTAATACAACACAGCATGGTACCGTGAATGGTTGTACAAGTAATAATATTCGGCATTTAGTGACTACTGGCGGTGGAGATGATCGTGTTGGAGTTAGTCGTTGGATAACTGCTCAGCAGTGTACAGCAAGAAACGGGCTGTCTAACGCGTTTGATACACACGCTGCTTCCGAATATGTAATTTATAGCAATAACGTGATTGACGGTTCAGCCCAAGACGGTATTAATTGTGATGGTGCCAACACTGAAATAACCAATAACATCATTAGAAATTGTGTAAGAGATGGCATTCTAGTAAAGAACTACACAAAAAGAGGTTTCTCTTATTCTATACAGGAAAACACAATTATCAACTGTGGAAGGGGCGGCGTTGTGGTAGCAACTGAAGTAGACGCACCAGTGACCGCCTCAGGTCTTAGAAGATGGGATTACTTAAATATAAATAGTAACACAATTAAGAACGCTTGTTCAGGCGAAGCTTATGGTTGTATTTGGTTATATAATGCCGATTATGCTGAGTATTATGCGGCTAACGCTAATATCACTGATAACTATATTTACGTGTATCCAGGCACACATTCACCAAAAGGCATTTCAACTGAAGGCTTTAGTAATCTTAACATATTAAATAACTACGTTATAAATAGTGCTAGTGGGATTGGTATTAGCGTCGCTAGAGGAATTGATGCAAATATTAGTAATAACAAATTAACCGGTTCCAATAATCTTACAGGATATGGCGTATTTTTATATGAGTATAGCGGGAGCACAACAACTGCCAACCACATAAAAGATTTTTGGATCGGCTTGTATGCCGGTACTGGAAGCAATGATCACGTATTTAAGTTAAATCAGATTAATAACTGCTCCCATGAGTTAAGAATTGGCACTAATTATATAGATAACTATGAGCAGCTATACTTGAACCAACCACTATATATTAATCAACCTGTGACGATTAGTGGTAATATGACATATATTGTAGAAGGAACTGGCCCAATTTTGAAATCAGACGATGGTCTAAAAAATTATAAACTTAGTATAATAAACTCTGGTGGAGTTTATACGCTAGCCCAAACGGAGATTTAATGTCTACTATTTATACTCAGTATCACCCCGAAGATTTTGGAGCAGGTTCCGGCCTTATATGGTTGGGAGATACGTACAACTATTCGCAAGTAACAGGTATGTGGCCTAATGTGCAATGGGGGTACCTGTACTCTGGCTACACTAATTTGGGCATCACATCTGACTATTCCATGATAAAAATCTCTTCTGGAATGCAAACCTATTGGAACACTTATTCTGGAATGTACGTACCTGGATGCTACTGGACTAGCCAATTTTTTACCACTAGTGGAATTGGAGTTACCTACTTAGTAACCGGCCTTGTGTCTAGTTTGAATTACTTATCTAACGGAGTAAGAGTTTATTATAGCGGCGCATTGCATTCAATGCTAAATCCAGGCAACTCAATAACAGATATTTTAGGATATAGAACTTATATAGCCACAGGCATAGACGGAACAGGATTTGTAGAAATACCACCATATGGAGACTACACTAATACATTTGCATACGCTCTCCATTATTACACCGGTGGAACTTGGGCTGTGTACGAAGGTGCTGGTAGTGTAAGTGCTATTTATAGCGGGATAACCCTTTATAGTACTGACCCAACTCCGGAAGGCGTCGGAGTAATAGAAACGTGCAAGACTTACTCTGGTGCCCATGCCGATGCATGGAAAGAGTGGACACAAGACGAGGCTGCCATTATGGAAGCCTACGAACGCACAGTTGGGCCGTTAGCCAATATGTATAATACGCTTTCTGGTAATGCTTGGTCTGCAAGTTATACTTGTCCGAAATTATTTACCGTATCACCAGGACTTTATTATACGTCTTATGGACATATTTGGTTTCATACTACATGTGACATAGATGCAAAAGGAGCCAAATTTCAAGTAAGACGCAAAACTGGCCAACATGTAGGATACTCCCCAACTTGGAGAGCCCCCACAGGAGACGAGGCTAAAGCGGCTATTACAATTGGATCTGACTACTTTAAAAGATATCCAAAATTGGGCCCAATTTGGAATGCCGATTCAAACGATTTACCATATACACCAAATTGCAAAATGCAAGATTGTGACATGTATTTGCCCAGCATTTCGCCTACAGGTATTACAAGCACTTGGCACTACGGTCAGTATGATGGGGCGGGTGTTAGACTGCTAGCCATGTATAATACCAAAATTAGGAATATTAATGCTATTGGGGCTTTTAGATATGGAGTGATTTTTTGCGGTGACGATATGGGTAGTAGTTACAATGAGTACCACTTCACAAAGATCTATAATTTCCTGGTTGGTATAAAATTCAGGTTTAGACATGGATCCAATAACCAATCTTGGCTAAATAACTCACGCTGGGATGGCGGCATGTTCCTACAAGCATCCCCCAAGTCCACGTGGGATCCTGAGGTTAACCCTACAGTACTGTTTGATAATGATAATAGTGCATTAAATCCAAACATGGACCGACGTGAAGATCCTTATATCGGGTTGCCATCGGCAAAACTTGGACTATCGCAATTCTATCATACGCCAACATTTTGGAGTGATAATTTTGCCACTGAAGTTAATAATATTGTATACTTTATCAGAGCAAGTGGTTGGGCTAATGTGATTTTTAGAAAAGGTCGGTTTGAATCACTTGAAGATCCAATACTAAATCCGCAAACTAATAAATGGTACCCAAGAAAACGCTGGTGGTTACGTGGATATGTTGCACGCAACGTCTTTGAAGACACTGTAAGTAACTCTGCTTTACAAGGCTTGCCAGAAGAGTATATTGGTCGTGGATTCGACTTTATTCAATATAATCAACCATTACCGGGCTCTAGCGAAAAAGGCACACTAACACCATATAAGTTAGCAGCGAACAAGGATGGAGGCTTAAATCATAGCACGTACAATCTAAGTCAAGACTTGTATCTAAATAGACCAGGTGCCGAGCTATTCATGTTGGACGCCTCTGGCGAAAAGATGCGCTCAATTTATATAGATAATATCACTGATCCGGTATCTGGTCGAAATTATCCAGTAGTAAAAGCTAAGACAACACCACATGTTTGGATGAAGTGGAAGTTATCTACTGAGGATGAATCTGAGTATTCCACAAAATTCCGTAAATTCCCAGTTGGCTCGACGGTTCACTTTAAGTTTGGAGACTTTGAATCTATACCAATAACATCAGCCACAACCGTGTATAGACCAAAAATTCGCTTGTATATGACTTGGATACCAGGGAGCAACTCAACAGATGACCTAGTTAGTTTTAACCCCAGTGGATTGGTAAATGGCATAGCAGGTACGTCAGGTAATTACGCCTACAACTGGTTTGCCGATAATGCTAACATTATAAATAATTCGTATGTAGAAGCCGCATATACTTTTACTCAAAGCGGTATTATTTATCCTAGACTATTTATGGCGGGTTACTTAATCAATAGCTCTAGTGATGAATACTATAAAATATTTGATTACATTAGATACTTACATAAAATTGAAATAACCGATGTTCCAGAAGATACCACGTTATCAGGCGACGAGTACTACCAACCTATACCTGATTTAACAGGATATACCTCATCTTGGGCTCCTGGACCGCCACCAGAATACGTGGAACCAGATCCACCAAATGATGAACAACAAAATAACACGACAGATGAGGAAATCTAATGCCACGAATACAAAACATACGATCTTTATACCAAGTAAATCAAGCTTCGTTTGATCCTTACGTTATTAATGTAATGGATGAGAAGTATTGGAGAACTGAATTAAGCGGTATAGTTACCACTGATGGTAAATCACGGCCTTTGGCTGGTTACTTTTCCTCCTTGGAAACAGCGCGGGCAGCGTACCCAAGATTTGCTTCCGGCATTACTTCTTTAGCTATGCAAATTGATACTTGTGCTATAATGGAAGCATATTTAGGTGCCATACAACTTAACGTCGATAATGACATTAATAATTTTTCTTCTTACTTTGCTGATGATCACAATAGTATAAATCCGGCTTTAATTATCCCAAGGAGATATTACAGAGTAGACCTAGACAAAGTTTGGTTTTACGGTGACGTAGATATTTATGGTGAGGGCGCTGTATTAATAGGACATAGTGTTAATAGTTCTGGCAAAAACTACTATCAATATCCATCTAGCGGCCAAGAACCTGCGGCAGGAGCAATACTAACTATAGGTGCATCGTATGACGCCATAAATAAACCAAGTTATATTCATTACGTTGGGGGTGAGTCACCGTATAGTATTAACTATTATTTACCCGATGTAGTAAGCGATGCTGGACTTAGAAATTGGGATATGTCATCCTCTCTAAATACTACCGCAAAGGGCACTGGCGTTCGTATAGGTGGAATGATAGATTGCAATGTGCACATGGGTAAAATTTCAGGAATGCTGCGATATGGGTTGTTGTGGCACCCAATTGAAGTAGGGGCTAACTTTAACCGCATTTATCTAAGGATGATAGCTTCGTGTTTATATAGTATAAAGTTTGCCACTAGCAACGAATCTTGGATTATTGGGAATCAAATGTATGGTGGTTGGGCTAGAATGGGTATTGCCATGGGAACCAATGGCCAAGCCTTTAACAGTGGGATTATTGTTGATTTCTGCTATGACCCAAGCAAAGATGGGAACTTTCCGTATCCCTCTGGATACACCGCTCGTAGATGGCGTACAGGAGATCTATTAATGGAAGGTTTTAGTCCAGAAGATCCTTGGGTTAAAACCTACATTAGGTTAGACTTTTGTAATGATATTTTGTTTAGCAAGTGGCGTGGAGAGCGTGCTAATTTCAATACGTCTTCAGGTATCATACCTAACAATATTTGGATTCCCTCAGGACCAAAAATTTTAGTAGAGAACACTACATACGGAAACGTATCAAATATTCGTATAGATGACTGGTCTCACGCTGATCCAGATATACAATATATCTATTCTGGATCATCTTATTCTAATGAGTACAACCATAATGTTGTATCATTAAACACTCGAAGTTATAATATGGGTAATTCAGGAGACTTAGTTAGATACTATAACGAAGAACAGTACAACACCCGACCTGGAGCTGGACCAATATTGACTAGTTCTGACGGTAAAAAAGCGTTTAGGCTTATGGTGAAAGAGACAGATGGATCATATACGTTAACTCCGCAAGAAGTAGGACTTCCGGCTTGTGCTATTAGAGCTACCACCGCATCTGGAGTAGCAGGCACGGGCACATGGAATATGTTAAGAGATGGTTTAAACGTAACAACATTCCAGGTACCAGTATCGGGGTGGATAGAGATAAAAAGTTATGCTGGGCGTACGGCACAGTCCACGTATGACATTAGTTTTTCTGCTGTTAGACATATCGCCGCTGGTACCGATTATGATAATTTTGAAAGCTTTAGTAATGGTTGGGTTGATGGAACTGTGGGTACTTATTATATGCAAGTAGGGGGTTCCGGAGTTTATAACTTCTCCATGTCAAATTATTATTTTAATACACAGGTATCAGGCATTCACCCATATGATGCAAGTATAAAGAACTTTACGTCACCCCCCTTTAAAAACAGAAGAGACTGGTATGGAGCATTTTACGTATGATATTAAGAACAATCTATAAACCAAGCCAGTTTTGGCCAGCTGCTGCACTTACTAGTGGGATCGAGGGCCAAACCCAAGTACCCTCTAATGTGATTTATATGGATGATGTGTTTGTGTCAGAGGCTGCTGCAAATGCCGCCTTTCCTAATGTATCAGGTCATTGGGATCCTATGGGCGTAGGAGACACTTGGGACGATTGGTCGGTTGATTCTGCCTGTATTATGGAAGCCTTTGAGCGGGCCGCGCAGGAATCCAAATACTGGGAGAAGGGCTATGCTTATGGTGTACTAGAGTTTGATCCTGGTGTATATCATGTTAGTATGGGACATGTGTGGTTTTATAGCGCAGTTAATCTAAAAGGATTAGAACATTGTCGTTTTGACGGTTGTATGAATGACAAGTCTATTTTTTCCAATATGGGCACCAATCCTACTTGGTATGGAACTGACGCTGCTAGGGCTGTACTTACGATTGGGCATGACTCAAACCATAGAAGCACGTTAGCCGATGGCTCTACTGTTAAGGGATGGAACAACATAACCGCTAGTTTACCCGTCCTTAATAATTACGAAAATATTTACGCTTCTGGTCTTCACGCATCTACTGGCGCTGGACTTAGAATACTTAGTTTTTACTTGATGACTTTAAAAAATGTTACAGTAAGCGGTCCATTTAAATATGGGATTATATTTAATTCGCACTCAGCAGGATCAGCTTATCTTCATATGGAATTGGGCTATATTCATGACTGCTTAACCGCGCTTAAATGGCGTCATAAAGAGTTTTGTAATGCTTGCTTTATTAGCAAAGGGTTGTTTACCCATAGAGAGGGTGGGGCTATAGTTCAAACACCTTATAATCCTTATACTTACCCTTCTGTAGTATTAGATGCCGATAATACGAATCAAAACCCAAACCAAACCTATGAAACTGGGTTTTGGCTTCCTGCACAGTGGGAGTTTTCAAACTGTGGTTTTGAAACCGCCTCCTATAACCAATTTATACGAGGGTCGGGGCTTAATAGTTGGAAATTTCAAAATATTAGGTGGGAGGCGTACGATCGCCCCTCTCTTGGTCCTCCAGTTTCTGGCATTACTGGTAATTGGACGGTAAAAAAACACGAATGGTTTGTACCGGATATCAACCACTGTGCAATAGACGGTGGTACTAGCACCTTTATGTTAGCGGGTATTCCATCTGGTGTACTTGGGCGCGGAATAAACATCTTTAATACTTCTTATGCTCCAGTTGGTTATAGTAACCGTAATATTACGCATGGACCAAATAAATCTAAACAACCACTATATAATTTTGGAGAGCAGGTCATAGACGGGAGGCAAGGTGGTTTAGTACTAGATAATTACGTAGGCGACCGTAGGTATCGAGTGCAACTTGCGGATACGCCGTTTTCATCAAACAATGATTATCAGTTAATAGCTGTACCACTTCCAAAAGCGGCCTTTACTTGGAGAATAGCTGGAACAAGCGATGCCTTTGGAACAAGTTCGGTGTATATTCCGTTTGGTTCTGGAATACAGATTCATAATGCTTGTACTAATTATACAGCAGCAACTGTTTATATTAGACTGAAAGACCCTACTTCATATGGTTTTGGTAATTCTGCATATGATGTGAACACTTCGACTTGGGACTCTTCGGGCAACGCAACACTTACCCCAATAGCTTCTGGTTGGCACGAAATATATGGGTCTTGTTATAAGAGCAATCCGGATGGCTCGTCCAATTATGAATCAGGGGGAGACTGGATTGATTATGCCTTTGCAGTAAGAGTTTCTGGAGTATCCTAAATGTCTAAAAAAATAATCGCAATTTATGAAGATGATCTGGGGTTGCCGGTTACAGGGTTAACCCCAACCGTAAAAATATGGTTATTAGAATCAACTCCCACACTGATTATTAGCGGCGTTGTCATGACAGAAATTGCTGATGGCGCATATTATTACAATTTCCTTGCATATACAGGCATATATTCGTATCTTTTTAGATGTGATGGTGGAACATCAATGGATGGTTTAAATCGCTATTCTTGGTCTTCCAACGAATTAGATCCAGCCACGATCGCATCAGGTGTATGGGACGAGAACCGTTACACATACACAGATAGTGGCACATTTGGTCATGGTTATAGCACAACAGAAGGCTGGACAATAGGAGTTAGATAATGGCATATGACAGATCAGGTGGCAGATTAGGCGAAGACATTATTTTGTCGATGTATTTTCAGCAAAATGGTGTTGGGGCTGATGTTTATGACATACAACAAGTAGAGATATATAATCCCTATGGTGCACTAGTTGATACTATAACAAATATTGAAAATGTAGAAGGTATTGGCGGTCTTTATAAAATACAATGGACAATTCCCGCTGGGCAAGATGAAGGCACGTGGACTGATGTTTGGAAGAACATTAAGTTAACTCCAATAGCAGAATATATTGACTCAACTAATACTTTCTTTGTAGTTCCAGATGATCAAGTGTTGCCCACAGGCCCAACTACCATAGTGTATGCATATATAACACATCCTAATGGTAACCCACAAAGTGGGCTTTATGGCTACATAGAGTTATTAGATACTCCTTATTATTTAGACGGTCAGTATTTTAATAATCCTACTCAACAGGGTATGCGTGCTACATCAGATATTAATGGTAGATTGGAATGGACAGTGCCACAAGGAGCTCGTGTTAGAATATCCATTCCAGAGAGGGAAGTTGTATTATACAAACAGCTGCCAGCAGCCGCAGGTAGTTCTAATATCTATTCTTTAGGAGATATATTCTAATGGCAGTACCAGAAGGTTATAGAGAACAAGTTGAAAAATTACGGGATTTTTTAAGAGATAGGCCAGAACTAAATCTACTATTAGAAAAAAAAGAATCTACGGACGATGATTTATACCAAGCGCTTTTGGCTGGTTTGGATTACATTAATTATGAGGTAGGCTACGAAACCTCATACACATTATCCGATTTTCCATCATGGAGAATTCTTCGCGATGCTGCCGTATTGGATATATTAACCAGTGCAGGCATCCACAGCGCAAGAAATACCTTGTCGTTTAATGACGGCGGCGGAATAATGATACAAGATACCGATGTTTTTAATAGGTACATGAATTATTATAACCTACTCGTAACAAAAGTACAAACATCCATAACCAATTTCAAGGTTGGCAAGAATATAGATTCTGGTTGGGGTGGATCACCTTCCGCTTATGGGGATTTATGGTAACTATAGACCAAATAACAGTGTCATCTTATGACTTAACAAGTTTATTAGTTTCTTGGGAGTTCTATGAGACCTGGGAATCTTTGGATCCTTATGTATTATCCATATATAGAGGTAAAACCCCACAATGGAGCGAAAGCGAATTTGAACTAATTGCTTCAGGTATAGATGCAGGTAGTGTTACGTCTTATGAAGATACCACTGTAAGTGGTTATTTAACTTATAAGTGGAACGACTTTTATTATACCGTTGTACCAATCAAAGAAGTTACTGGTGAAGTAGGAGAAGTACCATTACCAAAAAGGTTTGAATACGCCATAGACTTACAGGCTAAGGAAATACTTAGACGTAAAAATATAGCGCTGCGCTCTAGATATGGTGGCAAACCCGTGCAGATTTTAAAACGTAAAAAGTCGGGATCACATTGCCCCGCCTGTTGGAACGAAACACTACAACGGCGCACCGCTGAAAGATGTATTACCTGCTATGATACTGGTTGGACTGGAGGGTACTGGAGCCCAATAACAGTACAAGCATCTATTGGAGCAGCCCCAAAGAGAACTTTAATAGAACTATTTGGGGAGTGGGAGCCTCAAGACACCTTTTTAAGGCTCGGTGCTTACCCAATAATAGCACCGCAAGATGTTGTAGTAGATGAACAAAATAGACGTTGGCGTGTTATTGATATTAGTCCTTTAGAGAAGGGTCAATACATACTTACACAACAATGTCGACTAACAAGATTAAACGCTACGGATGTTATATATGAATATGTCATTAGTTAAGAAAGCTGGAATTACCGACCCATTTAAAACAGAGTTTTGCCCTGACGTGTGGACAAAGGACGGTAAGCTTTTACCAGGTATTCGTAAGTATTTATTACGTTTCCTAGAAAAAACATTAGGATATCCAGTATCCATATTTGCTGTGGTTAATATGATAGGATCCACACTTACGTTTCAATACTCTGAATCCAGTGATATTGACCTAAGTTTGGGTTTAAAGCCTGAATATGATTATTTATTGCCTGAGTTACACTTAAAGTGCAAAGAGGCTATGGATAACCATATTCTTCCAGGAACACAACATCCAATAAACTTATTTGTTTCCCCGTCTATGCGGAAGCTACGCACAGAAAGCCTCAGCGGAGGATATGACCTTGTTGCACAAAAGTGGATTAAGGTTCCGCGTAACCCAACGTTTTCCGACAAACACCGCTTTGATATGATAGGTCCATATTTAAATCTACAGAAAAACGAGTTAAGGCGTCAAATGGCTCAAGTGGCTGCTAGACCCAACTCTATGAACGAGGTAATTGACGTGGCAAATCAGTTTGGAAGACTCGATAAGGATCGTAAGATTGCGTATGATTTTCCAACTCCAGCAGGCGGCAACACATCAAACCAAAACGCCGCATTTAAGTATAGCTTAAAAGGTCAAAATTACGGCTTAATAGATCGGCTATACAATAAGCTAAAAAAATCTGGTTTGACTTTTTACAAGGATTGAGTTACACTATGAAAGTAACGCTAGTTGAAGAAGACTTAGTTGAAAGGGTTAGAAAGGATTCCAAACTTTTGGAAGATATAAAAAAAGAGTTGGAAGACCTAAAAAAGCCCAAAAAAGAAAAAATCGAAGATTACCTATTCCCAAAAGTAACGATGGAAGAGTTATGATAAACAGAGACTACGTAGTACATGAACTTGTAAAACAGGCCGGACCATTGTCCTGGTTTGCCAAAGAGATTGTTGCAAAAGCTCCAAGAAATTATATAGCAAAAAACACCATACGTAAAACACTCCAGGCTGCGCCAAAGAATGCCACAAAGTATAAAGGAGTTTTTGTATCAAAGGATAAAATGATTCAGAGAGTTGTGCCAAAGGGTACACCATTGGGCGCTCCAAAAGAAAACATGTTTAATCCTAAGGGTGCATTGAGGCGTACTGTGGGTGCTTTACAGGATTACGCAGAGCCATGGAAACGCCCAGGCACAATCGGCTCCAAATTAAAAGACACAGCTCAACAAGCGTGGAATAGAATCAAGTATAAACCTGGAGATGTGTTCAAAGGCAAAAATGGCCAGCTAATACAAAATATGCATGAGCGTACGTTGTTAGGTAAAGGCACAGCCGCCGCCTTTAGTGGTGGTGGAATCGCCGCTGGAACTTATATGTCTAGTAGAAACGAATCACAGCCTAAACGAATTGGGTCTTCATTGGTTCAAGGAGCCATTTGGGGATCTGCGGGTATGCCAATAGCCGGGCCAATAGCTATGGGTAAAGCGGCAATTGATGTAACTAAAGCCATAAGACAGAGAAAACAACAACAGCAAATGATGTCCAGTGGGGGCTATTACGCTTAACGAGCCGTCTAATATACCAGTGAGCTTAAACGACTCTTTGTGGATCAAGAAGTTTTTCTTAAATTTCTTACAGGCTTACTTTGCCGAACACAGCAAGTACACTTGGAGTTTAAATACTAATTCCAAGTTACTCATAGTTGACAAGTATGCAATGGATTTAGAGATAGTTTCTAATAAACCTGCTCTAGTACTTAGTAGAGGTTACTATAGATGGTATCGATCTTCTATAGGACAAACTTACTCAAAAAGTTTACTTAGTGCAAACACTAGGTATACTGATCTTATAGCTGGTGTTGTTACAATTAATTGTATGGCAAAAAATGGCATTGTTTGCGAAGAGCTAGCAGCTACACTAAGTACGATTTTTACAGGATACAAGGCCACACTAAAACGAAATGGGCTGCACTCAATCGATGCAATAGTTGTTGAAGAAGAACGTGTAATGAGCGTAAATTCAGATATTGATTTGACAGTAGTGCCAGTAACTATACAGTTTACACGCCAAGCTAAACTACAGTATGTGGAGGATTTTTATTCTACAAATTTATTAATCAGCTTTAGTGGAACTAATTATGGCGGTTATTCTGGCGTAGTTATATCTGAAGGTGTTACTACACTACAACTATACGAAAACGCGCACTATATAGTTTGGGCCAGCGGCTTTGTTTTTGCTAGTGGGCTAGCACCACCAACTGGATCAACGTTATCATTAACTTATATAGATGCCTCAAGCTTGCAAGATATTAATGAAACACCAAGTGGAATTATTGATGGGGTAAATCTTGCTTTTGGTACAAGTTATAAAATTTACGGCGATTACCCAATTGTAAGTGAAACCTTACTAACTATATCCAATATAGGCACACCCGAAGATCCTTATGCGACTGAATATGATTATTATCAAAATAAGTTTAACTGGCATAATTTTGACAGCGCTTTAAACATAATTAATGGAGAAAATGGAAATCTAAATGTAAATGTACTAGACGCATTTACACTTTATCCGTATTTCTTTTATGACTATTATTCATGGGATCCAATTGTAGTTAACTCTGGATTTACCAGCCAACAAAGAATAAAAATAACCGATAAGTTTACATTTGCTATGTCATACCGCTTATCTTCCTATACTACTGACGGTACGCTATTTACGATAGGCGATGAGACACTAAATAGACTAAGTGTATACACAACATATATCAATAATACAGCCCAAGCTATTAGTGTTATATACGAAAACGAAAGCGGAAGACTAGCATACGTTGCACAAGTTTCTGGCATTGTCAATGATGGAACAAAAATAGCTGCATCTATAGACTTAGCCAACACTGGAATAACACTCGCCTATGTAGCACCTAACTCTTATGTGTACCCAAACTACATAACCGTTACGGGCATTTTAGCTGATCATTTAGATGTCATAGGAATACTGTCTACTGGCATAGCTAATCCTTATTTAACTATTGGTGGTATTTGGGGTGCAGCACAAACCCATATAGGTGAATTTAGATTCTATGGCAGTGAAATATTTACAGAAGAAGAGCTATATACTATAGCGTCTGAGTTAGAGGATGTAAACTCATAATGGGTTGGTGGAATGTAGACACAAATACAGGCTACTCATTAGGAAACGACTGGGGTGGCTATAATGAAAGAATGGTTTGGGCCAGTGGGCAGGTAGAATTAGGTAGAGACGAATTAAGCGAGCCCAAATTTTTTGATATACCAGTTAGATTTATTCTGATTAGCGGCTATTATTCTGGGTGGGATGTTAAAAGCACTCTTACATCACCTGTAGGTATGACGCCAGCTATGGTCCCCGATTTTTTAAAACTGCTTAACAATGAGTTTGGTGGTCGTGAGAGGTTTAAAGTTAGATTTTTTCTAAGTCAACATAGGCCTGATGGCGGAATTACTTCTATAGCTCCTACTTATGATAATAGGTTTCTGTGGTATTATAAAACAGGTGCTTTTGTCACATCTGGAACTTTTTATAATCAATTTCCATTTAGATATCATAAGATGTTCTTAAATCTATATGGGGATCCTAGATGTTTGAACATAATAATTAACTCTATGTATAAAGGCCAAACCGCAGCAGCTTTTGCCACCGGGTATGACTGGACAGGTGTCGTACTTCCAGGGCATGTTACCTGGAGGGCTGCTGATCCACTGAATGGAAACTATGCTATAGTTTATAATAGCGGTTTACTCACAGGAGGGGCATGCTTCCATGAAATTGCGCATGAGGCTGGCATAGATGACACTTATATAAGCCAGTGGATGTTTTCAGGAACTTCTTACGATCGTGCAAAGTACGCCGCAGATGATTACACTAACCCTGTATATACCGGTATATTCACCAAAATCCACGCATGGATGCTTGAACATTCTCTAAATAACGCAACTCGACAAACAACTTTAAGAAATGGCTTTGGTGTTAAGCAATCTACCGAATGCAATGCTTTATATAGTGCTAGTGGACAGATAAATGCAACTTATACACCATATGCATCAATTACCTGGAATCGAGTTGTTTTCAACAAATTAGGTTATATAGTATTTCCCAATACGTATCAAATTTATAGTAAAGCATACGCATTAGATGATTGGATTTTAAGAGCTACAATAGACGCGGAAACTTCCCTAGGAGTTTTTCCAAGTGGGTACACTTATAATTCTAGCACAACTAATAGTTTATGGAAAGTACAGCCAGTTATAACAGATGAAGAGTGGTCTTGGAAAGCTTCTGGGGTCGATGCGCATTGGTGGAACTATATAAACTATGCCTTCGATTATAAATATAGTTATTACCACTCAACAAGTGGAATTTATACTTTTGACTACAGATAATTTGACTTGCTTATAAAAATGTATTATACTGTTATTAAGTCTTAGAGACATAATTTACCAAGGAGAAAAAATGGCTTATGTAAAACCAGGTGTGGAAATCACCCAAAAGCAGGAAACTGTATCTCCGACACTTATCAATCCAGATTTATTTGCGGTTGTACTAGGTCCAGCCTATAGAGTAGTCGATATTCCTGAAGGTCGTGATACCGCATTTACACATGATTATGGTGTAATTTTATCAACTGGTGTAACAACAATCGATTTATACAGCGGTGTAAGTTTTGAAACAGCTGGTTTGCTAGACGTAGATGATAAGTCCATTTATGTTGATATTGTTGGTACACAAGTATCTGTGTTGGGACAAACACTGCATGTTCCAGCCGAACATACATCGTTAGCACTAAACGTTGATGGACATACTCTAACAATTAACACAACTGCATTAAGTGGAATTTCTAATGTGGCTACTACTTATTGGGTTAGTGGACATGTTTCCGTTGGCTGGCGTGCAGTAGACGGTGCTATTGTAGGACAAGCATTGCAAGTGTCTAGTGCCACTGAAATCGAAGGATTGGCAGGTAAGCGTACGCCCGAAAACCCGTTAGGGTTTGGTCTGGGTATGGCAATGGCTAATGCAAACACTGCTATTTACGCTATCGGAATGAGCGGGATCACAGATAATGATCATGCAGACGCTTTAGGTATTGCATCTAGTTTGGAATGTTATGCATTGGCGCCAATGGATCTATTAACAACAAGTCAGGCTAGCACATATGCAACACATGCTACAACTAGGTCAGAACCCACCGAAAAAATGGAACGCATTGTATTCGGAACTATTGAGCAAACACTTACCGGAGTGCCAGCAACAGACGCTGCTGCAATCGCCTCACAGAGTGCCGCGTTTGCCAATAAAAGATTTTTTAGTGTGATACCGCACCAAGCTTATTATGAAACACGTGTTCATATTTCGCAAGCTAATCCAAATTACATCGAAAACGTACTTGGACTAAGTGGTGCATTTGCAATTCTAAATCAAAAAATAACTACGACGTATACAAAGCTTAGTGGAAGAACTCTTAGTGCTACGTACTATAGGGGACAAGAGATCACTGAAACTATTTGGCAAAACATTGCTTCCACTACATCTTTTATTAATGTGCTGCTACCTGTGCCAGGCTATTACTGGTCTGCCGCTGTAGCAGGACAAGTAGCTGGATATCCTCCACAACAAGGGCATACAAACCTGCCTTTAGCAGGATCATTATCTAAAGTTAAGTATTCAAGCGATTACTATACACAGACAGATTTAAATACGATTGCCGCAGGCGGTACGTATATTATACATCAATCTTCTCCAAGTGCTATACCAACATGTAGACACCAATTAAGTACTGACATGAGTAGCATTGAAACACGTGAACTAAATATCACAACAGTGGTTGACTATGTATCGAAATACTTAAGAAATGCGCTAACACCTTACATTGGAAGGTACAACATTACTCCGCAGTTCTTAAATCTAATGAGTATGACTATTGATGGGCTAAAAAATAAGCTAATCAGAGAGGGGATTATTCAGAACTTAATTGTAGAAGAGTTAGCTCAGTCTACTACAGAACGAGACACCCTGTTGGTAACAATTTCGCTGGGGTTATCTTATCCATTGAATTATATTAAGATTACACTAGCATTTTAAGGAGTTATAAATGTCAAATCTAGCAACATGGAACTTTAAAAATGCGCATGTGCAGACGGATGGATTAACCGCTGAGATAGGTAACTATGTTAGCTCGGAATCTGTCGTACTTTGTGCATTTAGCACACAGGGCGCAAACCCAACCCCTGCAGAATTAATACCAATCGGTGTGTTGCAGAATGTGGGTATTCAACAGCAGAAACAAATCAACCAACTTTATGAGATAGGAAGTAGAAAAGCCTATTTTATTCCTGGAAGAGTTATGATTCAAATTCAGCTATCCCGTGTTTTATTTAATGGGGATAGTTTAATGGCAGTTCTATACGGTGGTGCCACAGATGCTACTGAAGGTGGTGATAACGCAGGTTCATCATACACCAATTCCGAGGGAACATCCACAGGTAAATTCTATATGAACTTAGCAGCAGATTTTTTCAATTCAAGGCTTGACCTTGCAATTATTGTACAAGATAGTCAAGGAGATCCTGCTGGCGCAGTCATATTCAGAGAATGTTTTATTCAGGCTCATGGTATGGGAATCAGTTCTAACCAAACCATTGTAGCGGAAAACGTAAGCCTAAGATGTCAGAATATTGAATCGGTAAGTATTGCTGCTGCTGCGAGCGGCACTGGCGACTAATTAATCTCTATAAGCTAAAAAAATGCAAAAGGGGGCTTATGCCCCCTTTAACATAGAGTGAATCTCTTCAAAACATTCTTCTAATGGTAGTGACGTATCTAGTACTAGAGGCTCATCCCAGGCGTGTATTGCATCGTTTTTGAAGAATTCAGCTATCTTTTGAAACTCTTGTTCGGATGCGTGATTTAACACATTTTGATCAAAACCTGCATACATATTATGCAAACGCTTAAGTTGTGTATCTTTATCTATTGTTAGAAGTATTGGCTCAACAAAGTTTAAGCTTAAATCGACCGCTTCATTTAGAAACCTTACGTCATCGATAACATAAGGTCCGCCGGTGGCTATGTCCGCTTTTAAGCAACGTATCCATATGTCTTTTGCCACGCGATCTCTGCCACCGTCTGTGCCAAAGTGTTGCAAGCGTTTTCTAAGTTTGGGTAGTGTGTCATCTATTTGTATGGTTTCTTCGCATATAGTAATGAACACATTTTGTTGATCTGTAGTTAACTCTACTTTATCGAATATGTTTTTGTACAATAGATCTAACATATTTTCGCCATTAGCCAACCCATATACAATACGTTTAATAGGGTCAGCCAACGCCACTTTTTTATAACCAAGATTGTATACAAGTAAGTTGGCTAGTGTTGTCTTTCCACTAGCCATTTTACCAATTAGCATTACATTTTTCATTTCGGTGGTGTGGCTGACTTTAAAGACGTTTCAATGCGTTTTACTTTGCCCTCAAATATCTCCCTACGATCCTTCATAGCCTTGATCTCTTCTTTAAGGTCTTCTAATGCCTTGTGGATTTCCGTAAGGTCCACTGATTGCTGCTCAGCAACGTTCGGTGTGTTTATTGGAGCCTCCTCTGTCGCAGCATCATAAATATACATTAACGCAGAGTAGATTGAGCGTTTAAAGGGATCCGTAGCATTTGGGTTGGATAAATGTCCGACTGGGCCAATCATAGCTTGAATGGCCCCTAGAACTTCGTCTTTTGATTTTCTCATAATTCTCCTAGTGTAACCAACAATCTCCGACCTTTAGGTCGATAGTCATCGGCACTGATTTTACATAAAACTCAGCTGCTTGTATCATACTATCTGACACAAGCTGAGTTGCTTCATTTATTAGGTCTTCTCTGCATTCACAAATGATTTCATCGTGCACAGTAATCAATAACCTGAAATCAGCATAAGTCCATGATTTGGCTAATGCCCCTTCTCTAATGTTGACTAAAGCACGTTTTACTATAGAGGCGTTGCCACCTTGGAACGGCATATTCTTCGCTATATTCTCAGCGTGTGCCTTTTCCTTTTTTACGTCGAAATCAAAATTCCATAGGTAACGTCGACGACCATCTAGTGGGCAAGATGCAAAGCGTTTATCTACAGCGTCTCTAGCCAACTTTCTAAGTGTGTCTGCGATCATGGGGAAGCTACCCCAGAATTTATCTAAAAGTTCTTTGGCTTCATCAAATGTTATCTTTAATTGTGTGGCAAGTCTACCAGCTTTCATTCCATAAGCAACACCGAAGTTGATGGTTTTAGCCTTTGTACGAAATTCTTTATACTCAGGCCTTACCTCATGATTTTCATCTACAATCTGTTCATATGGGATTTTAAACAGCATGCTTGCTACATAGCTGTGCATATCGTATCCAGCATTCAGAGCCTCTATCCACTTAGGCTCATTACATATTTCTGCTATGAGTCTTAACTCGCAGCCAGAATAATCTGCAGAAATCATTTTCCAATCTGGCTCTTGTACTCTAAAGGCCGCACGATATTCCTTAGCTCTTGGAATATTCTGTAAATTTACAGGATCACTGCTAGAGTACCTACCAGAGTCAGCCCTAGTTTGATTGAAGTTAGTATGAATTCTACCAGTGGCCTTATGTACGGCCTTCTCTAAAAACGCCTCGCCATAGGTTGTACATAATTTCGTGGCCTTACGAAAGTTAATAACCAATTGTATGATTGGATCATTAATTGCTAATAGCTTTTCTTCTTCCGTCGATTCAACTTCTCTACCTAAATGAATACTAAGTATTCTAAGCATTTGAGTTGCGGAGTTTAAGTTAACTTCAAATAGATCAGATTTTTGGGTAAACTGCTCGGCTAACTCCATTGGCTCTTTGTCATCTAAACCTAAGTCCAAACCAGTCTGATTAGGATTGTTTTTTGCCTTGGTTTTTACGATTTTCTCAGCGTTTTTCTTTACATTTGTAGCACGAATCTCTTTCTTGTATTCAGCTATGGCGTCTTTTAGAGCTTCGGCCAGAACCGCCTCTGCCTCTTTGCGCATCTCTTCGGATTTGCGAAAAAGTTTTCTCCAATCATATGGTGATAGATACACACCATTTAATTCCATATCACCGGTTGGTGCTACGGCTTGACATTCTAATTGTGCTAATGGAATAATACCCCATCTACGAAGTATATCTACTTGTGCGTTTCTTATGTCTATTAAGTACTTAACGTCATCAGCACAGTAACCCTTTTGCTCATCTGAAAACTCTGAGCCAAGTACATGATGTTCAAAAGTTTGTCTAACTGATTTATCCAAATCCACATTTAAGTAGTTTTTCGCTACATCAGCTAAGCTAAACCCCTTTTGTCTTATGCCCTTTTTCAAAAGATGCTCTAAAACAAATGTACACTGTATTCCAGATGTATCAACACCCAAATGTTTTTTAATCATTTTGTAATCAAACTTCGCATTATGAAATACTTTAATCTTTTTTGGTGATGCTAAATAATCTTTTAGCCTAGTTAAATCTACACTAGCGTTTTTCAATCTGATCATGTCAAATAGGTATTGATTGGAGCTATTTCCTATTTGAATCATAAGGAGCAGACTACTGTGTGGATCTACACCGGTAGTTTCGGTATCTACAGCCATAGTATCTCTTAGCACTATCTCTGTAATAGCAGTATTAAATTTTTGCTCATTGTCTACGTAGTAAATCATAGTGCGTCTTTCAAAGTACCCATTTTTGCTAGCTTGAGTAATGCACTATTCTTTATCTGGCGTATACGTTCACGTGTCAACCCAAATAGATCTCCGATCTCTTCCAGGGTTAACGTAGCCATATCATCCATGCCATAATACAAACGTAGAATAGATTGCTCACGTTTTGACAACTTATCTAGTGCCGTTTGCAATTCTTGTATTGTACTCTTTGCTAACAGTTCATCATCTGGCTGCGGAAAAGGAATACCAGACGCTTTGGCCAATATATCAATTTCATCCTGGTCATTTACAGCACCAACTTCTGAATCAATCGTAGGTTTCTTGGAGAAGTTAATGTGTACCCAAGGCATCACTTTTTCCACATTGATGTTTGGGAGGGCTGCTTCTAACTCTTCCAAGTTTGGCATACGACCTAATTCGTTGTGGAGTTGGTCCTCCATCCTACGAACTTTTGATATATCTGAGACCTTGTTAGCTGGAATTCTTACCATAGAAGAATTATTAGTTAGGAATTGAATAATGCTTTGCCAAATCCACCAAGATGCAAATGTGATAAATTTATAGCCCTTTAGTGGATCATATTTATCAACAGCTTTACAAAGTCCTACATATCCTTCTTGTATTAGATCCTCAATAGGAATTCCTTGGTCCGCATATTCCAACGCCTTAGAAATGACGAACCTCATATTTCCAGTTATTAAGCGCTCACGTGCTTGTTCATTCCCAAGCATGACTTTTAATGCTAGTTGTTTTTCCTCTTTAGGAGTTAGCGTAGGGTAACGCTGTACTTCCTTTAGATGTATTTGTAGAACTTGCGACATATTCTACCTCTTTTATATGTGTGCATACTAAAATTTTTCCCAAGGCCCTATTTCTAAAAACAGTGGTGCTTCTAAAATATTTTGGCCAATCTAAAATTTTCTTTTCTTCCCCATCGGGAAAGAAGTCAATGGGGTATTCGGCATCTACCGAATATTTTTCCCCATTGACTTCTATGAGTGTCAATTTAGACATAGATTAAATTGACTGGACATTTTTCGCATTTGCACTTCTGGTACTAAAGATGTGCCGTTATGTCTGTTTTCTACGACAATAGAATAAGTCTTAATTCCCATATCCTTTGCCAAATCCAGGTACGGTGAGAACTCCCAATCATGAATGAATGGGTTTGAGACTATAACAGAATAACCGCGTTCCAAATAAGCTGCTGCGACTTCGAGACATTTTTGATGTGCCTCTTTTACTTTCTTCAAACCAAAGTTGGATGGGGAAATCCCTTTTGGTAAGTAATGACTATCCGATAATAGCACCACGCTGTCTTTTCCATGTACTAAAAATAAGCCAAAGTCATTAGTACCAGATCCGGGAAGACCTCTTACCAAAGTTAATGTTTGACCGTCCATAATTGTTACCTTCAGTTACTAGCTAACTAACTTTCTAGTAATAAATTTGCTAGTATCATTTACTACTAGGATTATCTTATGCCAGAATTAATACACTAAGAAAACCTTAGACTGCTTTAATTTAATAATACCGGCTTGAAATTTCCCATTTACATCGAGTGAATAGAATATCCTTGTGTCAGAATCAAATTCCTTTTTGATAAGGCTTTCTTTAGAGATTGCTCCTTGATGCTTTTCCGGTACCAATTTTTTAAAAGCTTTCCATGCTGCCTTAAAATCAGTAAGTGCGAAGGTTGGCATTATTCGCCTCATGTTTTTCTTCTAAGCTTAGGGTGGACCATAAGTACTCTAGTTTTTCTAGAGCTTCGTCTAATTCTTCTATAGAACTTTCTGCATCTCGTTTTAGACTATTATATTCCTTGAGGGCATTCTTATAATGCTCTAATTGGCTCATGTTGTATCCCATCGTATCATTACTTGTACAAAGAAGTACGCACCTTCAGTAGCAAAGCGCCAATAGTGTAAAGGGCCGTCTGTTCTCCACCCAGTTTTACAATACTTGTTAACTTCAGAAACAAGATCTTCCGTAGTTCTTGCCTTTAAAATCATGTAATTCATATCTCCTCCCTTTAAGGGGCATAACGGGATTTGAACCCGCGACCTTCGGAGCCACAATCCGACGCTCTACCACCGAGCTCTATGCCCATGCCGGAAGTAGGATTCGAACCTACCCAGCCAATTGGCGGGAGATTTACAGTCTCCTGACCCTCCCAAGGGGCCATTTCCGGCTTAGATTTAGTTTGCTGCATTTTACTTTGTAGGATAACGCTTCTGGTGAGACTTGAACTCACACCCAGGCTTTTAGAGAGCCCCGCTCCACCCTTGAGCTACAGAAGCTACGTCCGATCTTAGAGCAATTTATACGACTTAAAGTATTTTGCATCTGCTAAAGAAGCTATCGCAGTAGCCTCGTTATTTAAATCAGGTTCATAGAACGTGTGAAAATCCTGCTTGTGAAAATCCAGACGTTCTTGTACTTTTGCTAAGTCGTTGGTCTTTAGAAAAATCAATGTACCATTTGTCCAGTCATGCGACGTGTTATGTAGTAGTAGCTCAGCTAGAGCGTGACCAGACTGTACAGCTTGCTGTGAGATACTTAAGTCATCTCGTACTACTACGAACAATTTACGAACAGAGTTTGCAGCGCTCTTCATGCGTAGCGACCTCAAAAGCGCGTTGAAATTTGTCCATGTATCCATTTACGGTAGACATTTCAGCTTGGTTGTCCTCATGTGGCACTTCGATCTGCTCTAGGGTTTTACCCCTTAACAAGCAATATGCTATGTGCCTATGACGATAAGTACGCTTAAGACTTCGTACTGCCCACTGCTCTTTATAAGTGTGTGGTTGATGAATGAGCTTCTTTGCTTCTCTTAGTTCTTGCGCTAATAGCTTCTGATAGAATTTTATCAGTGCTATGGTTTCTTTTCTAAACATGTTTTTCTCCTTTGTGTGTATGTTATGCTTGTTACTTAAACTAGTTTACATACACATGCGGAGGTGCTCTATTACCCTACTTCATGTTACTCTCCTTTTGCGCTCGTATTATCGGACGTGGAAAAGCTAGCGTCTCCATTAGTTCTATATGACCTAGTGGCTACACTTGCACTAAAGAATGCTTGTGTGGTGGCATCTTTAGTATGTGCATAACTCATCGTTTGGCCAACAGCAAAGTTATTAACACCTAGAGTAGAAGTTCCGCCCTTTAAGACGTCATCTTCGCCAGCAGCCATAAATAAGAATTCCCATTTATATTTATCTTTTTGGTGTTTGATCATAGCTTGGATTTTTTCTTGCGAGTAGCTTCTACTAGCATTTTCGTAGCCATCTGTGGTGATGACTACTAGCACGCGTTCGGGTCGATCGTCTTCTGGTGTTGTATTTAAACGCTTGCCAACATCGTCAATTGTTTTGCCAACAGCGTCTCTTAGTGCAGTCATGCCGCGTGCGTGGTAAACGTCCTTAGTTAGTTCTGGCATGTCTTGCAGAGGTACACCATTATGAACCAAGTCATAGTGATCATCAAAAATTGCCAGTGTTACTTTAGCCTCGCCTGGTAGCTTTTTTTGATCCTCAATGAAGGCGTTAAAGCCGCCAATTACCTCATCAACTAGAGTTCCCATGGATCCACTACGATCCAGTATACAAACTATTTCGGTTAAACCTTTTTTCATAGAGTTTTCCTTACAAATGTTAAATCTTCTGGGTTGATAACACTAGCGGCCATACAATTAGCACAGTCCACTAAAGCGTCAGGTAGTTCACCAGTAGTCATAGCGACCACCCATTTATCATGTCCAGCTTGCGCTAGTTCTCTTGTATCATAAGCTTCGACAACAATCCAATTTTTATCATAATCCGGATGTTTAACGGCTGTTTCAAAAGGCTTACTGCCGTCCTCCACCATTACTGTGCTAACAGCCAGAGCATCCTCTTCATATCTAGCCACTTTGCGATCTTCATAAGGTCTCATATTTAAGAACACTTTGGATTCTCCTGTTTGAGTATATTCTCAATTGTTTCTTTATCTATTTTATCTATACGTCTATCTTTTAGTAAAAACTTTAACGCAGCGTCATTGTGAGGGTTATCCAGAAGGTATTTCGCTACACAGGCGTATAGTAAAACATATTCGTAATTAGTAACTGCGTCACCAGCTCTTATCATAAGGTAAGACATTGAAGACTTATCGTGTGTTAAGGAATGCTCTTTTAGAAAATCCTCATCAAGTTTAGCTGTGATTCTTACGGAATCATCATTAAGTACTTCTAAGTGCACAAGTTGAAACATGAGCTACCAACTAACATCCATAATATGTTTCTTTCTCTTTTCCATAAATTGGGCGTTTCATAGTGGTTTACTCACAACCAAACCTTTTCCCTCAAAATCATCCCAAGCAATTTCGGTTTCGTCAACTGACAGCTCGTCACCCTCTTTCCACCCTAAGCGATCCAAGGCTTCTTGTGGAATAGCAATAAATACCATTCCGTTTGCATCGGTGTTTAACTTAGACCTATAAACTTTTTGCTGTGATGCGGTGGCCACTCGCAGTCGTGCCTCTTCGCGCTCTTCTGCGGTAAGCGCATCCCAGGCTATTCCCAGCATGTTCATTAAATTAGATTCTGTTGCGTCATCAATGACAGTATTTTCCAACTGGTCATTGAGTTTAAGGTACTGATCAACGGCGCTAGACATGGTGCCCTCCGTAAATGGTTTCTGAGTGATTCTTATACCAGGAATTAGGCGTGATGACCATCACAACCTTTAGGCCCTCAACCAAACTCTTCTACCTGATCAAAGTCCATAGATTCTTGCAACTTATAAAGATCTAGTGGATCTTTGCTAATATAAACAATTGAACCCAACATATCACTTACATCATCTATACAATTTCTAAAGATGGATTCGCCGTCCCAAAAAACGATATCGGGCGTAAAGTCATATTCAAATATTACCAGGTAGTGACCTGCGGGTTTCTGCTTTAATTGTTCTAGTGTCATGTGAGTTTGTTAGTCTTTGAAATCATAACTTTTTTCGAAAATGTCTTTATCACAAATATAAAGTTCGCCTTTTATACCGCGGATTAAGTAATCTCCGGGCTTACCTTGTGCATAGTTACCCTCCAGAGAGTTTACTCTGAATTCCTCGTTTATCTGCTTTGCATGCACTATCATAGGTCTTTTCACGCAGGTGCGTAAATCTTCAACATGCTCGAATGTGTCAAATGTTTTCATATTTACCTTTTAAAATTGAAATAGCCTTTGTCAAAATCCCGAAGTACTTGAAGCACGTTGGTAAATTTGTAGTCGGAGTTTTCCTCTACAAAACCAATTGGTTGTAGATAGAATTCTTGTTCATCTTTATCAAACCCGTCGTATTCCCCATTTTCAAAAACTAATTGGACTCCAGACCCATAGTTATAAAAACAAACTCCACGAGCGTGCACCGCATTACCTAAAAGAGGAGACTTAAGTTCCACTAAAGTTCCAATTTTCAAGACTTTACTCCTGCCAAATTTTTAAGCCATTGTGGCCATTTATCCCTATCATGTCCAAATGTGGCCGATAAGCCGCATCTACCACAAGCTACGTGAACTGAGCCTTTACGGCTGACTTCCGTTATAGTTGCCTTAATGTGTTCACAGTGTCCATTCACGCCTTGAAGCCTTTACGAATAACGTTGAATGCCTCGACGTTTCCCATAGCATCGTCTACAGGGTTATGTGTGTGCGCTGTTTTTCTTAGATGTTTGAAGTTCACGCGCATGTTACGTTGTGTGCCCTTATACAGTGACCCAAGATTTGTTGAGCTATGTCCAAATGGATTTATTTTGCAGAACTTCCAGAAGTAGTAGTTAATGAATTGCCAATCAAACCCATTATTGTCAGAAATAAACATGGGCCGTTTATTACCACATTGCTCTTCCAGCCAGCGTTTAAAATCATGCATAACAGTAACTGGGTCATCCCAAGTTGCTGTTTGTTCGCGGGTGTACCCAGTTACCGCAAGTGCCTCTGGTACCCAATTATCACTGATTGGTTTTAATTTTGCGTGAAACGTCTGTGTTGGATCTTCGCAATTAACGGCCCCAAATTCCACCATCGAGAACATACCCGGACAGGGCCCATCCGATTCTATGTCCACCATTATCCACGACATCTGGTAGTTCCTTTTCTTTTATTTCCCGTTCGCACCCACACTCCCGGCAATAAGCCTCTTCATACATGGATGCTATATCCCATTTTTGTAAATTTACGTTCCAGTAAAGGTTCCCATCTTTTTCTATATCATTGCTACCACAGGTAGCACAAACAAATTCTATTTTATGTTCACTCAATATAGTATATATCCTTTACAAATTTTTTACGTTTAAACGTCCACCCACATCTTGGGCAACGTTTTACTTCATTAGTTAAGGCGGCGTCACAACGATCACACCAAAATTTAGCTTTATTGGCGTATTGCTTACGCTCTCTGTTTGTCATTTTATACGGCATATATGCCCTTCGGGACTTGAACCCGAGACCTCCAGCTTATAAGGCTGCTGCTCTAACCGACTGAGCTAAGGGCATGTGAGTTCGAATATATTAGCGGGTCCTCGCTATCTATTCGAACGCCCTTGCGTTTAGTCTTGCACATATAGCCCTCTTAGTTTGGTGTCCAAGTGCTCTGCGTACTTGGAAAAGTCTATGTCTTCTGGAACACAACTGTTTACACATTTGGTTAACAACGCCAATATCTCATCATTATGAGGATCGTTTAGCAATAATCTTAGCGCAATTAACAAATCAAAAAGCTGCTGCGAGTGTTTCTCTATGCTAGACTTTAAGAGTTGTTTCATATGTTCTGGTGCTATTGCCATCAATTTATTTTCTGTTGTTACCTCACAATGTATATCATAAAATTGTGTAAATCGTGGCGAATTTGGAAGTGATTCGCATTGATATACTATACCGGTTACTGAGATCATTTTAAACTCCCTTGCAGTTCGGTCATAACTGCGCCTTTTTGTCTACTTACTTGTTCGGCACCACGTTGCCGTTTTGTTTCGGGACTTACGTTACGTACGGCGGGAGTAGGATTCGAACCCACGGGAGGGGATTAGCCTCCAACCGCTTTCAAGGCGGCCGCCTTAAACCACTCGGCCACCCCGCCAATCGCCTTAGAGAAGTTCTTCTAAGGCCTCTTTTGTTCGCTCAAGTTCATCAAGTAGGAACTGTACTTTAGTTTGAGGGTTTGGAACCCAACGAAGATTTCGCTCTATTAAGTGGTTATGTACCCAAGACCCTTTTGGGCTTTTTATTTTGCGCCACAGGTCGCCAGAATGGTAACGAACTAGCACTGGTACAATTTTGGTCATATCACGATATCTATCAAATTCCTTGACCCGATAAAAACCTTTTCTTATACCACCGTCTTGTACGTACACTAAGTCGTTAATTTGCGGCAACATAAGCAGCCATCCTCTTTAGATCCGCAGATTTATTATCCAAAGTCGCTGCAACGCCTTCTAGGAATGCTGGAATATTTTCCTGCGGAATCAATTCGCTTTTGTACCAACTGTTTTCCATACCTATCCTCAAAAGAGCTTTGGAATTTTTTACTTCACGCTTAAACGTGTGGCTTTTTGTGAATTGGTGAGTTAACAATAAAAACATTGTATTGTCATGTATGTCAACAATTTTATAAATCCCTCGTATGTTTCCGTATGATTTTAGGTATACGGATTCACCTTTTTGATACATGCTTTCTCCAGCTAGCTACTTTTCCCAATATGTTTTGTTTTCCATGCCAATTATCCGAATGACATGTTATTTCGCATTTCCGTAGATCGAATTCTTTGTCGTCTATGAGCCAGTTTATGGCATCGATTCCTTCACGCCCCTGTCCTTGGCCTAAATCATGATCAAAGGCAATTACATCAGGCAACCCAAAAGTTAGCACCATCTCCTTGAATTCATCTATATCTTTTACCAAAATAAAACCGTCGTTTGGTGGATGCCTGAGATCATCTAGAAATAGTTTGTAACTCACGGCGCCCTCTCTTTCTTATTGGACATTTTAGTCGTCGTTGCTAACGTCCAAACCCGATTCATCGTCTTCTAGAAATGTGTCGTACTCAAAACCTTCAGACTCCTCTGCATGAGTGGGTCGTAAAGGCTTTTTGTTTACAGAGGGATCAGGTTTGGTTCCAAGCTGATTCGATAAAAATCGACGCTGCGCCTCTGTTAATGTGTTGCCGTAACTTCTATGTGTAGGCATGATACGTCCTCCTTAAACCGGCCAAATGTAAGGTAAATCGTTAGGTACATCTTGCCCAAATAAAGGTCTATAAAATTGTTCATTTTTTCTAAGCAGATTTGATTTGTGCGATAAAAACAATTCATCAGAAAACCAATGTGGTTGTCGAAGTGTGTGGCGCATGTTTCTTAAATCCCATGATAGGGCAAGTCTATGTTGATTGATTTTTGTGTTTTTATATCCGCGCCATGCCCATTCATCAACCATAGCACGTAAATATTCATCCAATAAAAAGCGCTCATACCCCGACCACATTCTTACTGCAGGGTGATTCTTCCAACCCTCGGACTTACCAACTAACACATTAAGAATTTGAACAGCTTCTACGCGTTGCTTACCTAGGCGTTGTCTATCTAATATTCCTGCAGTCTCAGCTGGCACCTCAGAAATTAAAAACGTTTGCAAATTAAGGCTTCCGTTTGAATTCCCCAGCTAGTGCTCGACGAATGAGCTCCTCAAACCAAGGGATTCCATTGTACTTGTTTTGTGTTTTACTACTCATAACTTACTCCATAATAAATTGCTGCTTGGTAGATGGTTCTTGCTGCTTACTCCACCTCTATTGTCCCTACGCTGCAAGTGCGGGAACCAAGCCAGGATTTGGTTATTACGAACCAGACGGAGGAGGTAGGAGTCGAACCTACGGGCCGTTGCCGACCACGGTTTAGCAAACCGCTCCAATGGGCCACTCTGGCACTCCTCCAAGCTGTTGGGGTCTTATTCCCCAGCAGCGGAACTATCAGTTTGGGTGGAATCCACCTGTACTGTAGCAGTTGTATCCGGCACTACTGTTACCGGCTCCTCGGCTGCCTTGTTACAGCCCAGCGCCAGCATTAGTAGCATCAGGGCCACTAGAAGCTTCTTCATGTGTTCTCCTTTGAACAATAACTTGGTTGTGATTTTGTCGTACTTCGTGATGATATTTGTCATCAGTATCTATTACGACAGTATGCGATGTAATTTTTGTTATAGTACCTTTGGCCAATTCTCTGTAATTCAATTTCATAAAAATTACCAAATCGCCTATGCTAATGGTATTACCCAAAAAATCTTTAGCAGGCATATTGCCTCCGATAATTATTTAGTAATCGTACGGGAATCAAACCCGTCTAACGCCTAAGGTCTACCTAAAACACATTCTCTGTGTATCCTTTGCTCTGTGGAGATGCACCTTCCACTTCAACACAAATGGTACTAGTTTTCATAAGCGTCTATCTCAGATACGATCATTAAAGAAGGCGGATGTAGGGATCGAACCTACGACCAGTTGGTTAACAGCCAACCGCTCTACCACTGAGCTAATCCGCCGTAGTCGTCTGCATACTTACACGTAATCCGAGCGAGTGGGGGCGTTAACCTTATCCACAGCCCAGAGCGGGGCTTGCATCCGCACAGACGATGATTTTATCGAAGCGTACAACGTCTTTTGCCTTTTGGATGAAACACAATCGACGTTACATACTCTGGCATCTCATCAAATGGCCCAACAGCGACACCGTTCAAAAGCACTGTTTTGTTTTGACACCATCTTTTGAGTTCTGCATTGGACGCCCGTGAAACTTTGTCGCCTTCCACTGTGGTGAAATTAAACCAGGAATGAACCTGATTTAACCATTCAAACACTTTGGTTGGGTTATTCTCTTCGGGTTGTTTTCTCCAATCGAGCCTGGAATCGAACTCTTCCTCAACACAATCAAGGAACCATTCGAGAGCTTCTGGTCTCATAGGAGTAAGTCCTTTAACGCACGGTGATACTTCATTAAAAGACGATAGCGTTGATCTTCCGACAAGTAGAACAACCTGGCTGGGTCGTCATTATCCAATATATCCGAGATTTTAACTTTGCGTGCTAGAATACCAGCAGGTGTGGTATCCAACTTAATACGCCGGATATAGATGTAATACTTTTCGCTTTTATCATGGTTCAACAAATGTAAGGCTTGTATGCATATTTCAGGAATTCCATACGCGATCAGATCTTCTACGGTACACCGATTATCCTCCAATGCATCATGCAGCATTGCCACGATCCATTCGTAGGAACCAGGTTCAAAAGCGTCTGCTACACGAAATAGGTGCTCTGTGTAGGGTCTGTCTGTTTTGTCGTATTGACCCTCGTGAATTGCCACCACGAACTTTATGATTTTGGCCTGTTGCTCTTGGTTAAGCATCATGTCACCTCAAAAGTGTTAGAGAGCCGAGTAGACAACATTGGTGTAGAAATTGGTCGAACCCAATCACTGCAAAGAACCAAAACCACTCTTCTCGTTTATAGAAAAATGTGGTAGCCTTGGATGTGCAGAAATCTATGATCCAATGTAATATGCCATTCAACACAGCAAACTTCCAACCGAATACCAGCCACGGTATTGTGTAAACAGCCACATGAGCTGTTAACCATTTAACGCTCTTACTTTTATTTGTGGCCATTGTTCTTGTTTGAAGCAAGAAGTCGGCCACAAAATGAATGGCAAGAACACTAAGGATTAATTGAAGTGTTAACAATGGACACCTTGCCTTCCGGCAGATTGAATGGGCTTGTGTTCTTAAAGAAGCTTAGCCTGTGTTCAGCCTCTTGTCTTGTTATGTTATTGCGTTTCATTAAACGTGTTACTATATCTTCGTCTACGGCTAGAACAAATATGAAGTCATCATAAGGACCTGTTCTATTATATTCCATCATCATGGCATCTTCCACATAGATCTGCGTCCTTGAATCACCTAGTATGATTGTCCTCAGATCCTTTTCGACTTTGTCCTTGGTTAAGGCAACAAGAACCTTCATGTAATTAGGATCCTTGAACACGAGCGCTTTTACGTCACTTATACTTATGGTCGATCCGCTGCTATCTAAGAAATTGCCTATGACGTATTTTGTCAATTCATCAACATTTAAATGCGCAGCCGATGTGGGCAATTTCTGCATGAAAGTGCTTTTTCCGGAGCAAATTTTGCCAGTAACACCTGTTACGGTTTTAGATGGTAGTATCCATTTCTTTTGAAAGGATTCTCCAATATGTGTAAGCTCTCTTATGGTCTTTGAAGATATGTGTGCCAAGTTTGCTGGAGTTTTTATCAGCGTGCTGTTGATACTACGCTCTTGCAATACTTGTAGATATTCGGGCTCCAAATCACGATAGTCTCTTATCCCACGAATAATGGTTATGTTAGCACCTGGATATGCTAGTTGGAGTTCGTGGTACAAATTAAACACGTTTTCAAACTGATGTACACGATAAAAAGGTAATGCTTTTCTTAAATCGTTAAGGCGAGTTTGAACGCTAGATCCGTTATTCTTACTTGGATTAACACCAAGGCCAATAATAACCAAATCAAACATCCGCTCGGCCTGAAGGATCACAGCTTTGTGCCCAATATGAATTGGATCAAAAGATCCAACATACACACCAATATTCATGTAATACTCCTTTGTAAGGTTTTAAAGGCCTAGGTCCCTGTCCCTAAGCCACGCACGGTCATGCACATGGGGTTTTACAGGTCATGTACATGGCAATCGGCCGATTGTCAAAGAAAATGCTGGTTGGCTACCGCCAAACCTCTTGGGGACCAGCAACTCCCAGTACCTTTAACTAGCTGTAAGGAGGCAGCTATGCAAGGCGGTAGTGGAACCGGGAGGACTTGAACCTCCGACCCCTGTCTTATCAGGGCAGTGCTCTAACCAACTGAGCTACGATTCCAAAGTAACCCACTCCTCAGGCGTCCCCAAGGCGATAGTCGTTTTCGACTCACGGTTTGAGCTTGCTGTGCATAGGCTTGTTGGGTTTTGTTATAGCGGGGGCGGGACTCGAACCCGCGACCGTAAGCGTATGAAACTCGTGAGCTGACCAACTGCTCTACCCCGCTGAGAAAATGAGAGTGGAGTGATTCGAACACTCGACCTACGCCTTAAAAGGGCGCTGCTCTACCAACTGAGCTACACTCTCAATGAACACACATGGCCAGGGGTTAGTTTTAATGCACTTGTCGGCCAACAGAGGTGCAAAGTGCAATGGTGCAGGAAATGCCCGCCCTGAACATATCCTCTAAGGCTGCCGGCCTCCCGTGTTTTCCTGCAAAAGACGCGTTCCTTAGGACACTTTCGTGACAACCATGTGTGAAGCCAGCAAGGGGACTCGATCCCCTGACCTGCGGTTTACAAAACCGCTGCTCTACCAACTGAGCTAAGCTGGCATGATGCCGTGGACAGAAGAGGATTCGAACCTCTGAGTAACCTCGTCAGGTTTGCAAACTTATGCTGCGCCCCTCCAGTTGCGCTCCACCCACGGCCAATGAGCAAGGAGGGATTTGAACCCCCGACTAGAGTACTTTTACTTGAGCCATCAATACTTCGATCACACCGTTTATCCGGAACCGATGTGCCTGCAGATGGGTCTTTCATTTCCTCGGTACTTCAGTACTGCGCTTTTCCATCTCGCGCCTTCTTGCTCATGCCACCACCTGGATTTGAACCAGGGACACCGAGTTCTTCAAACTCGCGCTCTACCAACTGAGCTATAGTGGCGAAGTGGGCTCTCAGGGACTTGAACCCAGGACCTAGCGATTATGAGTCGCGTGCTCTAACCAACTGAGCTAAGAGCCCTTATGTGAACATTCCTTTTTCTTTTCGAAGTCGAAAGAATATCGCATACAATTGTTTTTTGTTTAGCTTACTTAGATTAGAGCGATTAAATCCTGGTACAGTGCTTAAAGCATCTACTAACTCGTATTTGTGTTTTGGTACCCACATGTTTCCTCCGTAAAGGATTGGATACATATGTACAAGCACAACTTGGGGTTGCGCTATACTATCTTATACCAGAAAAGGATGTAGTAAATATAGCATAAAATATGCTAATATGCAAGGTAAAAAAACTGCCTTAGGTAACGCTAGTTTCTAGCATAACCTAAGGGAGTCCTTGTTCGACGGTACGTCGTTCTTCCGGGTAGCCGTTGCCTCTTGCATATAAGTTAATATAGGTATAGAGCTATATTAGGTGGCTGGCTATGGTCCGATGGACTTGAAAGCCCGTTTGACGTGGGCTCTTTAGTAAAATAATTTTGATATAGTCACATTTTTATGTGCTATATCTCTTCTTTAGTAGAGTATGATTTTCTCATACTCTTAAGTTTATTTTCGCGATACTATCGCAGATCCGTTGTGGCGATTTATATATATTATTATATAATAAGAAGTCTTCGACGAATTTTTATCGTGGGGATCTACGTGAGATGAAGAGCATTTTAAAAGTTTTATGGTGATAAAAAATGCGGTGATTTTTTAAATGTATTTAAAAAATGAGAAGTATTTTTTATGTTAATAAAAATTTTATGAAATGTTCTTTAGCTGAGGTTTGAGAGCAGATGGAAAGTCCGAGAAGACTTCTTATTATATAATAATATATATAAATAATGAAGCCACGGTCTATCTGTCGCTATGTTAACCTTTCTTGGTGAGCGTTGCGCTTACCTTCTCGTTCTAGAATAGAATGAAAAACTATCGCTTGGGAATTCATGATACATAATCCATCATGAGTTGAGATGGACGAGCCAAGGTTTGGCGAGGCTTGTTTTGAGCGAGGGTACTCGCTCTTGAGAGAGAGTAGGCTGGCGTGGAAACTTTCCGCGCCAGAATTTGGCGAGTAGTCTGTTTCTAGCCGGTTAGTACTTTGCACCTTACGTATCGTAGGGGTTGTATAAAGAAATACAAAAAGGAACTATCATGAATATCTTTAGGTGAATTCCCGTAAGAATCCACCTGAGGACATCCAGTCGGTCGGCGGTTCGCCTTCCTGATTGAGTCTTGGAACCGTCGAAAGGTCCCAACTCGTGCTGGGTGGGTCTAGGTGTTACACCTTGCACCTTAATCTCAATATAAAATTCTTATCTAAAATCGCTGTTTCCATCCGATATATGTGGATGTTTTAAGTAATAAAAATATTGGATCTATGAACTCATAGGTCTATTCACCATGAGCTCACCTAGCGACAGCGTGCTGCTAGAACAGTCTGAAGGGGTACTGTTAGGCCTACTGGTCCGCGAGGATTTGAACCCCGATAGCCTGGACCAAAACCAGGAGCCCTAGCCATTGAGCGACGGACCAAGCTAAATCTGCTGAAGCTCCTTAGACTAACCGAACTTCAGTATTATCTTA